>Ga0210033_1004315_pt1 | contig 11001 bp, 4 predicted proteins | sample CryGeymeta201501_FD_185465 | JGI IMG/M metagenome (GOLD analysis project Ga0210033, IMG submission 185465) | Groundwater microbial communities from Crystal Geyser aquifers in Utah, USA - Crystal Geyser metaG 2015-01 (SPAdes) (version 2) | ecosystem: Environmental > Aquatic > Deep subsurface >... | reverse complement strand
TAGCGGATCAGGCCGTATTCGCTGAAATGCCCGCGCAGGGCCTCGACTTTGCCATGGTAACGGCCGTCGAGCGGGGAAAGGGCGGTGAGGGCGGAAAGCGTCATGATCGTGTCCTGAAGTGCAGAAAGTTGCGGGGCGGACTTTAGTCCGGCATTATTTTCAGGCCGGGCTAAAGCCATAGCTGCGAAAATCGGCATTGATTTTACTCGAATCGGCAAGCCATTGTTCAACGATGTACAGTGTTGGCTCCGGAAAAAATAGTCCTGAAATCCGCAGGCTGCGCTCGAGTTCCTGGTGCTTGGCGGGGCGCAGATTGACAATGACTTGTGGCAGGGTGGCGGGAGTTTTTGCGCCCTTTTCAAGGGCATAATTCAAATGGAACGGAAGGATATTCTGCTTGATCGGACCTGAATCAAAAAACATCCGGATTGCGCTGTGGCCATGGCGTTTTCCCGCCCTGTCAGGGGCGGCGCTCGTGTTCGCGGCAGCGCTGCCCGGCATTCATGCAGTGCCGGTCATGGCGCAGGTGACTCCGGCCCAATCGGCGGCGGACGCGTATTTGCGCCGGCAGGAACGCGAACGCCTGCTGCGCCAACAGCAGGAACCCACGCCCGATGTGCGTCTGCCCGCTCCCGCTGTTCCGCAAGGTCTTGAACGTCTGCCCGCAGAAGAGATTGCCTGCGTCACCATCAAAACGATACGCCTGAACGGCGACGCGGCGGAGCGGTTTCAGTGGGCCGTTGCCGCTGCCAACCTTACTACGGAAGGCACAGAAGATAACGCAACCGGCCGTTGTCTTGGCTCGCGTGGCGTGAACCTGGTCATGCGGCGTATCCAGAATGCCCTCATCGCGCGCGGCTTTGTCACCGCCCGCGTGCTGGCGGGAACGCAGAAAAATCTGGCGGCGGGAACGCTCGAACTCACTTTATTTCCCGGTCGGATTCGTCACATCCGGTTTGCGCCGGGCACCGATGGGCGTGCCACGCAATGGAATGCCATGCCGGTCAAATCCGGTGATCTGCTCAATCTGCGCGATATCGAGCAAGCCCTGGAGAATTTCAAACGCGTTCCGACGGCGGAAGCCGATATACAAATTGCCCCGACCGAAGGAGCGGATGCGCAACCCGGCCAGAGCGACCTGATCGTCAAATGGAAGCAGGACTTTCCTTTTCGTGTCAGCCTCTCTGCGGATGACTCCGGGACCAAGGCCACCGGCAAATATCAAGGTGGCCTCACAGTTTCCTACGACCACTGGTGGACGCTCAATGACCTGTTCTATGTCAGCCTCAATCACGACCTGAGCGGGGGCGATCCCGGCGCGCGCGGCACGCGCGGCCATACCGTGCACTACTCACTCCCCTTTGGTTACTGGCTGCTTGGCCTGACGAGCAGCAGCAATCGGTACCGCCAGTCTGTGCCGGGCGTCAGCCAGACCTTCATCTTCAGCGGGAAAAGCCAAAATAGCGAAATCAAACTCTCGCGCCTGGTTTACCGCGACGCGGTGCGCAAAACCACGCTGTCCCTGCGCGGCTGGAGCCGCACCTCCAAAAACTTCATCGACGACACCGAAGTCGAAGTACAACACCGCCGCATGGCGGGACTGGATTTCGGCATCTCGCACCGCGAGTTCATCCGCGCGGCCGCGCTCGATTTGAGTCTCAACTATCGTCGTGGTACAGGGGCCTTGAATTCGCTGCCCGCCCCGGAAGAAACCTTCGGTGAAGGCACGGCGCGCCCCAAAATCATCACGGCGGATACCCGGCTCAATATCCCTTTTGGTTTGGGCGGACAACATTTGCGTTACACCGGCACCTGGCGCGCGCAATGGAACCGAACCCCCCTGGTGCCGCAGGACCGTTTTGTCATTGGCGGCCGTTATACCGTGCGCGGCTTTGACGGGGACAACCAACTGTCGGCCGAGCGCGGCTGGCTCGTGCGCAACGACCTGGGACTTGCGCTCGGGCAAACGGGCCAGGAGTTTTACGGCGGACTCGATTATGGCCGGGTGGGCGGCCGCAGCAGTGCCACCCTGGTTGGCAAACACTTGAGCGGTGCGGTTATCGGGCTGCGCGGTGCTGCAAAAGGTTTTTCCTACGACGTATTTGCGGGACGGCCCGTCGCCAAACCCGAAGGCTTCATAACCTCCGGCGGCGTGGCCGGGTTCAATACCAGTTGGTCGTTTTAACGAAACTCGCGTAGCGATTCGTTTGCCCTTTCTCCCGCTTGCGGGGGAAAGTTGGATAGGGGGAAACGGGCATGGCGGGTTTATTATCATGGGTGGCATCATTGCCATGCCCGTTAGGAGCAGACATGAACACGGCACCGCTATCCATCATCGCCCCCGGTCTGATCGAGCAGAGCTGGAATGAAGCGGAGGTACCGGGCAGTGCCGCATGGCTGTGGATGCACTCCGCCTCACCGTGGCGAGCAACGCGGTCTGAAAATAAGAACGCTTTGCGGGCAGGCGGTGTTGCCGGAAGAAGCGAAAGATTGGTTCAAAACCCATCCGGTGGCATACTCCGTGCCTCGTGCTTCGGGACATGCTGCCAGAGACTGATCTGTTGCCCATTGGGCGGGAGTAAACATGAACAAATACCGCTACCGCGTTATTTTTAACAGGGCGCGTGGTCTGTTGATGGCGGTAGCCGAGGCCGCGACGAGCCAAGGCAAGTCGCGCGGCGAAACGTCCGTCGCAGCAGGCGGTCGCCGGTCTCCCTTCAGCGCGGCCGTCAAACCGCTGACCTTCCTGGTTTGGAGCTTGCTCGGCATGGTAATCACTCCTGCGGCATCCGCCCAAATCATTGCCGACCAAACGGCACCGGGCAATCAGCGGCCAACCGTATTGGCGGCACCCAACAACGTGCCGCTGGTCAACATTCAAACGCCGAGCGCGGCGGGGGTGTCCAGAAACACCTACCGCCAATTCGACGTGCAGCAACAGGGTGCCATCCTCAACAACAGCCGCACCAGCGTGCAAACCCAGTTGGGAGGCTGGGTGCAAGGCAACCCGTGGCTGGCCACCGGCAGCGCGCGCGTGATCCTGAATGAAATCAATTCCGCCAACCCGAGCCTGCTGCACGGTTATGTGGAAATTGCGGGGCAGCGCGCGCAAGTCGTGATTGCCAATCCGGCGGGGGTGAGCTGCGACGGCTGCGGCTTCATCAACGCGAACCGCGCCACGGTAACGACCGGCACGCCGATCTTCAACGGCGGAAATCTGGAAGGCTATCGCGTGCAAGGCGGCAGCGTGACCGTCACCGGCAACGGCATGGACGCGCGCGCCGCCGATTACACCGACTTGATCGCGCGCGCGGTGCAAATCAGCGCGGTCATTTTTGCCAACCGGCTCAATGTGGTGGCCGGCGCCAACCGGGTGAGCGTCGATCAGGCAAGCGGTGATCCCGCTGTGACCGGCCAGCTTGCAGGCACCGGCGCCGTCCCCGTGTTTGCAATTGACACCGCGCAGTTGGGCGGCATGTATGCGGGCAAAATCACCTTGCTGGCCACCGAAGCTGGTGTCGGCGTGCGCCATGCCGGCACGCTGTACGCGGGCGTGGGCGACGTGGTCATCACCGCCCATGGCCAGCTGCAAAACGCCGGTCAAATCACCAGCGACGGCCATGCCCGGATCGACACCCAAAACGGTATCCTGAATACCGGCACCGTGTATGCCCAAGGCGACACCAATGTTGCCACCCGTGGCAATATCGACAACAGCGGCATCATCGCGGCACGGGGAGATACCACGCTGGACGCGACCGGTGCCAACAGCCAAATCACCGGCAGCAGCGGATCCGTGCTGGGCGCCGGGGTGCAAACCGATGGCAGCCCGGGCGTCTCCGGCACGCTCACCGCCCGTGCCACCCAAACCATTGCGGCTCATGGACAAAACCTCAGCGGCGGCGACCAAAACTTCAGCGCGCAAGCGATCGACCTCACCGCCAGCCAAACCGTCGCGCGCCAGTTCTTTGCGACGGCGGGCAGTGGCGACATCAACCTTGCCCGCGCAAACATCGCCATCGATCAAACCTTCGGCACGCATGCGGGCCAAACCCTGCGCACCGATGGTGCCAATATTGCGGCCGGCCAAATCCGCATCGGCGCGCGCGATTTATCCAACGTGCAGGGTGAAATCGCGCAAACCGGCGACGGCGATCTCACGCTCAATCTGTCCGGCCATCTCGACAACAGCGGCGGCACGCTTGCCGCCGACGGCACAACCACACTGGCGACGGGCACCTTGACCAACCGGGGGGGAACCATTCAAACCTCCGGCTCGCCGCTATCCGATCTCGCGATCCTGGCCGCCGGCATTCTCGACAATAACCGGGGGAGCATTTTTGCCGCAGGCAATGCCGCGGTAAGCGGCGACACCCTCGATAACACACAAGGCAAAATCACCGCCGGAAACGCGCTGGGTGTTACCGCCGCGCAGGCCGTCGACAACCGCCTGGGTGTAATCGCCGCCAATCGCCAGGTCACCCTGAACGCCGCCCGATTCAACAACGATGCGGGCACCCTCGGTTCCGTGCAAGGCGGGGTGGACATCACCCTCCATGGCGGCAGCCTCGACAACCATGCGGGCCGCATTGAAGCGGCAGAAAGCGCAAGCATCGCCGCCTCCGGCATCGCCAACACAGACGGCGTCATCAGCGGCAAAAGCCTCGGCGCCAACAGCCAAAGCCAAACCTTCGACAACACCCGGGGCAAACTGATTGCCACCGGCACCGCCGCCACCGACACGCTCGACATCCAAAGCGGCGCACTCAACAACGACAGCGGCCTGCTCCAGAGCGCCTCTGCCTTGAGCGTCAACACCCACGGCCGAACCCTCACCAATACCAACACGGAAACCCATAACGGCATCACGGGGCAGGGCGCGGTCAGCCTGAACACGGGCAACCTGGACAACCGGGCGGGCTATCTCGGCAGCAACACCGTACTCGCGCTCAACGGCGCCGCGATCAGCAACACCGGAGGCATTCTGATGGCGGGGCAACAGCTCGGCGTGGACGCGGTCGCCCTGGGCGGTGACGGCCAATTACTCAGCCTGGGCGACCTCGACGTCAACCTTGTTCAGGACTTTATCAACAGCGGCGAAGTCATCGCCGACGGCAATGCCCGCATCGAAACAGCCGCCGCCCTCAGCAATCAATCCACCCTCGCGGCGGGCAACGCCCTCGAACTCAAAGCCGCCACCCTCGACAACCGGGCGGACGGCACGATCACGGCCGCCAACGTCACCCTGCAAGCCACCGACAGCCACACCCTGACCAACCGCGGTCTGATCGACGGTGTTGAAACCGTGCTCGAAAGCCAAACCCTGAACAACCTGGGCAGCGGTAAAATCTACGGTGACCATATCGCCATCGGCGCCACCACCCTCACCAACGCCGCAGAAAACGGCACCGCCCCCGTCATCGCCGCGCGCGAACGCCTCGACATCGGCGCCAACACCCTCGACAACCGCGAACACGCCCTGCTGTTCAGCGCTGGCGACCTGGCCATCGGCGGCAGCCTCGACCCCGCCCACCGCGCCACCGGCCAGGCCGCGACCCTCGACAACGCCAGCGCCACCATCGAAGCCCTCGGCAACGCCGACATCAGCGCCGGCACGATCAACAACCGCAACCCGCACTTCAGCACCCGCGTCGAAACTCTCCCGGCGCAAAGCATCGTCGAATACCAGGGAAGCGGCTCGCCCAACCGCTACCTGGACGGCACGCCGGGCGTCTATACCTACTGGACCCATCGGTACACCTTGCACACCCCCGAAGGCGACACCGAATACTGGTCGTCCTACAACTACACCCGCAGCACCACCGAAACCCGGGTCGACCAAACCGACCCGGGGCAAATCCTCGCCGGCGGCGATCTCACCCTCACCGCCGTCACCCTCAACAATGACAAGAGCCATATCATTGCCGGCGGCAATCTCACAGCCGCCCTCGGCGTCCTCAACAACACCGAAGTGGCCGGCCAACGGGTGCTCACCGACGCCGGCAGCGCCACCTCGTACTGGCGCAATCACCGCAAATTGAAGCATGACAACACCCATAGCAGCACTACGGACTACACCCCCGCCGCCACGATCCAGGCGATCACCCTCACTCCCACCGTCTATCAGCAACACACCGCCCCCGGCGGCAGCGGCACCCAAATCGCCGCCCTCTCCACCGCAACGGTCAACCCCGCGCTCGCCCCGCAAGGCGGCCAGGCCATCACCCCGATCACCCAGGTCGCACTCCCAGCCGGTGTCGTGCGCAACGGCGGCATCAACACCCGTGTGCCCGACAGCAGCCTGTTTGCCGCAACCCCCAACTCGGCCGCCCATTACCTCATCGAAACCGCCCCCGCCTTTGCCGACTACCGCGCCTGGCTCAGCTCGGACTATCTGCTGGACCAGCTCGGTCACGACCCCGCACGCACGCAGAAACGCCTCGGCGACGGCTTCTACGAACAAAAGCTCCTGCGCGAACAAGTCGCCCAGCTCACCGGCAGACGCTTTCTCGACGGCTACGCCAGCGACGAAGCCCAATATGCCGCGCTGATGGACAACGGCATCACCTTCGCCCAAGCCTGGCACCTCGTCCCCGGCATCGAACTCACCGCCGCCCAAATGGCGCAGCTCACCAGCGACATCGTCTGGCTCGTCGAAAAAACCATCACCCTGCCCGATGGCAGCACGACCCCGGCCCTGGTACCGCAGCTCTACGTGCGCGTGCAGGAAGGCGACCTGCAAGGCGGCGGCGCCCTGATGGTGGGGGACAACGTCAATCTCGACGTCACGGGCGACCTGCTCAACGGCGGCGCCATCGCCGGGCGCCAGGTTGTGAGCCTGACCGCGGACAACGTGCGCAACCTCGGCGGGCGCATCCTCGGCAACGACATTGGCGTTGCCGCGCGCACCGACCTGAACAACCTCGGCGGCGTCATTGCGGCGAATAACAACCTGGTCGCCCGTGCCGGGCGCGACCTCAACGTCACCTCCACCACGCGCACGCAAAACAACGCCCGGGGCAGTCGCACCAACAGGGATCGTATCGCCGGACTGTATGTCACCGGCAGCACAGGCAAACTGCTTGCCAGCGCCGGCCGCGACCTCACCCTCACTGCCGCGCAGGTTCAAAGTTCCGGCAGTGCCGCGCTCGTTGCAAACCACGACCTGAACCTGAACACCGTGCAGGAAGCCCAAAACAACACCATCGTCTGGGACGGCGCCAACCGCCGCAGCGATGCCAGCCGCGCCGAGGCGGGCACGCAAATACAAACGCAAGGCGACCTCACCCTCGCCGCCGGGCGCGACCTCAACGCCCGTGCGGCCAACGTCACCGCCGAACAGGGCAACCTGACTGTCACCGCCGGCAACGACCTCACCCTGACCGCCGGCCAGGCCCGCATCCAACTGGACGAAGCGCACCGCCACAAAGGCGGCGGCTTCCTCTCCAAAAAGACCCGCACCACGCGCGACAGCCTCGACCGGACGAGCGCGCAGGCCACCACGCTATCCGGCAACCGCGTCACCGTACTGGCCGGGCGCAACATCGCCATTCAGGGCGGTGACGTGGTTGCAGACGATGCCGCGCAACTTACCGCAGGCGCCAACATTTCTATCGAAGCGACGACGAATACCTCTACCGAAACCCACTTCAGCGAGCACCAGAAAACCGGCCTGACGGGCTCCGGTCGGAAGCGCACAATCGAGGCGACAAACCGGCAGAGCACACTCACCGCGAGCACCATCGCGGGCGCGGCGGGGGTGAGTCTGACAGCCCCCGGCGTAGTGGGCATTGCCGCCTCGCATCTGACGGCGCCGGATGGCGACATCCGCATCGAAGGCGGTGCGGTCAGCATCCGAAGCGGCCTCGACCAAAGCAGCGCCGAGTTCCGGGAAACCCGTAAAAAGACCGGAATAAACATCCACGACCTTACCGGCACCTTCAAGCCGGGCGAAGGGGTGGGCTTCAAGTCCGCGCTGGCCCAAGAGAACGCCGGCGCCAGCCTCGCCGCGGCCACGCTCGACGCGCAAAACATCGCCATCCGCAGCACGACGGGCGATCTCGTGCTGACGGCGGTCGAAGCGAACGCCCGCGGCCAGGCCGGCGCGGAGGGCACGCCGCTACCGGGCACGATCACGCTCGACGCCGCCGATACCCTCGCCCTCGCCAGCCTCACCACCACCGCCTACCAGAGCACCGACCGCAAAAAGAAAGACCTCGCCTGGCAAAGCGCCAAGGGCAGCGGCACGCTGGATGAAACCACCCGCTACACCGAACTGAATGCGGCGCGGACCGAACTGGCTGCGGGCCACCGCATCACCGCCGACATGGGGGTCAGGGACAGCGTAGCCACCCTCGCCCGCACCCCTGGCATGGCATGGCTCCAGCAACTGGACGACCCCGCACTCGCGGGCAAGGTCGACTGGCAAAGCATCGAGGAAGCCCACCAGCACTGGGACTACAAACAGCAGGGGCTGACCCCGGCCGCAGCGGTCGTGGTCGCCGTTGCGGTGGCTTACTTCACCGCCGGGGCGGGCAGCGCCGCCCTGGGCACCACCACCGCCACTGCGGCCGGGTCCACGACAACGCTGGCTGGTACAACGCTGGCGACGACGACGGTGACGGCAACGGGTGCAACCGTCACGACCTACACCGCGGCGGGCGCCGCGCTCAATGCCGCCGTCACTACCCTCGCATCCCAGACCGCCGTCAGTGTCCTCAACAACAAAGGCGACCTCGGCAAGACCCTGGACGACCTGGGCAAGTCCGAGAACGTCAAAGCGCTGGCGACCGCGATGGTGACGGCGGGCGCGCTGCAAAGCCTCAACAGCAGTGCCTTCATGCACGACCTCAAGCTCGACAACATCACCGCCCAATCAAAGTTCGCCGACCAACTGCAAAAGAACCTCATCAACCAGAGCACCAGCGCCGTCATCAACCACGCCATGTACGGCGGCGACCTGCAACAGATGCTGGAACAAAGCCTCAAGAGCGCCTTCATCGACACCGGTGCGGCACAGGGCGCCAACCTCATCGGCGACATGAAAGTGGAAGGCGACCTGAACGCCTTCACCCACCAACTCGCCCACGCCATCGCCGGCTGCGCGGCGGGTGCGGCCAGGGCCGACGATTGCAGCAGCGGTGCCTTGGGCGCCGTGGTGGGCGAGATCAGCGCAGAACTCTACGGCGGCGACCGCAGCAACGGCGGCATCGACCAGCCCGGCTTCAAGACCGACACCGTCAACTTCGCCCGGATGATGGCGGGGATTGCCGTGGCCATCACGGGCGGGGATGCGGAGGCGATCAATCTGGCTGCGGGGGCGGGGGGGAATGCGGCGGAGAATAATTTCCTGGGGCATCTTGCACAGAGTGACCGAGACCAACTCCGCGAGAAGGCGAAAAAAGGGGAACTGACCAAGGAAGAAAGTGCCGCCTTGGTCAAGCTTGAACTTGCCGACCAGCTCAGCGACGAACTGCTGAACAAATATCGCAGCGGTACAGCACTGACAGAAGCCGACAAATACAACCTTGACTTCTATCTGTGGGCATACCAGCAACAGGACGGGGCGCAGGCAACAGCAGACCTTGTCAAAAATGGACCGACACCCACCTACAGTTTCCCCTATGCCAGCAGCACGGCTAATCAGCAAGCAGCCATGGACACGCTGCGCGAACAAAACGGCGGCGGCATATTGGCCTACCTCACTACCAGCCGACCGGCATCGGAAAATCAGGAACTGTTCTTTGAAGCCATGCGCGACAGCGGCATGGGCGGCAGCATGTTTGGAGGAGTCAACCTGAACGAATCCTTCCTGCCGTCGGCAAACAGGTACGACTACGCGACGATGGATGCGCTCAGGAACAGCCCTGTACTGGGAACGGGCGCATACCTGATCGGCACGGGTATCGGAGCAGACCCGGATAGCGTGAATGCTGCGACAATGTTCATGAGCAACTTGAGCGATATCGGATCGTCGGCAGTGCTGCCGAGGATAGGGTTGTCACCGGCTTATGGGGTGACCGCAGTGGGCGTGAACGGAGGGGTAGCCTCAATTACTAATGTGCGAGCAATAAGCGCTGACGAGGCTAATGCACCATTCGTGGCAAAAGGATGGAATTCGCCTTATGACGCAGGATCACAAGTAAGGACTTTTACTACAACTAGCGAGGTTCAATTTGTGAGAGTTTCTACTGTAGACAATCCACAGGGCGCATTCTTGGTACGTGCGGACGAGGTTGCAGGAATGTCGCCCCAACAAATCCAGCAATTTTTGGCATTGCCCAAAATCCCAACGCAGATTGCCGACGTTACCGTACCAGCCGGGACCAATATGCAAGTTGGACGAGTTGCTGCACAACCGGTTTATGGTGCTGCAAGCAAAGGGGGTATCCAATACCAATTGCTTAACCCTATCCCTTCGAGAAGTTTCGGTACGCCGAGGCCTATAAAATGACTAAATATATTGATATGAAAGAGGTGGTGAAGAAAATCGATTTGCCCGATGGATTATGTTTAGTGTTATTGGATCGATTAGCAAAAGAAAGTATTTACGGCCAAATTGAGTGTGCTAGGAATATTTTTCTTGTTGATACTGCCGCAAAAATTGTTTGGCAAGTGCAAACGGATTTTGATGCAGACAGTGGGTCTTTCACAAATATTATTTCAGATGAAAATGGTATTAAAGGTTATCGATGGGATGGCGGGATATATGAAATTAATTTGAAAAGTGGTAAGGCTGTGCCTGCGTTACTAATGAAGTAATAACTCAAGCGCAAAAGGGGCCGCGCTCGAATTATTCTTTCAAAGTGATTTACTCGGATAAAGCGCACCCTGATAAAGAAAAGAGCATAAAGAAAAGAGCATAGGGTCAGGTCGAAAGAGCAAAGGGTCAGGTCGTGCATCGTGCATGGCAGCGCCTTCCTCTGCTATGATTAACGCATGGCCCGTCCACTTCGAATTGAGTTTGCCGGAGCGCTGTATCACGTGCATCGCGATGATGCG
>Ga0210033_1004312_pt1 | contig 11011 bp, 8 predicted proteins | sample CryGeymeta201501_FD_185465 | JGI IMG/M metagenome (GOLD analysis project Ga0210033, IMG submission 185465) | Groundwater microbial communities from Crystal Geyser aquifers in Utah, USA - Crystal Geyser metaG 2015-01 (SPAdes) (version 2) | ecosystem: Environmental > Aquatic > Deep subsurface >... | reverse complement strand
CACAGCGGCCGCCCTTCACCACCAGCAAGCTCGCGCAGTGGATGAAGACCGCCTTCTCCGACGAGTTCGAGCAGGAGAAGCAGCGCCTCGACTCCTTCTCCCAGATCGGGCGGCCCTCCGTGCTCGGAGGCGCGCCCCAGAGGCGCGCGCCCTCGCGGCCCGCCGCACCACCGCCACCTCGCCCGGTGCCCAAGCCCGTGGCGGCTCCCAAGCCACCCGCACCGGATCCCCTCGGAGGTCTCGAGTCGTTCCAGGACGAGAGCGAGTTCGAGGGCGAAGCGACGATGATCACGCAGTCGCCCTTCGACGAGATGCAGGACCGAGCGAGCGCGGCCGCGTCCGCGCCGGAGCCGGAGCCGGAAGAATTCGAAGAGCAGGCGACGCAGATCTTCTTCACGGCGGACGACCTGCAGGAGGTCGCACCGGACGACGAAGGCCCCACCGCCGCGTTCACGCCGGACATGGCGGCCTTGAACGCCCTGGCTGGACCCGCGGGTCGACAGCCGCCGCCCGGGGTCGTGCCTCTGGAGCGCCCAGGCAGCTTGATGCCCGGCGACGGACCGCGGCACGCGGCGAGTCCAGGTTTCGACGCCCCTCCTCCAGCTCTGGCGCACCAACCCACGCCCGTCACGGATGGCCCGCAGCGCCGCCTGCAGACGATGGAGATGGGCGCGCAGTCGCCAGCCGCGGCGGAAGCGTTGCTGGCTCCAGCGCCGGCGGCCAAGAAGAACAGCTATGTCCTCTTCGCTGCGGCCGCCGTCGTCATGCTCGCGCTCGGTGTCGGCGGAGCCTATGTGGCCTTTGGTGGCGCGAAGTACGGCGCGCTCGAGATCCGCACCTCGCCGGACGAAGCCACCGCCGCGGTCTCCGTGGATGGGGAGTCCAAGGGCGCGTCCCCGCTGCGCATCGAAGAGCTCCCGCCAGGCCGACGCTTGGTCGAGGTCGCAGCCGAGGGCTACCAACCCTACGCGCGTGTGGTCGAGGTCCACGAGAACGAGACCCTCACCATGGACATCGCGCTGACCGCCACGGCGCCCGCGGCCGCGGTGGCCGGGGCGCCACAGGTCGCGACTCCGACTCCGACCACGGAACCGACACACGTCGCGGCCGCGCCCACACAGACCCCCGAGCCCGAACACGTCGCGCTGGCGCCCACACCCACTCCGACGCCCACTCCGCGGATGGTGGAGCCGCCCACCATGGAGACCCACGTCGCGAGCGCGACGCCGACGCCCACCATGGGTCCCGTGCACGTGGCCAGCATGAGCACGCAGATCACGATGACGCCGACGCCGACGCCCACCATGACGACGCCCGTGAACACGACCATGTCGTCCGCCATGCGCCCGCGCGGGCGAGGCGTATTGGTGATCAACACCATGCCCTGGGCCCACGTCTTCCTCGATGGTCGTGACACCGGACAGAACACCCCGATTCGCTCGATGCGAGTCTCTGCGGGGGACCATCAGGTCGGGCTGCGAACGAACGACGGCACCATGCACAACGTCACCGTGACGGTGGAGCCGGGTCAGACGCTGCGAATCGTGCGCCGCCTCTGAGGCGTGCGCCGCCTCTGAGGCGTGCGCCACCGCTGGGCGCGCCCCGAACCACTGACGCCACGGACGGACCGAAGCGCGGACGCTCCGAGGGCGTCCGCCCTACTCGGCGCTCTTCTTGCGCTTCGAACCGGAGGAGGGTCGTTGGCTCGGTGGCTTCGAGCTGCGACGACGCGACCTGGTCTTCTCGGCGGGCTGCTCGGCGCCAACCTTCAGGCGACGTTGAACCGCCACCTGTTGCCTCGCCTTGTAGGCCTCGTGACTGGCCTCGCCGATCTCGTTGTCGTGATCGGTGGACTGATCGAGCACCTGGAACTCCGTCTGAACGAACACGACGCGCCCCAACGCCCAAGCCGCGGGCGGCGCGTTCTCGAGCAACTCCTCGGGCATGCGCACGGGCATGTCCGCCACGAAATGCACCACGCGGTAGCTCGGCGCGGAGAAGACGTTGTCCAGGTTGCCGCGCTCCACTTCCTCGAGGTCCGGCGGAAATTGCAGGCGCGGTAGCAGCGTCCGCAGGTGCGGATCGGCCTCGCAGTAGCGGCGGAAAGGCACGAGCGTGTTCGTGGACTCGCCCGGGATGACGAAGTTGAACGGGAAGAGCTCGTCCATCAGGTACGCGAGCATCGGGAAGACGTCTTCCGGGCTGCGCGTCACGATGCGGAAGCGCACCTTGTCGTAGACCTGCGCCGCCGTCACCTCGGGCTTGGAGAGCAACTTGGTGAAGAGTGAGTCGCGGTTCTTGCGGCCACCGATGAACTCGACGATGGGGAATCCCTGCGCCAACGCCCCGCCGACGACGCGGTAGATCTTCTTCTCGACCAGGTGGAACGCATCCTCGTCGGAGGTCGGCAGCATGAAGAGCAGCTCGCGCGCCTCGAGGTGATGGATGATGTGCATCACCTTCAGGATCGTGCACGCGCAGAGCTGTCGATGACCCTTGGTGCTGGCGAGGAGCATCAGCTCCGCCACGTCCGAGCGCGCCACCGGCTTCGGGATCGGGAAATCGAAGTTGCGCCTCAGGTAGGCGATCGCGGAATTCTTCACCGCTTCGGACCGCGCGCGATCGGACGCGTCGCCGAGGTCGATCTCCTGCGCACGCAGGAAGCGCTGCACCTGCTCCATGTCCTCGAAGTCGAGGCGGTGCCAATCGATGACGGAGCCGCCACGAAGCAACAAACGGATCGCCTCGAGATCGGCGACGCGAAGAGCGGTGAGCGGTCGGAAGCGGGATTCTTCGAGACTCATGGCCAGCGTGCGCAGGCGCCACGTCGTCAGACCTTACACCCGCAGGCGAACGACTCGCCAGCCAGTTGGAAGCGGACACCCGCCCCAAGGGACTAGGCGCGAGGCGCGGTCGGGGTCGAGGCCTCGGCGGAGCGGGTGGCTTCACTCCTGCGCCCGAGGGACAGCGTGCCGACGAAGATACCGGCCGAGACCGCCAAGACGACCACGTTGCCCCATAGGGCCCCGCTGCATCCGCCGAGCAGGAAGGGTGCGGCGATGGCGACAATGGTCGTGAGTTTCGGCATCTGGGTGCTGGTCATGGTGATCCTCGGGTGCGCTATGTAGGAGCTTGTCCTACACACCCCAGTAACGCCAACTTCTTACCAGAGGTGGTCGCCCGAGGCCAGCACCGATGCGCCGCGAGCACAGGCGTTGGTCCGATTGGTAGCGCCTGCGTTGCCAGGCCGATCCCGAACGCCTATCTTGTCGCACCGCCATGGTCGACTCTCTTTTCCCCGCCGGGCGCGAGCCCATCGTCCCCATCCTCCCCCTGCGGAACTCGGTCCTGTTCCCGGCTTCGGTCGTGCCGGTGAACGTGGGTCGGGCGCGCTCCGTACGACTCGTGGAGGAGGTGTCTGGAGAGAGCCGCCCACTCGTCGGAGTGGTCGCGCAACGCAAGCCCGAGACGGAGGATCCAACCTTCGCGCAGCTCCACACGATGGGCACGCTGGCGCGAATCCTGAAGGTGATCCGCCTCAGCTCCGGCAACTACAGCATCGTGCTCCAGGGCGTGAGCCGGATGAACATCGTCGAGCCACTCGAGCGCCAGCCCATCCTGCGCGCGCGGGTCGAGCGCATCCACGAGCAGCCCATCATGGACGTGGAGGTCGAGGCCCTCGCCAGTCATCTGCGTGAAGGCGCGCGCAAGCTCTCGCGCTTCCTGCCGAACAAGGCGCGCGACACCAGCTCCATGCTCGACAACGTGCGCGAGCCGGGCGCCCTCGCCGACCTCGTGACCTCGAACCTGCCGATCTCCAACGAGGCCAAGCAGAGCGTGCTCGCGCTGCTCGACGTGCGAGAGCGGCTCCGACGCGTGCTCGAGTTGGTGAACCGTCAGGGTGAGGTCTACCGAGTCAAAAAGGAGATCTCCACGATGGTGCGCGAGGAGATGTCGCGCTCCCAGCGAGAGTACCTGCTGCGCCAGCAGATCAAGCAGATCCGCCGCGAGCTCGGCGAGGATCCCGACGACGAGGACGAACTCGAGCAGCTGCGCGAGCGCGTCTCGCGTGCGGAGATGTCGGCGGAGGCCGCCAAGGCGGCGCGCAAGCAGCTGGGGCGGATGAGCACGATGAACGCCGCCAGCGGCGAGTATCACGTCTCTCGCGCCTACGTGGAGTGGCTCACGGACCTGCCCTGGGCCAGGACCACGCCGGACAGGCTCGACGTCGCGCAAGCGCGGCAGGTGCTCGACGAAGATCACCACGGTCTCGAGAAGCCGAAGCGCCGGATCCTCGAGTACCTCGCGGTGCGCAAGCTCAAGAACGACGTGCGCGGACCGCTGCTCTGCTTCCTGGGTCCTCCCGGCGTCGGCAAGACCTCCCTCGCGCGCTCGATCGCGCGGGCGACCGGCCGGAACTTCGTGCGCATCTCTCTGGGAGGCGTGCAGGACGAGGCGGAGATCCGCGGTCATCGCCGCACCTACGTGGGCTCCTTCCCCGGGCGGATCGTCTCGGCGCTGAAGAAGGCCGGGAGCAAGAACCCGGTCATCCTGCTGGACGAGATCGACAAGCTCGCGCAGGACGAGCGTGGAGACCCGGCGAGCGCGCTGCTCGAGGTGCTGGACCCCGAACAGAACGCGGCCTTCGTGGACCACTACCTGGAGGTCCCCGTGGACCTGAGCCAGGTGCTCTTCATCGCCACGGCGAACCGCTCGGACACGATCCCGCGGGCGCTCAAGGATCGCATGGAGATGATCGAGCTGCCGGGGTACACGGCGCGCGAGAAGTCTGCGATCGCGAGAGATTTCCTGGTGCCGCGACAGCTCGAGGATCACGGCCTCACGCCGGAGCGCCTGGAGATCGGCGACAAGGTCATCACCAAGCTCATCGAAGAGTATACGCGTGAGGCAGGCGTGCGAAAGCTGGAGCAGCAGGTGGCGGGGCTGTGCCGTGCCGTCGCCGTGCGCTTCGCCAACGGCGAAGACCTGCAGGTGATAGCGAGTGAGGCCTTCGTCGAGGCGACGCTCGGTCCCCCGCGCGGCAGTCGTCAGGACGCGGCCACGCATCCGAGAGTGGGCGTGGCGACCAGCGTGGTGTGGACACCTGGTGGCGGAGAGCTGCTCTTCGTCGAGGCGACGCGCATGCCGGGCAAAGGCCAGATCCACCTCACGGGGCGCATGGGCGACATCATGCGCGAGTCGGTCGCGACCGCCTTCACCTACGTCCGCGCCCACTGCGGCGACCTCGGCTTGCCGGAGGACTTCCTGGACAAGCTCGACGTCCACGTGCACTTGCCCGCGGGCGCCGTGCCCAAGGACGGAGCTGCTCTCGGCGTACCGCTCTTCGTGGCGTTGAGTTCGATGCTCACCCGCCTCTTGCCGCGCACGGACGTGGCCTCGACCGGAGAGCTGACGCTGCGAGGCAACATCCTCGCGGTCACAGGCATCAAGGAGAAGTGCTTGGCTGCCCATCGCGCGGGCGTCCGTCACGTCATCCTGCCGAGACGCAACGAGGCCGACATCGACGACGTGCCGAACGAGGTGCTGCGGGATCTCGAGATTCACTACGTCGCGCACGCCAGCGAGCTGCTCGGGCTCGCGCTCATCACCGACGCACCCAGGGCGAACCCCGAGAGCGCGCCCGCCGCGCCACCCCACTCCTGAGCGCCCATGAGGCCCTCGACGGCACCGGGTCAGCGCACGCTGCGTGTGGGCCTGGGTCTGGGCTTGGTCCTGGGCCTGGGGCTAACGCAGTCGCGGCTGCTGGGCATCCTCGGGGTCGAGAGCGCGCTCGCCTTGGGGCTCGTCCTCCCTGGCTTCGCGGCGGCCCTGGGGGCGCTCGAGGTGGCTCGGGCGCGTCGACTCGGGCTGGCACCAGGCGCGCTCGGCTTGCTCTCCCTGGCGAGCCGGCGCGCGCTGCTCTTGCTCGCCGTGCCCGTGTCCTGTCTCTGGTTGCATGGAGCCTTGACCCAGAGCTGCGATCCATGGACGGGCGCGCTCTTCGTCTTGCTGGGCCCGGGCTTGGGCGTGCTGCTGGGCAGCTTCGTCGGTGTGAGCATCGGCGTGCTCGTCCCGCGGCGCCGCCTGGCCGTGACCCTGGCCGTGGCGGCTCCCCTGGTCTCGGCCAGCTGGGGCGTGTGGCAGTTCTACTCGGGTCCCGGCATCTTCGTCTTCGACCCCTTCGTGGGCTATTTCCCGGGCACGATCTACGACCGCAGCGTTCGCGTGACGCAGGCCTACCTGAGCTACCGCGCCGGGAGCGTGCTCGCGCTGTTGACCCTGGCGGCGGGCCTCCACGCGCTCCACACGCCCGGACTCGCCGGCTGGTCGCTCGCACGCGCGCGGCGACATCTGCTCGCCTTCGGCGTGTTCGCGCTCGGTCTCGCAGGGCTTGGTGCGATGCAAGTGTACGCGCCGGAGCTCGGGCATCGGGCGGACGAGGACCACATCGTCGAGGTGCTGGGTCGGACGCTCGAGAGTCACCGCTGTGTGGTTCACGTGCCGCGCGAGATGGCTCTCGCGGACGCCACCCGCCTGGGACGCGACTGCGACTTCCGCGTCGCCGAAGCCGAGAGCACTCTCGGCGTTCGCCAGACGGCCAAGGTGGTCGCCTTCTTCTACCGCAGCGCGAGCGAGAAGCGTCAGCTGATGGGCGCCGACGAGACCTTCATCGCCAAGCCCTGGCGCAACGAGGTCCACCTTCAGCTCGCGGGTTGGCCCCACCCCGTGCTCGCGCACGAGGTCGCCCACGTGGTCGCGGCCAACACCGCCCGTGGTCCCTTCCGCCTGGGCGGCAGCCTCGGGGGCTGGTGGCCCAACGCGGGCCTGATCGAGGGCCTGGCCGTGGCCGTGGCCTTCCGTTCGCAGCACGGGCTGACTCCGGATCAATGGGCCCACGCCATGCTCGAGCTCGACCACATGCCGAGCCTCGAGTCGGTGATGGGCGCGGGCTTCCTGAACAGCTCGGCCGCCCAATCCTACACCGTGGCGGGCTCCTTCTTGCGCTGGCTGGCGACGGACCGGGACTGGTCCGTCGTGCGGCGCGCCTACCGTGACGGTGACATCGAGGCCGCCGCCCACTCGGATCTGCACTCGCTCGAAGAGCACTGGCACGCCTACCTGAGGACCGTGCCTCTGCCTCCCGAGGCGCTCGAGCTCGCGCGCATGCGCTTCGAGCGACCAGGGGTCGTGCATGCGATCTGCCCACACGCCATCGCCGATCTGCTACGCCGCCTCGACGGGGACACGGCAGCCGGGGACGACGTGCGCCTGCGCGAGACCTGTCATGAGATCTTGGCCATGGATCCCGCGAACCTGAGCGCCAAGGTCGCCCAGATCGGGGCGCTGGCGCGCATGGGGGAGCTCGATACGGCACGCCAGGCCCTCGTCGACCTGCGTGAGCGCCTAAGAGCGCCGACGCCCTATCGCATCGCCGCGGACGCGGCTCTGGCTGATGCGCTCGTCCAGCGCGGCGCCTTCGACGAGGCGCGCCCCATCTACCGCCGCTTGCTCGACCAGCCTCAGAGCGAGGGCTCGGCACGACTGCTCGAGGTGAAGGCGTGGGCGCTCGAGCAGCCGGCGGAGGCGCGCACGATGGTCTTCGACTTGCTGCTCGGGCCCGACCTCCGCGGCAGCGCGCCACGGGTCGTCGTGCACCTCGCGGCCCAGCTCGCGGCGCTCGACGGTGGCGGCCTGGGCCCCTATCTGGCCGCACGTCAGCTCTTCGCGAGCGGGCGCTACGATCTCGCTCGGCCGATGCTGGTCGACGCGCTCGATCGCGGTCTGCCGACACGCAGGCTCACGGTCGAGGCCGAGCGCCTCACGGCGATCGCCAGCTTCGCCACCGACGACATGGCCGACGCACGCATGCGCTTCGCCCGCATCCGCGACGACACCTCACGCAGCGTCGCGGCGCGCGCCGAAGCGGACGAGTGGCTCAGGCGCGCCCGCTACGAGGCGACCTTCCACTAGAGCACCGACCGGCCTTCCGAGCCCAGAAAGCCGGGAGCGCGACGGCCGTCAGGCGCCGTCGGACACGACGAGGCGATGCTGAAGCATCGTCGAGGAGCGGCCGGCCGTGCCTGGCGGCTGTCCCGCCGCCGAATTCGGGTGGTTTCAAGCCGTTCGGTGCTCTAGCAGCGCCTGGTCAGCGAAGTCCGGCCGAAAGCACGACATCCGAGAACAGCTCATCCGTGCCGTTCACGCGAATGGCGTCCATGGCAGAGAGCAGATCTTGAAAGGGCACCTGCGGATCGGCGCTGACGATGATGCGCGACTCGGCGGGAAACCGGCGCTTCAGGGTGGTGGCGCAGCCGTTCAACGCCGCCCAGTCGTAGCCGTCGCCACGCGTCGGGACGGTGATCGCGTCGGAGCCCATGCGTGTCGTCTCGCAGCCGGCTGCGAGCAAGCCATGCGCGTCGGCGACTACGATTCCGCGGTCGGCCAAGGTCACGCTCAGCTCGAGCGACTGGGGCGCTGGACCCACGTGCGGGTCTCCGTGACTGGCCAGCGACGTGCTCACCTGGGTGAAGAACGCCACCGACGAGATGACCATCAGCAGGAACATGATCAGGTTCACGACCACGTCGAGGTAGGGGACGATGTTCAACTCGTCGCTCAGCTCGGAGGCGTCCGCCGACGCCCGCGTGCCGTGGTCGCGTAGGTAGCGTCGTTGCCGTGCTGTGAGCTTCAGCGCCATCGGTCGGAGAAGCGAGCCTGCGCTCGCCCATTCCGCCTTCTGACAGCCTCGACTTCCGGAAGTTCCTGAGGCCGCGAAGCCTCGCGTGGCTACTCGCCGGCGACGGGAGAGCGCGCGCCGATGATGCTCGTCTTGTTCGCGACGAAGTGCAGCTGGCTGAACTCGTTCTGACCGAGCGTGTAGATCACCTCGGAGAGCGTGCGGAATGGAGTCCGGGCATCGGCCACGATCTGCACGTCACCCTCGAAGGGCCGCCGCGGATTGCGCCGAGCGATCTCCTTCTGCATGTCGCGCACCTCGGCCAGCTTCCGGGCCAGAGGCGTGATCAGGAAGCCCGTGGAGCCGCCGCGCTTGTCGCTCGGGTCCACCATGCCGTTGCGCAGATCCACGACGCGCTCGCCGTCGACCGTGATGTCACCGCGTGAGATCAGCAGCGAGACCGCCTCCCCCATGTCAGCCGTGGAGGTCGAGTAGGGGATCTGCAGCTCGGGGGACGCGGTGATGGTCGAGGCGCTCGACGCAGAGAACTGCATGACCATGAACACGAGCAAGATCGTCATCATGTCGATCATCGGGTAGATGTTGATCCCCTGGGCCTCTTCCTCGGGGATACGGCGCAGACGACGGCGCGCCATGCTCTTGACCTGGCCCATCGTGGCCCAGCGCTCACCGTCGTTCAGCTCTTTGTCAGCCACGGCGAACCCCCGCGCTGGGACGCTGCGTCCTGGACGAATGGCTCCGGATCATCGGACACCCGCCGAGATGACGACGTCGGTGAAGAGCTCGTCCGTACCGTTCATGCGAACGGCGTCCATAGCCCCTAACAGGTCCTGAAATGTCACCAGGGGATCGGCACTCACCGTGACCTTGGTCTCGTCCGGGAACTCCGCCTTCACCTTGACGATGCAGGCCGTAAGCGCCGCCCAGTTGTAGCCGGCGCTGGTCCTGGGCACGGTGATCGCGTCGTCACCGGTTTGCGTGGTCTCGCAGCCGGGAGCGAGCTTACCGCTCGCGCCTGCAACGATGATCCCGCGCTCCGCGAGCGTGACGTTCAAGTTCAGCTGAGGCACAGCGGGCCCTGTGGCTCCGCCCCCACGACCCAGGGTCGGCAAGGACGCGTTCACCTGAGTGAAGAACGCCACCGACGAGATCACCATCAGCAGGAACATGATCAGGTTCACGACCACGTCCAGATAAGGGACGATGTTCAGCTCGTCACTCAACTCGGACGCGTCGAGCTCCGGACGTGTTCCGTGCTTGCGCAGGTAGCGTCGCTGCTGTGACGTGAGCTTCAGAGGCATGGTGGTTCAACCCGGGAGGGGCTCAGCCCTTCTGACGCAGGGTGAGCAGGTTCTCGAGACGCATCGTCGCCTTCTCCATCTCCTGCTTCTGCTTCTTCGCCATGCCGTGGAGGATCAAGTGGGCGAACATGCAGATCACGGCGATGAGGAGGCCAAGGAAGGTGTTCCACATGGCCTCGGCGATACCGGCCGAGAGCACGCTCGACTTCTGCGCCGGGTCGGTGATGACACCGACCGCCTTGAACGCCTTGATCAGACCTCGGATGGTGCCGAGCAGACCGATCAGGGTCGCGATGTTGGCGAGCGTCCACAGGGCGCCGATGCGCTTCTCGAGCGCCGGCATGGCCTCGGACATCTTCTCCTCCATGGAGGCGATGACCGCGTCTTCACCACGGTTGACCTGCGTCAGGCCGCTCTTGATCACCTGCAGCAAGGGCAGCGGAGCCGCCTCGCACAGCTTGATCGCGCGGTCGATGTTGCCAGCCTGCACGAGCTTGCGGATCTGACCCATGAACTCGCTGCTGTTCACGCGGTACTTCGTGAAGATGAACACGAAGCGCTCGCCGATGATGGCGAGAGCGAAAGCCAGCACGGCCATGTTGATGAAGGAGAACGGAAACCCCTTCTCTAGTGCTTCCCAGACCTCTGCCATGTGCGCAGCTCCTCAGACCTCTGACGATCCAAAGCTTTGTTCGAGCCCATTGGTTGAGCCCAGAAACTTGTTCGAGCCCAGAAACTTGTTCGAGCCCAGAAACTTGTTCGAGCCCAGAATTCTTCCCAAGCTCGGAAGTCCTCTCCGAGCCCAGCCACGACCGCCCACCTGGACGACCCGGCGAATAGCCCCCCTCGGGTGACCTCCCCGTAGCCACCGAAGTGGTCCGCCGCAGCCTACTGGAATCATTCGTAAACGATGCAACTCCACGGCGACAGCCGTAGAACGTTGGGGACGCTACCCTAGGGCCCTCGGAGTTGTCAACGGAACTTGCGCGCCAAAAGGTCGGCTGGCGTGGCG
>Ga0210033_1004302_pt1 | contig 11040 bp, 12 predicted proteins | sample CryGeymeta201501_FD_185465 | JGI IMG/M metagenome (GOLD analysis project Ga0210033, IMG submission 185465) | Groundwater microbial communities from Crystal Geyser aquifers in Utah, USA - Crystal Geyser metaG 2015-01 (SPAdes) (version 2) | ecosystem: Environmental > Aquatic > Deep subsurface >... | reverse complement strand
GGCTGCGGCTGGGGCGGCTTTGCCCAATACGCGGCCGCCAAGTATGGCGTGAATGTCACCGGCCTGACGGTTTCCAAAGAGCAAGCTGAACTGGCCAGGCAAAGATGCAAAGATCTGCCGGTCGCGATCATAACGGAAGACTACAACAAATTTTTAACCGGTGGCCGAAAATGGGACAAAATAGTATCGGTCGGCATGTTTGAGCATGTAGGACCGAAAAACTATCCGACCTACATGGAGTTGGCGGAAAAAAGCTTAAAACCCGAGGGAATTTTTCTACTGCACACTATCGGATGGTTATGCGACAGCATCAATACCGACCCCTGGATAGAGCGGTATATTTTCCCCAACGGCGTAATACCATCAAAGCTGCAAATTGCAGCAGCAGCCGAAAAAATTTTCTCGGAAATAGACTGCCACGAATTCGGCGCTTGCTATGACTGGACGCTGATGCAATGGTGGCAAAAATTCAACGCTGCCTGGCCGCGGTTAAGCGCAGAAAATCCCAAATACGATAAAAAATTCTACCGCATGTGGGAATACTATTTAAAAAGCTGCGCCGGCGCTTTCCGCGCCAGAAAGCTGCGGCTGTGGCAGATAGTATTTACTAAAAAAACCGCCGGAAATATTAATTATGTTCCGGTTCGCTAGGGCCCCAAAGGGTCCTTTTTTTTATTTACTAAATTGACGAATTTTTACTTTTCTGTTAGGATAATTTTAGTCTCGCAAGAGATTTTTTGTTTATCGTTGGGACGGTAGCTCAGTTGGTTAGAGCGCTGCCCTGTCACGGCAGAGGTCGCGGGTCCGAGTCCCGTCCGTCCCGCAAAAATAAAAATAGGGTACAGCCCTATTTTTTTATATTTACAAATTTTTTATTTGTCTCTCTGCCTGGCTACTTCAAACAAAATCACGGCCGCGCTGACGGAAACGTTTAGCGAATCAATTTTACCCCGCATTTTAATCTTAATTTTTTCATCCACCGCCTCAAGCCACTTTTTACTTAAACCTTTGTCTTCCGCGCCCAGGACAATGGCCGAGTCGGAACCATAATCAGCCTCGTCGTATTCTAATTTTGCCGCCGGCGTGGTGGCAAAAATTTTTATTTTATTATTTTGGCAAAACTTAATTGTCTCTTCAATTGAGCTTACCGCCGTGGGCACGGCAAAAACCGTGCCCTGGCTGGCGCGAATCACGTTGGGGTTATAGATATCGGTCTTTGGGTCGTTAATAATTACCGCGTCCGCCCCAACCGCGTCCGCCGTGCGGAAAATCGCGCCCAGATTCCCGGGTTTTTCCACCGCCTCCAAAATTATCACTAAAGGCCGGTTGCTTAACTTTATATCTTCCAGCTGCCGCTCCCTGATTTTAGCCACGGCCAAAAAGCCGTCCGGATTTTCCCGACAGGAAATTTTATTAAAAACTTTTTTGGGCACGGCAATAATTTTTTCTTCAGCCACGGCCAATTCTTTTTTAAGATAATCCGGGCAATAGATTAAATTAACAATTTCCGCGTCACCAGCCAGCGCCAAACTAATTTCCCGGTAGCCTTCAATGACAAACCGGCCGGCGGTTTGGCGCTCCCGGCTGGAATCGCGCAACTTGACAATTTGCTTTATTTTTTTATTTTGCAAGCTTTCAATTTTTTTGGTCATAAGTATTTTTCTTCTCTTGTAAATTTATGATTATTTTTTAAAAAATTTAACCAATTTTTCCGCGATTTCTTCAAACCCCCCGCCAAAATTTGGCGGGGGGTTAGCCGAGGCCCGTTCTGGGAACAATTCCTTCTGTTAATAAATTTATGCTTTCCGGCCTTATCCTGACGGGCCTCGACGAAGTGACCGGGCATGGTTTTTGGCGTCAGCCAAAATAGGTCGTGAGGAGCGGCAGTGAGCTCGCCCCGTTAAATACGCTTCGCGTCCCGCAGGGATTTAACGGGGCGAGCGCGCCGGGCGAGCGAACGTCCGGCAGGATAAGGCCGAAAAGCATTTCTTCAATTTATAATAATTTATCTGGCTCTTTATCCGGCGCGTCAACTTTTTTCTCTTCCGCTTCGGCTTGCGCCCGTCGCTCTTTTATGAGCTCGCGGTTCACCCAAAGCAACCAGCCGACCACGCCGACCAAAAACAAAATAAATACCACTACGCTTAATTTCAGTTTGCCTTGGTTCTGCCGGCCTTCGTTAACCAGCCCTTGGGCAGCCTTGGCCGACGCCGAACTGGTACCCAATAAATCAATGATTGTTTCCAGAGAGGTTAGCTGTTGCTTTTCCGCTTCCGGCTCGCCGGCCGACTGGTTTTCAACCTGGCCGGTGCTGCCGGAAATAACCGCCGCGCCTGATTCGCTTTTTTCCCACGCCTGGGCTTCTTTTATATTGGCCACGGCCTGCTGCCTGGCTTCTGCCGCGCCTTGCGCGATGGTCGCGGCTTTTACTTGAAAATCTATTAAATTCGAATTAATGCTGGCTTTGCCGCGCCGGTCCAGGGCCACGGCCTGGACCTGATGGCTGCCGCGGCTTAAGGCCGTTGCCGGCCGATAAGCGAAATTGGCTGTGCCGCTTTGATGATTTTTTACTAAAAATTCGCCGCTATACTTTTTGTCGATATAAACTTTGACGAGCGAATCGTTTTTGGCCAAACCAACAATAAATGGCCGCACCGCCGTGGTATTCATATTAACCACGGACGGGAACATGGTGGGCGCCGGCCTGGGCAGTTCAACCTTAAAATTAACGCTTCTGGACGGCTGGCTGATTTTCTGATTGGCGTCTTCGGCTACAACATAAAGCTCATGCTGGCCTAAGCTTAAATTATTTTTAAAGAAAAAATTAGCCGTGCCGCTATCGTGCTTTAAAATTTCAGTTTTGTTTAACAAAACATTGTTAAGATATAATAAAACCCTGGTGCCGGATTTAGTCAAACCACTAATGATTTGGTTATTCTGACCAATGATTGAGCCAGACTCTGGCTTTATCAGGGTGGGCGCCGGCACTTCGTTTATTAAAAACTTAATTTCTTCTGATGGCGCAGATAATACCAAAGAAGTGGGATCTTGGCCAACAACTATAAGAATGTGACGCCCGTCAGACAATTTATTTTTTAAATTAAATAGAAAATCAAAGCTTTGTTCGGTCTTGCCTGTTGCCGCCATTCTACCGACGTAATAGCCGACATAATTACCATCCAAATAAATTAAAATGTTGTTATGGGGCGTTGCCGCGCCGGCCAGTGAAAAACTTTCTGCCGTAGCAGAAAATTTAGTTATCTTCGGCGTGGCTACCTCGGCTTTAGTCGGACTGGCTAAGGCCAAAAAGAAAAACAAAAAAAACAGGCCGAAATAAAAACTTTTTAACGTTTTGCTCATGTTGAAAAATCTATTTCCTCCCTGCTAATTAAACTTTTCTAAAATAGGGCCAAGAGGAGTAAATTAGCTAAGCCGATTTTCCCCCTTAGCCCTAAAAAGAAAATTTTTAAAAATCACTTGCGACGTCTCGGCAGTGTTTTCAGTTTAGCTCGCGCCATTTAAGCGCGTCAAGTGTAAAATCGGTTAATAAAATGTTATTAAAGCGCGGCTGGGATGACGCTAAGCTGTGCATAAGCTGGGCCTGGCCAAAAAATTTTCAAATAACGTCTTGATAATGCTTAATTTTTGCCGTTTGCTTCAAATGGTCGATATCCACCGTAATCAAGTCGGCCCTGATTTCGTCAATGTCCAAATTATTTTTAAAAATATACATTTCCACTCCCCGCCGGAACCGCTCCAGTTTGGTTAAAGCCATGGCGTTTTCCGCCGGGCCGTAAAACTGGCTTAATCTGGTTTTAACCTCCACGAAAATAATCCGGCCGTCTTTCTCCGCCACCAAATCAAGCTCCTGATAACTTAATTTTACGTTGGCGTCAATGATTTTATGGCCGCGTTTAATTAAAAATTTTTTGGCTAAAGTTTCGCCAAATTTTCCAATATTCTGGTTATGGGTCATGGTTATTTATAACTGTCTTTCGGCAGGATAAGGCCGAAAGACAACATTAATGTTAACAAAAAAGGGCTGACGACCAGCCCCGCGTTCCAATTGAATTAATTTCTTTACGGAATATACTTTTTAAACTCTTTCTCTTTTTCCAATAACGCCTTTTTCTGCGGAATTTTCACCACCAGCCTGACAATAAAGGCCAGCCAAACAATCAGGCCCGCGGCCCAAACCAGCAACCAGAAGCGCGCGGACAAAAATGGCACCATTTCATAATTAAAAAACGTTAAGAGCAAGCCAATCAAGGCATTAGTCCAAAAAAAAGTGAATAAACCGCTCCAAAAATTGGCATACAGGCTTTTGGCCCACCTTCTTTTAACCACGCCGGCGGCGATGGTTAAAATAATCAACAGGCCGATGAATCCCAGCACCATTCTCAGCGAGCCGCTGACAAACGCGCCCGGCCGCAAGCTGAACCAAAAATTCCAAGTTAAAAAATTCCCCATATTTTTATGGCTGGCTTATAATTTTACGTAAATTAAGCCGTAATGATATTGGCCGGCGATAAATTCCTCTTCCAGCTGCAGCCCCAGCTTTTTGGCGCCGTTGTCCAACAGTTCTTTTTTTACCCTTTCTTCGGCCGGCGGCCCGAACGGAGCGGCCGTATTTTTCCATTCCACCACCATCAACCGGCTGGCTTTTTTTAAAAGCCTGGTGGACTCTCTCAAAATCTCCACGCGTTTGTGCGATTGATACAAAGTGTTAATTAATAGGGACACGTCCAGGCTGCCTGATTCTATTTTAGTGGCGCCGAAAATCTCTAAATTGCTCCAAATTGTCTTAATATTAGTTAAATTTTCCGCGCGCGCGCGCTTGTCAATCGTTTCCAGGGCGGTGCGCAAAATATCCACGGCGTAGACCACGCCTTTTTTACCCACCAGCGCGGCGGCCGGAAAAACAAAATGGCCGGACGAACCGCAGCCCAAATCAACCAGTTTGGTTTTTTCTTCAACTTGCGCTTTGGCCAAAATAAAATTGGCGTCAAGCAGATGATTCCCTCCGATTGGTCCTGACATATAAAAGATTTGCCTGCCCTGTGAAATCCGGCCTTGCCGGTGCGAAGCAATTTCACGGGGTGAGTTATAACTACATTATAAAATAATTTTCTATATTATACAAATACGGCTGGCCGGCAGTTCTGTGAGCGGACATATAATTTTTAGTCTGAATTTGCCGTTAAAAAAATGGCGTGTTTGAGCCGAAGCGCAAGCCGAAGGCGAGTTTGCCATTTTTGGGCGAATTAAGACGTGCCGCAGGCAAAAATTATCCTGGACGCGAACAAAATTGCCGACCAGCTAATAAAACTTTTAAAAAATATTATTTTTTCACCCGCCTAAAACTTAATCGGTGAATCGGGCAATGGCCGTATTGTTTTAATTTTTCCAAATGCAGCTTAGTGCCATAGCCTTTATGCCTGGCGAACTCGTAGGCCGGGTAGAGCTTGTCCATTTCCCGCATCAGCCGATCCCGAGTGACTTTGGCGACGATTGAAGCCGCGGCGATGGAAAAAATTCTTTCGTCGCCCTTAACGTAAGCCTGCTGCGGCATTGAGGAATTGGGCAGTTTCCGGCCGCCGTCAATCATTAAAAAACGCGGCTTGTTTTTAAGGGCGCCGATGGCTTTTTTCATGGCCAGAAAACTGGCTTGCAGAATATTTATTTTATCAATGGTACGATGGTCGCAGACGCCGACGCCCACTTCAATAAAATTTTCTTTAATTTTGTCAAACAGCTCTTCCCGTTTTTTGGCGGTTAATTTTTTAGAATCTTTAACCTCAGCTAACTGATTATTTAAGCTAAAATTAGCCTTAAATATTACGCAAGCCGCCACCACCGGACCGGCCAACGGCCCGCGCCCGGCCTCGTCCAAGGCACCGATGATGTCATAGCCTTGAGCAAATATTTTTTTCTCTTCTTTTAAATCCAGCATATAATTTATCTGCCAGAATTAAAAATTATTTTTTCTCTTGCAAATATTTATAGGCCGACAGGGCCGCCACCGCGCCCTGGCCGCAACCGATAATAATCTGCTTAAATTCTCCCGGCGTCACGTCGCCGGCGGCAAACACGCCCGCCTGGCTGGTTTTGGCGCTTAAGTCCGCGTTAATCTGGCCTTTGCCGTCCCGCTCCACCAAATCCGCCAACCATTCGGTTTTGGGCATATGGCCGATTTCGATAAAAAACCCGTCAACTTTTATTTCTTTCACGGTCCGGTCAATCTTATTCTCAATTTTCAGTCTTTCCAATTTTTGTTCACCGATAATTTCTACCACGTCGCTAGCCAGCATGATGATTATGTTTTTTCGCGCTTCAACCCAGGCCACCAGGCTTTCAAAGCCCTTGAATTTTGGTTTGTGGTAAATCAAATAAACTTGGCTGGCAATTTTTGATAAAACTTCGGCCGCGTCCAGGGCCGCGTTGCCGCCGCCCACCACGGCCACGGGTTTGCCTTTAAATAACGGGCCGTCGCAATTGGCGCAATAGCTGATGCCCTTGCCCACCAGCTGATTTTCTCTGGCCAAGCCTAGTTGTTTCGGCGCCAACCCCATGGCCAGTACGATGGTTTTGGTTAAATAACTCTGTTTTTTACCATCAATCTTAAAGCTGCCGTCAGTATTTTTATCGATTTTTTTCACTTCATCAATTTTTATCCCAACTCCAAAATCTTTAACCTGCTGGCTCATATTCTGCACCAATTCAATGGCCCCGATGGTTTTAACTCCAGGATAATTGGCGATTTCCGACGCCCAAACCATCTGGCCGCCGATATTTTTTGAAATCACCAGAGTTTTCATCATTCTTCTGGCCGCGTAAATTGCCGCGGTCAGGCCGGTTGGACCGGCTCCAATGATTATTATGTCGTACATATTATAGATTAAATTTATTAAGATTTATCCTCTGTTATCCCCAATTTTCACACTTTTTAAATTTTGGCTAATATTAAATAAACGTCAAAAGTAAAGTCCACATTAATGTGGACTTATCCACTTTATGTGAAAAATGACTTTAGTCTACAATTATGTAGACTTAAGTCTACCCGATTAATTATTGGTCTGGTCATTTATTGCTGGTAATCATTTTTAATAATTCCTCCTTATCTCCATAGCCAGTCTTTTGACCAACCGCTTTGCCATTTTTAAAAAGTAAAAAGGTGGGTATACTCATGACATTATATTTGGCCGCGATGTCCTGGTTTTCATCAGCGTTAAGTTTGCCAATTTTTACATTCTGGTCTTTATTTTCTTTAATGATTTCATCTACCACCGGTGACATAATTTGGCATGGTCCGCACCAAGGCGCGAAAAAATCAACCAGCACCACGCCGGAATAATCCTCAACTTCTTGCTTAAAATTATCTTTATTTAGTATCATAATTTAGTATCATACATGTTTTTTAAGAAACTTAGTATCTACTATATTTTGTAGCTAATATTATATAATTTTATATATGCGTTCCACACGGAACTGCCATTGTGGACTATTCTTAAATTAGCTCGGACGATTTTCGCCCCTCGCTTCGCTCGGGGCGGCGGCAAAGAAGCCCAAAAAGTTTAACGCTTCGCCGCGTTTTTTGACAATTTCAAGTTTTTCTATGAGTTAATAATAACTCATTATAGTAAATTTTTCAACGAAAAATTTTCTGATTTAGCGACAATTAAAAAAGGGCTATAGAAAACTCTATAACCCCACGTTGTCCGAGAGCCCGGAAATGATGTTCAGATTTTGGATAGCTTGACCGGCGCCCCCCTTTACAAGATTATCAATTGCCACTTTCACAGTGGCGAACGAACCTTTGTATGCCGGCAGAATATCACAAAGATTTGTTTTTACAACCTTATCAACCGTAATATTTTCTGATTCCACGCGGATAAACACTTCTCGAGAATAATGTGCCTTGTAAAAACTGACTATGTCTGTTACGGCTGATATTTTGGAACGAATTAGGACTTCAATTCCTCTCGGCCACGGAGCTACTTGCGGATAAAACAATAGCTGGTTTTCAATCTCTAATTCCTGTTCTATTTCCGGAATATGTTGGTGCTGACGGCCGCCCTTGTAGGGAGTAATGGTTTTAGGAATCTTCGCTCCTTTTCCCGCTCCCGTATAACCCGAGACTGCTTTGACAACAACCTTGGTCGATTTAGATATTAAACCATCCCTCACCAATGGTAATAACCCAAGATTTATGGCTGTGGCGTAACAACCAGGATTGGCAATCAGTCGAGCTTTTCTGATATTATCCCGATTATTTTCCGGCAAACCATATACCGCTTCCGTCAGTAATTCAGGATAGGGATGTCGCCAACCATAATATCTTGGATAGCTATCGGGATTTTTCAGCCGATAAGCCCCACTCAAATCAATAACTTTTATTCCTGATAATAATAATTCGGGAACAAGATGTAATGATTCGTTTGCTGGTAAGGCCAAAAGGGCCACTGAGGCGTTTTTCAACTCCCCCCTCTTTTCTTTACTCGTAGCAGTATAAACAATCTCTGTGTCTTTTCGTTGTGATAGTATTTTTACTAATTCAATGCCAAGGTATCCACTAATCCCGAAGACAGCAACCTTCATCGTTTTCACCTCCTTTTAAGGGTTTGGCTTGTTGATTTTGTATAAAAATTTTCTTTTAAAATGTGGTTTTCCGAGCCGATATTTTTCCGGTTCTTTGGCAGTTTTTAAAGAACGCGGCGAGGCGGAAACCTTGACTTATCCGAAAGTGTGGACCGTACCGGATTTGAACCGGTGACCTTTTGCATGCCATGCAAACGCGCTACCAACTGCGCTAACGGCCCGTGTAAATTTACGAATTACGATTTTCGATTTACGAATTAAATACTAAATTATGGCTAACATTAAAATAAATATTATTATTTATGCTAATATTAGCAATAATGGCTAACATTAAATAAAAATCGTAAATCAAAAATCTAAAATATCTACGTGCCCTCACCAGGAATCGAACCTGGATTTAGGGTTTAGGAAACCCTCGTCCTATCCGTTAAACGATAAGGGCTTATTTCCATCAATTTCTTCTATAACCAAAGATGTCATAGATTTAAGCAATTTTAAAATATATCCTCCTCTTTTAACCGTTAATCTGCACATGCCATAAGGCGATTTTCCTCTTGTCTGGCCGTCATTATAATACATCTTAACATATTTTTTATTTATTTCTAGCTGCTCCGACCAATATTTTAAACACAGCTCTCTGCTCATTCCCGTAAAATATCGAATCGTCACAAAATATCTGTCTTTGCTTATATTAAAGCATTGATTCATAGTATTATATTTTTATCATTTGAGGATCAGTGTTGGTAAAAACGCAGCTTCCATATATAACTAGAGAGAGCAATCAAATCCTTGTTTGGTAATACTGTTTCTTATGCGCGGGAATGAATAAAAAAATAAACACCAGCAATCGGCGTTTGATTTTCTTTTATATAATAACGCAGTTTTTCCTTTTTGACAAACTCGCCCGACTCGCCTAAAATTATAATGCCTTATAACTCAATAATATAATGCTTTATGTTCAACAAGCCAAGCCAAGGAGGGCAAGATTTAAACGAATTTGAAACCATTATCGGCCCCTCGGTTAAGGTCAAGGGCGATTTTAATGCCCAGGGCAACGTGATTGTTGAAGGCACGGTTGATGGCAGCTTAAAAACCGTGGGTAACTTAGAGGTGGGAGAGAAAGCCAAGGTCAACGCCAACATTGAAGCCAAAGAGGCCAGGGTGGGCGGCGAAATTTCCGGCAATGTTAAGATCAAGGGTTTTTTGGAAGTTACGGCCACGGCCAAAATCTCCGGCGACATCCAGGCTGGCGCTTTATCAATTGAGCGCGGCGCGGTTTTTAACGGCAAGTGCGCCATGGGCGGCTCGGCGGAAGAAATAAAAAAGCTAAATAAAGACAAAGAATAAATAATTCACCCTGTCAAATAATTTTGCCAGAGGCAAAATTAGCGCCAAGCGCTATTTAACAGGGTAAATAAGGGGTTAACGTTTGTGAATATTTTTATTTACGATTCTTTTTTGAATCAAAAAAAATACGACCGCTTGCTGGCGCAAATTGAAACCAGGATTACCGATTTGGGGCTGAACGGAAAGATTTCACGCTTAAGCTTAATGAGAAACATCCCGGAAATGGTGGCCGGCGAACTGAAGCGCGGGGCTAAAACCATCGTCGCGGTAGGCGACAATAAAACCGTTAGCCAGACCATTAACTCTTTAGTCGGCAGTCCGGTGCCTCTAGGCATTATTCCTGTCGGCCAAGATAATAATGACATTGCCCAGGGACTGGGCATTGACTCGGTAGCAACCGCCTGTAACGTTTTGTCGGCCAGACTCCTGGCCCGCTTGGATTTGGGCCTGGCTAACAAGACTTATTTTTTAGGCAACGCCACGATTGCCAACCAGGGCACGGTGATTGATATGCGGCGCGATTACACCATTGAAACCTCGGAAAAAGGCCTGATCCAGGTTTTTAATCTGGCCAGCCCGGCCATCAAGTTGCCGCCAAAAATAAACTTTAGCCCATTGGACGGAGTCTTGGAATTGGTAATTAACGCGCGGCCGGACAAAAAATTTTTTTCTCAAGACCTGGACCAGTCAATTTTCAAAATAAAAAAAGTGACCATCGCCAATCCAGAAGCGCAGCTGATTTTAGACGGCTCGGTGCCAACCCAGACGCCAGCGGAAATTTCCGTAGCCAAACAATGCTTAAACGTCATTGTAGGCAAGGGCAGGAATTTTTAAAAAATATATAAAAAAACAACTCCGAGTAAATGAGTTGTTTTTTTATGTTTAAATGTTTTTTTAAACTTTCTCTTTTTTCTTAAACAAATAGAGCTGCTGCAAAGCGGTTAAGAGGGTAGTGACAAACCAGTATAGGGTCAGGCCGCCGGGAAACGACAGGCCAATGACCACGGTTAACACCGGCATGAAATAAAGCATCTGCTTGTTCATCACGGCCATCATATCTTCGTCTTTGGCGCCGTTTGCGCGCACTTCCGGCCG
>Ga0210033_1004301_pt1 | contig 11043 bp, 10 predicted proteins | sample CryGeymeta201501_FD_185465 | JGI IMG/M metagenome (GOLD analysis project Ga0210033, IMG submission 185465) | Groundwater microbial communities from Crystal Geyser aquifers in Utah, USA - Crystal Geyser metaG 2015-01 (SPAdes) (version 2) | ecosystem: Environmental > Aquatic > Deep subsurface >... | reverse complement strand
ATTAGACGAAATTCTGTTTAGTAAGATTACTAATTTTACCCAGTCCATTTTTCTGCCTTGTTTTTGCTAAAAAACAAGGTAATCGAAGTAATGTTACTGGGCATATAAAACAAAATACCCGCTTTTGGGTACTTTCATTTTAACAAAATTTTATAATAAAAACAAGGGTTTTCGGTACCTATGACAAGGGCATATTGTTTTTATAATCCGTGACATCGCTTATATTTAATCGGCGTGCCGTCTGGCTTTTTCGCTCCGCACGGACAAGGATCGTTTCTCCCGACTTTGCCATATGCGGGCTGACGAGGGGTTTCAATTTTTGAAGTTTGAATTTCTGCGCCTATCTGCTTGTTATCTGCGCTTATCTGCGTTTGGCGCAGCCAAGTGTCAAAATTTTCCATCATTTCCTTAAATAAAATGTAGCTCTCCCGGCGGTATTCCACCAAGGGGTCATGCTGACCATAAGCCCGCATTCCCACTGCATCTCTCAAGGCTTCAATATTTTCCAAGTGATTCATCCATAAAATATCCAGCATTGTCAAAGGTTGCATTTTATATCCGCGTTGATCCGCTTCTATACTATTATCAGATCCGCGGATATCCGCTTCTAGTTTCTCCAAGAATTCCTGCCGCTTTTTATAAAAAGCAGTTCGCTGTCTGTTTAAAACATCGTCGTATTCCAATAAATGCTTTCGCAAGTCAAAATTAAAACCTTCAACTTTTTTCTGGGCTTCATTGACAGCTCTGGAAACTAATGACGATTCAATGGGCTGGTCTTCTGGAAGATTAAAGGTTTCCATTAAAGATTTGATTTTTTCGCCGCCGAAAATCCGCAATAAATCATCTTCCAAAGAAAGAAAAAACTGGGTAGAACCCGGGTCGCCCTGCCGGCCGCCGCGGCCACGGAGCTGATTATCAATCCGGCGCGCCTCGTGCCTTTCCGTGCCGATAACATGAAGTCCGCCCAATTCTTTGACTTTTTGTCCTTCGACAAGCTCAGGAGGGTTGCCGCCGAGGATAATATCAACGCCCCGGCCAGCCATATTGGTGGCTACGGTGACCGCTCCTAATTTTCCGGCTTGCGCAATAATCGCTCCTTCACGTTCATGGTTCTTGGCATTTAAAACTTCATAAGGAATGCTAGCTTGTTTTAATAAAGAAGACACAAGTTCATTATGCGTTATTGAAGCGGTGCCCAGTAAAATCGGCTGGCCTAATAAGTGACGCTTTCTTACCCCTTCAACCACTGCCCGATATTTGGCTTCAAGATTTTTATAAATAGCATCAGGGTAGTCTTTTCTAATCATCGGCTTGTTCGGTGGAACGCTGACTACTTCAAGATTATAAACTTTATGAAATTCCTCGGCTGAAGTCTGGGCCGTACCAGTCATTCCGGCAATTTTCTCATACAAACGAAAATAATTCTGGATAGTGATTTGGGCAAAAGTTCGCGATTCCTGTTTGACTTCCACTCCCTCTTTGGCCTCAATGGCCTGATGCAAACCAGCAGAATATCTTTGGCCATACATCAAGCGGCCGGTAAATTCATCAACAATGATTATTTCGCCGTTTTTTACCACATATTGTTTGTCCCGATGAAATAATGCTTTGGCTTTCAAAGATTCTTCCAAATAATGGACCAGCCGGAAATTTTGCGGTCCGTAAAGGTTTTTGATTTTTAGCATTTTCTCAACTTTATCAATACCCTGGTCAGTAATGCTGACTGTTTTTAATTTTTCATCAACTAAATAATCCTCGTTCTCGGAAAGCCGGCTGACCACTTTGGCAAAAATCCGGTAATAATCGCTGGATTCGGTATCCGGAGCGGCAATAATCAAAGGCGTTCGGGCTTCATCAATTAAAATACTGTCAACCTCGTCAATAATGGCATAATAGAACGCGGATTCACGCTGATTGGAACGCGGATTCACGCGGATTTGGACTTGGTCTTCAGACCGATAAGCTAAATTATCCCGGAGATAATCAAAACCAAATTCATGGTTGGTGCCGTAAGTAATGTCAGCCAAATAAGCCTCTTTTCTTGGCACCGGTCGCAAAAATTCCTGAACAACTTTAAAACTACCCAATGTGTCTCGTTCTTTGTCTTTATCGTCATTGGAAATTGGAAATTGTCCCGCTGGGCGGGATCCCGCACTGCGGGAGAAATTGGAAATTTCTTTATTGTATGTTCGGTCATACAAGTATGCTGTTTCGTGCGTTAAACAACCAACCGACATCCCTAATGCGTAATAGATTTGTCCCATCCAAACCGCATCGCGGCGAGCCAAATAATCATTGACAGTAATGACATGAACGCCTTTGCCGCTTAAAGCGTTAAGGTAAACCGGAGCTGTGGCTGCTAAAGTTTTTCCTTCGCCGGTCAACATCTCGGCAATTTTTCCTTGATGCAAAACTATGCCGCCGATGAGTTGGACATCAAAATGCCGCTGATTTAAAGTTCTTTTGGCCGCTTCCCGCGCCAAGGCAAAAGCTTCGGGCAAAATCTCGTCTAAATTCCCTTTTTCCTGAAAAGTTTTTTTTAATTTTTCGCTTTCTTTTTTAAGCTCCTCCTCTGTCAGCTTTTCTAAAGCCGGTTCTAAAGAATTAATTTTTTTTATTAGCGGCTCAAAATTGTATTGGCCGAAAAATTTTTTGAAAAATTTTATCATCTTTCTCTCTATGTTTCTCTACATTTCTCTATTTTTATCTCTTTGTATTTCTTTATTTCCTGTTGCAACTTATCTTTAACTTTATCTATCGCCACTCTAATATCCCAATCTGAATGTTCGGCTCTTAAAATTTTTTTGCAAAGTGAGAAGATTGCCTCGGCATAAAAAATATTGCCTTTATGATGGTGTCTGGTAGTTCTGGCTATTTCTACAAAAACTTCAATTTCGCTTTTGCTTTCAAATCTTTTAAGTCCGACGCAAGGTCGGACTCCGACAAAATGTCGGAGAAAATGGTCAAGAGAACCGATTTTGATTTCTATATACTGACGAATCGCTGGCGTTAATTCTAAATGGTGGCTTTAATGTTAATCTTCATGCCATTAATTATAATCTATAATAATATCCGCGTCTATCCGCGTCATAAATAAAAAACCCCTCTTTCTTAACTTTTCAATAAGTGGGGAAAGAGGGGAAAAAAATTTATCTCTTTTTTTTACCTCCTTTTTTCTTTGCCATTTTGGCATTTTGTAAACGCCTTATTTATAATATTTTTAGCATTTACAAATAAAGAATTATTTTTATAGTCAACGTTTGATTGTCGACCATCCAATCACGCTGACATTTAATACGTTTCGCTACTTTAATTTTAGAATAAATGAAATTAATTGCAACTGTGGATAACTCAAAGACGGACTATTTCCTCTTCTAACTCGATGTTAAACTTTTTCTTCACTTCTTTTTTTGCCAACTGAATCAAATTTTTGATATCTTTCGCGGTGGCAGCCAAGACATTAACGATAAAATTCGGGTGTTTTGACGAAATCATTGCCCCCCCATAAGAAATTCCCTTAAGTCCTGCCTCAGAAATCAAATGAGCGGCTGGAATTACCGGAAAAGGGTCGTTTTTAATAACTGATTCGAAGCTTTTATGTTGATTTTTAGCCACTTTTTTGAGGCTGACATTTTTAAAAATACTGCCGATATTGGGATGCTCTAAGGGCTGTTTTTGCTGGCGGTAATCAATATTTTCCTCAATAATTGTCTGCATTAACTTTCTGTCCCCTTTTTTTAGGATTAAAGCGGCTTCAATAATAATTTCTCTTCCTTTATTGGCTTTAAAAACACTGGAACGATAGCCAAAATCACAATCTTGATTATTTCTTTTGATAATTTCTCCGCCTGGTTTTGAGATATCCAAACTCACCACTTCTTTAATAATATCCTTTATCTCTCCGCCAAAAGCGCCAGCATTACCCCGAATGGCGCCACCAAGAGTTCCTGGCAAGCCAGCTGCCCATTCCAAGCCGGCTAGGCCTTTAGTCATTAAGTCATTGAGTAATTGAGTAACTGAAACACCGGCGCCGACTCTTAGAACATTATTTTCTCTTTCAATAAATTGAATACTGGGCTTTAAAATCAGCCCGTCGAAACCTTCATCGCTGAATAAAATATTCGTGCCCGCTCCCAGGATAAAAGCCGGCAACTTCATCCGACGCGCTTTATCGACGGCCTTGATAATTTCTTCTACACTTCTTGCCTCAAAAAAATATCTGGCCGGTCCGCCGATTTTATAATTGCTGTATTTTGATAATGGAATTTTTTCTTCAAACATAATAATAGAAGCGAATTTACGCGAATACCTACGCGAAAACATTTCGCATAAATTTGCGTTGATATTCGCACCCTTTCGCTTCTATCTTTTAAATACAATAAATTTATATCCTACAAAGTTCCAAACTAAAGAAATTATCGTCGCTGACAAAGCGCCAATATTAGCCCAGCGCTCCGGAGAGATACTCTCAGGCGAACCGATAAAATTAACCAATAAAGAAGCGGCGCCGACATTAATTGCGAAACCAACAAGACTGACTGCCATAAACTGGCTGAATTCTTTTATATTAGCGCTGTCTGAAACGCCGAAAGTCCAATGTTTATTCCAAAAATAACTATTGATAACGGCAGCAATAAAAGAAATTCCCTTAAATATTGAATACCACCAGCCCACGGCAATACCACTTAAAAAAATCAAAGTATTTAAAATACCCAAATCCAAAAGAGTATTGAGGCCGCCGACCGCTACGAATTTAGCAATCTGTAATAAAACCGGAAATAAACGGCTTAACAAAGAAGTAAGCCATAAAGCGAAATTAGCGAAAATCACAAATCCGACAACAATTAAAAAGGCGTTGCTAAAAGTTATCTCCGCAAAAGGAAGTTTTATATTATTTAAAACCGGTAGAAGCAACAGCCCAAAGAAAAAACCAATAATAGAAACAAGAAGGTAATCTTTTTTTGTTATCATTTTATGAACTCGATTATCAAACTCATCAGTTCCTGCTGATTTTTCAAAATATCCGTGCCGTGGCCAGCAATGTCATAAATTTTAATTTCCTTCTCTACTCCATTTGGCACTAAATCATAAAGTTTTTGATTCTCTTCAACGTTATTTTCGGCATTAGGGTCATCGCGACTGGAGACAAAAAATACTTTTTGTCCGGCTTTGAGATTTTTTACTAGGGGCTCGGTTTTTATCCCCCGGTAGTTTAAGCCTGGTGAAAGCAAAACCGCCGTCTTATACTCCGGATGCTCAACAATATATTGAAGACAAAGGTTGGCGCCAATTGAGGCGCCGATAAAAGAAATTTTATCGGCAGTTGCCTGCCGGTTGTTAATCAAGTAATTAACCGCTGCCTCCAAATCTAAAATACTTTTTTTATGGTCAAAATCCTTGTTTAGATAGCCATCTGGACCTCCATCAGATTCGCCGTGTCCTCGCAAATCAATGGCAATGCTTTCATAGCCCAAATTCTGAAATCTTTGCGCTAATTCCCGATACGATTCTTTGGCAGCCGGCATCATATGAACTAAAACCAACCAGCCGCGAGCTGGCTCCACCGAGTATAAATTAGCGGCAATTTTTATTCCGTCCTTAGTTGTGAGAAAAATTTTGTTCATAGAAGCTGATATGTCTCCGCGTTTATCCGCGCCTTGATCCGCGACTTTCCGCGTTTCCGAAGGAATGATAAAATTCAAGCCTGACATCACAACAACCGTGGCCAACGATACTAAAATAATTATAACACTAATGGCTTTCTTATTTAATCTCATAAGTCACGCTTACTTGAACCGTCACCTCTTCGCTGCCAGGCTGAATCTGAGGCAAAGCTTGCGGAGCTGCTGCTTCTCCTCCCATTCCCAGGGCTCTTAAGCTCTCATAAGGCTGCGTTATTGGGCCCCATTCAGAAAAATCAATCACTTCACCAAGTTTGACATTGTTTTTGACTGCCATCTCCTCGACTTTCTTTTTGGCTTTTTCAAATGCCTGATTTCTGGCTTCGGCTAAATATTTCTCAGGTTCATCAACTTCAAAAGAAATTGATTCAATTCTGTTTATCCCCAATTCCGGCAAACCAGCGACAACCTCGGCCACTTTGTTTAAATCTCTTACCTTAATCAAAACATTTTGAGTCAAAGTATAACCGCTGATAAAGGTCTTTTTGGTCTTCTCGTCGTATTCATAACGCGGGCTGAGATTATACTGAGTTGTTTTAATATCCTTCTCTTCAATTCCTTTGGACTTGATATAATCAATGGCGGCGTTCATTTGTTTGATGTTTTCTTGGGCAATGGTTTTCGGATTTAGCCCCTCGGAAATAACCGCAAAAGAAATTTTGGCAATATCAGGCGAAACTATTACCTTTCCTTCAGCTGAAACCGTCACGGTTTTTGCCGGCCTTATAGAATCAGTAAATTTCTTTGCCGGTCCCAAGAAAATTGAATAAACAACCGTCGCCATCAAAAAAACAAGAAAAACAACAACTGCGATATTTTTTAATTTTTGATTATCGTTTGGCATAATTTGTTTTTTTTTATTATTGCGACCTTTCAATTATTACAATTTTAAAAAAATTAACATAATTTTTCTAACCTCTTTCGGCTTCAAACTCGCTCCGCCTACCAAAGCGCCGTCGATTTCTTTATATTTCAGAAAGTCAGCGATGTTTTTGGAATCAACCGAGCCGCCGTAAATTATTTTAGCTTTTAGCTTTAAGTTTTTAGCTTTTAGTATTTTTTTAATGTATTTTATCATTTCCAAGGCATCTTCCGGAGTGTCAGAATGACCGCTTTTGCTCGTACTAATTGCCCAGACCGGCTCGTAAGCCACGATAACTTTTGACTTTTGACTTTTGACTTTTGACAATCCCCTTAAATCTTTTTCTAATTGCTTTTCAATAAAATTCTCAACGGCTTTTTTGCCGCGGCGGCGAATGGCTAAATCTTCGCCAACACATAAAACTACTTTTAATCCCGCTTTCAAAGCCGCTAAAATTTTTTTATTTATCATTTCATCGGTTTCGTCTAAATACCTTCGGCGTTCGGAATGTCCAATTATAACATATTCCACACCCAAATTTTTGAGCATTTTTGGAGAAATTTCTCCGGTATAAGCGCCCCGGTTTTCCCAAAAGCAATTTTGGGCGCCAAGTTTGATTTTTGAGGACAATGAATTCTTTACTTTTTCAAGATGTGTAAAAGGAGGGCAAACCACTATTTCAATCTTGTTGTTCTTATTCACTCGGATAAAATCCGCTATGTTCATTTTCCAGTTAAAGATTATGATTTTTTTCATAATTATATTAATCTAATTTTATTATACCCAATTTTTGGATAAAAAAACAGGCCATGGCAAAGCCAGGGCCTGTTCGGTAATAAGATCGGATTTCAAACCGAAGAAAAGTCTTTGAACAATTCCCGGAACTTGACAATTTGTTCCGGAGCAACCTCCCGCCTTGGTTTTCCTGGGTCGCGGGGAAGAGGAGGTGGTTCGTCCTTTTTAAGGGGAATGATATGAATGTGAGAATGTTTCTTCGTGGCCCCGGCTTCCTTGCCCTGCAAAATGACAAATCTTATACTGGGGAAACTGCCTTCCCCTAAAAAAATGGCTGCCACCCTTTGGGCCAGAATACAGAGATTAGCAAACACCGAAGCATCGATTTTTGTAAAATCCTCATAATGATGCTTCGGGTGCTATCTCAACCAATGTTTTTTCATTATAATTAATACAACCAACATATAAATACTACCGTATGCGGTAGTATTTATTATTTATCCTTGATAATTTAAAAATTTCCAGCGGCCTCTGCCAGTCATTGGCGGCAAGGGAAAATTAAGCCAGTAATCAAAAATTGTCAGCGCTGGAATCGCTTTTTCTTTTAAATCTCGCTTCTGTTTTTTTCTTTTTTTGTCTATATCCCGACGGCTTTGATAAAATAGGCCGCTTTTTAAACTTTTCTTAATTGAACTGATAGTGCTCGGCGAAAGCCATAAAATTTCTCCGATTTCTTTATAGGTTTTCCCTTGCCTAATTAAAGAAATTGCTACCATTCGTTTAATAATCAATCGTTTTTCATTTTCGCTTAAGACAGAATCCAGCAATTTCCCTAACCCTTTGTTTGAATCTATGTCTTTAATACTTTTTAAAAATTTTCCCCAGATAAATTTCTCCCATTCTTTTCTTGATTTAAATTTAGAAAGTTCTTTCATGCTAAATAATAATGAATTTATCAAATTATTCCGTTATTTATTAAATGATTGGCATCTCTCTCTGTCTATCACTACCGCATGCGGTAGTATTGAATAGAGGACTTTGTTGGTCAGATGATTGTTAATATTATAGCAAATGTATAGCAAATGTATTGGTCAAATAATAGAAACAGCTCTGCCTAACACTATCGCATGCGGTAGTGTTATGAGATATGTTTTAATCCGCTCCGAACGAATTTCTGGACGAATCTACAAGAGCATCTTTCCCATAATCATCCTTTCCCCAAGATTATCTTTTTCCAAGATTATCCTTTTCCAAGAGTATCTTAACGCTACCGCATGCGGTAGCGTTAGCCGTTTTTTAATTCGTTCCAAGCAAATCTGTAGATGAATCTCTATGGGAAGATTTGTTTTTAAAATGTCTCCACAACCACCAGCCGATCCCAGCTAAAATCAATATCAAAATCAAATAATCAAATTTTCGGAAATAAACTTCTAAAATCCCCCAGTTTTTGCCGAGGACAAAGCCTAGATAAGTTAAAAGCATTGACCAGATGAATGAGCCGCTAAAAGTCAGAATAGAAAATCGCCAAAGCGATTTAACTTTTAAAATACCCAAAGGAAAAGAAATAAAGGTGCGGACAATTGGCAAAAGGCGGGAAAAAAATACTGCCCAATCGCCAAAACGCCTCACCCATTCTTTCGCCCGCCCAATTTCAGCGCTAACTTTATAATTGTTCCATTTAAGAACATTTTTACGAACCAGATATCCGAGCCAATAAGAAAAAAGCGAGCCCGCTAAATTACCAAACGCCCCAAAAATTACTACCAGCCAGAAATTGAAAATGCCACCGACAACTAAAAACCCGGAAAATGGCATAATAATCTCTGAAGGAATCGGAATATTGGCTGACTCCAAAGCTATCAGAAAAAAAATGCCGAGATAACCGGTTTTTTGAATTGTTAAAAGAATAAAATTAGAAACTGTTTCCAAAATTAGCGAAAACATATTACTGTTTCAATATCCTTGCCGCTTCGTCTGGATCAACCACGGTAATTTCAATGCCGGTTCCCAGCTCAAAGCCTGCTGAGATGCTGATTTTTGGCTGAATTTCAATGTGCCAATGATAATGTTTGTACTTTTCCTTATTTAAAATCGGTGCGGTATGGATAAAAAAATTGTAATCCGGGTCTTTAAGTCGTTTCTCAATTTTCATTAAAGCTTTTTGCAAAGCCTCTACTACCCATTTCAAATCTTCTCTGTTGGTATCTTCAAAATAAGGCGAGTGTTTTTTAGGGAAGACCCGTAATTCAAACGGCTCCCGGGAAATAAAAGGCGTAAAAATAATGGCTCCTTTATTTTCATAAATAATTCTGCGGCGGAATTTCTTTTCGTATTCAATCATTACGCAATGAACGCATTTTTTGAAATTTTTAAAGTACCGAGATGAACCCGAAAGAGAATGTCCGACATCAGGCGGCACCACCGGGATAGAAATTATCTGATAATGCGGATGGTAAATAGAAGCGCCAGCCTTCGGTCCCCAATTATGAAAAATGGAAACATAGGCCGAGCAAGGGTCTTTTGTTAATATTCGGTAGCGGTCGACAAAAGCTCTGAAAACTAAATCGGCATCTAACTTACCAAGGTGAGGAAAGTTTTTGTGGTGGTCTCTGGTAATTACTAAATCATGATGGCCAACGCCTTCTACTACCGAATAAGGACCGTTTTTGGAAATTTTAGGCTGAATATTTTTGTGAGTGAAAGCCGGATATTTATTAGGAACAACCTGCACCCGCCAACCATTTGAATTTTTATATGCTAATATCGGCTGGCCGTGACCGCTTTTTTGAGGGTTTTCAAAAGGGCAACCTTTGATTGGCGCTTTAATTCTTTCCCCTTTCTTAAGATATTGAAGATGTTTTTCTGCTCTTCTCGGCGCAATAACAATCCAGTCACCGGAAACAAGATCTTGACGAAGTTCGCTATTCATATTTTTAATTTTGCATTCTATTTATATAATACCATTCCAAAACATCCTTGGCTACTGGCACGGCGTTCAAGCTGCCTTCCCGAGCATTTTCTATTAAAACTAAAATCGCTATCTCTGGATTTTGGCTGGGTGCGTAGCCGACAAAAAAGGCGTTAATTTTAGTATTGCTTTCAATCTGAGAAGTGCCGGTTTTTGCCGCCACTGAAACCGGCAAATCAGCCAAAAGGTAAGCCGTGCCATAAGATTTTTCTACGGTATCAATCATTCCTTGCTGAACTTTTTTAATAATTTCAATATCCGAAGAGTAGTCTTCAATAAGAAAGGGGTTTATCTCTTTTATGATTTTTCCGTCTTCAGCCACAATTTTTTTGACAATAAAAGGTTGATAAATTTTGCCAGCGTTAGCAATAGCACTAATGTAATTAAGAAGCTGAAGCGGAGTGACTAAAAGGTCTCCCTGACCAATACTGACATTATAGGTGTCGCCGAGCCGCCAAATCTCTCCCCTGTTTTTCTCTTTAGATTGAGCATCCGGAAGAAAACCTTCGTTTTCCGAAGGCAAATCAACGCCGGTTTTTTTGCCCAATCCGAATTTCTGCCAGTATTCCTTTAGCTTTTCAATTCCTAACCCGTTGATATTTTCACTTTCAAAACCCCGAAGGATGCCGCGGGGTTGATAATTAGAAGCTAGACCGCCGCCAAGGCTATAAAAATAAACATTGGAGGAGCGGGCAATGGCTGAATATAAATTCACCCAGCCATGCGGTTTCCAGTCAAGAAAGAGGGAGGGGTTGTCCGGTTGATAAGGGTTAGGAATTTCCAGATAGCCGGCCGAG
>Ga0210033_1004291_pt1 | contig 11057 bp, 11 predicted proteins | sample CryGeymeta201501_FD_185465 | JGI IMG/M metagenome (GOLD analysis project Ga0210033, IMG submission 185465) | Groundwater microbial communities from Crystal Geyser aquifers in Utah, USA - Crystal Geyser metaG 2015-01 (SPAdes) (version 2) | ecosystem: Environmental > Aquatic > Deep subsurface >... | reverse complement strand
TCATCACACTCGGGCCCTTGACCCAGATGTGGCCGTAGTGCCGATCAGCGAGTTCGTTGCCGCGCTCGTCGCGAATTTGCATCGAATAACTCGGCAACAGCTCGCCGCAATCGACGAACACCAAAGTTTTGTCGCCGCCGCGCTGATCCAACGGCAGGGCGCTGGCGATACCGGCCGAGGACATCGCCTCTTTTTCCACCACGTCCAGCTCCAGCCCGGCCCCGAGCGGCGCAAAAGTGATCGCCAGCGTGCATTCGGCCATGCCGTAACACGGCACCCAGGCCTGTGGATTGAAGCCATTGGGCTTGAGCAATTGGGCAAACTTCTCCAACGGCTCCGGGTGAATGCGTTCGGCGCCAACGCAGGCAACCCGCCAGGCGCTGAGATCGAAGCGTTCGCAATCCGACCAGCGCAGGCGCTTGGCGCACAAGGCGTAACCGAACGGCGGGCTGGAGGAAATGGTGCCGCGATTTTCCGACAGCAACTTCAGCCACAACCGTGGCCGCATGGCAAAACTGCGGGGGCTCAAATAGTCCGTGGACAACTGGCTGGCCAGCGGCACCAACATGAAGCCAACCAGGCCCATGTCGTGATACAGCGGCAACCACGACACCATTCGGTCATCACGGGTGATCTTCAGGCCATGAATGGCGATCTCGAACAGATTGGCCAAGGCCACTTTCTGGGTAATCGCCACGCCGCGCGGGAAACGCGTACTACCCGAGGTGTATTGCAGGTAAGCAAGTTCATCACCGACCATCGGCCGCAAATCGGTGTCCAGTTCCGGCAACCGTTCGAAGTCAGCCGGCACACCGACCTTGAGCAGCCCCAACGGCGCCGCCGCTTCCTGAAGAAAGCCGACATGCGACTCCGGCGAAATTGCCAGCTTGGCGCCACAGGACTGCAACATCCGTCTGATCTGCTGCACATACGCATGACGCGCACCAATCTGCACACTCGAGGGCAACGCCACCGGCACCAGCCCAGCATACTGACAGGCAAAGAAAAACCGATGGAACATCGGATCGGTCTCGCCGATCAATGCCACCCGGCTGCCACGTTTGCAGCCCAGGCCGATCAGGCGACGGGCCAATACTTTGGCTTGATCGCAAAGATCGCGATAACTGAGCACCGTGGACAGCTCGCCACGGCCATCGTAGAAGTTGTAGCCGGTGACGCCTTCGGCGGCGTATTCAAGCGCTTCGACAAGATTGCCGAAGCCCTCGCTCTTCATTGGCAGAGAACCATTCGTCCCCGTTGGCTTCATCGGTATCGATCCATAAGTCGTGTGCAAAGGCAAACCCGCGCCGCACCAAGGTCAGCAGCGTCGGGCAGAATATTACTGCATTGTAACTGTTGACAAGCTGCTTCGACCAGCCCAGCGAGCGATGCCCAGCCAGAGGATCAGCACAACGACCGCCAGCGGCTGGGCTTGAACCGTACAGGGTCGTCGAACGCTTATCGAGCAATTACACCAAAACGATGCTGCGCAGACCACCAAGTAGGGGAAAGCGGCATTCTTCCGCCAGCCTTGCCCGTCTAAGACATCGCGCTCGCGGGCTCATTGACCGGCATAGCAGCCCAGATCTTGCGCGACCCGGACCAAACCTGGGTAGCTGTGCTGGATCAGCGCCAAATGTTGGGGCAGCCCGGAAAGACTTCTTGCCATCAGGTGCGACAGCAGCAATTGGCGAACCCCGGCGCCGGCCGCTCCAGCCGCGATCAGGCTGGGCGTGGCGTGCAAACGGCGCGCCACCGGATCGGCGTCCTCCGGAATGGGCAAGCCCATCACCAACAAATTGGCACTTTTGGCCATACGCCAGAACGCCGGATCGCGGCCATTCTGGTCGCCGCCAAAAACAAAGCGCAAACCCCGCACCGTGATTCGATAAGCCAAGGCCGGCACCGGGCCATGACTGACGCCAATAGCGTCGATCTTCAGCCCATCGACGCTGGCCAGCCGCTGTGGCCGGGATTTGTCGGTAGCCAGCTCAATGGCCTGCAAACGGAAAAGACCAGCGCTGCCATCCAAGGCCCCGGACAAATAGCGAAACGCGCCGTGCTCGGCACCGAATAGCGCCGACAGAAAATCCGCAAGGCCCGGAAAGTCAGCCCCCGCCGCCGGACCGCTCAGACTTAGTGGCCGCGTTCGATCCGAAAAATAACCACTCTTGACCAAGGTCGGCAGGTCGGCTGCGTGATCGGCGTGCAAGTGGGTCAGCGCGATCAGGTCCAGGTCTTCAATTCGCGCGCCAGCTTCGCCAAAACGCAAAAAACTGCCGCCACCCACATCCACCAGCACCCGCGCACGGCCATCCACCCAGAGCAAATAGCCAGAGCTCGCCCGCGCGTCATCGGCAATCGGACCACCCGAGCCCAGCACTTGAACTTGAACCCCGTGTGGCGCGCAGCCGACCGCCAGCGCTCGGGCACACGCCAACAACATCAGCAAAATGATAAAGGTGCAACGCGCCATCGCCATCTGCTCCCGCCTGGACCGATCATGGCAGCATAACCCTTGCCGACCGTCGAAGTGCACACGGGGCGGCGAGCTCGAACCGTGCCCATGGTTTGTTCTGATTAGCGTCGAACCTTGACCTCGCAGATGGCGGTCGCTTTGCTCCCCTCTCCCATGCTCTTGGGGAGAGGGGCGGGGGAGAGGGCAGCTTTTTGCAACAGAGTAGCGTCGAACCTTAAGCTGGCAGATGGCGGTCGCTTTGCTCCCCTCTCCCATGCTCTTGGGGAGAGGGGCCGGGGGAGAGGGCAGCTTTTTGCAACAGAGTAGCGTCGAACCTTAAGCTGGCAGATGGCGGTCGCTTTGCTCCCCTCTCCCATGCTCTTGGGGAGAGGGGCCGGGGGAGAGGGCAGCTTTTTGCAACAGAGTAGCGCGATAGGTTGGGCTGAGCGTAAGCGATGCCCAACAAAGCCGGAGGCGGAGCGCGATTTTGGTAGTTCGGGTTGCGGCGGGGTTGGTTGAGTTGACCGGCCGTCGCCGTTAAAAACCACTGCGTTCACCGCCAACCTAAGCGCGCCGGTCCACCGTAAACCATTGGACCTGCGGGCATACATTAAGGCTCCTCGAGAATGCAACACGACACCGGTAGATCGGCTTCGTAATGCTGACCCCGCACTCACCGACTCCAGCCGCACGTCAACGCACCGGCACCACTTGCACCGTGACCCGCAAGGTTGACCCCGGATGCGCATCGGTTTCGGTGTGATAAACGCGACCCTGGTAACGATAGGCTACGTCATAGGCCACCACACGCTTGTCGTCTCGGTATTCGGTCTCGACACGGCAGCGATGCTCATTACGTTGATAAACGCGCTGGCCGTAAGTGGTTGAATAGCGCGCTTGATGGTTGTGCTGCACGTCGCGGCCAATGGAATAGCCGATCGCGGCACCCGCCAGCGTCGCCAGATCGCGGTCGTGGTGATCGCCATGGCCGTAACCACGTCCATATCCAGCGCCGTAACGATCATGATGGCGGTGACCGCGACCGAGTTCATTGCCGATCAGACCACCAATCACCGCGCCCAGAATCGGCCCCGCGCTGGAGCGGCGACGCTCCGAATAGTCGGCCGGGTAGGCCACGGTTTCCCGGTAGCTGACGGGCTGCTGCCAGCAAACCTGGTGGGTCACCGGTTCGCGCACGTTCTCGATGATCGGGTCCACCGACACCACAGCCGCAAGCGCATACGACTCAGAATCCTGCGCCAGCGCCGCGCCAGCCAGCCACCAGCTCAGCCCAAACACCCCCAAACCAGCCCAGATTCGCATGACCCACGCTCCTGAAAGCAACGCCACCGTTGTGGCAGCGGTCACCTTGCCCTCCAAGCGGTGAATCGGTGGTGAATTTTGCGGGTGGCAGACAAGACGGATTGGCGGTCGTTCAGGCAAGCGGTGTAGCGACGAGCCGCGAACGGGCGAGCCCGTTCAGCGCCGTCATGAGTCAGGCCGCATACTTGGTCGAACCCAAGCCCCAAACGGATTGACTCTATCCCTAAATGGGATAGGATGCCGCCATGCACGTCATTTCGCACGTTAAAATTGTCCGGGCGCAGGCCGCGCATCCGGAGTGCAGCACAGCGCTAGACCAGTGGTATCGGCTAACCAAGCGGGTTCGATGGGCCAACTTCGCCGAAGTGAAAGCCTGTTTTGCAGCGGTGGACAGGGTGGGCGATTGGTACGTGTTCGACGTCGGCGGAAACAAGCTACGGTTGATTACAGCAATTCACTTCAACGCCGGCAAGGTGTTTGTGCGGGCGGTGCGGACGCACAAAGATTACGACCAAGGAAACGGGAAATGAATGCACAATTGGATAATGGGCTAGCGCACTGGCGCTACGTTGCGCCGCTGTTGACCCTTATCGACAACGATGCCGACTATCAAGCGCGGGTGGAATCGTTAGATGCGATTTTAGACGCGGGCGGAGCCGATGAGTCGCACCCGCTGGCCACTTTGGCGGCGATGGTAGGCGAGCGGGTAGCGGATTATGAAGCCCGGCGTTACCCCATGCCGGAGGCGATGAGCGACATTGAAGCTCTAGCGTTTTTGATGACGCAGCACGGTTTGCGCCAGTCCGACTTGCCGGAAATAGGCAATCAGGCCAAGGTGTCAGAGATTTTGTCCGGCAGGCGCCGGATCAACCTGCGCCAGGCGCGGGCACTGGCAGGCCGCTTCGGCGTCGGAATCGAAGTGTTTGCAGGCGTCGCCGACCCAAACCGGGGGAGTTCGGGTTTTAACCCGACTAAAGGGCTGTCGGGCTGAAGCCCGACTTACAGCCCTGCGGGGCGTAGGTCGGCTCAAGCCGCGCAGCGGCGGAGCCGACGATTCCAGCACCACGGCAATTTCGCGCGTTACGGCAATCTTCCAACCTAGGGCACCATGGCTCCGCCGGATCATCCCGCATTGACCAGCTCCATTGTTGAGAGCCACTTCGTTGCATGCCGACTACTTGCCAATCTTGGCCTTCGGTGATGGCCATTGCTGCGCACCGTGCAGCACGCGCAGCAGATCGATGCGCTTGCCTTTGATGCGATAAATCATGATGAACGGCGTATGGCTTATGACCAGCTCACGGGTGCCTAGCTTGCGCCCTGCGCGGCCCATTTCCGGGTGCTGGACCAGCTGGCCCACTTGGTGAGCTATGCGGTCGCCTTGTTCAATGGCTGCGCGGGGGCTGTCCTGGGCGATGTAGTCCAGCTGCGCGTCACGGTCAGCTAACGCCCTGCGAAGCCATACCAACATCAAGCAACACCGCGTTCAGCACGCTTGACCAACTCGGCCCGTTTCTTGCCCCAGCTCGCGTTCGCTTCCTCGTTCGTCACCCACTCGGCCGCCGGGTCGTCGGCTTCGGCCAGGCCGATTTCCACCTGTTCCCGAAACCACGCGTCATGCGCGGCCGCTTCATGGGCGTTGCGCAGTCGTTTCGATGCGTCCTCACGGGACTTGTCCGCAAGAGCAACGTCGCTGAAGTTGGTCGCGTCCAGCAGCTCGAAGCGGGAGATGTGACACTCTTTCTTCAGGTAGTCCACGCAACGGTCAAGACTGCGCCACATGCGGGGCTTGTCGCTACGCTGTGCCCCCAGCGGCTTTTCTTGCATGCCAAGCTTCAGGACGACAGACCAGCCGCCAGGCTGTCCAATAATCGACGCGCCACGGATCGCTGACGCTTCAACCATCCGTTTTGCCATCGCGGTGTCTATGGTATGGCTACTCAAGATGATTCCCTCGCGCAAATGACGGCTTGCCAGTAACTAGATTGTGCATTTGTTATAGTGTTTATGCAAGCAAGACTAATTACAGCGCGTCGTTTGCTCGACATAACACACGCCCGGTGCCATAAGGTTTGCCATGCCAAACTCGTTCGCCCCCCCCCGACCACCGCCCTCAATCCCAGCAAAATGCTGCCGTTTCCGAACCGGTTTCGGTTTTTACGTTGGCCTGATTGATACTCAGAACGTTGCAGCGTCCTTTATCGCTGGCCGTCTGCTGCTCATCCGGTGTGGCGTCGATGGTGTACGTCGTCGGCGCCAGGTTCGCCAGCGTATAGGCATACTTGGCCTGCGCTGCGCAGGGCAAGGCGGGCAAGGCTGCCGCTACACCCGCCAGATCGGTGTTGTAACGCAGGTTGGTCGTGTAGAAGCGCTCCATGAACTGCGCGGCCTCGACCGCGCAGGCCGCGCCCTCACGGCGACGCGTTTTCCACACCGACTCGTTGTAGCTGGCGTAGGCCACCGCCGACAGGATCGCCACGATGGCCACCACGACCATCATCTCGATCAGGGTAAAGCCCGCCGCGCGGTGGCGGGCAGTGGTGCAGTGGAGAAGCTGGCAATTTCCGATGATCGACGTCATGGCTTAGTCCCCAAGAATTTCACGCCAGGAGATGCGGCCTTGAACTGGGGTTCCGCCCACGCTCATATCGCAAGTCTCGCCTGACGAGCCACTGCATACCAGCACAGGACCGAGCAGGATCGGCGTGCTGGGCATGCCCACGCCCCCATCGACAGAACCGATCGGTGCCGGGGCTGGATCACCGCCACCATCTGGAATTATATCGTCATGCATATTTCTGTTTTCGTTTACATCGAAGTAGCCGTTGCTAATGATAGTAGCATTACCATTCAGGTCAGTACCCTGAGTATTGGCAAAACTGGCGCCAGTGTAGGGGTCCAACGCATTAATGAACCCCCTACCACCAGACCCGCAGGCTGCCGCATTGGGTATGATGCTAGCGGCGACTAACACGGGTCCAAGTTCATTGGTGAATGTAACGATGGTATCAGACACAACGCGCTCACCCTCTGGGGTGCCCGGTGGGAAGGGCGGCTTCACCCAGTCGACAAACCAGCCGAATTTCCCCGCCATGTCACCGTCCACAGCGAACTCGAAAGCACGCACATGCGTTCCGAAAGATGTGGTGTCATTGACGATTTTCCGCCGCAATAACGCATTCCTGCCGGCGATCACCGCACCCGCATCGATCAGCCCATACCAAGACTGGACATCCTGATTCGCCGGGTCGTCCAGAGTGAGGTAACGACCGGTCCCGAAGAACAATGAGCTGGCAAATGTCGTTGGGTTGAGACCCATTGACATCGCACCGGTAATCGGCTGAGGTTTGGACGCATCGTCCATGGCAACGAAAAACGGCTTCGGCTTGCCGGCGGCTTTGAACGCCGAATCCCAAGTCGCAGGACTGTTGCCAGAAACGTCAAACTTCCAGACGTTGCCCAACAAGTCACCCGCATAGAGCAAGTCGACCGTGCCAGAGTCATCAAGATCCCAGCCAATCGGCGCAGCCATTCCGTTGGAGAGCGCAGACGAACCCTTGAGGGAATCCAATTTCTTGATCACCGCGCCGGTCTGGATATCCAGAATAAAGAGTACCGAGTGCTCCAGTGCACTGTTGTAACCATTACCGAACATCACCCCTGTTTTCCCATTATTGAGCTCCACCACAACGGGCTTACCCAGCGCATTGCCGAGATCGGGGTCACTGAATTCCCAAAGCACTTTGGACGGCGTCATGGTGACGGGGCTAGTCACGTCCAAGGCATACACCGATTTGCCGCCCGCACCGAGCAGGCCGACCAGAATGTTCTTGTCGGGCGTTTGTTGTTTGGTTGAAACCACCAACTCGCCGTCGACAAAATAACGGTGTGCGTAGGCAGGGTTGCTGAGAGTCTTCAAGGCAGCGAGGTTGATACCCCCTGGCACGTAGGCGAATTGCTCCCGACCGGTCGACGCATTGAACGCGTGCAACATGCCATCGTTCGCCCCGACATAGACCGTATCGCTATCTTTGACATACACCGGCGACGAATGCACGATGTCGCCCAGCAGGTTCGCACGGGTACGATAAATCGTCCCTTCTCCCGTCCGCTCACCGGCCAGGTACGCAGCTACCGGCGCGGTCAGCGCCAAGGTCTGCGCGACCGTTGGAAAACCTGCTCCAGCACTGCCATCCCAAGTCAGGATGTTGCGCGAACCAAAGGCCGGAATATTTTCACTGGCACGCCAAGCCGACACTGGATCCACATGATATGTAGTCACCAGCCCCACAGTTCGAGGAATAATCCGAAATGCTTGCAACTCTCCAGACCATTCTTGCGTGTTAAACTTCGCGCTGAACACGTTTGTTTCCGAATTCAAAGAAGTGGAATTGGCAGCCACCGCGCTAGCAGAACCCGACTTTAAATCGATATCCGCGAAGATAGCGGTTAGCGCTGCATTAAGCGTAGCGGCGTCGGAGGCGTTGTAGGCAGTGCCAGTGCCACCCGCAACAGCGATCTGATCCAAAGTAGTGGGATCGGTGCCGAAGGGAAGAGCAAAACCAATAACATAGGTTTCCGTCGTATCTGCCTTCAACGCCGCAGCGGCAGCAGCCGCTTGCGTGACCGCCAAAGCAGGATTGGCCAATAACACTCCATTTTTATTGGTGGAGGGCAACCCATCCGTCAACAAGATCACGTAATTGTGTTTGCAGGTGGTGGGCAAGGGGTAAGTGGATTCCGTGTAGCCCTCGGCTGCGTTGTTCCAGGTGCCTTTGAAATAGTCTTTAGCCGTCAACAGTGTGCCCTCTAGTGGCGTCAATCCAGCATTTTTGAGACCAGCGTTGGTGCATCCTGTCGGCGTCCCCGGTATGTTGCAAGCAAGCTTTGCGCTGATGGCGGCGGCTTGGGCTGCATCCAGGTCCTTGATCGGCACATGCAAATAGCCGCGCCCCGGCGAGGCATTGTTGAACCAAGTGCGTCCGACTACGTTCCAGGTCAGCAATTTGCCGAAATCCACAATACCCTGGGCCAGGTCGCTATCAGTAGGACTGAGTCGGCCGGTAAATAACAGGGAGCTATAACCCTGCGCGAGTTCACTGGTGGCGTTGCCAAAAGTCGGCATAACATTGGATATACCGATTTTTTTGGTAAAACAACGGTAGGTATCCCAAGGCCCGGTCGACGGATTCTCACCATTGTTGAATGCGTTGGCGGTAGGCGCGTAGCAGAAAGCATTGCCTTGGCTACCAGCAGAATAAAACGGCAGGGCGACATTATAATAAATATAGCTACCAGCTGACGACACATTTGGCGTACGGAAGCGTTTGGTTTGTGAGTCGCGCGCACCAGCAAATGTAGGGTCGAAATCAGCAGGATTGTAACTCGCGTCGTACGGCGAGTTATGCAAATAATTTCCTACCAGATTGTTTTGCCGATACGCCATCAATCCCATATTGAACTTGCCGGTGTAGTTGGTGATCAAACCTTTGATGACGTTGCGCGCGATTTCGGATTTGCTGGCGGGGCTGTTGCTGCCGACGGCTGCGCCATTGGCGGCTTCATCCATGGAGTTGCTATTATCCAGAATCATCAGGACATTGGCTTTACCGGCAGAAGTCGTGAACAAGGGCACATCTGGCAACGCTACGACCGCCTGGGCAGGCGCGGCAAGCAGGCTGACGAAAAAAGTGGCCGCCGCAGGCAGCATCCGCAGCAGAAATCCTTGGCGATGATTGCTGTACTGAGATATTTTCTGGTTCATGATCGAGGTCTCCACTGGGCAGCTTTGAATGGGAATTACGGTATTCATTAAGGTTGGTTCAGCGCAAGCAAGGCGATCACCGGCGCGTGGTTTAGGCATTGATCGATCAGCCATGACTTGCCACTCCCTCACAAGACCACTGCAAAATTGGATTGCAAGATCACCTGGGCGCGGTCAGCCGCCACGCTCCGCGCTACAACGCGGAAACGCTCCGATTCACAACCAGGAGGTATTGGCGTCATTCGCAAACAGCCCGCGAAATTGGGTGCCTTGCCCAGGTCCTCAATAAAGAATTGAGGAGGAATGGCCGCCGCGCCCACATTGACCACCGCATTTTGCCAACCGGCAAAAGCGGGGTCCAACCAACGATCCAGCACGCCATCCGCCGGTACCGGCGCAGCGCAAAGCCCGCCAACGCAGCCCGCTGCTGGAAATGCAGGCGTTGGCAGGGTGGCCGGGGGAATCGCGGCAAGCACGGCCTCGCCCACACGCAGCGCGGCCTCAGCCGACTGGAAAGCCAGACTGCGATCCAGCAGGTTGGCACCCATACGCTCTTCGAGCAAGGTGCCGCGCAGGCTGGCGAGACCGAGCAGGGTCATCAACAACAATAGGATCAGCACCACCGCCAAAGCAGCACCGTGTTGACTGCGGGGGGACCTAGGCTTGCAAGCGAAGATGTCGATCATATGCTGCGATTCCGCAAATTGACGACAAAGCTGACTTGGCGCTGCAAGGCGCCACCGGTGGTACTGACCTGGGTTTCACCCTGAGCCTGCCCGGCCAGCGTCAGTGTGATCCTGACTGCGACGACGGACTGCCATGGCAGGGTCGCCGCCGCGTTGAAATAAGCGGCTGCGTTCTGCAACAGGTAGGTAATCTGCATGTTGGTGACCCCTTCGGCCACTTCTTCGTTGACCAAGGCGCCCTGGCGCCGCGTACTGCGAAAGAGGGCACGACCCGGCACTCCGGTGATTGGATGGGGACGGTTGGTATTCCCGATATACCAGCGCGATGCGGAAAGCCTAGCCACGATGGAATTGGGCCCAAACGTGTGCGGTGACCCACCCGCACAAGTCGGTGGCGGAGCTCCAGGGAGCTTCCTCACCGGTCCGAGCTGCTGGCTGCAATTGCCAGGCACGCCAAAGTCGGTATTGTGCACCACGGTGTTATTGGCACCGGCAGACGCAGGCGCTGGCCCTGTCATCTGAAAGATGGCGGCTTGCCGAAAATCGCACACCATCAAGATGTCGCCTTGGATAAAGCCACTATTCTGGGTGCTGAGCTGCATCTGGGCGGAATCGGGGTTGCCAGAGATTACAGTGACGCCGCTACCCGCCGCCGACATAATGTCGATGGCATCGGTGTTCGCAAAGCGGCTGCCTAGCGCTCCTGCCACTGGAAGCGGTGGCGCAGACACCGCATCCGCATCGTCATAGCCCTGCACTCCAAGACCCGTGCCCCAATTGGCCCACCAAGCGGCACCCGCGTTATTCACCACGTTGACTGGAGGTG
>Ga0210033_1004277_pt1 | contig 11091 bp, 13 predicted proteins | sample CryGeymeta201501_FD_185465 | JGI IMG/M metagenome (GOLD analysis project Ga0210033, IMG submission 185465) | Groundwater microbial communities from Crystal Geyser aquifers in Utah, USA - Crystal Geyser metaG 2015-01 (SPAdes) (version 2) | ecosystem: Environmental > Aquatic > Deep subsurface >... | reverse complement strand
CCGCTATGGCAAATATGCCCTGGTCTCGATCTGGGAGATGGACGGCGCCGTGGTGGTGTATGACGCCCGGACGCTGAAAGAGATCAAGCGCCTGCCCATGAAGCGGCCGGTGGGCAAATACAACGTGTGGAACAAGACCCGGCTGTCGGAAGGGACGAGCCACTGAATTTGACTTCCGTCAAGCCGGGGGCTCGACCTGACGCGGGCGGAAACGTATCGTTCTTTCCTACATTAAATCCCGAACTGGAGAACTTCCCATGAACATGCAGCGACTCTTTGAAAAGAGCGAAAACACCGCCGTCATCGCCGCCGTCACAATCTTCATCGTCTTCCACTTCGGCATCCTGGTCTTGTTCGACATCGTGAAAATCTGAGTCAGGCCATTCCGAAATTTGGGGGCTTTTGCCCCCATTTTTTGCGCCCTGATTTCTACCGGCCATCGCGGATACCGAAGGGCATAAGCGGCGACTTGGCAGCCGTCTTTTGGCGGCTTAGCCGTTCGCTTAGGAGCTTCATCAGGGGCTTCATCGCACGGTCCGCTCCTACGGCAGCGTAGTTGTTTCACCGTGGTCCGGCAGCTGCCGGAAGGCTTGCTACTCGATCGTTTCCGCGTGCCAGCCCAGTGGCGACAGGCCGCGCGCCAGCGCCCCGGCTTGCAGGGCTTGCAGGAAGGCGTGGGGGCCGGCGGCATAGATGTCGGCGCGATACAGATCGGGGTGTTGGGCGAGGATGGATTCGGCAATGGCGGCCGTGGTGCCGGCGGCGGTATCCAGCGCCTGGTAGGTGAAATCGTCGAGGGCATCGGCCCAGGCGCGGCAGAGGTTTTCCTGATAGTGGCCGACGCTGTCGGCAACGGCGCCAGCCACCCAGTAGAGGCTCATGGATTCGGCAATTTCCAGGCTCATGGCGTGCTGCACCAGGCTCTTGATCGGCGCGAAGCCGTCCTCCCAGGCGACGAAAATCACCGGCCGGCGTGAATCCAGTTTCATCACGAAGCGGCCATGCGGGCCGTCGACGCGCACCACGTCTTCCTTGGCCAGGTCAGCGAGGGCATGGCGCGAGAAGGGGCGGTTGTCGCGGCGGATATGCAGTTCGATGTGGCGCTCCTCGCACGGGCAGCTCGCCACGTAATACTCACCGCTGACGCCATCGGCGGTCAGCGTCACCCGCTGTCCAGCGAGGAAATGCAGCCGCTGGCTGCGCGGCGCGGTGAGGTGCAGGGCGGCGATGCGGTCGTTGAGAATTTCTACCGCCTTCACCCGGGTGGAAATGTCCTGCAGCGGGATGTCATCGGCGCCGGAAACGCCGGCTTCCACCACCACATCGTTGACCGCCGTGTAGGAACAAAGCAGGAAGGCGCCGTCAGCCTTTTCCGCATCCTTGAGCACGAAGTCGTGTGGATGCACTTTCTTGACCTGGCCGGATACCAGGCGTGCCTTGCACTCGCCGCAATTGCCGTTGCTGCATCCGTAATTAAGCGGAATACCAGCACGCAGGGCCGCTTCCAGCAGGGTGTCGTTGCCTTCCACGGAGAATTCGTGGCCTGCTGGGAGAATCGTTACCTGAGCGGACATGATGCGCATCACATTTTCCTGGGCCAGCAGGGACTGGGCGCGCTCGGTGTCCTTGGGGCGCGCTTCAAGTTCCTGTCTCAGCCATTGTTTGAGATCGACGACCGCCTGCTGGACGGCTGGGTTGGCAACCCCCGCACCCGCCTCCGTGACATCGTCCAGTTTGTCGTCGAGGAAACGCAGCACCTCGTCGTAGTGCAGCAACAGGGTCTTGGCGGCGGCGAATTCGCGGCCCATCTCGAACAGCCGCTCGGCCAGCACTTCCTTGTCCGGCAGGGCATGTTCGTAGACGCGACGGGCAAAGGCCTTGGCCTTGATCTCTTCGACCCGTTTGAATTCGCCGTTGTCCTCCCATTGCACATCGGGGAACACACGCAGAAGTTCGTTCATGTCCACCATGCCGTCGAACGTGGACAGCTTGCCATCATGGATCATGCGCTGGATGACCGTGCGGGATTCGCCCACCAGGCGGGCGACGCGGGAGAGGGGGAGGAAATGGGCCATGGCCCGCATAATAGAGAGATCAAGCTGACGCGCAAAACAGCGCCCTGGAATATTTGAACATGCTGAAACTCTTCCCCCGCCCCTATTCCGAAACCGCCGCCCAGGCGCTGCGCCAGTCCGGCCTGCCACCGCTGCTGGCACGCCTGTATGCCGCGCGCGGCGTCCAGGCGCCGGACAACCTGAAGCACAAGCTGATGGAACTGTTGCCCTATGCCGACATGAAAAACTGCGTGGCGGCGGCATCGCGCCTGGCGGATGCTATTCGCGACGGCGAGAAACTGCTGGTGGTGGCCGACTACGACGCCGACGGCGCCACCGCCTGCGCAGTCGCGGTAACCGGCTTGACCGCTCTGGGCGCGAAGGTGGGCTACATCGTCCCCAACCGCTTCGAATACGGTTACGGCCTGTCGCCGGAAATCGCGCAGTTGGCTTCAGGGCACAAACCCGACCTGTTGATTACCGTGGACAACGGCATTGCCGCCCACGCCGGCATCGAGGAAGCGAAACGCTTGGGGCTGGAAGTGCTGGTCACCGACCACCACCTGCCTGGCGACACGCTGCCGGACGCGTTGATCGTCAACCCGAACCAACCCGGCTGCGACTTCCCCAGCAAGAACCTGGCCGGCGTCGGGGTGATGTTCTACGTGCTGATGGCGCTGCGCGCGGAAATGAGAAAACGCGGCGCCTTCGATCACCGTCCCCAACCTAATTTGGCCGAACTGCTCGACCTGGTCGCGCTCGGCACGGTGGCCGATGTGGTCAAGCTGGACGCCAACAACCGCTTGCTGGTAGCGCAAGGTCTGATGCGCATGCAGAAAGGCCTGGCGCGGCCCGGCATCCAGGCCCTGTTCGCGACGGCGGGACGCAAGGTGGAACGCGCAGGCGCGGAAGACCTCGGTTTCGTCATCGGCCCGCGCCTCAATGCCGCCGGCCGCCTGGCCGACATGAGCGTGGGCATCGAATGCCTGTTGGCCCGCGACGAAGCCACCGCGAAGCAGCTGGCCGGGGAACTCGACCGCCTCAACCGCGAACGCCGCGAGATCGAGGCCGACATGCAGGATCAGGCCCTGGCTCTGCTCGACGGCATCCAGGTGAGTGAGGGCGCCAGCCTCACCCTGTTCGACCCGGCCTGGCACCAGGGCGTGGTCGGCCTGCTCGCCTCGCGCCTGAAGGAACGCCATCACCGCCCGACGATCGTTTTCGCCGACGGCGGCGATGGCCTCCTGAAAGGCTCCGGCCGCTCGATTCCGGGTCTCCATTTGCGCGATGCCCTGGACGTGGTGGATCGCCACCACCCCGGCCTGATCCTCAAGTTCGGCGGCCACGCGGCGGCGGCCGGCCTTACCCTGCGCCGCGAAGGGCTGGACACTTTCACGGCCGCCTTCGAAGCCGTGGCGCGGGAAAGCCTCTCCGCCGCCGACCTGGAAAAGCTGATCGAAACCGACGGTGAACTGACTCCTCAGGAATGCACCCTGGAAAATGCCGAAGCCATCCGCGGCGCGGTCTGGGGCCAGGGCTTCCCTGCGCCCGCTTTTCACGGCGAATTCAGCGTGCAGAGTCAGCGCCTGGTCGGCGAGAAACACCTCAAGTTGCGCCTCTCCGGCAAGGGCGTAAGCGCCGACGCCATCCTGTTCTTCCACGACACGCCGCTACCGGAGCGCATCCAGGCGGTGTATCGGCCGGAGGTAAACGAGTGGAACGGCAACAAGGCACTGCAATTCAACCTGGCGCACTGGAGCGAGCTGTGAGCGTACCCAAGAACGTCGCCATCATCGGTGGCGGGCCGGCCGGGTTGATGGCGGCGGAGGCCTTGGCTGGCTCGGGCGCGCAGATCGACCTCTACGACACCATGCCCTCGGTCGGCCGCAAGTTCCTCATGGCCGGCAAGGGCGGCCTCAACCTCACGCATTCGGAAGCGCGCGAACCCTTCCTCTCCCGCTACGGCGCGCGCCGCGGCGACATCGAATTGCTGCTTGACAGCTTCGGTGCCGACGACCTGCGCGCCTGGGCCGCGGGCCTTGGTATCAAAACCTTCGTCGGCAGTTCCGGGCGCGTGTTTCCGCGTGAAATGAAAGCCGCGCCCTTGCTGCGCGCCTGGCTGCATCGATTGCGCCAGGCGGGGGTGAACTTCCATGTACGGCATCGCTGGCTGGGGTGGGAACCCGATGTAGCGCCGGCATCCCGCCGGCAGCTTTTATTCGCCACCCCCGAAGGCGACAAAACCATTGCCGCCGATGCCGTGATCCTCGCCCTGGGCGGCGGCAGTTGGGCGAAGCTGGGTTCCGATGGCGCCTGGGTGCCACTCTTGCGCGCGCGCGGCATCGACATCGCGCCGCTGCGCCCGGCCAATTGCGGTTTCGACCTCGCCTGGAGCGAGCATTTCCGTGCCCGCTTTGCCGGGCAGCCGCTGAAAACGGTGGTCGCCCATTACCGCGATGGCGCTGGCCAGGAAATTCACCGGCAGGGCGAATGCGTCATCACCGAGACCGGCATCGAAGGCAGCCTGATCTACGCCCTCTCGGCCCCACTGCGCGATCGCATCGAAGCCGATGGCAACGCCCTCCTCCACCTCGACCTCGCACCCGGCAAATCGCTTGAGCGGGTGACGGCGGAGGTGACGCATCCGCGTGGCTCGCGCTCGCTTTCCAGCCATCTGCAAAGCCGGGTCGGCATCGCCGGCCTCAAAGCGGGCCTGTTGCGCGAAGTGTTGGGTGCCGAGGCGTATGCCGACCCCGCGCAACTCGCCCCCGCGATCAAGGCCCTGCCTTTACGGCTGACCGCCCCGCGCCCACTCGACGAAGCCATCAGCAGTGCTGGCGGCGTGCGTTTCGAAGACCTGGACGAACACCTGATGTTGCGCGGCCTGCCCGGTGTGTTCTGCGCCGGCGAAATGCTCGACTGGGAAGCCCCCACCGGCGGCTACCTGCTCACCGCCTGTTTCGCCAGTGGCCGGGCGGTGGGGTTGGGGGCTCGACGTAGGATGTGGTGAGCGATAGCGAACCGCATCACCCAGGCACGCGCGGCATGATGCGGTTCGCTATCGCTCACCACATCCTACGGAATCCCCAGTACTTCCCGCGCATTCGCCGTGGTGCGCCGCGCCACTTTTTCCAACGTCGTCCCGCGCAGCTCCGCCAGCGCCGCCGCGATGCCCGCCACCTCGCCGGGTTCGTTGCGCCCCTTGCCGATCCAGGCCGGCGGAATATCCGGGCTGTCGGTTTCCAGGACGATGGCGTCCAACGGCAGCTCGAAGGCAAGTGCACGCAACCTCGTCGCCCGATCCCAGGTGAAGGCGCCGCCGAAACCCAGTTTGAAACCCAGTTTTATGAAGGCCTCGGCCTGCTGCCGGCTGCCGCTGAAGGCATGGGCGATACCGCCTTTCACAGCGGTTTTTCCAACAATCCGACGCAACTGCTTGAGGATCTGGTCATTGGCGCGGCGGCAATGCAGCAACACCGGCAGGTCGTATTCGCGCGCGATCTTGAGTTGCTCGACGTAGAAGATTTCCTGAGTGGCGAAATCCAGCCCCGGCACGAACAAATCGAGCCCGATTTCGCCGATGGCCACCGGCCGCCAGGCCTCGATCTGGCGGCGCAGATCGTCCAGGTGATCGGCTTGATGCGTGTGGATATACAGGGGATGCATACCCCAGGCCGGCAGACAGCCGGGATAACGGCGGCAAGTGGCCTCGACTGCGGCGAAGTTCGCTCGGGTGACGGCGGGAACAACCTGAATCGCCACTCCTGCCGCCTTCGCCCGCGCGTAAACGGCAGCGCGATCCGGGTCGAATTCGCCGGCGTCCAGGTGGCAGTGGCTGTCGATGAGGGTGCTCATGCGCGGCATTATGCTCGCCTGGCGAGATAGGCCAGCCGCCCCGCACTGGCTACAATCGCGCATCCTTCAAGCCAACGGAAACCCCCATGAGCAACATCGACTATCTAGCCATCACCGCTTCCGGCGAAGACAAGGTTGGCCTGGTACAGCGTTTCACCAACCGCATCGCCGAAGTCGGCTGCAATATCGAGGAATCCCGCATGGCGGTGTTGGGCGGCCAGTTCGCCATCCTGATCCTGATTTCCGGGCCCTGGAACGCGCTAACCAAACTGGAAGACCGGCTTGACTCGGTCGGCGGCGAACTTGGCCTTGCCATCATCCACAAGCGCACTCACCGGGCCGAACGCAAGACACCACAAGTACCCTACCGAGTCAACGTGGTGGCGATGGATCATCCCGGCATCGTCCACAGCCTGGCCGATTTCTTCGCGCGCCAGGGCATCAACATCGAGGAACTCACCACCGACACCTACCCCGCGCCGCACACCGGCACGGCCATGTTCTCGGTCAACATGACGGTCGGCGTGCCCGGCGACATGCACCTGCCGACGCTGCGCGGCGATTTCTTCGAGTACTGCGACAACCTCAACCTCGACGCGGTGATGGAACCGGCGCGCGATTGAGCCACTCGCGGGCCGCCCGGCCCGCATTATTTTCCCCAGCCGTAAGAAGTAATATATTTTCGTAATACCGATGCGCTACGATGTGGATACCCGCATCTCGTTTACCGCCCGCCATGTCGCCACGCGCCTTCATCCTGAGCAGCTTGCTGCTCGCCCTCCCCGCCCAGGCACACGATCTCTGGATCGAACGCGGCGGGCTGCTGCACACCCTGGCTTACGGCCATGGACGCTCCGGGCATGAGGGCGCGAAAACGCTGGAATACCCGCCGGAGAATGTCAAACAAGCCCTCTGTTTCAACGCGGCCGGCCAGGAAATCACCGCCGAGCGCGGGCGCGGCTATCCCGCCACTCTGAAAGGCGACTGCGCGGCGAGCTGGTTTTTCGTCTCCAGCGGCTACTGGAGCAAGACGCCCTACGGCACGAAAAACCTGGCGAAGAACGAAGCCGGCGCGGTGATCGAAAGTTGGCTGTCCGTGGAAGGGGTGAAGCGCATCGACCAGTGGGGTACGGGCCTCGCCCAGGCATTGACCCGCCATCTGGAACTGGTGCCACAGGACAACCCGCTGAAACTGCAAGTCGGCGACAAGTTGCGCCTGCGTGCCTGGTTCCAGGGCAAACCCGCTGCGGGGGTGACGGTGGCGTATTTCGGCAAACCACGCGGCATCAGCGATAGCGAAGGCCAGGTCAATCTCCGCTTGCAGAACCCCGGCTTCCAGTTGATCCAGGCCAGCCTCGAACTGCCTTTGAACGACGGCCGGGCAGACAAGGCCATCCACGCCGGCAGCCTGCAATTCGAAATTCAATGAAACCAACGAGGCCTTCATGGCGAGCACGGCAGTATTTGCTCCCCCCTTTTTCAAAGGGGGGCCGGGGGGAATTTCCACGGGTGACGACAGTGCGTGCGTCGCCAAATCCCCCTCAATCCCCCTTTGAAAAAGGGGGAGGCAAACCAGCAGTCAGGTTTCCGCGCTGCTTCGCCATTGCCGCAACTTTGCTCAGTCTGGCGCAACCCGCCGCCGCCCACGACCTGCAGTACAGCGTGTCGAGCGCAAACGCGGTGGTGGTGAAGCTGTTTTATGTCGACAACACGGCCTTCACTTTCGAGGGCTACGAGATTTTTCATGCCGGCGAGAAGCTGCCCTACCAAGTCGGCCGCACGGATAGCCAGGGGCGCATCGCGTTTCTCCCGGATCGCGCCGGCACCTGGCGGATCAAGGCCATCTCCGAGGATGGCCACGGCCTCGATTTCACCCTGAAGACGGATGCCGCCGCCAAGATAGAGGCATCGGACAAGCCAGCCTATGAACGCTATGGCCGCATCGTCGTCGGCATCGCCGTCATCCTCGGATTGTTCGGATTTTTGGCGTTGTATGTGAAGCGGAATAAATCATGAAAGCGCTGTATTTCACCTTACTGGCACTGACCACATTTCTTGCCGCTCCCCCTGTTTTCGCCCACCACGGCGTCGCCTCCCTCGGCGCGGCCGGCCTGGAAGGCCCCGGCGCGCCGGTGGAAACCTCCAGTTCCGCGACCCTGCCGGAAGGCAAGTGGCTGGGGCTGGTGAAACTGGATTACGCGAAGTTCAAGACCTTCGACAGCAACCCCGCCAGCCCGGAAGTCGATTACAACGCCTACTGGATGGCCGGCGTGGGTTACGGCTTCAAGCCCTGGCTCTCGGTCTACGTCTTCCAGCCCTACAACGTGAAAGTGGATGAAGCCGGCGGCCTGAATTCGCGCGGCGCCACCGATCTCTCCCTGACGGCGGTGATCGGCTTCAAGTACGACGAACGCTTCCTGCTGGTGCCGGCCAACGAAAGCCTGGACGACCTGGCCGACTGGCATTTCACGGTCAACCTGGGGCTGAGCCTGCCCACCGGCAATGCCAACCACAAGCTCGCCGACGGCAACATCGACCCCGGCAAGTCGCTGGGCTTCGGCAAATCCAGCTTCAACTACGGGATGACCGCCACCAAACAGTTCAGCGAGAACAACACGGCAGTGTTCGAGGTCAACCAGATCCGTTTCCAGAAATACAGCTATGACCCCGACCTGACCTATCCGCCTGGTGTCCGGACGGTGAAATTCGGCACCGAGACCCGGGTCAACGCCGCCCTGTCGCACCGGCTGCTGACGATCCCCGAGAGCAAGTTCCGCCTCGACGGCAACGTCGAACTCAACTACCTGAAGTTGGGCCGGGATGTGGAAGATGGCATTCCCAATGACGCCAGTGGCGGCGAGATGCTCTACGGCGTACTCGGCATGCGCCTGTACCAGGACAACATGAGTGTGGGCCTGGCGTTGAAGAAGCCGATCTGGACCCAGCTCAACAACGCCACACCGCCGGTCGTGCTTCAGGGCGCGGAAGGCAAGGAAAGCTATCGCTTCGTCGCCACCTTCTCGGCGATGTTCTGAACCCGGCCCATGCACATCCCCGACGGTTTCATCGCCCCGCAGATGTACTTGCCGCTCTACGGCCTGGCCGCCGGGCTTTGGGCCTACGGCGCGAAGCGGGTGGCCCGCGACCTCGATGAAGCCACCCTGCCCTGGTTAGCTTCGCTGACGGCGGCGTCGTTCGCGCTGTCCTTCATCGCCCTGCCGCTGCCCGGTGGCACCAGCGCCCACGTCACCGGGGTCGGTCTGCTGGCGGCCAGTTTCGGCATCTGGAATGCCTTCATGGCGGCTTCGCTGGTGTTCGCCATCCAGGCGCTGTTGTTCGGCGATGGCGGCGTCACCACCCTGCCCTTGAATGCGCTGGCGATGGGTTTCGCGGGGGCCGTGGCGGCGCGGGGGTTGTTCCTTTTGTTACGACGCACCGGGCTGGCGCTGTTTCTGGCCGGCTGGATCAGCCTGTTTCTGCCCGCCGTGCTGATCGCCCTGGCCCTGGGCGCGCAGCCGCTGCTTGTCCATGACCCGGCCGGCGCGCCGCTGTATTTCCCGTTCGGCTGGTCGGTCACCCTGCCCGCCCTGCTAATTCCTCATGCCCTCCTGGGTCTGGGCGAAGGCGCCCTGACAGTGCTGGGCGGGCGCTTGATCGAGCGCCTGCGCTTGCGCTATCGCCATGACTGAACAACAGAAGCTCGCCACCTATCTGGCCGCCCTTTTCACTGCCTCCTGGCTGACCGCGCCGGTCTGGCTGGCGGGCGGCCTGATTGTGGTTCTGCTGCTGTGTTGGCGCGAGGCCGGCCGATTGTTGCGCCGCGCCGTGCTGGCCAGCGCCACGTTCAGCGGCACGGTTTCATTGGCTTACCTCGGCCACGCCTGGTGGCTGTCGCAGCCCCTGCCGCTGGATTGGCTGCTCACGGTCAATCTGCGCGTGGGGTTGATGGCCCTGCTCACCTTTCTGTTCATCGAACGAGTGAATCTGTTCCAGGCGCTGTCTTTCTCCCGCCGCCTGTCCTTCCTGCTGGTGCTGGCCGTGAGCCAGTCGCTGGGCCTCCGTCGCACGCTGGCGGAATTCCGTCTCGGCCTGCAAAGCCGCAGCCCGCGCCCGGCCGGAATCACGGCCCGCTACCGCGCCGCCGCCCACGCCGCCGCCTGGCTGCTCGACCGGGCGCTGGCGAATGCGCATGAGTCGGCGCAGGCCATGCAATCGCGGGGGATGTTTCGATGATCCGGGTCGAAGGCCTCTCGCATCGGTTCGGCGACAAGCCCAGCCTGCTGGAGGTGAGTTTCACCCTCGCGGCCGGCGAGAAAGCGGTGTTGCTGGGCAGCAATGGCAGCGGCAAATCCACCCTGCTGAAAATCCTCGATGGCCTGATCGCGCCGCGAGACGGCGCGGTGTTCTATGAGGAGCAGCGGATCACGCCCGACCAGCTCAAGCACGGCCCGCTGCGCCGCCGCTTTCGTCAGGAAGTGGCTTTGCTGTTTCAGAACCCGGATGTGCTGCTATTCAACCCCACCGTGTACGAAGAGATCGCCTTCGGGCCGCGCCAGATGGGGCTTTCCGACATTGACGAGCGGGTGGCGCAGTGGGCCGATCTGGTGGGGGTGACGGCGTTCCTGCAACGCCCACCTTTCACCCTGTCCGGCGGCGAGAAACAGAAAGTCGCGCTGGCCGCGCTGTTGGCCGTGGAACCGAAATTGCTGTTGCTGGATGAACCCGCCGCCGCCCTCGACCCGCGCAGCAGCGGCTGGCTGGTGGATTTCCTCGCCGACCTGCCGATCACCCTGCTCACCACCACCCACAACCTCGGCCTGGCGCCGGAACTGGGCGCACGCACCCTGGTGCTGGGCGAGGATCACCGCCTGCTCTACGACGGCCCGATCGAACCTTTTCTAAACGACACCGACAAGCTGGTGGCCGCCAACCTGGCGCATGTGCACCGCCACAAGCACGGCGGCGTGGAACACCGGCATTGGCACACGCATGACTGGCAGTAATGCCGCAAGTGCAAATAAATGGAACGAACATTGGAAGTCGCTGCGCGCCAGCCTGTTACGTCCCTCTCCCGCTGAGAGAGTTGTAGCGAGCGTATCCCGAGATCCGTGGGGGAATTAGACGGAACGGGTCCTGGGATAAGTCGGGAAGCGTGGGGGCTGGGATAGGCTGGGGCACCTTT
>Ga0210033_1004270_pt1 | contig 11099 bp, 10 predicted proteins | sample CryGeymeta201501_FD_185465 | JGI IMG/M metagenome (GOLD analysis project Ga0210033, IMG submission 185465) | Groundwater microbial communities from Crystal Geyser aquifers in Utah, USA - Crystal Geyser metaG 2015-01 (SPAdes) (version 2) | ecosystem: Environmental > Aquatic > Deep subsurface >... | reverse complement strand
CGAGGGAGGCTACGGTACTTACGCTGTTGTAGGCAGCAATGGGTATCTGGTGCCCCCAGCCAGATGAAAGGAGCCTGCCAAACGATGCTGCATCAGACCATGCGAAGACTCCGCTTGCTGTTCTGCGCCTTCCTGGCCGTCGCAGCCAGCGCAGGCGTCTTGCTCTCTGCCGGCCCTCTGTCGTCAGCGAGAGTGCTCAGCATCGCCTCGGAGTTCTCGGGGCGACCGGCATCCTCGCTTCAGGTCGAAGGACCGATTCCGTCCCTTTGGCTGAGAGGACAGCAGGTCTACAAAGTGCTCGCTCCGGGGGTTGACGACTGGGCAATCGAGGCAGGCAGCGGCTACATCGCCAGGTATTACGCTTCCGCAGACAGAGACGTGGTGGAGGTCGGGATCACCTTGCAGGAGGCTCAGAGGAAGGCGGAGTTGTGGCTTCGGTGGGGGCCGCCAGCCGGGAAAGGCGAGTACATCCTGCGCGAGGGCCGATTGCTGGACCACGACGTCGCCGGAAAGGAGTATGTCTTCCAATGGGTGAAGGTGGCCAACAGCATACGGATGCCAGGGCATGTGAGGGTTGAGCTGGCAGCGGACAGCGGGGAGTTGCGTACGTTCCTGGCTCAGTACCATCCGGTGAGGACCTCAACCGTGCCCACGGTCCCCAAGGACGAGGCCGTTGAGATTGCCCGGAAGGTGATCGACTTGGAGGGCGATGCGCCTGCTTACGCAGCCACTTTGGCTGTGGAATTCGTGGAACGCTACAACTTGCGATCGGACCAACAGGTCCTGGTCTGGGAGATCGCGTTCCGCGGCCTCCGCAAGGGCTTCGTCGGAGGCGAGCCAAGCTACGAGGCAGCGGAGACCATCGTGTGGGTGGATGCGCACACAGGCAAGGTCCCGCCCGGGGGAGTGCTGTTCGGCGGGGGCACCGATGATCCGCAGTGGGTGGCGCGTGCCGCAGAGGAGACAAGGAAGGTGCGACAGCCGCGCCCTCAGCGGATCGGTTTCGTGGACCGCTTCCCCTGCTGGTCCCCGGACGGGAGGCGCCTCCTGTTCACCTCGACGCGTCTAGGCGGGCTTCCCCCTGTCGCGGAAGGACAGGAAAGGCCACGGGTGACCTCACTGAGGGTGCTCGAAGGAGGGCGGTTGGCCCGCTTGACTGCTCCCATCAAGACCTGGGCTCCATGTTACCTGTCCTGGTGCGCGTTGAGGCGGAACGTGGCAGTGAATGTTCTCGGGATGGTCTACGATCTGGACCTCAGCTCCGGGGTCCCACGCAAGCACACGACGGCTACCCGCCGGGGTGACCAACCTGCTTGGAACCCCAGCGGCACGTGCATCGTGATGTGTGCGCGGCGTTCCTCTGGTGACATGGACCTGTTGGGCGTCACGGTCCACGGGAGTCTGAGCAGTTCGCGGGACCAGTGGTGGGTGGCGCGAACCGAAGGATGCGATGCCTCGCCCCTATTCAGCCCCGATGGGGCGGACGTTTACTATGTCCATCAGGACCCGAACGAACCGCAGGGGAGTTCGAGGTGGGAGCTGTGGCGCGTCAAGCCTGGGAAGGTCCACGCGGAGAGCGGTGCGCCGGAGATGATTGTGGGGGGACTGGACCAACCTCAGCGTCTCAGTTGGTTCTCCGGTGGGCATCGTCTGCTCGTCTGGAGTCAGAACAAGCCGTGCGTTGTTGACGTTGACCACAGAAGCCAGACCCGCTTCGACCTCCCGTTCTTGCACGACCCGGACCTCGCGAATGGCGAGGCTCTGACCATTCATGACGCGGTGGTGAACCCGAGCGAGGGGAAGATCGCCTTCAGCAGCCTGCGCTGGTCGGGGAAGGAGGAAGATGAGGCGGACCACTATATCTACACTTGCGACCTGGATGGTTCAGCCGTCAAGCGCGTGACGCCTCTGCAGGATGTCGAGGTTGGCTTCTTCCAGTTCCCGGAGACAGGGAACTCGGCAGCAGGGGTGCAGTTGAAAGTGGTCCTGCTCGGCGCCACTTCCGAATAGCGGTGGTCGGTCACGGCAGGCGAGACCTCGCAGGTCCGCGACACCGGGGTCATATCCGCAATCACCAATCGACCCAGCACAGGATTGCTGAATGGTCCTACGATCCCGGTGTCGAGCTACGACCCCGGTGTCTTCGCCCCGTTGACACGGAAACCGGCCTGCAATGTACTCGCGAGCGTTGACAAGGCGGCAGGTCCCAGGACGCGTGTGAGCCAGCGACAACGTGCTTTCTTCGGTCCCCGCATGTCCCTCCCTCACACCCGCTTGGCCGCCTCCTGGCGCCGAACATGGGTCTCCGCTGGCCGAACGGGGTCGTCCTCCGGCCGAACAAACCTGTTCGCTCGGGGGGCGCCGGGGTCCTCTGACCGAGCACCGCCCTGTCGGGGCCGGGCACCCGAAGCTGGCAATCCCCTGCAAACATCCGTTCCGCATCACCCGCAAAGCTCCCGAAGGAGGAGAGGAAATGCCCAATCGCATTCCCCAGAACATCGTCAACTACGCAAAGGCGGTCAGCGCGCACGTCTGGTCTTCGTTGGAGGGCGCCTCCCTGAACTTGTGGAAGAAGCCCGTCACCTGGGTCATGCGGCTGGGCACCAGCGACAGCACCCAGTCGATGGCGTGGGCGCCCCAGTCGTACAGGGCGCCGCCGGAGACCTCCTTGCGTGCGCGCCACGGCTCGTCGGGGCGGCCGCAGTAGGAGCCGCCGTCGTAGCCCCAGGTCGTGACCTCAATGTGGAACACCTCGCCGAGTTGCCCGCTGCCCACCACTTCCTTGAGCGCCCGCCGTTGCCGTCGTGGCGGCAATTGTGGAACACCGACAGCGACTTGCCGGCACGCTCGGTCGCTTCGATCATCTGGGTCGCTTTGGCGATAGAGAGGCACATCGGCTTCTCCACACACGTGTGCTTGCCCGCGTTCAGGCACTGAGCGACTATGGCGGCATGCGTGTTGTGGGGCGTCACCACCGTCACCAGGTCGATATCGTCGCGGCGCAGCAGCTCGCCCAGGTCGGTATACACGGTCGTCTCGGGGAAGTCCCGCTTGGCCTTCGCCGCGCACCCCGGGTCACGGTCGCAGAGCGCGATCACTTCCAGCTCCGGGACCGCCTGCATCCAGCGCGTGTGCATCCCCCCCCAGTTGAACACCGGCCCGTAGCCGACAATCGCGCAGCCGAGTTTCCCTTCCATCACAGTGTCTTCCTCTCGATCATCGTCCTCCTCCGTGTCCTTCGCAGCTCCCTCACCCGGTCAGTCCGGCCAGCAGCCCTGCCGGCGGGCCTCGTGCAGGTGTCGCTCCGGGTCTTCTGCCACCGCGCACAGCAGCGCTGCATAGTGGGTGTAGTCCTCCAGCGACACGTCCGGCGGGACCAGGTGATCCACCTGCGGGAAGTAGCCTCCCTGCAGGCAGAGCCACGGCACCTTGGACAGCACTTCGCGGTCAATGGCTTCCTTGCCGCGCGCCAGGGCGCGCTTGTCGAGACCGCCCTGGATGAGCAGGTCCTTCCCGTACTCCTTCCGAGCGGCGACCGGGTCGCTGCTCGCCGCCACCTCGAAGGGCCGTAGCCCCGTCACGCCGGCTTCGAGCCACAGGGGGATCAGCACGTCATTGTTGCCGTCGCTGTCGACGATGATCGTGTGGACGCCGTTGCCCTCTTCGTCCCGGACAATCCGGTAGCCGTCACGCTCCTCGAGGACCACGCGTGCCAGCGGCGGCAGTAGGTGCGGCCCATACGGTCCCTGCATGTGCACCGGCGCGCCGTCCATCCGGTCGGTGCCAAAGTGCTCCACGAGGTCGGTGTCGGCAGGAAGCCCCTCCCGCTGCCAGCGCTCCAGCGTCGCGCCCCACAGCCATGGCGGCAGCAGGTAGGTGCGGTCTACCGGCTCGAAAGCGGCTGTTGCCTGGAAGCGTTGGCGTGCGTTCATGGGGAGAGTCCGGGATCCTCGCGGGAGACAGGTTCGACGAACAGGACTCGGTCGGTTGTGTCCAGGGCGTCGGCGAACGCCTCGACACGCAGGAAACGCCGAGAGCGCCTCGAAAGAGCGCCCCAGGAGAGCTGATGCCCCATGACCTCTCGCGACCGCGTCCTCACCACCCTCCGCCGCCAAGCACCCGATCGAGTCCCGCACAACCTCCGGCCCGCACCCGCGATGGTGAACCGGCTTCGCGAGGAGACCGGGGCCACCGACTTTGCGGAGCACTTCGGCCACGACGTGCGCTACGTCGGCGCGGCGTTCCCGGCTGACACGACCGCTGAACTGCCGGTGGAGGAGCGCCAACTCCCCCAACCCCAGGCCGACGCCTGGCAGGCGGTTGCCGCGCAGGTCGCCGAGTTACACGAGCGTGGTCTGGCTGTGTGCGGGGGCTACGCCTGTGGCGTCTTCGAGCAAGCCAAACACTGGCGCGGCGAGGCGCAGACGCTAACGGACATGTACGAGAACCCAAGCCTGCTCAGCCGGGTGCTGGACACCCTCACCGAGGGGAAGAGCGCGATCCACACCGGCTACGCCCGCGCCGGAGTCGACATTGTCTGGATGGGGGACGAGCTTGGGACGCAGCGGTCCCTGGTCATGAGCCCGCAGCACTACCGGCAGTGGTACCGCCCTCGCCACGCGGAGATCGTCCGCAGTATCCGACAAGCGAACCCGAACGCATTCATCGCATTCCACTGCTGCGGCCACGTCACGCCGCTGATCCCCGACCTGATCGACCTGGGCATCGACTGCTTGGAGGCGGTGCAAGCGGAAGCCATGGACATCGTCGAGCTGAAGCGACGCTTCGGCCGCGACTTGAGCTTCTGGGGTGGGGTCGGCGCCCAGAGCGTGTTGGCTCGGCCGACGCCGGAGGCCGTCAAGGAGGGCGTCCGGTGGACCTTGGAGGTCATGTCGCCCGGCGGCGGCTACGTCGCGGCGCCCTGCCACACCCTCACCGAGGAAGTGCCTTGGGAGAACGTCATCGCGTTCCATGACGCTGTGAGGGAGTTCAACGAGGCGTGACTGCTGTCCGGCTTGTCCGGCAGGTGAAGGCATGCGCTGAGGCACCGCGAACTACCACAGAGTGCCCAGGTGTTCCCGACGAAGCGCCTGGGCGCGATTGTCAGGAGGCATGACCGTGTTCACCTTGAGTATTGCATTTGCGCTCGCGCTCTGCTGCACCTCCCTCTTCGCCCAACCCAAGACCCTCATCGAGTGGACGTTCGACAAACCCGGCGACCCGGAAGGCTGGGTGCCGGCGAACCACATCCAGGAGCTGCGCGTCGCCGCCGGCGCGCTGCAGGGCCGCCTCATGGACTGGGACCCGTTCCTACGTGGGCCGCAGTTCGAAATTGCGGCGACGCCGTACCAACGGATCGAGCTGCGGATGAAGACGGACTGTGAGGGCGGCGGGGAGGTCTTCTGGACGAATACGACCGAGAGTGCCTATGGCGGCTTCTCCCCGGGCAAGGAGACGCCCTTCCAGATCATCGGGGACGGCCAGTGGCACGAGTACCGGATCTACCCGTTCTGGCACAACGAGAAGAAGATCATTCTGCTGCGGCTCGACTTTGCCCGGCCCGCCGACGCCGACAAAGGAACGAAGACCTTCGCGGTCGACTACCTCCGCATAGTCGACCTCGGCACCCCGACGCAGATCACCGCAGATCCGGTGTGGGACTTCACCAAGGGCGGCCACGGCTGGGAAGCGCAGGACGGCGGCACAGCGGTGGCCGAACCGGTGGGGCTTCGCTTCACGAATGGTCCGGCTGCCTCGGCATTCCTGTTCAGCGGCGCTCTGAAGTGTCCCCTTGAGGACCGGTTCTGGGTGCACCTGGAGATGAAGGTTGACAAAGGGTCAGCCGGCTACGTGAAGTGGGTCTCGTCGGAACACGCCAACGTGCAATCGGCGAAGTTCCCGCTCAAGGCGGACGGTCAACTCCACAGCTACAACCTCGACCTCTCCAGCTACAAGGAGTGGTCAGGCGACGCCTTGCTGCTGGGTCTGCAGCCCACCAATGCAGCGGGTGCCACGGCGAGGATCCAGAAGGTGGCCGTTTCGCTGGACCCGCAAGGCCCGCCGGAAGTCGAGTGCAGCTATGTCGGGCTCGAAGACGCCCTCAACCGAGCCGGGCGCCCTGTCGCGCTGATCCTGACGTTGCTCAACCGGGGAGGCGAGACGGCGACGAACCTGCGCATTGCCGCCCTCAAGCTGCCGGCGGGTCTCACCGTAGCCGACAAGGGGCAGTGGCGGAATATCGGGCCGCTCGACCCCTTCGAACCGACGACGCACCGAATCCTGCTTCAGTCGGCGAAACCGATCCGGGGCGCGGTGGCTGTTCGCCTGGAGGGGGCGGGTGCACCCAAGGGCGACCTCACCGGCTCCCTGGAAATCGCCGAGTCGCTCAACCTGCCCAAGGCCGACTACGTGCCCAAGCCGCAACCTGTCGAGTCGGACTACGAAGTGGGCGCACTCTACTTCCCCGGCTGGCCGTCGATGGCCAAATGGGAGCCGATTCGCCGCGACGGCCCCGAGCGCAAACCCGTCCTCGGCTGGTACGACGAAGGCAACCCGGAATGCGTGGACTGGCAGATCAAGTGGGCGGCGGAGCACGGCATCAAGTACTTCCTCGTCGACTGGTACTGGAGCGCCGGCGGTCGTCACCTGGAGCACTGGGTGGAGGCGTACAAGAAGGCGCGCTACCGCGGGCACCTGAAGTGGGCGATGATGTGGGCCAACCACAACCCGGTCGGCAGCCACTCTGACGCCGACATGCGCGCCGTCGCCAAGTATTGGGTGGACAACTACTTCAACATGCCCGAGTACTACCGCATCGACGACAAGCCGGTGGTCATGATCTGGAGCCCCGCCGGCATCCGGCGCGACCTGGGCGGCGCCGACGGCGGCAAGCGCGCGCTGGAGATCGCGCGGGAGGTCGCCCGAGACGCCGGCTACAAGGGAATCTACTTCATCGCCATGAAGTGGCCCGAAGCCTCCACCGACCCGGGCGACATCCGCCCGCTGAAGGACGACGGCTATGACATGACTTCTATCTACCACTACATGGCCAACGGCGGCAAGGCGGAAGACCCACAGCACTTCCCGTTCGAGCTGTGCGCCGAATCGAGCTACCCGTTCTGGAAGGCGCGACAGGAAGCCGACCTCCTGCCCTTTCTCCCCAACCTGTCCACCGGGTGGGACTCCCGGCCGTGGCATGGCGACAAGGCCACCGTCGTCTACGGCCGCACCGTGCCGCTGTTCCGCAAGATCTGCGAAGACGCCAAACGCTTCGCCGACGAGACAGGCGTCAAGCGGCTGATGCTGGCGCCGCTGAACGAGTGGGGCGAGGGATCCTACGCCGAGCCCAACAAGGAGTTCGGCTTCGGCATGTACGACGCGGTCCGCGACGTCTTCTGCAAACAGCCCGCGGGGGGCTGGCCGCCAAACCTCGCGCCCGCCGACGTGGGCCGCGGTCCCTACGACTGGGCCGAGCCGGAGCGACAGAGCACCGTCGCCTGGACCTTCGCCAACAGCGCCGAAGGCTGGGGCCCCTTCATGGGCGTGACCAACTTCCGCCAGGAAGACGGCGCGATTCACTTCGAGACCGTCAGCGACGACCCAGCGGTGGGCTGTACGCTCTACAAGGCGGACGCCCGGAAGTACAAGTACGTAGTCCTCCGCATGAAGATCGACTCTCTCAAGTCTGCCGACGAGCAGGCGCAACTCTTCTGGTCGACCCCCCCCTCCGGCGTGAGCGAACCCAACAGCATCCACTTCGACCTGATCGGCGACGGGCAGTACCACGACTACGTGCTGCCAGTGGGCGAGAACAGCCGCTGGCGCGGGAAGATCAGCACATTCCGGTTTGACCCGTGCAACCACAAGGGGGCGGAAGTGTCGATTGCCGAGGTGCGCCTGAGCGAGTCTGCACCGCCCAGATGACGGGGCCGGCGCTGACTCCTCGCCTCGGGCACGAATGACCCGATGAAACTGCCCAACGCCGACCGAGCTACGGTGGACCTCCGCAAGCTGCGGGACTACTGCCTGAACCCCAACCATCCCCGCGGACGCCACAAGGCCCGTGTGTTCGCCAGCGAGCGGGGTCTGTCGGGAGACCGGGCGGAGGACTTTGCGGCGATCGTGTTGATAGCCGCACGAACGCTCGAGGCTGTGCCCGGCGAGGTGGATCGCTACGGCCACCGGTACCTGGCAGACCTTGAGATGCCGGGACGCAACGGGCCAGTTGCCGTGCGCAGCGCGCGGATCATCCGGACTGGAGAGGACTACCCTCGGCTGACGAGCTGCTACGTTTTCTGAGAGGAGAGCACTCGATGGACAAGTCGTTCAGGATACTGGACGTCGTTGCTCTGGTTGAGAACCTGCCTGAGCGAAAGCTCTGGCGAGGCCAGGTGGGCACGATCATTGAGGACTTGGCCCCCGGCGTGCACGAGGTTGAGTTCTGCGATAACGCCGGGCGCACCTACGCCAGTTTGGCCCTGCCGGCCACTCGGTTGATGCTCCTGCACCATGAACCAGTGGAGGAGCGCTACGCAGCCGTGGCGTAGGCGGCCGGACAGGCTGCGCGAGTACGGCCGACCTGCACGACACAGCGTGGCAGGCAGTTCGTGCAGAGCTGCCGCCCAGGGCAGCAGCCATACGAGAGCGTTCAGGGACCCCCTCGGAAAGCGCGCCGACGGCCAGGTTCGCTACCGTCTGGAACTCAAGAGCATGGTGGCGGGCAAGGCGACGCGCTTGACGGGCCGTTGCCCGAGCTGAGGTCGCAGTAGACGCACCCTCGGAGCAGGAGGCATTCGTGACCGAGACCGCGGCGGGAGCAGGACCGCCAAGTTCTCACTCGACGCCCCAAGAGGCAGATCGGCCGTGCTCCCGAAGCTCCGGGGAGAGAGAGGAAGAGGCGCATGGGACTTGACCTCGTAGAGCTTGTCCTCCGTGTAGAGGAGACATTCGACCTCGCGATCAGAGACGAGGAGGCGGGCGAGCTCGACACGGTAGGCAAGCTCCACGACTATGTCTGGGGCGTGCTGAACCAGCCTGACGCGGTGTGCCCGTCCAGCCGGGGGTTCTACCGGCTGCGGAGCGCGATGATGCACGCGCTGCAGATACCTCGCCAGACCGTGCGCCCGGACTCGCCGCTGGAAGAACTGGTTCCGCGTCGAGGCAGACGCAGGCGTTGGGCGCAGTTGGGGAAGACCTCCGGGCTGGCGCTACCAGACCTCCACCGTCCCAGGTGGTTGCTCGTGTCGATGCTCAGTGCCAAGGGCCTCGGGCTGGCAATGACCCTCGGCGCTGCGCACACCCTCACCTCCGTCGGACTCTCAACTGCGGATGCCGTGGCACTCACCGGGAGGGGCTTCGTGATCGCGAGCGTGACCCTCGGCATCGTCACTCGTCCACTGGCGGTCTGCTTTGCGCCCACGTCCGCGACGGTTACCGACTTGGTCCGGTTCGTGGTGCAACGGCAACCGGCGGACCTCGGCGGCCACGGCCGTGACTGGACGGAAGATGAAGTGTGGGAGACGATCCGGGAACTCACCGCCGACGAAGGCGGCGTTCCGCTGGAGGAGATCACTCGTGAGTCGCGGTTCGTGCGCGACCTCGGCATGGGCTGATTCTGCCGACCCGGCTACCGGCGGAACAGCTTCCGGAACACGCCCGTGACCCCGCCCGGTAAAGGGAGCGACGCCAGTGCGGCGGCGACCGCTTCGCCGAAGGCCGGCGGGACGGTCGCGTTCTCGGCGGCGATCCCCTCCAGCCGCTTCAGTTCTCTATCGGTGAGGTCCGTTAGGTGCTTCCGAAGCTGCGGCAAGCAGTTGGCGTTCCGAGTTCGCAGCAGTGCTTCGACAAGCGCGGGCACGTCACGCTCGTCGCGGAGCGTGGCGGCGAGGTAGGCGCTCACGAACTGCTGACCTCGGCCCTCCACGAGGAGCGCCCCCGGGTCCGTGAGGTTGTTGCTCAACGCGAGCTGGACAAACGCTCGGTACTCGCTCTCTTCAAGCCCGTCCAGTTGCTGGCGGAGCTGTTCCTTGCGTCTGGACCAACAGGCCGATAGCAAGGCCAGCGGCACATTGTCGTTTGCCTCCAGGAGTTGTGCCAGCTCGGCACGCTCGGCGCCGTCCGGGCGGCTGAACTGCTGCGACTCGTAGCTGGCGCGCAGCGTCTCGAGCACCTCCGGGACTTGGAACCCGTGGCGAAGTCGATCCCACACCTGCGGCGCTCCGAGCCGCGGGCGCACGTGCTCGAAGGCGCGGCTGGCGAGCTTGGCCGGCAGCAGCTCGCCGATCCTCGCTTGGAGTCGGTCACGGACCAGTTCGGGGCTGGTCGCGAAGACCGACTGCACAGTGTCGGCCGACGTCGCGTCGAGCAGGCCGGTCTCGTAGGTTTGGCGTTCGAGGAAGCAGCACACTGCAAAGGCGTGGTCCCGTTGGATGGTTGCCTCGGGTAGGTGCCCCGCCTCGATGGAGGCCGCAATCCAGCGTTCGTAGGCATTGCTCGGGTTGGGTATCGGCGTCTTGCGTACTGCTTGGCTTGCGGCCTCCACCACCGGCAGGTTTGGGTTCGCCGGTTCGTCCAGCAAGCCGACCCCCCAGTAGCAAGTCGCGACCAGGTTGCAGCGATAGAAGTAGGTGTCGAACGAGCAGTGCGGCCGCAGCGGGGTGGGAAGCGCCGGCCATGCCGCGGCGATGGCGTCCTCAACCTCCTGCGGCCGCCCGAGAAACGCCAGTGGTGTGCGCTGCGCCGCGAGCGACTCGGCGCGCAACGCCAGCAACGCCAGGCGGGTCAGCTCCGGTTGCCCCCAGCCTGGCGTAGAACCGGAGTCCGAGGGAGATTCCTCTGGCAAGTCGAGCGTCGCCGCTTCGGCCTTCCCCGTCCCAAAGTCGCCGCGCGCGAGTGCCTCCCGGACCGTCGTGGCAAATGGGAAGTGCCGCAGCACACGGAACGGTTCGGCCTCGAGGCGGGCAAACTCCTCCGGCGCGAACAGCAAGCTGTGCGCAAGGTATACTCGCGAAGGTTAGGAATACACCGAAGCTATTGCACAAGTTCGACGCCTCTGCGTGCACAGCAGTGTGTTGGGTGCTCACCACACGCCCACGGGTGAA
>Ga0210033_1004263_pt1 | contig 11110 bp, 7 predicted proteins | sample CryGeymeta201501_FD_185465 | JGI IMG/M metagenome (GOLD analysis project Ga0210033, IMG submission 185465) | Groundwater microbial communities from Crystal Geyser aquifers in Utah, USA - Crystal Geyser metaG 2015-01 (SPAdes) (version 2) | ecosystem: Environmental > Aquatic > Deep subsurface >... | reverse complement strand
GAATGGCGCTTACTCAAGCACATCTCAATGAACCGGGCAGCATACGGTGCAACCATTAGCCCGCATGAAGCGCCAGCGGCTCTCACAGCGGAGCTGGTCAAGGCGGGGAAAACGACCGGCAACGCCATCTATTCCCGGATTGCGCTGCGCTCCATCCGGGCTACATACTGGATCTATTAGTGACCGATTGATCCTGGGCGGCGCGGCGGTGGTCAGACCTCGATACTGGCCAGATCGCCCTTGGTTTCCAGCCAGGTCTTGCGCTCGCCGGCGCGCTTTTTGGCGAGCAGCATGTCGAGCAGGCGGGCGGTGGCGTCGGCGTCTTCGGTCACCAATTGCACCAGCCTTCGGGTATCCGGATGCACGGTCGATTCGCGCAATTGCGGCGGATTCATTTCGCCCAGCCCTTTGAAGCGGGTCACGCTGACCTGGCCTTTCATTTTCTCCCGCTCGATCCGCTCCAGCAGGCTGCGCTTTTCGGCTTCGTCGAGCGCATAAAACACCTGCTTGCCACAGTCGACCCGAAACAGCGGCGGCATCGCCACGAAGATGTGACCGGCACGCACCAGCGCCGGAAAATGCCGGGTAAAGAGTGCGCACAACAGCGTGGCAATGTGCAGCCCATCGGAGTCGGCGTCGGCGAGGATGATGATCTTGCCGTAGCGCAGTCCATCGATGCGGTCACTACCGGGATCACAGCCGATGGCGACCGCCAGGTCGTGTACTTCGTTGGAGGCGAGCACGCCGTTGGACTCCACTTCCCAGGTATTCAGGATTTTCCCGCGCAGTGGCAGGATCGCTTGAAAATCCTTGTCGCGCGCTTGCTTGGCGGAGCCGCCGGCAGAATCGCCTTCGACCAGAAACAGTTCGGTGCGGGATAGATCGGTGGAGGCACAATCCGCCAGCTTTCCGGGCAGCGCCGGACCCTGGGTGACCTTCTTGCGAACGACGATTTTTTCCTGTTTCAGGCGGACCTGGGCACGTTCGATGGCGAGCTGGGCGATGCGTTCGCCGATCTCGGTGTGCTGGTTCAAATACAGCGAGAACGCATCAAACGCGGCGGCTTCGACAAAACCGGCCGCCGCGCGCGAGCTGAGGCGTTCCTTGGTCTGGCCGGAAAATTGCGGATCAGCGGTTTTGTAACTCAACACATAGCTGATGCGATCCCAGACATCTTCCGGCGCCAGCTTGACGCCGCGTGGCAACAGGTTGCGAAAATCGCAGAAGTTGCGCATCGCATTGGTGATGCCGCTGCGCAAACCATTGACGTGGGTGCCGCCCTGCGCGGTCGGAATCAAGTTGACGTAACTTTCCTGCACCAGCTCGCCGTCGGCGGTCCACAGCAACGCCACATCGATCGCATCGGTCTCGCGGTGCAGGCTGGTCAGAAATATTTCGGCTGGTAGCAGTTCCTGGCCGGCCAGCATCGAGCGCAGATAATCGCTCAGGCCGTCTTCGTAATACCAGGCGGATTTTTCATTGCTGGCTTCATCGAGCAGGCTGACGCGCAATCCGGAACACAGCACCGCCTTGGCGCGCAGCACATGCTTGAGACGGCTCAGTGAAATCTTGGGGCTGTCAAAATATTTGGGATCGGCCCAAAACCGCAGGCGCGTGCCGGTTTGTTTTTTCGGCACCGTGCCGATCACCCGCAGCGCGCCGACCCGATCGCCGTTGGCGAAATCCATCTGGTAAATCTGGCCGTCGCGCTGGATCACCACTTCGACCCGGGTCGATAGCGCGTTGACCACGGAAACACCGACGCCGTGCAAGCCGCCGGAAAACTGATAGTTGTTGCCGGAAAACTTGCCGCCCGCATGCAGGCGGGTGAGGATCAATTCCACGCCCGGCACGCCCTCTTCAGGATGAATATCCACCGGCATGCCACGGCCATCGTCGATGACTTCGACCGAGCCATCGGCAAACAACGTGACATCAAGCGCGCGGGCGTAGCCGGAGACGGCTTCGTCCACCGAGTTGTCGATCACTTCCTGCGCCAAATGGTTGGGGCGCGAGGTATCGGTGTACATACCGGGGCGGCGTTTGACCGGGTCCAGGCCAGAAAGCACTTCAATATCGGCGGCGTTGTAGCGACTCACGGGGTAATCTCAGGGTGGCTGACCGTGCAGGATGGCGGCTTGCGCCGCTGAACTCAAGGCGGTTGCTGCCAAGCGGTTGCGGCCAAGCGGTTGCGACCAAGCCAGGTTCCGCAATCCTTCCTTGACGGCACCGTGCTGCCAAGCGGCCAAGGGGCGGGCTCGGCGGTTGGTGTGCTTGCGCTGACTCGGATAGGGCGTGTTCATTTGCGAACACGCCTGCGCGGTAATGGACGCCGAGACGGCGTGCAGTTTATGCAACCTGTTGATTCTAAAGTTGTCGATTCGCTGGCACGCGGATTGCAGGGCGACGCCATGGATATTCATCGTCCCGATCTCAAACAAGGCGCCCAGCGCCGTCGTGCCCGCTTCCTTGCCGCCGCTGTGGCTGGGGTGCTGCTCGCGGGCTGGGCGCTAGCGTCGCTGGAGCCAGCGGCGCCCGGCGTGGCGAGTTCCAGCCTGTGGCTCGATACGGTCAAGCGCGGCGACCTGCTGCGCGAAGTGCGCGGCCCCGGCACCTTGGTGCCGCGTGAAATCCGCTGGATCGCGGCGGAAACCAGCGCGCGCATCGAGCGCATCGTGGTCAAGCCCGGTGCGCAAGTTCGGGCGAACACCGTCATCCTGGAATTGAGCAACCCCGAGCTGATTGACCAGCAACTTGGCGCCGAAGCCGCACTCAAGGCCGCCGAAGCGGATTACCAGGCGCATCGCATGAGCCTGGAAAGCCAGTTGCTGGATCAGCGCGCCAATCTGGCCGGGGTGAAGTCCGACTACGAATCCGCGCGACTGCAGGCCGATGCCGAGCACGATCTGGCCGTGAGCGGCATCATCTCGCGCATCCAGGCGCGCCGCAGCGAACTGGCCAGCGCGCAGCTCAAGCTGCGCACCGGCATCGAACAGGAGCGCATTGCCAAGTTCGAACAGACCATCGCCGCGCAGTTGGCGGCAGATCGTGCGCGGCTTACGCAACTGCGCAACGCCGCCGAATTGCGCCGCCGCCAGGTTGACGGCTTGCATCTGCAAGCCGGTATCGCCGGCGTGCTGCAACAGGTGCCGGTGCAGGAGGGCCAGCAAGTGAGCATCGGTACCAATCTGGCGCGGGTGGCCAAGCCCGGCGATCTGATGGCGGAGTTGCGCATTCCGGAAACCCAGGTACGCGACGTCGCGTTCGGCCAGAGCGTGCGCGTGGACACCCGCAACGGCATCGTCGCCGGCCAGGTGATCCGCATCGATCCGGCGGTGATCAACGGCAGCGTGCAGGTGGATGTCGAATTGAGTGGCGGCCTCCCGGCGGGCGCGCGCCCCGACCTGAGCGTGGACGGCACCATCGAAATCGAGCGCCTCACCGATGTGCTGTACGTCGGTCGCCCGGCCTACGGCCAACCCGAAAGCGAAGTGCGCCTGTTCCGGATCGAAGCCGACTCTGATCGTGCGCTGCGGGTGCCGGTGAAGCTGGGCCGCGCCTCGGTGAGCCAGATCGAAATCAGCGCTGGCCTGAACGTCGGCGACCGGATCATCTTGTCCGACACCTCACAATGGGATGCCTATGACCGCCTCAAACTCGAATGATCGCAGGATGGCTGCCTGTTGTCGGTTCCGCCGCGATGCGGCTTGAACCGACCTACGAGTAGCGTTGCACAGTCAATGTAGGTCGGATCAAGCGCCATCGGCGCGGATCCGACAGTCAATCCCGACCACCGAACGCATGACGCTCACCAGGAATCCATCATGACCCCTGTCACCACGCCCCTCATCCACCTCACCGACATCAGCAAGGTGTTCTACACCGATGAAGTGGAAACGCACGCGCTGGCAAACGTGCATTTCGACATTGCCAAGGGCGAATACGTATCGATTTCCGGCCCATCGGGCTGCGGCAAATCGACCCTGCTGGCGATCCTCGGCCTGCTCGATAGCGCCAGCGCCGGTGCCTACAGCCTCAACGGCAAGCCAGTGTAGGCCATCGGCGCCAGCGAACGTGCGCGCATCCGCAATCGTGAGATTGGTTTCATCTTTCAGGCCTTCAACCTGATCGGCGATCTCAACGTGTTTGAAAATGTTGAACTGCCGCTGACCTATCGCGACGGCGTCGGCAAGGCCGAGCGCCGCGAGCGCGTACACGACGCGTTGCAACGGGTCGGCATGGCGCATCGCCTGAAGCACTACCCAGCGCAACTCTCCGGCGGCCAGCAACAGCGCATCGCGGTGGCCCGCGCGCTGGTCGGCAAGCCGTCGATCCTGCTCGCCGACGAGCCCACCGGCAATCTGGATTCCAAAAACGGCGAAGCGGTAATGGCGCTGCTCGACGAACTGCACCAGGGCGGCGCGACCATCTGCATGGTCACCCACGACAGCCGCTACGCCGATTTCGCGCAGCGCAAGATTTTCATGTTCGACGGCCAAGTGGTGGACGAACAAACCCTGCATCGCCTGCGCCACGAAGAGGAATCGCGACTCGATGCACAGATTGCCCGCAGCCGCGAGCAGCGCGGTGATTTGCAGGCGGCGAACGGCGAGGGCGCGGCACCATGAATGCCCTGCGATTCGCGGTGATCGACGCCTGGCGCCTGCTGCGCGCGCGGCCGCTGGGCAATCTGGCGGCGGTGTTGGTGCTGGCTTGCGGTTTGACGGCCACGATCAGCATGGCGTCGCTGCTGCGCCAAGTGCTGGGGGCAGTGCCCGCCGCGATACCGGCGAAGACGCTATACGTCTTCGGCTTCGGTTATGGCAACGCGGCCAAGCTGTCATTGAGCGGCTTAGAGGCACTGGCTCTGCGTCATGATGTGCCGGGTCTTGCGGATAGTGCGTTGTTGAGCCAGAACGAATTCAATGTGGCGGCTAGCAACGGGGTGGTCGGTGTGCGCGCGGAGCGGGTGGGAGGGGTGCTGGTTGATGGCGATCCATTCCGTTTGCTCGGCTGGTCGATGGCGTTGGGTCGTGGGTTTATCAACGCCGACTTTACGCCCGGCGCTGCGGCGACGGTGGTGCTCGGCGATCAGCTCTGGCGTTCGCACTTCGCTGCCGAACGCTCGGTGATCGGGCGCGAGATCCGCGTCGATGGTGAGCCGGCCACCGTGATCGGCGTATTGCCGCCGCAGCGTACCTATCCGTTCCAGGAGCAGATTTACCGGGCCGTCCATTTGTCGGGTCTCGACGCCCATCTGGCAAGACCCTGGCAGCCGCTTGCCCGGATCGTGGATGCGCAAACCGTGCAAACGGTGGAGGCTGCGTTGGCGGCGCACCAGTCCGAGCGCGAGCGTCGCCTGGGCGATGCCGCCAAGGGTGCGCCGTTGCGGATCGCCTCATTAGCGGGAGCTGGCGCCGAACCAGGGGCACAGATGCTGGCCGCGGTGCTGGCGGTGGTGGTCGGTCTGGTGATGGTGCTCGCGGCCAGCAATGCCGGCGGCTTGCTGCTGGTGCAGTGGTTGGGGCGCGGGCGCGAACTGGCGACACGGCATGCGCTCGGAGCCACCTCGGAGCGCATTGTCGCGAGCTTGCTGCTGCACGGTTTGCTGTTGGTCGGCGCAGCGTGGTTGCTGGCCTTGCTTGGCAGCATGCAAGTGCTTGCGGTACTCAATCGCTACCTGTGGAGTCACGGAAATGGCATGCCGTTGTATGTGAAGCTGGAGATTTCGCCGACTGTGCTGGCGATCAGCGCCGTAGTGGCGATCACCACGGTCGGGGTCTTGACGCTGCCCACTTGGCGGCGCCTGCGGCGTGGCGAGCTGGCGCTGGACTTGCGTAGCGGCGGGCGCTCGGTCAGCGTTGCGCACGCACGCTCGAGTCGTGCGCTGTTTGGCCTGCAAACCGTGCTGGCCGTGGTCACCGTGCTGGCCTCGCTGCAGGCGGTGGAAGGCGCGCGCATGCAGTTGCAACGACCATTGGGACTGGATACCGAACGCGTGCTGGTGGCGCAATTCAGCGGCAGCAATCCCGCCAACAAGGCGGCGTTTGCACAACGTTTGCGCGAGCGGCTGGCGAGCGAACCGGAGGTGGCGGCTGCTTCGGTGTCGGGCAATCTGCCGGCGGTGCTGACCGCCGGTCGTGCCATCTTCAACGGCGAAACCCGGGTCGTTGCCGACTTCGCGCCGGTCGATCTGGGTTATCGCGATGTCTATGGATTCGGTCTGCGCAGCGGGCGCTGGTTTACGACTGAGGAAATCGCCCGGCACAGCGCCGTTGCGGTGATCGACCCGGCACTAGCCAGCGCGCTGTTCGGCGAAGGTGACCCAGTCGGACGTCGATTTTCCCTGAAGGAATCGGGCAACCAAGTGGAGCAGATCGTGGTCGGTGTCAGCGAGGCAGTGCGTCTTGATGGCAGCGGCGGGCCGGATCGGCCTAGCGTGTGGGTTCCACTGCCGGCGCAGCCGGCCTATGCGATGGGCATCAGCGTGCGGTCGCGCGGCGATGCGGAGCGCTTGGTGCCGCGATTGCTGGCCATCGCCAACGAAATCGATCCGGATTTCGCGCTGACCGGTGTCGGCAGTTTCGCCGCGTTGCGTTGGCGAGCCAACGAGTGGACGCGCATGGTACTCGGGCTGTTCACCCCGCTGGGTGTGCTGGCACTGGTACTGGCGGTGGCTGGGCTCGCGGCCCTGCTCGGCAGCCTGGTAACGCAACGGGTGCGCGAAATCGGTGTGCGCCGCGCGTTGGGAGCATCCACCGGCAACGTGGTGCGCGTGTTGGTCGGTGGGCTTTCGGCTTGGGCGGGTGCCGGTGCGCTGCTCGGTATTGGTCTTGCGTTGTTGCTGGTTGGCCCGTTGAGCCAGTCGCTGTATGGCGACAGCAGCCTTGGTGCACTCAGTGTGCTCGCTACGCTGGCGGTGATGGCGGCAGCGCTGGTCAGCGCTGCGGCGGCGCCGATTCGGCGGGCGCTGCGGATCGCGCCGACCGAAGCACTGCGTGAGGAATGAGAGAGGGTTCGATGTTCGCCGAGTTCATCAACGATTTTCGCTATGCCATGCGCTCGCTGCTGCGCGCACCGCTGTTCAGCTTGGCAGTGATGGCACTGCTGGGCGGTGGTCTTGGGCTGGCGCTGAGCGTGGGCACGACCGCCTGGTCGCTGTTGGCGCGACCGTTGCCGTATCCGGGTGGCGAACGTCTGGTCGAGGTGTCTGGTGTCTCGGCAAGTCAGCAGACCACGTTGGGCTGGGCGCCGGGTTTGCTTGCCGATTTGCGCGCAATGCCTGCCGTGGAGGCGATTGGCGCCTATGAGTTGCGCAAGCCGTTATTCGACAGCAATGGCAATGCCTTCGCGCAGGCGGCACTCTCGCCGGAAATCCTGCGACTGCTCGGCGCCAGGCCATTGCTGGGTACCGTATTTGCCGACGATCCCGGCGATGGTCAGCATGTGTTGTTGTCGGAGGCGACGTGGCGTTCGCGCTTTGGCGCTGACCCCGCCATCGTGGGGAAATTGATCGCGTTTGATGGCCGTCATTTGCGGGTCGTTGGTGTGCTCGAACGCGCGTTTCGTTTTCCCAGTGCCGACATCGCGCTGTGGACGCCGTTGCACTACAGCGCCGAGCAACTTCGTCACAAGGACTGGTTCGCGCTCGCGGGCGCGCCGGTGCTGGCGCGGCTGGCACCGAATATCGATGTCGCGCAATTCTCGCAGCGACTGGATCAATGGTTGGGTGATCTGCCCGAGCTTGGCATGCTGAGGCAGTTCGCACATTTGCGCTTGCAGGCGGTGTCGTTGCGTGATCGCTGGGTCGGTGAGCGGCGCAGCCTGCTGCTTTTGCTGAGCGTGTCGGTGGCGGCACTGCTGTGTTTGTTGGTGGCGAATGTGGTTGCCTTGTGGATCGGCCGCATCGTCGGGCGCGTGCGTGAACTGGCGTTGCGCAGTGCGCTTGGTGCAGGCGTCTCGCGGCTACTGTGGCTGGTGTTGTTCGAGGTGACGCTGCTATGCAGCGGAGCGTTGCTGCTGGGGCTGGTGTTGGTGCCGACCGGGCTGCGCGTGATGCAGGGTCTGGGCGTCATCGACGCCGGCCTGCCGTGGCGGGTCGATGCGGGAGCGATCACACTGATCCCGGGATTGGCGGTGGTGGCGCTGGTGGCTGGTGTGTTGTCGCTCGTGAGCTATTGGTCGATTCGGCGCATACCGGCAGTGTCCGAACTGGCGCAGGCGGCTACCGCCCGCAATGCGGGCACTGCCGGTGCAGCCGTGCAACGTGCACTGGTGTGTTCGCAGTTGGCGTTGGCGGTGGCGCTGCTCGCCGTTGGCGCTCTGCTCGGTCGGAGCATGGTCAATCTGCTCGATACGGACCTTGGCTTTCGTGCCGACGGGGTGGTGGCAGTGGCCGTTGATCGTGGCGACGATGGCGAGGTGACAGCGACATCGGCGCGATCATTGTTCGATGCGATTGGCGCACTGCCGGGTGTTCAGGCAGTCAGCTTCACTTCGGCGATGCCGTTTTCCGGCAACGATACGATCATCCTGGCGTCGACCCGTGACAACGCGGATGGCGAACGCTTTCCGGTGCGCGACCGGGTGGTCGGCGCCGGGTATTTTTCGGTGATGGGGATACCGCTGCTGCAAGGGCGCGGATTCGTTGATGCCGGTCAATCCTCGACCGGCGCGCCGGGTCAGGGCGTGGTTGTCGACACCCAATTCGTGCAGCGGCATCTGGCACAGACCGATCCGCTGCGTGCGCAACTGAATTTCGCGGACGAAGGCGAGGCCCCGGTGTGGACGCCGGTCATCGGGGTGGTGCCGACCGTGCGCCACGCCGGGCTGGATGAGCAAGCCGAGTTGGGGACGGTGTACAGCGTGTCAGACGATCCGGTATCGGCAGCAGGATCATGGTTGCTGCGCACGCAGCTGGATGTTGATCTGCTCGGCCAGCGTCTGCGCACGCTGGCGCGCGACACCGGCTTGCGCGTGACCCAAGTGGCACCACTGGCGTCGCAGATCAGGGCCAGTGTGGCTGAGCGCATGCATCTGTTGCTGCTGGTGCTTGGCTTTGCTGCTGTCAGCGTGATCATTGCCGGATTCGGCTTATTCGCACTGATAGCGTTGGCGATCCGTCAGCGCCGGGCCGAATTCGCCCTGCGTATCGCGTTGGGTGCTACGCCGCACGGCATCCTCGGATTGGCCATTCGCGCCGGTCTGCGCATCGCGGCGCCAGGGTTGCTGCTGGGCGTGCTGCTTGCCCTGATGTTTGGCCGCCTGCTGGCGGCACAGTTGTATCAGGTCACTGCTTGGGACTGCATCAGCCTGCTGTCTGCCAGCGCGCTGGGGTTGCTGCTCGTGCTCGCTGCCTGCCTGAGTTCAGCGCGGCGGCTCGGCCGTGACGATCCGATGAGTGTGTTGCGGTATGAGTAGAACTTCACGCGTGTTCGGCAGTTGGCTGCCGCAGGTAAATTGAACTAATATCTATCTAGTCTGCCTAGACAGATTAACCAGGGCGGAGTGGAGCGGAGGCCGACCATGAGCTGGCAACTGCAAGAAGCCAAAAACCGCTTGAGCGAAGTCGTGCGTGCCGCGCAAACCCAGGGCGCCCAGATCATCAGCGTGCATGGCAAGGACACCGCCGTGCTGTTGTCGTTGGCGGACTATCGGCAATTGCAGGTTCAGCGCGAACCCCTGGGCACGTTCCTGATGCGCACCGCGCCGCGCGATCTGGGTATCGATCCCGACGAACTATTCAAGCGTAGCGACGACATCGGTCGGGATATCGACCTGTGAGTTACTTGCTGGACACCTGCGTGCTTTCCGAGTTGATGCGGCCCACGCCCGCAGCCAGCGTCGGCGCATGGCTTGACGCCCACGCGCACACGCCGATGTTTCTCAGTGCGTTGACGGTGGGTGAAATCGCCCAAGGCATCGCCAAGCTGGCCGCGTCGGCGCGCAAGACCGCGCTGAACGATTGGTTGCGACAGGTGGTGCTGCCTAACTACGAGGGCCGCATCCTTGCTGTCGATACTGCGGTGACGCTGCGTTGGGGTGCGCTACGTGGCGACCTGATTTGGCTCGGCAGATCGCCAGCGGTGATCGACTCGCTCCTGGCGGCGACAGCATTGAGCCATGGCTTGACGCTTGCCACCCGCAACGTGCGGGATTTCGAAGCGCTCGGTGTAACCGTTTTCAACCCTTGGGACGCCGGCTCGTGAGTACGACCAGCGCACGCATCCTGATCGCCGACGACCAGCCCGACGTGCTGAGGGCACTGCGCTTGTTGTTCAAGGGCGAGGGCATCGCCTGCGTGGCGGTGTCCACGCCGGAACAGGCGTTGGAGCGGCTGCGCGCGGAGGCGTTCGACGCCGCGCTGATCGATCTGAACTACCGTCGTGACACCACCTCGGGGGCCGAGGGTCTGGAGCTGCTGGCGGCGTTGCGCAAACTCGATGCCGAGTTGCCGGTGGTGGTGATGACGGCCTGGGGCAGCATCGACATCGCGGTACAGGCGATGCAGGTTGGCGCCGCCGATTTCATCGAGAAACCTTGGGACAACCGGCGCCTGATCAACGTGCTGGACGCGCAGCTCAAACTGGCGCGCAGCCGCCGTCGCGAGCAGCGCCTGGATGCCGAAAACCGCTTGCTGCGCGGCGACGATGGCGAGCCGTTCATTGCCCAGGCGCCGAGTATGCAGCCGGTGCTGGAGCTGCTGCGGCGGGTGGCGCCATCGGATGCCAATGTGCTGATCCTGGGCGAAAACGGCACCGGCAAAGGGGTGCTGGCGCGGCAGTTGCATCGTTGGTCGCGGCGCCGCGCGCAAACCATGATCTCGGTAAACATGGGCGGCATCGCCGCCAGCGTGTTCGAGTCGGAAATGTTCGGCCACACTCGCGGCGCGTTCACCGATGCCAAAAGTGATCGCATCGGCCGCTTCGAACTGGCCGATGGTGGCACCCTGTTTCTGGACGAAATCGCCAACATCCCCGCCGAGCAGCAGCCCAAGTTATTGCGCGTGCTGGAAGACGGCGAGCTGGAACGCTTGGGTTCCTCGCGCACGATCAAGCTCGATGTGCGCGTGGTGTCGGCCACCAATGCCGAGCTGCCGACGGAAGTGGCA
>Ga0210033_1004254_pt1 | contig 11120 bp, 10 predicted proteins | sample CryGeymeta201501_FD_185465 | JGI IMG/M metagenome (GOLD analysis project Ga0210033, IMG submission 185465) | Groundwater microbial communities from Crystal Geyser aquifers in Utah, USA - Crystal Geyser metaG 2015-01 (SPAdes) (version 2) | ecosystem: Environmental > Aquatic > Deep subsurface >... | reverse complement strand
GAGCGGCCTGCTGGAAGGGGTTGGCCCCCTGCTGGACCGGAGCGGCCTGCTGGAAGGGGTTGGCCCCCTGCTGGACCGGAGCGGCCTGCTGGAAGGGGTTGGCCCCCTGCTGGACCGGAGCGGCCTGCTGGAAGGGGTTGGCCTGCTGTGGCTCAGCCAGCGCGGTTTCCACATCGGATTTGAACGTCAGTTTCATTGGTGCCTCCTCGGCTTTTTGGACGTGAATAGTATCTCCGAACTCTACTGCCATGGCTTTGAGAAGCGCACTTTGCAGCGTGTCCTTCTCATCGCGGGATTTGACAGCCGTTTCGTCCACAGTGTGCTCTGCGACGAAAACATGCACGACCACCGAGTCAGCGGTGTTGCCCTGCCTGCACAAGCGGTCGTTGAACTGAATGTAGTGGTCGAGGTCGAACGTCGGACCCCACCAGAGAATGTGATGTGCCCCCCCGCGTTGCAGGTTGATTCCATGGCCGGCACTGGCGGGGTGAGCCGCAAGAAACTGGATTTCCCGCCGGTTCCACGCCGCCACCCGATCCTGCATCGCCGTCTCGCCGACGCCGCCGCCAATGTAGGGCACGTCATCGCCGAGAACTTCCCTGATCTGCGCCAGATCGTGGTTGAACTCGTAGGCGATCAGCAACTGCTCGTCGCCCAACTCGTCGATCAACTCGCGCAGCGCGTCCTGCTTGGCGGAATGGATCACATGGATTTCCCGCGCCTCGTCATAAACCCGCCCGTTGGCCATCTGTTTCAGTTTGCCGACAAGCACCGCCGCGTTCGCCGCAGTTATGACAGTGCTCCCGAGCCGGGTGATCAGGTCGCCTTTCATCGTGGTATAGATTTTTCGGGCCTTGTCATCGAGAACCACGCTGCGTTTGTCATGCACGAAAACCGGCAGGTCCAGTTTCCCCTCGGCGCGGAAGACAAGCGGCGCGAGCTTGTCCTCGATTGTCTTCGCCGCGCCGGGGCGGGGCAGCCACGAAAACCCGTCGTAACCCTGCTCGAAGTAAGCCCGGCGAAACCGCGTCAGGCGACTCCCCAAAGCAGCCCCGCCATCCAGAATCAGAAACTGCCCAAACAAATCCATCAACCCGTTTGATGCTGGCGTCCCCGTCAGACCCCAGCGCCACGTTGCCTTGCGGGCGAGGGGCAGCGCTGCGCGGAACCTTAGAGCCCGACTGTTTTTCAAGCGCCGAATCTCATCGAACACAACCACGTCGAAATGCGGGGCGTTCTTCACTTCAAGACTGCCACACGTGAGCCACGGCAAGCCCTCGTAGTTGATCAGCCACACGTTGACATCGCGCTGTTTGAGCCAGATCGCCTTCTTCGGCCCGTGCAGCTTTGTCGCGTGAAGGCCCTCGAGCGAAGACCAGCTTGCAATCTCGTTCTCCCATACGGTCTGAACCACCCGCAGGGGGGCCACCACCAGCATGTTGCGCGCCTTACCGGCGTCTTTCAGCTTTTTGAAAGCATGAAGTGCCGCCGCCGTCTTGCCATACCCCGGTGACAACCACAGAGCCGCCGCCGCGCGCGTCACCAGATGATCCGCAGCACTGTGCTGGTAAGCGTGACCGTCAGTATCCCATGCCAGAGTCATGCCGGATTCTCCGTAAGATGCGCGAAAGCCGCGATCACCGTCTTGGCCTGCGCGCCGGAATCAACAACTGCGTAGTCGAACCCCAAAGCCTCAAGGGCTTCGCGCCGATACTCCTGCAAGGGGCGCAGTTTGTGCCCCGGCGCTTTGGTTTCGATGAAAAGCACACGCCCCGGCTCGGCCAACAGAACCAGATCAGGCCACCCTGCCGTGACCCCAGGAAGCATCCCCAGCCGAAAGCAGAGCACCCCTTCTGCTTTGGCGCTGTTGCGCGTGATTGCCAAAATGGCAGATTCCCGCACTTTCCTGCCATTTGGCATGTCAGAAGCGGTCATGGCACGGCCCTCCCCTGCGGTCGCTGTAGTGACAAAACTTGCAGGCGTCTCGGCTCGGCGTCGCCACAAAGGCGCGGTCATTGCGCATCATGGCGACGTTGTTCATCCAGTAGCCGTGCAGCCCTTCCCGCTTGGCAGGATCACCAGACGGGCCATAGAACACTCCCCGGTCGTAGCTGACCGTCACGGTGTCTCCGGTGTCGAGATAGGCCAGGTGGCCGAGGAAATTCTCCAGTTTCGGAAACATCCAATAGGCCGGTATCGCGAAAATCTGCATCTGGGCGTCATAAGACCCCCTTGGCGATCCGGTCTTGAAGTCCACCGCGTTGACCTGCGTCTTCGCGCCGTTGACGATCCCGACATCCCAGATAAAGCGCCACGCCGCGTTCGGCCCGAACCAGTCGCAGCGCTGATGATCCTGATCAAAGGCAAACTGCGCCTCGACGAATTTGTGGTCCTCCGGCACCGCGCGCATTTCCCCCGCCAGCCGGGAATAATGCCTCAAGGCTGGTGGCAGAACATCGGTTTTCCCGGAAACGTAGTCCGCTGCGGCCTGATGCGCCGCGATGCCCTTCGCCATGGCGGCAGACTTCGGCTCGGGCAGCTTGTCCACGTGCTTGTAACGGTATTTTGCGGGGCACTCGGACCATGCCGACCACCGCGAGTAGGAAAAGGCAAACTCTGTGGCCATGTTCAATTCTCCGTTTCAGAGACGGGGTAGGTGCGCCCGGCCCAGACCATTCTGATTGTCGATCTGGTCACTCCGTAACGCCTCGCCAGATAAGGCGAGGTCAAATGCCGCAACGCCCGAATCTCTGCGGCATCTGCATCCGTCAATTTCCTGCCGTGCGGGCCGCCAACGGGCCACAAGACGGGCGAGAGGCCCAGACGCCGCAATTCGTCGGCCATCTCCCGCGCTTTTTTAGGCACGAGGTGCTTGTAATTGCTGATCGTCATCACGGACAGGCCCATTTCCCGCGCGATCTCTCTCGCTGCGCTGGGCGGACGGGGATCGAGCAGCAAAGCCTTGATTTCATCCTGGCTCAGAAAGAACGGCCTAGACATCGGTAAACTCCTCCATTGCGCCCCAGTTGGGGCCGGTTTCAGGGTCGGTCAGAAGCTTTACCCGCAAGGCGACACCCTCCATTGCGCGCCGCATCACCTGACTTTGCTCTGCCGCGCACTCAACAGGCGACGACACCAGAATCTCGTCGTAAACTTGGAGCAGAAACCGGCTGGCGTAGGCCGGGTCGGCTACCATGTCGAGGATCGCCCGCTTGGTAATGTCCGCCGCCGACCCCTGCACCAGATAGTTCAGCATCCGGTAATCGAAGTCCCGCGCCTGACCGTTCTCCACCCTGAGCACCTCCCGCCGGTAGAGCCTCCCGCCCCATGTTCTGACGGCACTGTTTCCGCGCAAGATCAGGGACAAGGCATCCGCCAATATCCTACGCCCCGGCAGCGCGCTGTCGTGAAACGCCTTGAATTGTCGTGCCTGCTCGAGAGAGCATCGCAGCACCTTCGCAGCCGCAGGCACCCCGCCCCCATAGATCGCCTGAAAATTCAGAACCTTGATGTTCCCACGCGGCAGGGTCTGCCCGGTCAGCGCCGCGATCCGCTCGCCGACATAGGCGTGAACGTCGAGTTTCGGATTCGCGGCATACTGCCGCAACAGGTCGCCCTGCTCGAAGTGCGCAAAGACCCGAAGCTCCTGCCCCGAAAAATCCCGACCATTGAGCACGTGCCCTTCGTCTGGCAGAATATACCGCCTCACATGCGGCAGGTCGGGCAGGCCCGCGATATGCGCCGGATGGGCGTAGCCGTCGTTGCGGTCCTCGAACGATTTGCTGATATTGAGGAAATTCGGGTTCCGTGTGGACGGTCTGCCTGTCCGGGTGCCCCCGTTCTCGCCAGCAACCTGATTCCAGTCGCAACTGATCCGCCCGCCCCGCCTGCCCGCCTGTGCGCGCCACGGTTCCATGAACATCGTGAGGCAGGTCTTGGCCCGGTTGCGCCACCCCAATGCTGCCGCAACAGCCTTGTCGGAAAACTGATCCGGGTGCAGGTTCATCTTTGACACGCTCGGTCTGCCGGTCGCGGTCTGCTTCCATTCAGTGACCACTCCACAGCGGGTCAGCGCCTCCGCAACGTCCGCATCCGCGTCGAAGTTCAGGCCTTGGCTGTTCAGGCGCTGGCGCAGCCAGTCCTCGACTGCCCCCATCCAGCGCGTGTAGCCCGCCACATCGCGCTCAAGAGCGCCAAGATCAGCGCGGATACCTTCACGCTCGTTTGCCATCAAGATCGGCAGCATCTGCCGCTCAACGTCATAAGCCGCCCCCATGCCTGCCTGCATCACCGCAGGGTGCATGATCTGAAACAGCCGCCAGGTTCGCTCCGTGTCGCCTCTGGCGTAGGGGGCCACCAATTCCACCGGTGCGTAGCCCGTCCATGCCCCGGCGTTCTTTCTGGTTGGGGCCTTGCCATCCGGGGTCAGCGGCAAGCGCGCCTTGTTTGCGAGCACCCAATCCGCCACCGCGTCGCGCTCTGCGGGGGGAACCCCGAGCCATATCTCGGCCAACTGCTTCAGGCCCAGAGATTTGGCGTAGGGGTCTTGCAGGAAAGCCAGAAACATCGTGTCGTGAACGCGCGCCCAAGGCAGCATCGGCAGCCCGAGCCGCTCGGTGGCCACCGCCAGATCGAACTTGGCGTTGTGGAACACGATAGGCAAGCCGCTGCTCCACGCCCCCCACAGCGCTGTCACAGCGCCGTCCCGCGAGCAGGTGTTGCCCTCTGGGTGTCCCCATGCCAAATACCGGGAAGGGCCGTCAGGCGAGCGCACAGAGACTCCCACAGGCATCGGGGGGTAGTGCTCCGGGCGCTGCCCGATGGGCATCGTCTCGAAATCGACGGTCCACACCGGGCACGCCATCAGCGGGCTGCCACTTCTGGCGCGCTGTAGCCCTCGCCGATGACCTGCATCGCTTCGACTCGGCGCTGGGCGAGGATCATGCCCAGATCATCCGTTACCGGCGCGATGATCTCAAAGCCCACCGCTTCCTTGCTGTGCTTCGGGTGCATGTAAGAAAACATCCGGGTGAACACCCCGAATGGCGGGCGGTTATACTGCGCTGCCGAGGTTTTCACAAGTTCAGCAAGGTTGCCGATGCTGGTAGGGGCAAGAGAGAACCCGAGAAGTGGTGCGGTAGCATAGTGCTCCGCGCTGGTCTCGGGATGCAGAACCATCCCTTGCCCCGGCGCTCCCGGCGTGTAGCTCCCGGCAAAAAGCATCAGCATCCGACGGCGGTTCGAGCAAGCCTTGCCCTTGCCGGTCAGGCCCGATGAATACTCGTTCTTCGGGCATCCAAGACAGCGCTCGGCTTGGGCATGGAAATACGCCGGGGCTTGCGCCATCGCCGGGTGGGGAGCCATTTCGGCATCCGACCGGCCAACAGCATAGCAGGTCGGCGGCGCGATGATCGTCGGGTTGAACGCTGTAGCGTAGAACGTGTTCAGACGAACGAAGTCCAAGATCACCACGGCAAGTTGATTTCCGGGCACAACTTGGTCCCCGATGGACATGATCCCGTTGCGCAGCGAAATGGACGAGCCTCCCCGGCTTTCGGATTGCGCATAGGCTTCGCCCGCGCGGGCATAAAAGGCCGCGAGGTCATCCGGGGTAGCGGGCAGACCGGGTGCGCCCGGATTGGTCAGTGCATTGGTCATGGCGTTGTTTCCTTCTTCGGAGTTCAGATTTTAGTGAACGAGAGAGTGGCGACATCGACCGCCGCGACGCCGGGGACCGGCCTGCCGGACTCGGCCACCAGTTCCACAGCGGCAGGCTCGCTAAGCCGTTTTTGCAAGAGCTCGAAAGCGTCGTTCTGGCGGATGTATTCCCACAGGGCGGACCAGTCGGCCACCTGCAAATGTGATTTCATCACCAGTTGCACTCGGGTTGTCTGCCCCGCAGCGCCGGTATCCGGGCTGTCCAGAAGGTCGGACCTGATCGAGTTTGAAATCTCGGTTTCGCGGTCCTTGACCGCATCCGTGGCCTTCTGCATGGCCAGCCGCAAGTCCCTCACGGCCGCATACAAGTCGGCCCGCAGGCCAAGCGGCACCGGCATAGGCCCGCCCTTGATAAAACGTTCATCCATTTTGTGCTCCTTCTCTTGCGTCAACCTAATACCATAGTGGCGCGCAGTCAAGCGCGCAGAGCCATGGCAGGCTGGTAGTTTGGTGTTTTTGCCATCGCGTCATCGAAGTCGGTCTGGGTCATCCATGTGGGGATGCCCGCCGCCGGGCAGATCACCAGAAACTGCTGCTTTCGCCCGCGCCACACGAAGCCGTCGGGGTCGTCGATGTTTTTCAGAAAGTTGATCCCACAGTTTCTGAGGGCCGTCGAAACCTTCCCCGGCAGGGTGGCGCTCGACCACCGCCGCGTCGCGCCATGCAGTTCCGCAAGCATGTGGGGGAACATCTGGCAAAGCTCGTCGGCGCTATACCATGGCCGAATCGGGAAAGCCTGAACGGCCAGTAGCACCTCGTTTGCTCGCGGGGTGTCGGTGTGACCGGGTGCTCCGATTACCGAGTAGGCCCACTGCTCCGCCGCCGCCAGCCACTGCACCACGACGTTTATGTCGCTGCGCTGCATGTCACGCGCCAGACGCTCAAAGTCGGACAGGGACTCCTCGAAGGCCATCCGTTTTTCTGCGGTCAGCGGCGCGGCGATGGGTGGCTCCCACCCCGCAAGGTCATAGGTCAGCAGATAGTGGTAGATCGCCGGACCGGCCTTCCCACTGCGCAGCCAGGCGTAGAACGGGTCGTAATAGTCCTTGTCCTTGTCGAGCTTGGGTGCGCCGACCACAAGGAACCGACGATCATCGAAGGCGAAGGCTCCCGCGTCGCGGTGATTCGAAGTGAAGATGAACAGCGCGAAGTTGTCCACTTCACGGTTCTTGAGATACTTCTCCACCCGCTCGACCCTTGGCTCGCTGATCCATGCGCGCAGCGTCTCGATATTTGCCCGCATCTGCCGGGCCGATACATCGTCGATGGTCACAAGCAGGCTGTGTTCAAGAAACCCGTTCCAGTCCTGCGTTATGTTCTTGCCGGTCTTGCTCGCAGCCCACTGCCCGAACGCGGAGCGTGCCAGAGACGCCCAGAGGGATTTGCCGGACCCTTGCCCGCCGATCAGCATGATGGCGATGGGTATCTTGAACGTCTGGTGCTGTGCCTTGTAGGCCAGCAAGCGGATCGGGAAATCCCACTCATCCTGCAAGGTGTCGGCGAACAGAAACTCCGTCAGGCGCAGGAACAGCGCCACATCGCCGGGGGCACACGGTTGCTCGCGCCACGAATTGAGCCAAGTCGCGCCATCGCGATACACCACAGCGTCCCCGCCGGGGGCGAACAGGGTGTTTGCGTAGCGCGTCGCCAGTGAATGTGTGAGCCATGCCTGCGCTACACTGGCCAATTTGACCTTGGCCCCGGCCTGCACTGGCACCCGAAGGGTCGAAAACCGGCTGCCACTGGTGAACGAATCTTTTCTGATCAGGTTCCCGGTCGCAAGCTCAATGATCTTTTCCTCCCCGTCCAGATAAGCGACCTCGGTGTTAAGCTCCATGACCCGCATGTCCAGATCGGTGAGGCTCCGCGCCTCCTGAACCAGGCGCACCAATGCCTGCGCGCCCTGCGCCGCAATGTAGTCGTCGGCCCCTTGTTTACCGCCGTTCTCCGCCGGGGGCAGACGGCAACAGAAAACATGCGCCCTCTGGCGCAACAACCACTGCGCCAGCCGCGCCTCGGCCAACTGAACTCCGGGCTTGCTGTCGATGTCCGAATCAAAAACGATGAACACCTTTCGCCGGGTCCAGTCGATCCCGTCGAACAAGGGCAGTGCCTGCTTGTGGTCGGCCCACATGAACACCCCGCCCAGCCCGATTGTCGGAATGCCTGTATTGACCGAAACGCTCAGGGCCTTGATCTCGCCCTCGGTGATGACCAGAGGCTGCGCAGGGTCAGACAGCACCGTCTCCCAGCACAACCCCGCCACAGTTGGCAGGTAAGCCTCGGGACTTGTGCCTTTTGGCTGTTGGTAGCGCACGATCTTTCGCCGCACCCCACCAACTTCCGGCGGGTCGAGATACCTAACCCGGCAGAACCCAATGCCCTGCCCATCCCGCCCGCTGTAGGGCAGGACAATCGCCGGGCGCGGGTAGAACGCCGGGTCAACTTCCCGCGCGTTGTCTGTTACCCACAGCCCCGCCGTGGCGGCTGTGTTTTCAGCTATGGCGCGGTCTGTCAGGTAGGCCAGCGCTTTTTTGATCAGGGTCATGCTCGGTGCTCCAAGCCTCAAGAAGTAAGCCTTCACGCCAAGCCGCGTCAAGCCGGTGAATTGCCCCCGAAGGGCGAAAGATGGATATCCAGCTTTTTGTCCACCAGCCGCCACACCAGGCCTTCAGCGGGGTAGTGCCGCGTCGCAGGCCAGCCTGTGAGGCCCAAAGCAGCCTTTCCCGCACGGGAAACCCGTCGGATCAGCGCCGCCGGCGTGGGGGCGTCCTGCGCCACGCGCACCTCGGCTTGCCGCAGAATCTCGCCCGAAGACCGATCCACCAGCGCAGCGCGCCAGAGCGCAGTTTCTTTCTGCGCCCCATCATCCACCGCCGCAGAGTCGGCAGGTTTGAGGCCTGCCACCGCCATCCGCACAAAGACCCCGGACCCCGGCACTTCCCAGCGCAGCACAGTGAACCCGCCGCCGTCTGCCAGCAATCGACCGCTGATCGCCGCCGCCGAAGGCACCAGCGAAACCTTCGCGCTCGGAGCCTCCCAGCCTAGCGCCATGGCCGTTACAACGAAGGCCAAGTCACAGACTGCACTCAGCCCGAGAACCTGCCGAAACGCTGCCGGACCCGGCACCAGCCAATCCGCTGTCACAGCCCCGCGCACCGCCCATACCCCCGCGTCATGGTTCTGCGGCGAATCGGGCCCGAAGACCCTCGCGGCATAGTCCGAAGGCCATTCGCCTGCCCTCTGTGGATAGGACCGCCACAGCAGCGCGCCGTCGCGCCAGACGTCGAAGGCAACGCCGTAGGTGCGCGGCCCGCCGCGTTTCTCGCCGCCTCGCGCCTGCCGATCTGCATGGCGCTGCAAGGCGCGCAACTCAGCAGACCCGGATCCGCTATCAGAAGGGGGTGCCAGGACCGGCCAACGGTCCTGAAAGGGCACAGTTTCTTGTTGGTTATCCATGATCACCCCCTCCAGATTTCCTGCACGGTGACAAACCCCGCGCAGCCGAGTTTGAAAACCATGATGAAGTGGAACACCGCCGCCAGGTTTGGATATCCGCCTGCGGTGTATATGCCCCACAGAGCCCCCAAAAGCAGCGCCCCCGGTAACACTTCCCGCCATGGCGCGATGATACGCGCCAAGAGTGGCGGCTCTTTGTAATCCTCGATCATTTGGAATCCCCCTTCATTGGCGCGATGAACGTCTCCAGCCCCGGCGCATCAGGCGACGCGAGACGGACGATCTTTTCTTCTTTTGTGATTGTCATGGTGCAGGTTTTTGCGCCCCTCGCAATGAACGCCTTGAGCACCGCGCCAACGATGTCACGGCGCAACCGGGCCGTCGGGAACCCTTCGTCGGCCTGAACGCCATCCAGCGAGACGGTAAACGGAGCCTTTGGACCCGCTACCCATTGGCCTTTTTTATACTTGCCCGGCATTGCCTGCCCTTCACCAATCAAGGTCAGTGTGGCCCTGTCAAACACAAAGTCGACTGCACCTGTTTTGTTGTCCGCCGCCGCAAGCTCGACGGACTCCAGCGTTTTAGTCAGCGGGATCATCGCGCTTTCAGGACGCCACGCCGCGCGGCGCAGTATCCACGCAAAATCTGGAAAACCCCCGATCCCCCGTGTCATGCTGATCTGCGCGCCGGGTGTCGCGAACCTCAGAAAGTCGGGGCTTGCTTCCAGGACCACAGCACCTTGGGCGAGCTTCAGAAGCTCGCACAGCGCGGGAAGCGCAGCAAGAGGCAACAGCAAAGGCCGCTCGGGCAGATCCGGCGCGACAACACCAGAACCTGACAGCGCCAGGATGTGCCCGTCGGTCACAACGGCAGTGACTTTGCCCGCGTGTGCCGTGATCAACGCGTGATCATTGCAGCGCTCGCCGTTTGGTTTGTAGAGCTTGTCCAACCCCGCCAGCATAGCAAGAAACGCTGCGGATGGTGCGGTGATGATCGGGGTATAATCAGATGCCTGCGGCAGGTCTTTCTCGATCTTGTCGCTGATCAGGCTTAGCAGGCTGCGGCCGTTGTTTGTCGTAAAGACCGCCGCCGCAGGGATAGGCGTTCTGTGGCCGTTGTTTGTCGTAAAGACCGCCGCTGCAGGGATAGGCGTTTTCAGCGTGATCAGTTTTCCAGGCGGAACCTTGGCCAGCCATCGGCCAAGCGCCGCAGCAGGTGAAACATCAAGGCGGAACGGCTGGAAAGTGTTCTCCGTGCTTTCCGCCACGATCTCATAACGCGCCACGGTAATGTCGCCATCAACCGAGACCGCCGCGCCCGAGTCACAGGGTGTCAGCGTTACTGCCGTCCCCTTGCCAGTGCGGGCCAACACCCGCCGCAGGGTCTTTGCTTCAAAGATCATCGTCTTTCCCCTTCCCTTACCAGATCGCAACGAGGTCATGCGCGGCGCCCGTCGCGGAGTCGGTCAGCTTGTAGATGGTGGTCATGGGGTGCTCCTTCTGTTTGTGCCTGACCCGACGTTATGCACGGAATTGGCGGGCGTCAAGGTGTTTTTCGTGTTTTCTTTCTCAGTGGGTGGCCAGTCGGGGTCGCGAAACGTGAACGGAACGGGAACAAACCGCCTGAAACAGCAAAACATCTTTAGGGTAAGTAAATGGCATAACAAAAGAATAATAATATATATATTTGTTATATTGTTCTACCTAATTGTAAATCTACCACAAAGAAAGGAAACACTTCAAAATTTTACCAAATGGTCAAAATTAGCCAGACTAAAATAGTCAGGTTTACGCTCGGGCAGTTCCGGCCCGTTCAGGCGGTTTGGCCCCTGAAGCCCCTGAAGCCCCTGAAGCCCCTGAAGCCCCTGAAGCCCCTGAAGCCCCTGAAGCCCCTGAAGCCCTCGAAGCCCCCGAAGCCCTCGAAGCCCTCGAAGGCCACGAAGC
>Ga0210033_1004250_pt1 | contig 11125 bp, 8 predicted proteins | sample CryGeymeta201501_FD_185465 | JGI IMG/M metagenome (GOLD analysis project Ga0210033, IMG submission 185465) | Groundwater microbial communities from Crystal Geyser aquifers in Utah, USA - Crystal Geyser metaG 2015-01 (SPAdes) (version 2) | ecosystem: Environmental > Aquatic > Deep subsurface >... | reverse complement strand
AACTGGCTGCAACGGACGAGCCTCCACCTTGCCTCAACCACCGCCATGCCACCTCCCACGCCCACCTCAACTCCACCTCCCAGCCCTCGCCCCGGCCTCGCCGTTGAGCCTCGCGGTTGAACGGCGGGCGAGCCGCATCGTGCCGCCATGGACGAGGCGCCGGACACGGCGTCATGACGTGAGGACGGAAGATGGAAGAAGCGCGCAACGAGAGACGAGGGCTGGGTGGGAGGCAAGGACGTTCCCCGAACGGAAGACGGCGGACCGGACCTTTCGGCGCTCGGCGAACGGTGGGGCTGAGCCTTCTGGCCATCGTGACGCTGCTCCAGGTGACTGCGCCCGATCTGGCCTCGGCTGAACCGAACTGGACGTTGCCGGAGTGTCGCTGGGGAGGTTCTGTGTGGGGGACTGCGGGGACTCGGGTGAACAACGCTGACGCGTTCATCGGAGCCAACAAGATCTACTACTACGTTCAGTCTGGCGCGGGGCTCGGTTTGAGCCTCTGCAACAGCGACCCCCGCCCTGTCTATGATCAACAGCTGGCCAACGTCGTTCAGGCCGCCGCCGAGACATGGAACCGGGAGACGCGGGGCACGGAACTCATCTTTGGCGGCATGATCTCCGCGAACCTGAGCTTCGACTCGACCATCGCTCAAGCTTGTGCCCTCATCGACGTACCCTTCAGACCGGCGGTCATTGTCGGTTTCGTGCCCACCTGCATACCCAACTCCAACAATACCGCCTGTCGGACCGGCTCATCGGCCGCGGTCAACACGATACAGCCCGGAGGTGGCACGTTGACCGACTGCCTCGTCATGCGCTTTCGGGGCAACAGCACGATGACGTCTTGTCCGGTCGGTGCGGGGAGCCCAGACTGGGGCGTGACGGTGGACTACTACCCCAGCGACATGACCTTCGTACCCAATCCAGACATCCGCATGGCAAAGGCCGATCTCCAAGCCGCGTTGACGCACGAGTTCGGCCATGTGCTTGGCCTCGGCCATCCTGAAAGCAACGCGGTCGACGCCAGCGGGGGGCGTGCGGTGATGACGACAGGTGCCTACAACACGACCATCTACGATCTGCCCGGCTGGCCCGGCAAGCGTCATGTCTTCCCCTGGGATGCTGACTGCGTCGATGACCGCTCGTCGGTGCGGAGCGTCGACTACCGGTGGCTGGAATGGGATCCTCTTCCGGCTCCGGGCTCATGGTCCACGAGCCCGGACTCCTTGTCCACCGAGTGGCGTACCACCAAAGGCGTGATGGCCGGAAGCTCGTTCCGTGGGACGGTCAATGGCTACACCTACTACGGACTATTCCGAGTAGAGCCATCTGCTCCAGAGACAACGGATTGGTCACGGAGCGACTACGTTGGAACAGACGGAAACTTGCCGTTCTCGACCAATCAGCAGATCGGTGGTAACACTAGCGGCGTGCCTGCGGGCACCTACCTGGCTCCCCAGATGATGACGCTGTGGGAAAAGGCATGGGGAACGGGCAACAACGCAAGGTTGAACTTCACACGGATGCTCACAGACGCCAATCTCGGCCTCGCTGATGGCACCATCGCCGCCAACCCCGCTACCATCGATGGCTTTGAGCCGCCTCGATGGGAACACCGGCGCTCAGACGATCGCTTCGTCACAACCAACCCCCTCATCAGCACATCCTATCAGTACCGCTGTACTACAACCAACAACGTCTTTTCCAACGACCCATTCTGCGTGGGAAACTACAAGCCACTGTCGACCAACACCTCCGTCGCAACGGCCTGGGATCCGGCCAGCGGTCGAACCGTGTTCGCAGCCGTGGACACGTGGCGTCGCTACGGAGAGGTGGCTGGCACGCAGAGTGAGGAAGACCGAGTCCGCGCCAATGGCCGCATCTACCTCGCCCCAGGGCTCTGGGGTCCCACGGTCAACTACACGCTCTCGGAAGCAAACTACCTGCCCCAGATAATCAATCAATTTGATGATAACGACTACAAATATGAATTCGAGACGGACTCGTCTCCTGGTATTGCGTGTGCGCCTTCCGGGTCTGGGTTCGACAACTGGCTCTACGGCCACCTCAACTGCATAATCGCGTGGGCCGACCGCGGAACCCCGGATCGTCCCATTCTCTACAGCTACTTTCGACTCACTCAAAATCTCAGTGGAGAGTGGGGCATCGTCTTCTACGGCGGATTTTTCCGCCTGGATGGCGCCAGCAGCGTTGGCAATGTGACAGCCGCCTGGTTCAGCGATGCCTTCCACATCGCCTGGAAGGACACGTTGAACCGGCCAGCCGTCCGAAAAGCCATCAACAGCAGCACCAGTATGTCAGGTTTCGTCACCGACACAACACGATACGGTGTGGACGTGATCGACTCCCCGACGTTCGTCCACGACCCAACCCTCACTGATCGCGAAGCCGGGCTCGTCTGGACGCAACCCTGACCCAACACAAGAAGGAGTCATACCATGAAAAGACGAAAGACGGAAGCTACGGCCATCATCTGCTCACTTCTCGCCATGCCCGTGGGCTGGTTCGGGTGCTCATCGGATGCGCCGATGCCAACCGCCCCTTCAACGATCGAAGCTGATGCCACCGAAGACAGCACCGAGACGCCCTCCCCCGTCGTCGTGGCAGCTGGCGAAACGACTGTGGACATCAGCAGTCTGGGCTACAGCGTCAACCTGGGCGATAGCGACTACTGTGAACCTGGCATCGCTGAGGGCTGCGGGCCAGTGGTCATCGACATCTGCGACGCCCTCGGGCCTTGGCCCGACGCCCTCGTCATCGTCGAAGTCGAGGAACTCCATGGACTCATCTCGGGTTTCCAGTGCCAGACTGACCGTTTCGAGCCGCCTTTCGAGGTAACCGTCCGTATCCTCGCGGTTGCGGCGGGTACCGAGGTGCCCGAGCACATGCGGCTCACGGGATTCGGCAGCTTCCTTCGTGGTGGACACTCGGTGGGCGATGTGATCCTGGCACCGCTGACGTTCACCGACGAGACGTGGTTCTTGGGTGCGGAGTTGGACCTCGACCTTCACGCTGACGACGTCGGGGTGACGACCGATCGCTCGGTGGTGATAGACCTGCCGCCGACGTTCGAGGAGCTGTCCGTGCTCGGAATGGGGGTCCTGAACGACTACAGCCCATGTGCTGACCGATGGACCGTCAAGAGTCGCGAGGCATGGGAGAAGCACATCCTGACGCCGCAGCCCCCATGGGTCTGTCCGGCCGACGCTGAAGGCCAGTGACTGGATCCTGGCAACACGCCGCAAGACGGCGGGAGGCTGCGGAACGAACGACTCCGCGGCCTCCGCCTCTCCCACGGCCCGCCGTTCAACAACTGGCTGCAACGGACGAGCCTCCACCCAGCCACCACCCACACCCATGCCACCACCACGACCCACCTCGACTCCGTGTCCTTGCCCTCGCCCCGGACTCGCCGTTGAGCCTCACGGTTGTGGGGCGGGCGAGCCGCATCGTGCCGCTGTAACCGAGGTGCCGAGGATGGCGCCACAGAAGAAGGAGGTGGAGGATGAGAAGTTGGTCAAGCAGGGCGTGGCACGGGAGTCGGCTGTGGCTGGTGCCGCTGTGGCTGGCAGTGATGGCCACGCTATTGAGCTCGCCATCGGAGGCGACGACGGTGCTCCATCATCGCCTGGACGGGCTGGTGCGAGGTTCTGGGCTGATCGTGGAGGGGACGGTGATGGAGGTGATGATGGCACCGGGCGACGAAGACAACGTCCCGACCACCACCTACCGGCTCTGCGACCTGGACCTCGTCGTGGGCGACCACACCGCGAGCTGCCTGGACATCACGGTGCCCGGTGGCACCGACGACGGCGTCCGTCACGGCGGGTTCGTTGGGATGCCTGAACTTCAGGTCGGTGGCCGCTACCTCTTGTTTCTGCGCAAGGAGGCCCCGTACACCTCGCCTTTCGTGGGCTGGTGGCAGGGCGTCTACAGGATCGTAGATGGTCAGCGCGGCCCTGCTGTCCTCTCACACGGCGGCCACGCTGTTCGCCGGATCGCGCAAGACGGTGAGATTGAGACGAAGCGTGATGTCCGCATCGTCCAGACATCGCAGGGACCGCTGACCTTCGAGTCAGATCATCCCGCCGTCGACGTCCTGCCCGCCGAAGCCGCCAGCCAGGCCATTTCACGTGGCGCCTTCGTCGAGGCGATCCAGATGACCGCCACCTCGCTGATGCTCAGCGGTGAGCAGGCGCCCCAGCGACTGCCGCAGGGATGGACGTGCCGCACCCACCGGCGGGCCAAGGTCGCCATGCCGCCCGTTGAGACGAGACAGGAGGTGTCACCATGAGGCAAGTCAAGCACGGGTTCGTGTGCCTGAGTCTGGCGCTCTGCGCCTCGGTCCTGGTCCTGCTCGTCGGGCCGCTCCCGGCCTCCGCCTATGTGGGAGGATGGTGCACCAAGAGCTGTTGGTGGCCGTGCAGCAGCGCTTCGGAGAAGATGCGGTGGCTGGAGAGCCCCACGTTCTATGCCCACAGTTCGCTCGGATCGGCATCGGGCTGCACCGAGGACAGCAGCGCCTCCTGGCGCAACGACTTCAACTGTGCCGTCAGCGCCTGGAATAACGTTGGAAGCGCTACAATTGCCATGTCGGTGACTACTGACTCCGAGTGGGTCAAGGATGACATCTGGGATGAGAACGACGTGGCATTCCTCGACGAAAGCGAGTTCGACCCTGACGATCTCGCTGTGACCTGGTACCAGTGGATCTGTGGCTGCTGCGTCGATACGACCATCGAGGAAGCGGACATCGGGTTCAACGACAAGTGGTCGAGTTGGGTCAAAGGGCCTTCAGCCCCTGACATGCAATCCGTCTCACCGTCGAGCCGCTCCTTCCGGGCCACTGCTCTGCATGAGATCGGTCACGCCGTGGGCCTGTCCTGGGACAGTTTCGGCGGCCATGAAGATGACGAACTGGCCACCATGAACAGCAAGTATCCCTCGGGAGGGTGGTATCGAGGAAGCTCTAGCAGCACAGGCCGCATCTGGCCCCACGCCGACGATGCTGAGGGGCTTCACTGGCTCAACCCCGACACCGCCGTTGGACGCGACCTGGCCGTGGCAAGGACCAAGGTCGGATCGGCTGGAAGCGCCCAGCAGGTCTCTCCGGTCACGCCGAACTCCGTCTGCGCAGGCAACACAGTCCAACTCCAATACACGGTCGAGAACCGCGGCAACGAGACACTGAGCGGGGTGTACGTCAAGGCCTACTTCTCCACGTCGAAATGGATCGATCCCAGCACCGCAGCGGGCTCGACCTCGCTGGGTTCGATCATCCTGACACCCTACGCCTGGGCCACCTACACCAAGACCAGCGTCACTGTCCCATCGACCCTGACGCCGGCCACCTACTACGTTGGTGTCTACATCGATCCTGCCAATACGTTCACTGGCGAAGCCAGCAACATCAACAACAACGGCATCCATCTGCCGGTCGTCAACAGCTCCGCCAGTACGCTGACGGTGACCGCCCCCTGCCCATGAGGTGTACCATGAAACCGACCCTGTTCGAGTGGATCTTGGCTGGGCTGCTTCTGCCGGTGGCACTCATCGGTTGCCTGGCCTCGGAAGACAGCACCACGGGCTCGAAGGCTCCCCCGGTCGACCCTGTCACCGGCACCCTCATGATCGACGGCGTCCCTCGCGAGGTGGCCGTTGACGCAAGGTGGGACGTTGGTAGCACGGCTGAAGGCTGTGCCAGTCCGTATGGCGGATCGCTGTATGTGGAGTTGACGCTTGTGGACCAGGAGCGCCCCACGCATGTCGCTCTCTCGATCCCGTTCGATGGTCAGAATTTTCCGATTATGCCCGTTGATATCGCCAGCTACACCTACCGGTGCGCTGGTGCAAATGCGCCTGGGCCCACGCACAGCGAGCTTGGGTACTACGTGGTGAACGGCGACCCTGCCACCGAGGAGTTCCACGCCACGTCAGGCCAGGTGACGCTTGAGGCTGAGCGGGACGGCACGGTGGTGATGTTCCGCGGGCAGATCATGGATGTGACGGCCGCGCTTCGAGACGGAACCCGATCGGTTCAGATCTCAGGCTCGTTCGAGGACGAGGGCACGTTCACCGACGGCACCGACGACAAAGCCTTCACGCCGTAACAGCTCTCAACGCAAGGGGGGCGGGGCCATGTCAACGTTCGTCACAGGGCGTGGAACAATGGCTCAGCCCCTCCCACGGTCCGCCCCACAACAACTGGCTGCAACGGACTCGCCTCCACCTTGCCTCAACCACCGCCATGCCACCACCACGGCCCCCTCAGCTCCGTGTCCCAGCCCTGTCCCCGGCCTCGCCGTTGAGCCTCACGGTTGTTGGGCGGGCGACCAAAATCGCACCGCCGTAACCGAGGCGCCGAAAGGACTCAGCGCCATGAACCGGAGGAAGTCTGATGACGAGAAGATTGAGACAAGCAGCGTGGATGTCGGCAAGCGTTGTTCTTGCCGCGTGCTGGACGAGCGGTTGCGTCTCCGAGCAAGAGCCGGCGCCCGTGGAGACGGGCATCGTGGAGCAGGAGGTGGAGGCAGACGAGGTGTCAGCGGCCCGCAGTGACGAGCTTCCCTACGAGCACTCGATGCAGCGCGCCGTGCCCCTGGCCGACGGTCGCGTGCCGCTGGTCGACACCCTCGATGGCCCTCACGGAGGGCGCTACGCCGTCGTCAAGGAGATCCATGGTGCCGACGACGACAACTCCACCGGAATGACTCGCAGCATCGGCGTGGTCGAGCTCGACAGTCGCTGGATGAGCCCCGAGGACCGCAAGGAGCGCGCCGCAAAGCTCGGCAAGCCCGAACGTCCAACGGACCCGGTGGAGTATCCATCGACGCTCTCGACGGCCTTCGTCGAAGACCTCGCGCAGCGTCAGGCCAACGAGCAGCTGCTGGTCAGCATCCGGCTCGTCAAGCCGCAATGACCCCTGATGGCTCACCGCATCGAGCAGGCCACCGCAAGGGGACTCATCTCCACCCGCGCTGACTACGACAGGATCCGCACCGAGTTCGGGGCGGAGAAGCAGCAGCGCATCGCCCAATCCCAGCTCCCCGTCCGCGACGCGATCACGGCGATGGGCGGCGAGATCGTGGCGGTCTACGACAACGTCTGGGGACTGGCCGCCAGGCTCACACCCACTCAGATCCAACGCCTCGCTGAACGCCCCGACGTCGCCTTCATCGACGCCGATCAACCGGGTCAGAACAACGAGGTCACCGGCATCGAGGTCGCCGAGGGAAGTCAGCTCAGCCAGTTCACCGATGCCTCGCTCAGCCCCGTCTACGACGGGGAGAATCCAGGTGGTTCCTACGACATCACCTTCGCCATGATGGAGGCTGGCGAGCCGGATGACACCCACGTCGGCTACGAGGAGGGCAGCGGATACACCACCTCCCGCTTCCGTGCCAAATACCGATGCGACAACTCCTCCTGCTGGCCCGTCAGCTCCTACACCTCCCCGATCAGCCACACAAGCGCCGTGGCGGGCCTGAGAATGGGCGATCTCATCGATGGCCAGGACTCTGGAGTCATCTCCACCAGCGAGCGCCGCAGGCGGTCGGGCTACGCGAATGAGGGGCGAGGTTACCCCTTTAATATCACATCCAACAACACGGCTGGAGGAACGCTTGCGCTCAGCAACATGCAGTCGCTCAGTGTTCACCCTCATGTTGTGAACACCAGTTGGGGTGTTCCCTCTTACGACGGATCCTGCCTCGGAATGAGCTCGTTTAACGCAGCAGCCAACGACCTCTTCGAGAACGACACGCTCCCCATTGTGACTGCAGGCAACCGCAAGGGCAGCTCGACCGACTGCACCATCGACGCTCCAGCCAGCGCCATCGGCGTCTTCACTGTCGGGGCTCACGCTGACACCGACACGTGGTTCGGTGACGAGACTGATGTCCGAGGAGCGCCCATCTGGTCTCAGATTTCCCCGACAGTCAAAGAGTCCGCAATGGGCGGTGTGTCCTACTCCGAAGGCCGCTATCGTTCAATCGTGGACCTGACGGCGTTCGGGTGCCGGAGCAAGATGTTTGACAGTGGTGGCTCCTACACCTGGCAGGATTGCGGGACCAGCTACGCTGCTCCGACGGTAACAGGCGCGGCGATGGACTTCGTGGACTGGTACAAGAACGAGGTGAACGACGACATCGACAATCCAGGCCTGCTATTCGCGAACCTGCTGTTGATGGGAGATCGCCAGAGCCAAAGCGGCAAGCTGACCAGCCGTTTCGACTCGCAGTGGGGTGCGGGGCGCCTCAAGATGCGTCGCTACGACGATGCCGGAATGGACGGTCCGTGGTCGTGGGGAGACGGCTGGACGTGCGTGACCTAGAAGGGCCTCGATCATCGTTCCGGCCACGTCGGTGTCATGCGGCCTGGCGCCACGGATGATGTGAGCGCGGCTTTGCCGGTCTTGATGGCAGCGGCATGTGTTCAAGGAGCCACTGGAACATGTCATCGGGCGCTCGGCCGAAGAATCTTTCGGAGGCGGTGGTGCCATCGCCCCGCAGCAAAAAGTAGTTGTGGACCACGGTCAACGCCGTCAGCTTGGCCTTTGACAGATGATGTGACCCGTGGTGGTGTAGCGACAACTGGCCGTTGCGCCCCTCCACGGCGGAAGTCGACCGCACGAACAGATGAGCGCTCTCTCGGCTGAAAAGCAGCAAATCTCGTTGATACGACTCGGGGAGCGCTGTCCACAGGGCGTCCGCAGCAAGACGCTCGCCCATCTGTCGGACGGTCTCCAGGAGCTGGTGGCGCCCTTCAGCCTGACTACAGCGGCCCGCTGCAAGGTTGAGGTATTCCATGGGAATCAAAATATTAGCTACGAGTTCCTCCACCTTTGGGTCCAGCTTGAGGGCATGAAGGCGCGCCGCCACCAGACAGTGGAAGAAGGCCACGGTGGCCACCATCGACTCCAGCAGACGACGAGCTTTTTTGAGGCTCTTCCCAAAGCGCTCGGCCAACCCTGCTTCACTCGCCACCCGTTCCATCTTGTCGAAGGCGCCCGTCAGTCCAGCCTCAACCTGCTCCTGGCTGCGACAGTGACCGGTCTCCAAGTCGTAAGGGTGATAATTTGAGGACAATTCGCGCACGGCTTCACGCATCTGCTGCCGCTGGCTCGATGCCTCCTGCAACGCCTGGCGGGCCTGCTCTACATCGGCCTCAAGCCCTTCGAGTGCCTGTTGCAGGACCGGGCCCTCCACGTAGGACTCGCCGCTGTCCGCGGGTATGCTCTCCCATCTAGCATACACCTTACCTTTCTTCTCGATGGCCTGATCAAGGGCCTTTTGACTGTCACGCTCTCTCCTGGCCAAAGAGGCACTAGTTCCTTTGGTAACCTCTTGCTGTACATGGAAAAGTTCGCATAAATGTGGCACGTCCAAGGTCTTGGTGGTATAGGCTTTGAGGGCCTTGGCCTCATCCGTATTGGCAGCGACCACCTGAACAGGAAGGTCAGCGAGGCCCGTTCTCATGGCCTCAGTCCAGGCCGCCTCGTCACGCGCCTCACTGTGCTGCTCGGTGAAGATGAAGTTCGACGCCGCGTCCGTCGCCACCAAACAAGGACCCTCGTGGAAGTTTTCATCCATTAGTAGAATTATTTGCTTGAGCAAGAAGGGTAGTTCTGACTTAACTTGCTTCAGGTGCTCAGTCCCTTTGTCACGTTGCTCCTTACTGTATTCATCGAGCTTGGTATGTAGCTCCTTGATATAATTATATTGAGCTCCATAGCTTGAAGCGATGAATGCATTAAGTCCAGACAACTCTAAAAATAGGCAAATAATCCTCACTCCGGCAGGACTGAGCATGTTGTTGCACAGGGCGCAGGCCACCTGGACCCGATGCAAGTGAGCCAGTCCAGCAGGGCACTCGAAGAACGCAACAGCCTCAGGGGATGCCGTCAGCGACGCCTCACGATCCAGCCAGCCCTGCAAGGTGGCGCGAGAAATGCCATCTATCTTGCAAAATTCACGCTGGCTGATTCCGTTGTCACCATGGGTCTTGAAGGCCAAGACCCGCTTGGCCACTTCGTCACGCCCCCAGCGCCCAGATCCTTGCTTCGTCGCTTCATTCGATCCACACTCTCTGTCCACGACTCCCTCCATCCGGCTCGTTTGGATACTTCATAAGCCAGATTGGCAAGGAGGAGTCGTCTATGCAAGTGGCATGAACATCCGTTCATGTCTGGGTTCCAGGTGGCCGGCACGATGACCGAGGCCGTGGTCGCTGTCACGAGCCTGGCCGGTGAAGTTCGTCGCTGGCGACTGGGACAACGAGAGCGACGAGAACGTGATCGAGTCGGTGACGCTGACCTACGACTTCTTCGATCTGGTGCAGTAGGTGGTTTCACCAAATTGAGCCGATTGCGAGTCGGGTGAAACGTGGCCGTTTAGTGAATCATGGGGCGTCCAGCCCGGGCTACTTCACTAAATGGCCACGCTTTACTTCTGTCGCAAGGTGCGCTATTTAGTGAAGCATGAGCACGCCACCGGACGAGCAAGCCATGGTCAAGCAGCTCCCGGCCACGCTGGGCCAGCTGCTCGCCGTGCCCGAAAGCGAAATCGAGGTCCGCGCCCAGCGCGACGCCGACGCGGTCCTTACCGCGCTCGGCCGCACCTTCGTCGTGGAGGTGACCCGCACCGGATCGGCCGGTCCGGTCGCCGCTAGCGCCGAGCGCGCCACGTCCGTCGCAGAGCGGCTCTCTGACTCGGCGATCCCCCTGGTGGTGACCGCCTTCATGGGCACCTCGGGCAAGGACGCATGCGACCGCGTGGGGGTCTCGTGGTTCGACCTCAGCGGCAACGCCCGGATCGTGGCACCTGCGATTCGCGTCATCGTCGACGGTCAGCCCAACCGCTTCCGCACGCCCGGGCGACCGTCGAGCGCCTTCGCCCCGAAGAGCGCGCGTGTCTCCCGATGGCTCCTGACCCACGTCGGAGAGGCGTTCACGCAGCGCGACATCGCCCAGGAGACAGACATCAGCGAGGGCCTCGTCAGCCGCGTGGTCTCCCGGCTCGAAGAGGAGCGCTATCTGAAGCGCGACCCAGACGGTCGTGTCCGGGTTGAGAGCCCGAGGCTCCTCCTCGACGCCTGGCGCGAA
>Ga0210033_1004247_pt1 | contig 11133 bp, 11 predicted proteins | sample CryGeymeta201501_FD_185465 | JGI IMG/M metagenome (GOLD analysis project Ga0210033, IMG submission 185465) | Groundwater microbial communities from Crystal Geyser aquifers in Utah, USA - Crystal Geyser metaG 2015-01 (SPAdes) (version 2) | ecosystem: Environmental > Aquatic > Deep subsurface >... | reverse complement strand
GAGGAGCACCCCATGTCCCCCATCACACGTATCGGCAGCGGCCCGCGCATGAGCCAGGCCGTGCTGCACAACGGCACCGTCTGGCTGGCGGGCCAGGTTGGTCATGCCGGCCAATCGGTGGCCGAGCAGACCCGCACCGCGCTGGCCGAGGTTGATCGCCTGCTGGCCGAAGCCGGATCGGACAAGACCCGGATCCTGTCGGCCCAGATCTGGCTGGCCGACATGGCGGATTTTGCCGCGATGAACGCGGCCTGGGATGAATGGGTGCCCACAGGGCATACCCCGGCGCGGGCCACTGGCGAATCGCGGCTGGCGTCACCCGATTACCGGGTCGAGATCATCGTGGTGGCGGCGCTGCGCTGATTTTCTGCAAGGCGCGCATGATCGCGGCCGTCACCAGCGCGGCACCCGGTCGCGCCAGGTGGTGGCTGTCGGCATAATACGCCGTGGTGCCAAGCGTGTTCAGGCAGCGGCCCGCGGTGCACAGCAGCCGGTCGGGCCGGACCCGGGTGAGGTTGGGGTGGTCGATCGCATCGAACGCCGCGATAACCTCGCGGCTGCGTTCCAGATAGCGCGCGTGCGAGGTGGTCAGGCTGGCGGGAAAGGTCGCGAACATCCCCAGCCAGGCGGCGCGGTCGGGCACATTCCACCCCGCCTCGGGCACCGGATAGACCAGAATCACCGGCTGACGATCGGCCAGCGCAGTGATCGCCGCGGCCATGGTATTTAGCACCCGCTGGCGGCGCGCGGGATCGTCCGGCGTGCCACGGGACGCCAGCCGGTCCAGCCGCTCGGCCCCGTTCGAAAAGCCTGTCTCGGCCCCGCCTTCGCCGTTGTCGAAGCGCTTGCCCTCGACATAGAGGCTCCAGCGCAGGGCCAGGATCACGGTCGCGTCCGGCACCGTCGCGGCAAAGTCGAAGGCCGCGCGGGCAAAGGCATCGCAGGCCAGCGGGTCTGGCTTGCCGGGCACGAAAAGACCGGGCACCGCCGGGCAGCCGCCATAGGTCGCGACATAACGGCCAAAGCCCGCCTGTTCCAGCGCCGCCATGGTTTCTCCCGCCAGCGCCGCGGCATGGCTGTCGCCGATCAGAACCACATTGTGCTGCGGTTGCAGGCTGCCGCAGGCCGGGCGCGGATGGTGCGGCGCAGCCCCCGATTGCCGCCCCTGATCGCAGTTGTGCCGCCACGGATTGTAGATTGTGGCCGCCGACACGGCCGCGACCTCGGGCGCGACCCGACCCGGAAAGCCGCCGCTGGCGTAGCCCGCAAGGCCCAGCCCGAACAACGCCAGGCTGATCACGCCCGCCGCCCCGAATGCCGCGCCACGGCTGGCCAGCGGGCGAAAGGTCCGCCTGCGCACCGGGTTCTCGATCAGCGCCCAGCTCAGCCAGCCGAAGCCCAGCGCCAGCACCGCAAGGACGAGGATCAGCCCCGGCGGAGGGGCGTCGATCAGCCGCGCCCGCGCGAAGGCGAACAGCGGCTGGTGCCAGAGATAGGCGCTGTAGCTGATCAGGCCAATCCCGACCAGCGCCGGGCTGGCCAGCAGCCGCGCCGCAACACCGCCCGCCGCCCCATGGCGCAGGATCAGTGCCGTGCCGATCACGGTGGCAAAAGCCCAGGGGCTGGGGAACGGCTGCCCCTCGCCCGCCAGCGCCATCGCGGCCACGATCAGACCCAGCCCCAGCGCGGTTGCCGCTGCGCCGTGGCGCGAGGCCGCCGCCGGGGTCAGCGCCACCAGCGCTCCGGCCAGCAACTGCCAGGCGCGCGACAGCGGAAAGAAGAAGGTCTGTTCCGGGTAGGCCCCGCGCGCCCACAGCGCAAAGCCGAGGCTCAGCGCGCCCAGCCCCGCCACCACCAGCCGCACCGCCCCCGGCCGGACCCGCAGCACCAGCGCCAGCAACAGCGGGTAGATCAGATAGAACTGCTCCTCGACCGCCAGGCTCCAGGTGTGCAGCAAAGGCTGCAAGGTGGCGGCGTCGGCAAAGTAGCCGGTCTTGGTCATGAAATAGAGGTTGGACAGGAATATCGCCGTCACCCCGAGGCTTGCCATCAAGCCGCTGTAGGCGCGCGGCGCCAGCCAGAACCAGCCCACCGCCGCAGTGACCGCCAGCACCACGAACAGCGCGGGCAGGATGCGGCGCGCCCGGCGCTCGTAAAAGCGCAGGATCGAGATGCCGCCGCGCAGGTGGTGGTCTTCGATCAGGATTTTGGTGATCAGATAGCCCGAGATCACGAAAAAGACGTCAACCCCGAGAAAGCCGCCGCCGAAACCGGCGATCCCGGCGTGAAACAGGATCACCGGCACCACCGCCACCGCGCGCAACCCGTCGATGTCGCGGCGATACTGCATCTGCCCCCCTGAGTGCCGGGCCGAGACTGGCGGCTTGCGCGGCGAAGGTCAAGCCGTCAGAAAGGCAATCAGGGCGCGGGTCGAGCCGTCCTTGGCCCCGGCACTGGCGCGGCCCTCGAGCATCGGTTGCAGCGCCAGCGCCAGCTCCTTGCCGAGCTCGACCCCCCACTGATCAAAGGAATTGATCCCGAGGATCACCCCCTCGACGAACACCCGGTGCTCGTAAAGTGCTACGATCTGACCCAGCACGAAAGGGGTCAGTTGCGGGTAAGCCAGCGTGGTCGAGGGCCGGTTGCCGGGAAACACCCGGTGGCGCGCCTGGCGGTCAAGCTCGGCCCCGGTCAGGCCCTGTTTCGCCATCAGCGCCGCGGCTTCGGCCAGGCTGCGCCCGCGCATCAAGGCCTCGGATTGCGCCAGGCAGTTGGCCACCAGCAACTGGTGCTGGTGCGCAAGATCAGGCTCATGACCCTGCTTCGCCACCAAAAACTCGCACGGCACCACCCGCGTGCCCTGATGGATCAACTGATAGAAAGCGTGCTGGCCGTTGGTGCCGGGCTCGCCCCAGACCACCGGGCCGGAATTCCTCGCCAGATCGCTGCCATCCATCGCGACGCGCTTGCCGTTCGATTCCATTTCAAGTTGCTGAAGGTAGGCCGGCAGGCGCGAAAGATGCTGGTCATAGGGCAGCACGGCGCGGCTGGCGTAGCCGCAGATCTGGTTGTGCCAGACGCCGACCAGCGCCAGCAGCACCGGCAGGTTCTGCGCCAGCGGGGCGGCGCGGAAATGGGCGTCCATCGCGGCCCCGCCGGCCAGAAACCGGGCGAAATCGTCGGGTCCGATCGCCAGCATCAGGCTCAGCCCGATCGGCCCCCACACCGAATAGCGCCCCCCCACCCAATCCTCGAAGCCGAACACCCGCGCGGGGTCGATGCCGAAGGCGGCGGTCTTGTCGGTGGCGCTCGAGACGGCGGCGAACTGGGCGGCAGGGTTGGCCACCCGCCCGGCCATACAGCGCCGCACGGTTTCGGCGTTGGTCATGGTCTCGATCGTGGTGAAGGTCTTCGAGGCCACGATCACCAGCGTCGTCTCGGGGTTCAGACCGCGCAGAATATCATGGACCTGCGCGCCATCGACGTTCGAGACGAAATGGCAGCGTGGCCCGTCGTGATAAGGGGCCAGCGCCAGCGTCGCCATCGCGGGACCCAGGTCCGAGCCGCCGATGCCGATGTTGATCACGTCGCTGATCGCCCCGCCCTGCCCGGCAAAGCGCCCGGCGCGCACATCAGCGGCGAAAGCCTGCATCCGGCCATAGGTCGCGCGCACCGCGGGCATCACGTCATGGCCATCGACCTGCACCGCCACATCAAGATTGCGCAGCGCGGTGTGCAGCACGGCGCGACCCTCGGTTTCATTGATCTTTGCGCCGGTAAACATCGCCTCGCGCCGCGCTTCCACCCCGGCCGCCGTTGCCAGCGCCAGCAGCAGCGCGCGCCCCTTGGCATCAAGGTTGGTCTTGGCATAATCGAGCAGCATGTCCCCTGCCCAAGCCGAGAAATCAGCCGCCCGGTCTTGGTCGTCGAACAGCCCCAGAATCGCGCGATCCGCCACCTTTGCGTGATGCGCGGCCAGCGCCTGCCAATGCGTCTTCATCATCTATTCTGCCCAGTGCACGGTTGCGTTTGCCAGCACCGCCTTCACCGGCGCTTCCAGCTCGGTCAGGGTTGACGCGCGTTCGAGACTGGCGCGCTTGTCGGCCCCGGTGATCAGGATATGCGTCACCATCGCGCCGCGCAGCACCGGGGCGGTCAGGGTGACGCGCGGCTCGCCTGCGGCATCGGCGCGCAGCGCCATCAGCACCGGCGCGTCGGGGGCCAGCGCGTCAGCCAGCCGGTCGGCACCGGGAAACAGCGAGGCTACATGCAGATCAGCCCCCATCCCGAGCAGCAGCACCGAGATCGGCAGATGTGGCGCAATCCCTGCCGTCAGGGCATCGAGCGCATCTTCGGGTGCTGCGGTGTCGGCGTGCAGCGGCACCAGCCGCGCCGCCGCCGCCCGCCCGCGCAGCAGGTGCGCCCGTAGCAGGCGGGCGTTCGAGCGCCGATGATCCTCGGCCACCCAACGCTCGTCACCGGGAAACACCGTGATATTGGCCCAGTCGAGATCGACCCCGGAAAGCGTGTCGAACACCGGCCCCGGCGTGGTGCCGCCCGGCACGCAAAAGCTGGCGCGCCCGTCGCGACGCAGAAAATCGGCCAACTCGCCCGCGATGGTGTTGGCCAGCGCCAGCATCATCATCTCGCGGTCGGGGTATTCGAGCAGTTTCATTCCCGGATCTCGCGCCAGCGGCGGCCGTCGCGGTGCATCAGCATCAGCGCATCCTCGGGCCCCGACGAGCCCGGATCATAGGGCAAGGGCTTGTCGCCGCGCGCCTCCCAGCCCTGAATGATCGGATCGGTCCAGGCCCAGGCCGCCTCGACCTCGTCGCCGCGCATGAACAGGGTCTGGTTGCCGCGGATCACATCCATGATCAGACGCTCGTAGGCGTCGGGAATATCGGCACCGTCGCTGCCCAGCGCTTCGGCAAAAGACATGTCGAGCGGCACCTGCACCAGCCGCATGCCGCCCGGCCCCGGCTCCTTGATCATCACCTTGAGGTTCATGCCCTCGTTGGGTTGCAGCCGGATCACCAGCACGTTTTCATGCCAGGTATCGGAATCGCCGAAGATCGAGTGCGGCGGCTCCTTGAAGGTCACCGCGATCTCGGATTCACGCGCCCGCAGGCGCTTGCCGGTGCGCAGGTAGAACGGCGTGCCCTTCCAGCGCCAGTTCGACACGCAGACCTTCATCGCAAGGTAGCTTTCGGTGCGGGTCGCGGGATTGCCGCTGTGCTCGACATAGCCCGGCTGCCCGCCCCCGGCCAGATACTGGCCACGCACGATGTCTTCGGGCTTCACCGGATCAAGCGCCCGGATCACCTTCAGCTTTTCGTCGCGCACGGCGTCGGGGTCAAAATGATAGGGCGGTTCCATCGCGATCAGGCACAAAAGCTGCATCATGTGGTTCTGCACCATATCACGCATCGCGCCGGATTTGTCATAATAAGCCCCGCGGCCATTGACCCCGACGGTCTCGGCCACGGTGATCTGGACGTGATCGACGTATTCCGATTTCCACAGCGGCTCGAACAGGATGTTGGCAAAGCGCACCGCCATCAGGTTCTGCACGGTTTCCTTGCCGAGATAATGGTCGATGCGGTAGATCTGATGCTCGTCGAAATGCTGCGCCAGCACCCGGTTCAGCGCCCGCGCCGACGCCAGATCGCGGCCGAACGGTTTTTCCACCACCAGACGGCTCGCGCCATCGGCAATCCCGTGCTGGTGCAGCCGATCGGCCAGATCGCCGAACAGGTTTGGCGCCACCGAGAAATAGAACGCCCGCACCACCCCCGGTCGCATCAGCGCGGCCAGCGCTGCCCAGCCGCCCTCACCCGCTGCGTCGATCGAGACATACTGGACACAGGCCAGAAACTGCTCGACATGGGCCGCATCGCGCCGCCCTTCCGCCACGAACTCGGCCAGCGCGGTGCGGACCTCGGCGCGAAAGCCGTCGTCATCCAGTTTCGCCCGCGCCGCGCCGATGATCCGGCTTTCGCCGGTGATCTGGCCATCACAGAAGCGGTGAAACAGGCCGGGCAAAATCTTGCGCCGGGCCAGATCGCCAGTGCCGCCGAAAATCACCAGATCGAACGGATCAACCGGAATGACGCGCGAAACCATGGGTTTTCCTTACGTGCAGAGCGGGCGCTGTTAGCGCTAACGCGCGCTCTTTACCGCCTTTGTCGCACGTAGTCTAGCATCGGATGCAGCGCATGGCCACCAACCGTCGCGCGCCTTGCGGCGCGGGCGAAGCGAAAAAAGGGGGCAGATGCCCCCTTCGCCAGACCCATCCCTTGCCAGGTGTTCGCCGCGGGGCTCAGGCCACCCTTTCAACGAAATTCAGGCTGGCACCGTTCAGACAATGCAGCACCTCGCCGTCCTTGACCGTGATCAGATGCCCGAAATGGCTGCCGCAGCGGCGGCAATGGGCTTCGATCAGCGCGATGGTCGCCCCGTCGTCCCCGGCTGCCCCGTAGGGGTTGGCTTCATCGATTCCCATCAGCACCGAGTCGGGCACATTCTGGGTGAAGAACACCCAGCCGAGGTCGATCACGACCTTCCACTTGGCTTCATAGACGTGCAGATCGCAGGCCTTGCAGAAATAATCGCCGTCGCGCACCTCGTTCCACAGCGGGCTGGAGCGCATCCTTTCGGTCTTGCGCTGCCGCATGATGCCGAACGCCTCATCGCCAAGCTGGGCATGCCATTCCGCTTCGGTCTTGACGATTTCATAGGTGTATCCGCCTTGTGATCCCGCCGCGTCCTGCGCCTGGACCCGCCCGGCAGCAGCCATTGCGGGCAGCGACAGGGCCCCCACCGCGACTCCCTGCATGAACGTCCTTCTTCCGATCGACGGTTTCATTCCACTCTCCTGCGGTCATCTGCATGTCAGGCAGTATCGCGCCCCAATCCGGCAGCTTGCAAGTCACGTCTGGACAACATCGCGCGAGGGGTCGTGATCGCCGCCGCGAGGTTGCAAGGACCGCTGGCTAGCCCTCGTCCAGCACCTGCCAGCGCACATGGCGCAGGCCGGGCTCGGCACCCAGCCGCGCCACCGATTGCTCCAGCGCCGCGTCGGTGACCCCGTCGCCAATCACGATCGCCGTCAGCTCGACCGCAGAGCCGCCTTCGGCCGGTTCCACGTCGATCTCCGAGAGATGCAGCCCCCCCATCGCGAAGGTGCGCAACATGAAGCTGCGCAGGTCGGCCTCCTGCTCGGCCCGGCAGGTCAGGCTGACGCGGTAGTGGCGCGCCAGCGGCACCCCGGCCATGGTCTTGCGCTTGATGAACTTGACCAGCGGGCGCAAGCCGAGGTTGATGAAGATCACCATCGCCGTCATCAGCACGGCATAGGGCCAGGCCCCGAAACCGGCCATCAGCCCCAGCGCCGCCGAACACCACAGCGTCGCCGCCGTGTTCAGCCCGTGCACGTTGAAGCCATCGCGAAAGATGATCCCGGCCCCGAGAAAGCCGATGCCAGTGACCACCTGCGCCGCCACCCGGGTCGGGCTGACCTCGTGCGGCACCAGCAGCGAGAACACCATAAACCCCGCCGCCCCCAGCGCCACCAGCGCATTGGTGCGCAGCCCCGCCATGCGCTGGCGCACCTGACGCTCGGAGCCGATCAGCGCGCCGCACACCACCGCCACCGCGAGATTGAGCGCCGCCGCATCCAGAGTGATCGCCATCAAAGATTTCCTCGCCATTCCACCGCGCGACCAAACCGCAAGGCGCGGGAATTGTCACGTCAAATGTAACGGTTTTATGACAGCCAAAGCGCCGCGTCAGGCGTCAAGCTCGGCATCCCAGTAAAGATAATCGACCCAGCTCTCATGCAGGTGACCCGGCGGAAAGCGGCGGCCATGGGCCTGCATTTCCTCGGCCGAGGGCGCGCGGGGCGGGCGCGCCAGCCCCATCCCGGCCCGCTTGAGGCTCTGCGCCCCCTTGCGCAGGTTGCACGGCGCGCACGCCGCCACCACGTTTTCCCAACTGGTCACCCCGCCGCGCGCCCGCGGCAGCACGTGATCAAAGGTCAGATCGCCCTTGGCACCGCAATACTGGCAGGTGAACTCGTCACGCAGGAACAGGTTGAAGCGGGTGAATGCCACCCGCCGTTGCGGCCTGACATAATCCTTCAGCACCACCACCGAGGGGATGCGGATCGCGGCACGTTGACTGCGCACGGTCCGGTCGTATTCAGCCACGATCATCACCCGGTCAAGGCACACCGCCTTGATCGCTTCCTGCCACGGCCACAGCGACAGCGGGTAATAGGACAGCGGGCGGAAATCGGCGTTCAGCACCAGCGCCGGAAACTGCCGCAGCGCCGCCGGTTCACGCACGAAAGCCGTTCTGAAATCACCGTCCATCACCGCCAAGCCCCGCCTGCCGCTTTGGTTGTCGCAAGCTATATCTGGCGTCACCCCTGTGGCAAGCCCCTTGATCTGGCCCAGATCTGACGCGCGCCGGTGACAGGGGTGTGACGCCCTACCCCGGCAGCCGTCCGCGCAGAAAGTCCAGCGCCACCGCCAGCCCATCAGGCGCAATGCCGTGCCCCACCCCGTGCATCACATGGCCCGCGACCGAAAACCCCGCCTGCGCCAGCGCATCCGCCGCGATGGCCATATCCCCGAACGGCACCATCGGGTCGGCGTCGCCATGCACCAGCAGCACCGGCGGGCGGGCGCGCGCCTCGGCCGCCAGCCGCTCGGGCACCAGCAACCGGCCCGAGTATGAGACCACCGCCGCCACCGCCACCGCCCGGCGCACCGCGACATGCAGGCTCAGCATCGCGCCTTGCGAAAACCCCACCAGCGCCAGCGCCCCTGCTGCCAGCCCCTCGTCGGCCAGCCGGGCGTCAAGAAAGGCCGCCAGATCATCCGCCGCCGCCGCCAGCCCCACCGCCGCCGCGACCGGCGACGAGCCATCAAGCCACGGGATCGGGAACCACTGCCGCCCGAACGGGTTGCCCGCGCAAGCCTCGGGCGCATCGGGGGCGACAAACACGCAATCGGGCAGCGCCTGCGCCATCACATCCGCCAGCCCCAGCAGATCGGCCCCGTCGGCACCATAGCCATGCACGAACACCACCAGGCTGGTGGCCCGCCCCGATTTTGCCGCCCGTCGAGCGAATTTCAACTGCCGCGTCACCAGATGCCCTCGCGTTGCTTCACGGCGCGGTAATAGGCCCAGAGCGCGCGCGCCGCAACGCCCCGCCACGGCGACCACGGCTCGGCCAGCGCCCGCAACGCCCGCTCATTCGGGCGCTCGGCCAAAGCGAAAGCCAGCCGGGCCGCCTCCTGCAACGCCAGATCGCCCGCCGCCAGCACATCCGCCCGCCCCAGCGCGAACATCGCATAAATCTCGGCGCTCCAGCGCCCGATCCCCGGCAACGCCATAAGGCGCGCCACCACCGCGTCGTCGGGCAACACATGCAGTCCGGCATAGTCGATCCCTGCCGCCGCCAGGCCCTTGATGTAAAATATTTTCTGGCGCGACAGCCCGCAGCCGCGCAAAACCTCGTCCTCGGCACCCGCCAGTGCCTGCGCCGCGTCCAGCCCCGCCGCCCGCAGCCGCCCCAGCACCGCCGCGGCCGAGGCCAGCGACACCTGCTGGCTCACGATCGCCTCCAGCAGCGCGCCAAACCCGTCCGCCCGCCTGCGCAGCGGCAACGGCCCGACCCGCGCCAGCACCGACGCAAGGCACGGCTCGCGCGCCGCAAGCCAAGCCGCCCCTGCCGCCAGATCGGCCTCGGTTTCCAGAATACGCCCTGTCATACCCGCCCCCCGACCATTTCACATTGGTCCAAATATCCTCGCCGAAGGCAAGAAATTTTCTCGCTGCCCCTTGGCGCAGGCAGACCTTCGGTTTACCGAGGGCGGATGACCCAAAGCTCCGCCCTTGCCCCCGAGGCCGCCCCCGATGACGCCCGCGCCCGCCGCACGGTCTGGGTGCTGGTCGCCGCCCAGGCCATCCTTGGCGCGCAGATGCCGATGATCTTCATCGTCGCCGGTCTGGCGGGGCAGTCGCTGGCCGCGAATGTCTGCTGGGCAACCCTGCCGATCTCGCTGATCGTGATCGGCTCGATGCTGACCGCCACGCCACTGTCGGCGGTGATGCAGAAATACGGTCGCCGCAGCGGTTTTGTGATCGGGGCCATCGGCGGCGCGATCGGCGGGGCGATCGGCGCCTACGCGCTGCTGACCTCGTCGTTCGCGCTGTTCCTGCTGGGCGCGCTGTTCACCGGCATCTACATGTCGGCACAGGGCTTTTACCGCTTCGCCGCCGCCGATACCGCGTCCGAGGAATTCCGCCCCAAGGCGATTTCCTGGGTCATGGCCGGGGGTCTGCTGTCGGCGGTGCTGGGGCCGCAACTGGTGAAAGCGACGGCGCAGGTGATGGTGGTGCCGTTCCTCGGCACCTACCTTGCGGTGATCGCGCTCAACCTGGTCGGGGTCTTTCTGTTTGCCCTGCTCGACATCCCCAAGCCCGCAGCACCCCATGCCAGTGCGCCACGCGGCCGCAGCAAGCTCGCGCTGATCCGCACCCCGCGCATCGCGGTGGCGGTGATCTGCGCCACCGTCTCCTACGCGCTGATGAACCTGGTGATGACCTCGTCGCCGCTGGCGGTGGTGGGCTGCGGCTTCACCACCTCGAACGCCGCCGACGTGGTGACCGGCCACGTGCTGGCGATGTATGCGCCGTCGTTCTTCACCGGCCATGTCATTGCCCGGTTTGGCGCGGAAAAGGTGGTGGCGCTCGGCCTTGTCATCCTGGCCAGCGCCGGGGCGGTGGCCCTGATGGGGGTGAATATCGAAAACTTCTTCGCCGCCATGATCCTGCTGGGCCTGGGCTGGAACTTCGGCTTCATCGGTGCCACCACCATGCTGGCCGGGGCCCATGCGCCCGAAGAGCGCGGCCGGATGCAGGGCATGAACGATCTGATCGTGTTCGGCGGCGTCACTCTGGCTTCGCTCAGCTCGGGCGGGCTGATGAACTGCTCGGGCGGCTCGCCGCAGGAAGGCTGGGCGGCGGTCAACATGGCGATGGTGCCGTTCCTGGTGCTGGCCGGCGGGGCGCTGATCTGGCTGACGCTGCAACCGAAGGAAACCCGCTAGCCCCGCCCCA
>Ga0210033_1004242_pt1 | contig 11141 bp, 12 predicted proteins | sample CryGeymeta201501_FD_185465 | JGI IMG/M metagenome (GOLD analysis project Ga0210033, IMG submission 185465) | Groundwater microbial communities from Crystal Geyser aquifers in Utah, USA - Crystal Geyser metaG 2015-01 (SPAdes) (version 2) | ecosystem: Environmental > Aquatic > Deep subsurface >... | reverse complement strand
CTCTGCCGAATCGGCGCTGGTGTCGATGCCGAGCAAGGCATCAAGCCCCCGACCCAGACCGCGTTTCTTGCTTGCCATAACTTTTCCTTGAGCCTTTAAGTAGTAACGACGGCCTTGCCGCAGCAGCATTTGCATCGCGATTGAGTGGGCGCTTTGGCGCCGCGCCCAGTGCCATGAGCCCTGCCCCGGGAGCGGGAGAGGAGCAAAGCCGGAGCAAAAGCCCCTCTCTCCCGACCTCTCCCCCGCAAGCGGGGGAGAGGAGCAAAGCCAGAGCCCCTCCCCCGCTTGCGGGGGAGGGGTTGGGGAGAGGGGCTTTGGACTTTGATCTGGATGTTCGCGAATGAACCGCGAACGCCAGAGCAAAAGCCCCTCTCTCCCGGCCTCTCCCCCGCAAGCGGGGGAGAGGAGCAAAGCCGGAGCAAAGCGTAAAGATATTCCCTCCCGATTAACTCTGCCCTCTCGATTGAATCAGTTTTTCGCTTCTTTACTGGCGTCGCGCTCGTGGCGCAACATTTCGCCGGCCAGCCCTAGGTAGGCGATCGCACCACGCGATTCACGGTCGTATTGGGAAATCGGCAGGCCATGCGAGGGCGCCTCGGCCAGTCGCACATTGCGCGGCACCACGGTGCGGAACACTTTATCGCCGAAATGCTTGACCAACTGATTGGAAACATCGTTGCCGAGGTTGTTGCGGACGTCGTACATGGTGCGCAAAATCCCTTCGAGTTCGAGCTGCGGGTTGAGCCTGGTCTTGACCGCTTTGAGGGTGGCGAGCAACGCGGTCAGCCCTTCCAGCGCAAAGTATTCGCACTGCATCGGCACCAGCACGCCGCTCGCCGCCGTCAACGCGTTGAGCGTCAACAGGCTCAGCGCGGGCGGACAGTCGATCAGAATGAAGTGATAGCGATCGGCAATCGGCGCGAGCACGCTGCGCAACCTGGTTTCGCGCGCAATCTCGTCCATCAGTTTGACTTCGGCGGCGGTCAGGTCGGCGCCGCCCGGCAATAAATCGTAGCCGCCCTGACTGGCGATGATCGCGCGCTCGGCGCTGACTTCTTCCAGCAGTACTTCGCAGCCGCTGGGCTTGGTGGTGGCCTTGTCAACGCCGGAAGCCATGGTCGCATTGCCCTGCGCGTCGAGATCGATCAGCAGCACCTTGCGCCGCGCTTCCGACAACGCCGCCGCAAGATTTACCGCGGTTGTGGTCTTGCCGACGCCGCCTTTCTGATTGGCCACTGCGATGATGCGGGTCATGGGGTGCCAATGGTTCAAGCCGCGCCGACAGACGCAAGGCCGGGCAGTTTAGCGGAGAAGCGGGGCGCAATTTGACCGATCACCAGCCCGCGCCATCAAAGCCCGCGCAAGCCGGCGCGGCCGGCGAGGATGGCGGCGATGATTTCGGGGGCGTATTCAAAACTGTCGTAATAGAGCCGGTCGGCGTGCAGGCCAGCGCCGAGAAAGCTGTGGCGGGCGACTTCGATCATCGGTGGCGGGCCACTCATGTAGACATCAAACGGCGATAGATCGGGAAAATCGTCCAGCACGGCCTGGTGCACCAGGCCGCTGCGGTACCGGCCAGCGCCATCGCCATCGGCGGCGGATAGCACGGCGGTAAATTGAAACGCCGGATGGCGGCGCGCCCAATGCGCAGGCAAATCCGGCAAATACAGATCCGATGGCTGGCGGGCGCCCCAGTAGAAGTGCATCGGCCGCGTTGAGCCCAGATGCAGGAAATGCTCGATGATCGCCTTGATCGGCGCAAAGCCGGTGCCGCCGGCCATCAGGATCATCGGCCGCGCCGAAGCTTCGCGCGGCACGAAGGTGCCGAGCGGGCCTTCGATGCGCAACAGGCTGCCGACCGGCAGGCCATCGAAGACGGCGTGGGTGAAACCGCCACCGGGCACTTGCCGAATGTGCAGTTTGATTTCCGGTCCCTGGTGCGGGGCATTGGCGATCGAAAAGGCGCGGCGGCGGCCTTCCGGCAACAGGATGTCGAGATATTGTCCGGCCAGCCAGCGCAGCGGATCGGCCTTGGGGGTGGCCAGACGCAACTGCATCACATCGGCGGCGAGCAGGATCTTGGCCACGATGCGGGCGGGCAATTGCCGCCGCGGCAATTCGGCCACGCTCGGTACCTCGCGGGCGCTGATGGTGAGATCGCTCTCGGCTACCGCCTGGCACAACAACACATCGCCGTGGGCACGTTCGTCGGCGCTGAGCGCCAACGGTGCCAGCTTGGGATAGTCGCAATGGCCGGCGATCAAGCTCGCCTTGCAACTGCCGCAGACGCCGCCGAGGCAGGAATAAGGCAACGCCAGACCGGCGCGGCGGGCGGCGGCCAAAATGCTTTCGCCGGGCTCGGCGTCAAAGGATTTGTTGCCGGGCAGGATGGAGATGCGATGGGCCACCGGTGTCACTCGCTGGGTTGGCCGACATTCTGGCCGATTCCAGACGACCGCGGGCAGATCCTGCGCGGCGTTATCATGGCCGATCCGGAGTACTGCCATGTCGATTGCCCAGCCGTTTCAAAAACAGTTCGCGCTTGATGTACTCAATGCCCGCTCGCAGAACACGTTATCGGCGGTGCTGGGGATTGCGATCAGCGAAGTCGGTGCGGATTTTCTGCGCGGCACGATGCCGGTGGACGCGCGCACCAAGCAACCGTTCGGATTGCTGCATGGCGGTGCGTCGGTGGCGCTGGCGGAAACCTTGGGCTCGCTCGCCGGTTGGCTGTGCCGCCCGGAGGATGGCTCGATGGTGGTTGGTATCGACATCAACGCCAACCACACCCACGCCGAGCGCTCCGGCATCGTCACCGGCACCGCGCGGCCGCTGCATCTGGGGCAAAGCACCCAAGTCTGGGAGATTCGCATCGAGAACGCCCAGCAGGATTTGGTTTGCATTGCCCGATTGACCTTGGCGGTGGTGGCGGCGAAGTGAATCTCGCGCGGCCGTATGCGGGCTTGTCGCCGGATCTGATCGAGGACGCGGTCGCCAGCGTTGGCTTCGAGCCGGATGGTCACCTTCTGGCGCTGAACAGTTTCGAAAATCGCGTCTATCAAGTCGGCGTAGAGCCCGACGCGGCGCTGCCCGGACGCTTTCTGGTGGGCAAGTTTTATCGGCCCGGGCGCTGGTCGGACGCGGCCATTGCCGAGGAACATGCGTTCACCGCTGAACTGGTCGCCGCCGAATTGCCGGTGGTGGCGCCGCTGGCGCACCACGGCCGCAGCCTGCACCAGCACGGCGGCTTTCGGTTTGCCTTGTTTCCGCGGCAGGGCGGCCGCGCCCCCGAGCTCGAACAGGTGCCGGTGGCGGAGTGGCTGGGGCGCCTGCTCGCGCGTCTGCACAACGTCGGCGCCGAGCGGGCGTTTTCAGAACGCCAAACCATCGATACCGAAACCCTGGTCTGGCGGCCGCATCTGGCGGCGCTCGCCTCCGGTCTGCTGCCAAACGCATTGGAAGATCGCTACGACGCGCTGGTCAGCACTGCGGCCGATGCCATCGACGATGCGTTTGCGCGGGTCGATCCGGTGCTGCTGCGGCTGCACGGCGACTGCCATCCCGGCAATGTGCTGTGGACCGATGCCGGACCACATTTTGTCGATCTCGACGACAGTCGCCGGGGTCCGGCAATCCAGGACCTGTGGATGCTGATGAGTGGCGATGTCGCCCAGCGCGAGGCGATGCTCGCGGCCTATCGGACGTTTCGGCCCTTGGACCCGCGCGAACTCGACCTGATCGCCCCGCTGCGCTTGCTGCGGCAAATCCACTACGCCGGCTGGATCGCCGAACGCTGGGGCGATCCGGCGTTTCCCGCCGCCTTTGCGCATGTCGCCAGCCCGGCCTGGTGGGAGGGCCATTTGCGCGATATTGCGGCGGCATTGGAGACGTTCTAGCTTCAATTTTGCGCCTGAGCAAAGGCTCGGGCAGTGTCCGTCACGCTCGCACAATCACGGTTCAGTGGGCACAATGCCAAGGTCGATGAATCCACCCCGAAGCCATCCGCCCTCCGCACCCGTCGCCAGCCCTGATCGGCCGCGTCGCTGGCGCTATCTCTGGCGGCTGCCGATGCTGCTCTGGCACGTGCTGATCGATCTGCCGATCACCATGGTGTTGATCTCGCCGCTCGGTGCCGCGATCCGGCTACCGTCCGGCGAGCGGCTGGACCAGCGCGTGTTGCGTTGGTGGCAGGGTGGTCTGCTGCGGGTGTTTGGTTTTCGTCTGCGTTGTGTCGGTACCCCCAATCGCTGCGCGACGCTGTTCGTGGCCAATCATTGTTCGTGGCTGGATATTTGCCTGCTGCACAGCCAGCGCGCACTCGGCTTCGTTGGCAAAGCAGAAATCGCCGCTTGGCCGCTGGTCGGTTGGTTGGCCACGCGCGGTGGCACCCTCTATCACCAACGTGGCAGCAAACATTCGTTCGGTGCGGTGTCGGCGCTGATGGTCCAGCGGCTCCTGCGGGGCGAATCGGTGGCGGTTTTTCCCGAAGGCGGCGCCGTCGGCAAGGTTGATCGCGTCGGTATTTTTCATGCCCGCATTTTTCAGGTCTGCGCCGATGCCGATGTCACCGTGCAGCCGGTGGCGCTGCGCTACGTGCGCCAGGGACGGCCTGCGTTGTGGGTGGCGTTTGGTGAGGGCGAAAACTTTTTCGCCAATTTTTGGCGTCTGTTGGCCGAGCCACCGACCACGGCCGAGGCGCACTTTCTGCCGCCGCTCGCGTTCAGTAACGAAGGCCGCCGCCATCTTGCCGAGACCGCCCGGGCGCAGATCATCGCAACGCTGGGCTTCGCCGAAGCGACCCCCGCCAGACCGTCCACCCCGGCCCGCGCGGTGGCGACCGCAGGCGAATCCGAAGCAGCCGGGGATACCGATGCCAGCCACTGATTTCCACCCCGGCGGCTGGCTGGGAAATCCGCATGTGCAGTCGATTCTCGCCTCCAGCGGGATCCGGCGACTGGCGCTGAAAAGCAGTATCGACGCCTTTCTGGCACGTTCCGTACCGCAGTGGTTGCCGCTGTCCCCAAGCTTGACTTTGCAAGGCTTCTGGACGCGACCGGAGCGCCCCGCGCGCGGCCTGGTGATGTTGTTGCACGGTTGGGAAGGCAGTGCGCAATCGACCTATTTGCTGAGTCTGGGCGCCCGCCTGCTGGCCGATGGTTACGCCGTGTTCCGGCTCAACTTTCGCGACCATGGCGATACCCAGCATCTCAATCCGGGCATCTTTCATTCCTGCCGGATCGACGAGGTGGTCAGTGCGCTTGGGTTTGTTGCTGCCCATTTTGCAGAGCGGCCATTGGCCATTGGCGGGTTTTCGCTGGGCGGCAATTTCGCCTTGCGCGTGGCCCTGCGCGCCGCTGCCAGATCGATCCCGCTCGACTATGTGTTTGCGGTTTGCCCGGCGATTCATCCGCCGCACGTGCTGACGGCGATCGAGCGTGCACCGAATTTCTATCAGGCCTATTTCATGCACAAATGGCGGCGTTCGTTGCGACGCAAGCAAACCGCGTTCCCCGATCAGTACGATTTTGCCTGGGCACGCGGCCGCAACATGCGCGAGTTGACCCGAGGGCTGGTCGAGCGCCACACCGACTTCAACACGCTCGATGACTATCTCAATGCGTACTCCATTGCCGGCGAGGTACTGGCTGATCTTGCCGTGCCCGGCGCGATTCTCGCGGCCGGCGACGACCCGATCTGCCCGGTCGCCGACTTTCAGCAGATCAAGTTGCCAGCGACGGTCGAACTCTGCATCACCGAACAGGGGGGCCACTGCGGTTTTATCCGCGATCTCGGCTTGAGCAGTTTTGCCGAGGACTTTTTGCTGCAACGGTTACGTGCCTTGAGCCATGGCGCGCGCTCGGTGCTGGTGCCGACGGTGGCGGTAGCGGTAGCGGTGGCACCATGATCGAACTGCTGATTGCGCTGTTCATCAAATTCTGGATGTTTTTGTTTGGCATCCTGCGCGGCACCGTGTCGGCGATACCGATATGGCGTCGCTTGCTGTTGCGCAATCAGATTGAATGCAGCCAGCACGGCGGGCGTTTGGTGATCCGTGCGAGCTGTGATTTGCTGTTGCAAGGTCTGCGCGTGCTCGCCGTGCGCGACACCGAAATCGAACCGGTGGGGCCAGCGGAATTGATCTTGCGCGCTGGCCAGTCAGAGATCGTCGAACTGCCGGTCGGAACTCTGCGCTGCGTGCTGATTGCCGAGTTGGTCGACTTGCACAGCGGCCGTCGCAGCCACTGGCATCGGCGGGTGGCGCCGGCACCGCTGGACTCCGCTGCGTCAAGCTAGGTCGCGCGCGCTACCCGGGCTTTCGGGTGCTTGCCCAAGCGCACTGCCAGGCCGGAGTGGACATCGGCATAAATTGGCGATTTGGCTGCGGCTGATCTGCATCAAGGCGATGCTGTCGGCAACGCTGCATACTCCTCGGGTGAACGCATTCGAGCCCGACCTGACCCCCTCGCCACGCCTGTTGGCCGCAGCGCCGCATCGGCTGCTGTTTTTTGTTGGCGCCAGCAATGTGCTGCTGGCCATGCTGTGGTGGACCGGCTGGTTGCTACAGACCCGCTGGGGTGGCCAGGCGCTGCCGCAACCCTCGGTGCCAGCGGGTTTCATGCATGCGCTGGTGATGCAGTACCAGGTGCTGCCGCCGTTTATGTTCGGGTTTTTGCTAACCGTGTTTCCGCGTTGGATGAACTTGCCGGAATTGACCGTGTGGCATTACCTGCCGGTGGGTCTCGGGCTGTTTGGCGGGCAGTTGCTGACCTTGATCGGGCTGCTCGGGTGGCCGCATCTATTGACCCTGGGATTCATCTTTACCTTGATCGGCTGGAGCACCGGCCTGGTCTGGCTGTTGCGTCTGCTCTGGCAAAGCGCGTCGCTGACCTGGCACGCGATCAGTTGCGCGGCCGCACTCGGCATCGGCTGGCTCGGTCTGCTGATGGTGTTTGCGGCTTGGTTCAGCGGTAATCCGCAATGGTGGTTCATGGCGATCAAGTTCGCTGGCTTTGGTTTGCTGCTGCCGATTTATTTCAGCGTTTGCCATCGCATGCTGCCGTTTTTCGCGAGTCGCGTGATCGCCGGTTATCGCGGCCGCAATCCGCTTTGGACCTTGGGCCTGTTCTGGGCATTGGCAGTCGCGCATCTGGGGCTGGAACTGGTCCACGGCTACCCCTGGTTATGGCTGACCGACCTGCCGATGGCCGCGCTCACCGGCGGCTTGCTCTGGCAATGGTGGCCACGCGGCCAAACCATGCCCGCCCTGCTCAAAGTGCTGCTGGTCGGTTTCGCCTGGTTGCCGACGGCGTTTTTGCTGTATGCCGGCCAAAGCCTGTGGTTTGCCGCGACCGGCGACTTTCTGCTCGGGCGTGGCCCGGCGCATGCGCTGTTTATCGGCTTTTTCGGCAGTCTGCTGGTAGCGATGGTAACCAGGGTGACGCAAGGCCATTCCGGTCGGCCGCTGCAACTGGGCCGGGTCGCCGGGTTTGCCTTTATTGTGGTGCAGGCGGTGGCGGCGCTGCGTATTGTCTCCGAGGTTTTGCCGGATTCGATGGCCTGGCAAATACTGGCGGCGCTCGGCTGGTTGCTGGCGTTTTTGCCCTGGGTGCTGCGCTCGGCGTTCATTTATCTGACGCCACGGGTGGATGGCCAGATCGGCTGACGCGCTTGCCCGCCGCTTGACCGAGGGTGGCTGCGCCACCGAAGTTCAGCATCTGCGCTAGGCTTAGCAATCCGGTGCACCACGCCGCCACCGACGCGCGGCTTCGGCGCGGATCGGTCTGCGCCGATACCCGCCGTGCGCCGCATCAGCGGCATCGGTGGCAAGCTGCCCAAATCCCCGGTAGCGCTGATCGACACCGGCATTTCGGTGCCAGCGCAGTTCACCGATTCGAGACCCCGATGACAAAAGCGCGCAAGAACAATCTTCGGGGGGCTGCCTTCATGCTGCTGGCGGTGGCGACTTTCTCGCTGATGGATGCCGCGCTGAAAACGCTTTCCCAGCATTATCCGGCGGCCCAAGTGGCCGCCCTGCGCGGCTGGACGACGTTGCCCATCGTGACGATCTGGGTGGGTTTTTTCGGCGGCTACCGGGCCTTGGTGGCGATCCGCTGGCCACTGCACCTGCTGCGTGGGGCGCTCTCGGTGGTGATGCTGGTGAGTTTTACTTATGCACTCAAGCGCCTGCCGTTGACCGAGGCTTACTCGATATTTTTTGTCGCGCCGTTGTTGATTACCGCGAGTTCCGGACCGCTGCTCGGCGAGCGCGTGCAGCGCCAGCACTGGATCGCCATCGGGATCGGCTTCATCGGCGTGTTGATCGTGCTGCGGCCGCGCGGCGATGGCGTGCTGACCTTGGCCGGCCTGGCGGTACTGGTGTCGGCGGCCAGTTACGCCTTGTCGGCGATCTGTGTGCGCATTCTGGGACGCACCGATTCCACCTCGAGCATGATCTTCTGGATGATCTTGATGCTGAGCCTGGGCGCCACGGCGCTGGCCTGGCCCAACTGGCAGCCACTGCGCTGGACCAGCGACTGGCCGAGTTTGTTGGTGCTCGCCATCACCGGTTCGGTCGGCCAGTACGCCATCACCGAAGCCTTCCGGCGCGCCCAGGCAGCGGTGATTGCCCCCCTGGAATACACCGCCCTGGCTTGGGGGCTGGCGCTGGATTGGTGGCTCTGGCAGCACCTGCCGGACGCGGTGGTTTATTTGGGCGCCGCACTCATCATCGTCAGCGGCCTGTATCTGCTGCGCCACGAACGCCAGCATGTGGAAGCCGAGCATCCGTAGGCATCGCCAATTACGCCGTTGCCGGATTGCCGCGTTCGGCGCTGATCGCCCGCAACCGCGCCTGCTGCAGCGCTGTGGCAATCGCCGTGCCGGTCAATCCCTGATCAACAAAAACCTGCGCGCGCACCGCCATCGCCGCCCGGTGCAGACGCGGCAACAGCTCGGCGGCGGGATACGGCGCGCTGGCGGCAACTGCCCCGGCGCGCCCACGCTGGTCGGCGGCACCGGCCAGCAGCAAGGTCCGTAACCGCTCCGGCTTGCGGAAGGCATCAACGCGCTGCAACAGATCCAGCACGGTGCTGGCGCGCAACTCCGGCAATCGATGCAGGTTCAGGTGCTCGCGACATACGTGTACGGCCATTTGCGCGAACTCTTTGGGCACCCGCAACCGCTCCGCGAGGGCGCGCACCAGCGGCACCCCAGCCGACTCGTGGCCGAGGTGTTTGGGCAACACGCCAGGCGGCGTGAGCGCCTTGCCAAGATCGTGGGTCAGCACACACCAACCGACCAAGGCATCGCCGGGTGCCAGCACAGCGGCTGCGTCCAGCGCCAATTCCAGATGCACGCCACTATCAAACTCCGGATGAAAATGAATCCGCTGCGGCACGCCATACAAGCGATCCAATTCCGGAAACACCACCGTCAACGCGCCACAGCCACGCAGACAGCGGATAAACGCGCCCGGGCGCGATTCGGCCAAGGCTTTGCAGGTCTCCGCCCACACCCGTTCCGCCACCAGATGCTGCACTTCGCCCCGTTCCACCATGGCGCGCATCAAGGCGATGGTTTCGGGCGCAACGCGGAAGCCGAGCTCGGCGTAACGCGCCGCAAATCGGGCGACCCTGAGCACCCGCACCGGATCCTCGGCAAACGCCGCGGTGACATGGCGCAAGCAACCCGCGCGCAAATCACGCTCGCCGCCGTAGGGATCCAGCAGGCGCCCGTCGGCGTCCTCGGCCATCGCATTGATGGTCAGATCACGCCGCGCCAGATCCGCTTCCAGCGTAACGCTGGCATCGGTGACAAACGCGAAACCGTGATAGCCCGGCGCGGTCTTGCGTTCGCTGCGCGCCAGCGCGTATTCCTCGTTTGACTGCGGATGCAGGAATACCGGAAAATCCTTGCCGACCGGGCGAAAGCCCAGCGCACGCATACTGTCCGGGGTTTCGCCGACCACGACATAATCGCGGTCCTTGACGGCACGGCCGAGCAAACGATCACGCACCGCACCACCGACCAGATAAGTCCGCACAGCCACCTCCATGGAAATCACCACGACCAGCCGATCAACACCGGATCAGCGCGCCCGCCCGAGGCATTCGGCGATGTACGTCGTCACCAATTGATTGACGCTTACGCCTTCGGCTTTGGCACGGCCTTGCAAGCGCGCATGTAAGGTCTTCGGCACGCGCTGAACAAATCGACCGGAGAGATTTCGCTCCCCCTCGTGACGATAGAGTGGCGGCGGAATCGGTGCGCCCATATCAGCCGCTGCTGACATCCAGGACACGAAGGCATCACGGCCATTGGCAATTGCCGCTTCAATCGTTGCCCCATCAGACAGGCAGCCGGGCAGGTCAGGAAAGCTCAGCAAAAACCCGCCCCCATCCGCTGCTGACACGGGTTCGACCAGATGCGCGTACGCATCGAACGGATACGGTGGAACGATTCTGGGAATCTTGATGACGCTCATTGCGGCAACTCCTTGACGGCATCGACCAACAGCAAGAACTGGCGGACGTAGACCGGTCTGATCGGCCTATGCGTCGGCACGCAAACCTTCAGTGCGACGCCGGGAAAACCAAATACATGGTGACTTCCGCCATCGTTGCGGCAGGCAATGGCACAGTGCGTCGCTACCGCCAGCAAGTCGCCGATACGCCAATCGCGCGGATTCTTGCGCATCGCAGCCAGCATTTTCAATGGCTGGATCATCGGGCGATGATATTACTGGCGAGGCCATCGCCTGTCGAGCGAGCCAGCCGACGGCGCCCAGCGAAACCACTGCTGGGTTGGCGCAGGGGGCAATTCAGGGCAAGCCACGAGCTCTGCTTATCTGAGATTGATACTGGCCGGAAACCGTTCGTCCATACCTACGCAAAGCTAACCATAGGTAGCTTTGCTGCTGGATTCCTGCTTCACCGAGGCTGGTTTCGCCGTGAGCTTGCGCCCAAGGCCAGAGCCTTCCTCTCCACAGGCTGACACGGTGGAACTCACCGCCAAATTTCTCAGGTTGATCGCCGCGTTCACGTCTCGATCATGAACCGAGCCGCATTCCGGGCAAGTCCAATCACGCACCGACAGCGACAAGGTTTCGAGCCTGTGCCCGCACGCCGAGCACGTCTTGCTGC
>Ga0210033_1004240_pt1 | contig 11144 bp, 11 predicted proteins | sample CryGeymeta201501_FD_185465 | JGI IMG/M metagenome (GOLD analysis project Ga0210033, IMG submission 185465) | Groundwater microbial communities from Crystal Geyser aquifers in Utah, USA - Crystal Geyser metaG 2015-01 (SPAdes) (version 2) | ecosystem: Environmental > Aquatic > Deep subsurface >... | reverse complement strand
GCTTCCCAGTCGATCTGCGCTTCGAGTCCGACCAGCGGGTCGCCCATCTCTGTCAGCTTCGCAGTACGGTTCTCAACATCAAAAAATCCCGGTTGGCGGGGCTTGCTCATCGCTTTTCCTCTGTGTGTGCGCAGGTCTGCATTCTCTCAGATCGCTTCGACGATGGGCGCGTCGGCTCACAAATAGTGGCGAATTATTAGAGATGCCCTTGAGTCTTTTATGGGCACCTTTAGTATGGGCACCTTTAGAAATTCACTTTTGCGGGATGAAGCGCAAGGCGCACGAAGCACAGGAACCGGAGTGTACACAGACGTACATAAGGATTTCGAGCACTGCGCTTTGCCGCGATTTGCCTGCAAAATGAATTATAGAGGCGCCCTTATGTTACGGGAATCCCGTTTCAGTGGCTGGTGCCGGCCGAGCGCGTGATTTTGTTATACACATTGTACTTGCCGGAGGGCTTGTTCATCGGCAAACGTTTGATCTCTTTCAGCGTGGCCGCATCGTAGACAAGCAGCCAACCATCGTTTTCCCAGATGCTGATCAGCACATACTTCCCGTCGCGGGTGAATTCGACGTGCGCCGCAGTCTTGCCCGGCAGCGGGCGCAGGATTTTGACCACCTCCAGCGTGCGCTTGTCGATGATATGCATCACATCGCGGTGGTCTGTACTGTTAAATCCGTCGGTCCACGCATAAGGCGTATTCTCGTGGCTGCGCATAAAGAAACCACCACCGCGCGTTTTGATCTGTTTGATCGTCTGCCAGGTGGTCATGTCGATCACGCTCACCAGCGGTTCTTTCAGATTCGGCGTCGCCAGTACCGGATGCCCCTGATACTCCCAGGTAATGCCGGAACCTAGGTGCGGCATGCCAGGCAAATCGAGTGTCGCGATCTTTTTGCCGGAATCGAGATCGATCACCAGCCCTTTTTTGCCGCCCCGCGCGGCGCCGATCATGTGCCGATAGGCTTGATCGAAGAAGAAGTCATCCAGGTAATCATCGGTGGCGATGCGGCGTACTGGAAATTTTCCATCGCCGTAGGGTATCTCCCATACCTCTTTCGCATCCTTCAGTGCCGCGACAAAGCTGCCGCGCGGCGCGGCCTGATACACGGCGGATACCCGCGAACTCTTGCCGTCCTGCCCGACGGCAGGAATGACCTTGATCAGCGCAAGATCTTCCGCGTTCAACAGCACCAGGGAATGCGGCAGATAGTTGCCCACCAGCACGGTCCTGCCATCACCGGACACGGCGAGGTTGCGGGTGTTGATGCCGGCGCGCACCTCCGCCACCATTTTCAGGTTGTAGATGTCGAATTTGCTGATCCAGCCATCGCGCGAGGCGAAGTACACATAGCGCCCGTCCGGGCTAAACTTCGGCCCGCCATGCAGGGCGAAACGCGTCTTGAAACGGACAATCGGCTCGAATTTGTCACCGTCCAGAATGGTGGCATGGTGGTCGCCGAGTTCCACCACGACAAAGAGATTAAGCGGATCCGCATTGAATACCGGTCGGTCGGGCAGACTTCCGGACGGCACATGTTGCAGGTGCGAGGCGATGATCTGTTTTTCTCCCCACACCGGCACGGCTGGCAATGGGGTGTAGATGGTATCCACCAGCGCCTTGATTTCGTCTGCGGAAAGCTTGTCGGCAAAACCCGGCATCTGGCTGGCGTTGCGCCCTTCGGCGGTGGTCTTGAATGCACCTGCGCGGTTCAGGCGCGCTAGGTTTTCCGGCAGCAAAGCCGGACCGACACCGCCCAGACGCTCCGCGCCGTGGCAGGCGGCGCAATGCTCGGCATAATTTTTTTCAACCGTTTGACCGGCAAAAGCTTCAAAAGCCAGGAACAAACCAACCACAGAGACACAAAGGCACAGAGATTTTTTGATCATTTTCAACTTTCAGTAGCTGTCGCAACAGCAATGCCAATTTCCTCATCATCCAGATAACAAGCCGGATCTTCCGCCCACGGGTCACCGCTCACCTGCCAGGCGCGTACCCGCGTATTGCCGCCGCAGATGTTGAAATACTGGCATGCGCCGCAACGCCCGCCGACCTTGCGCGGGTGCGCTTTCAGCCCGGCCATGATGGGGTCGGACGTGTCGGTCCAGATCGCCGAGAACGGCCGCTCGCGCACATTGCCGAGCGTGTAGTTCCACCACATGGTATCCGGATGCACGTTGCCGAGGTTGTCGATGTTGGCCACATTCACGCCGGACGAATTACCGCCCCATTGCTCGAGCTTGGCGTGGATATGGTCTTCGAGATGCGGAAAGTTCCGCCGCACCCAGTACAGCAGGTACACGCCGTCGGCATCGTTGTTGCCGCTCACGAATTCCATGGGTTTGCCCTCCTGCTGGTGTTGCCAGCAGGTATCGAACAAAAGATCCATGGCCAGCCGGGTGGTCTGATGAAATGCATCATGTTTGCGGTTCTTGTTGCCGCGCCCGGCATAGTTGAGGTGCGACAGATAAAACTTGTCCAGCCCCTCTTCTTCCATCAGGTGCAACAGACCGGGCAAGTCGTGGGCATTGTCCTGGGTCAGCGTGAAGCGGATACCGACCTTGATGCCGCGTGCCTTGCACAGACGGATACCGTGCATGGATTTGTCGTAGGCGCCGGCCATGCGGCGGAACTTGTCATGGGTTGCTTGAATGCCGTCCAGGCTGACGCCGACATAGTCATACCCCACCGCCGCGATGCGCCCGATGTTGCTTTCGTCGATCAGCGTGCCGTTGCTCGACAGGCCGACATAAAACCCCATCTCTTTTGCGCGACAGGAAATCTCGAAAATATCCGGATGCAGCAGAGGTTCTCCGCCCGACAGGATCAGCACCGGCACACGGAAGCGCTTGAGATCGTCCATCACGGTAAAAACTTCCGCAGTGGAAAGCTCGCCCGGAAAATCCTTGTCCGCCGAAATCGAATAACAGTGCTTGCAGGTCAGGTTGCAACGGCGGATCAGGTTCCAGATCACCACCGGCCCGGGCGGATTGCGTTTTGGACCGAGTGGTGTCGGTCGGGCGATTTCCTGCATGAATTGGGAAATGCGAAACATGATTACCCTCCGATGCGCAAGCCGGTTTTCTTCAGGATGCGCGTGCTGTAAAGAATCTCGTGGCCATGGTCGGCATCCCCGATCAATCCGGCAATGCGGTGCACCAACTCCTCCACTTCGCCACGGTCATGTCCATGCACCATGGCAAAAAAATTATAAGGCCAGTCTGGCAAATGGCGCGGACGATGATAGCAATGGCTGACAAAGTCCAGCGCGCCGACCCTTGCGCCCAACTCATCCACCAGCCCATCCGGGACATCCCATACCGTCATGCCGTTCGCCTTATAGCCCAGCGCGTAATGGTTGGGCACTACGCCGATGCGGCGGATCACCCCGGTTTCAAGCATGCGCCGCATGCGCGCCATCACCTCCTCGACAGGAACACCCACCTGCCGGGCAACCGCGTGATAAGGCTGTGGTTGCAGCGGCAGGCCGGATTGCGTAGCCAGGACAATACGGCGGTCGATTTCGTCGGGTGAGGCTTCGAGTGTCATGCAGTCAACCTCAACCCGACAAAGTATTCCCTGATCTTTGGCATGTCATAGACCGGATAGCCAGTTTCTCGCCAGATTTTTTCGAGCGCCTCCGCATGCTCCCGTGGCGTCTCCGTGGCGAGCACAAACCATATATTGAGCAAATGGTCACGCGCATAATTATGTGCCACTTCCGGCATTGCATTCAATATTTCTGCCACACGCTCGAAATCCGATTGTGGTATTTTCATCGCAGCTAGGCTCAAGCGCCCACCCATGCGTTCGGCATGGTACATCGGGCCAAAACGGGACAGCACACCCCGCTCCAGTAGCAGGTCAATCCTGGAAATCAGTTCCTGTTCGCCAGTATGCAGCCGTGCCGCAACTTCGGCAAAGGGATAATCGCAGATCGGAAATCCGCCCTGCATGGAATTGACGATTGCGCGATCCAGATCATCCACGAATGCATCCCACAAGGGCAGGCACGGCATGCCGTGCCTCTGTGAGCGCTGTCACCGGATTGGGCACATAGTGCGCGCCACATTGTTTGAAACGGCGACGGCTAAACAATACTTCATGCGCAACATTCTCCAGGCCGCACTGCTCCATCAATTGCGCCACACGGCCCAGCACTTCATCGCGATGCCTGCCATGAATCATGGTGAACAGGTTGTAGCGCCAAGCCGGCAAACGGCGCGGCCGCCGATAGCACAAGGTGACGAAATCGAAGTTGCCGAGACGATGACCCAGCACACTCACCTGGTCATCCGGTATATCCCATACCACCATCGCGTTGGCACGATAGCCAAGTTCATGATGGCGCACCACCACTCCCATGCGTTTGATGACGCCCTGCTCCAGCCAATGCGCAATGTCCGCGATGACCGCATTTTCGGCAAGTCCGATACCCGTCCCGATTACAGCAAAGGGGCGCGGCAGCAACGGCAAGCCATGCTGGATTGCACCTATCAGAGCGGTTTCGGATGGCTGCAATGCAGCACGGCATGGCGGGGGCACTGCGCCGCCTGAGCCCTTCCGGGTAGCGCTACTGCAGCCCCGGTGTGGCCGGGAAAGATCAAAACCAAGGTCAATATGAAAATCTTCAAGCATCGGCAAATGCAGCGGTTGATAGCCGGTACGGCATTCAATTTTGTCCAGCACTTCCTGTACCCGAGCCTCATCCAGGGCAGTCACGACAAACCACAGGTTATAGCGATGCTCGCGCTCGTAGTTGTGATTGACTTCGGCATAACAGCTAACCAGTTGGGCGACTTCATCGAGCTCCTCCGCCGCCACGGCCAACGCGGCAAGCGTGCTGGAGCCGATGCTGTGCGGCATGAATACGGCGCCCACCCGGCTCACTTTTCCGCAAGTCTGAAGCCGGGTCAATGTCTCCAGCACTTCGGCTTCGTTCGTGCCCAGACGTCCGGCGATAACAGCAAAAGGTGCGGGCACCAGCGGAAAGTCGCGTTGGAAATCGTTGAGAAGATGCAGTTCGAGATCAGTCATTTTAGGACCGTTCCGCGTTTTTCTCATTTATCCCCCCGCCCGCTTGCGGGACGTAGGCGGGGTTTCGGCAAGCGAGCTTCCCGCCGCCGGAGTCGGCTGGCTGTGCAAAGCCAGCCGTGGGGCGTGGAGCGGGGTTGGGGTGAGGGGGTGCGCAGCATCACAGGCCGGTGCGGTGTGCACGGTGCGTAAAGAAAATACCGCTGGGCTTGTCGGCAGACAACTCGCCGATTTTCGTGAAGGTCCCGGTGTCGTAAATAGCCACCTTATCCTCGTCGCGCGCGGAGAGCCATATCTGTTCCCCACGCGGCGTAAATTCCATATGCATGATGGCCTTGCCCGGTTTCAGTGTTTTTATGATCGTGCGGCTCGGCACATCGATCACCTGAACCGTATCATTGTGCGGAAAAGCAAAATTCACCCATACCTGGCGATTATCGGGACGCGCCACGACAAATACAGGCTGGCCGTAAACCGGAATCCGCCCGACCTCCGCCCATTTGCCCTGCGCGATGACCAGGACTTCATGTCTTCCCACGGCCGGCACCAACAGTTCGGTGCCGGTGGCCGTCCATCCTTCTAGATGCGGCATCTTATACACCGGCAGTTTTTGTTCGCCCTTGCCGTAACCGTTCAGGATGCGCCTCACCCCGGCGTCCATGTTCCATAAATCCAGCAGGGCCAGACCGTCCTCGCCGAACAGTCCAGCCAGATAATAGCGGCCATCGGCAGTAATCATCGCATCGTAAGGTGCCATGCCAATATTGCGAAATTTCGTCAGCACTGGTGCGCCGGGGGTACGCATGTCCGCCACCCAGATTTCACCGGCCTCAAACAGACTGAATATGAAACGGTTGCCCGGTGCATCAACCAGCCCGATCACCTTGGAGGACCTTCCGCTCTGGTCGATGGCGGGAATGTCGGCCACCAGATCGAGCGTTTCCGCATCGAAAACCTTGATACCGCCCGGCGTGTAGTTGGCCACCGCCACGAGTTTGCCATCCTGTGAAATCGCGCCGCCGATGCTGTTGCCGGACTGCAGCACGCGCTTGACGATGCGATTTTCCAGCAGATCCACCTTGGTCAGGCCACCATCCCGGCCGAACACAAAAGCATAGCGCGCATCGCGTGAGTAATTGACGGAAGCATGCGACAAATCGCCCAAACCGTTGATGCGACCGAGGCTGGTGCGACACGTGGTTTCCACCACCTGAACGCTACCCGTGGCGCGTTCGATGATCACGCCCAAATCACCCGTGCCGCGCAGCGGTGCAGTGGCAACACACCCCGTCAGTGAAAGCAGGGCGAGCAGAAAAATCAAAATTCGATCACGGCACATATCGAGGCAATCTTTTCTGCAGCATACGCACCATCCAGACGGCTTCGGCTTCGGTTAAAAACGGATTCCACGGCGGCATGGTCGTGCCATTGCGCCCATACAAGATGACATCTTTAAGCGCTTCGGGTGATTTATCCTTGAGCGCCTCCGGCGTAAGCGGCAAACCCAGCCCGCCGGTCATTTGCAAGCCATGGCAGGAGCCGCAGTCCTGCCGAATCAGATTAAACAGTTCCGCTTGCCGCTCGGGAGCAGGTGCCACAAAGCCTTCAGCGACAGAATCTCCCGGCGCCAAGCTTGAACAGACAAATAATAACGACAGAACGCCTATCCTCGATAATCGCAACGAATTGTCATGCATTATTTAACTCACCTTTTTTGAATTGCTGCTTACGGCGGAAGAGTTTTTTCGAGATATCCATCGTATTTCCCATCCGGAGGTCGACAATCTTCTAGAATTTGAATTCCCCCCACAGCCAGGTTTTCTTGGTATCGACCTTGCCCGCCGCCGCATCGCCGGCGGAGTAGTCGGCATACTTCAGCCCGACGACATAGTGCTTGGCGAAGGCATAGGTCGCCACCAGGTCCCATTCCTTGCCCAGGTCGTTGATGGTGGCGGTGGATTGGTCTGCCTTGAAGTCGTGATAGACCGCGCCCAGGCCAACCCCGGCCAGTTTGGTGTTGGCCGATACATAAACATCCTGCAAGCCCTGGTTGGGGGTGGCCAGGAACTGGTCGGCCCAGCCGTTGAAGGCATGCAGCGTGGCCAGCGGGGTCTTGAAGGCGGTGTCTTTATCTTCACCCAGCAATTCGTAGCCCGCTTTGAACACCGCAATGCCGGTCAGATCGACTCCGGCTTCCAGCAGGGCGTAGTCGGCGCTGTAGTTGGAGGCGTTGCTGGCGGCGTCCTTCTGGTTTGCATATTCGGCGGTGTACAGCAGTTTGTTGCCGCCGATGGGCGCTTTCCCGTTGAGGCGAATGCCATAGGTGTTGGTGGAATTGGCGGTGAAGCCGGTGGTGTTGTCGTAGTCGAGCAGGTAGGCATAGCCGGTGATGCCGGCCAGACTCCAGCCTTTGTAGCTGGCGTTGAGCAGGGTGGAACGCATCCTGTGGTTGCCGGCGGCGGCGCCGGTGGTGGCAGCGGCGTTGTCGCTGAAGATGCGGTTGACATTGGTGACATATGCGGCGGTAAGGGTGGTGTCGGGCAGCGATTTGTTGACCAGCGAGAAGGCGTCGAAGGTTTGCTCGTTCTGGCGCCAGCCGACGTTGCCGACGAAGCGGGCGTTGTCCAGAATGAGGCGCTGGCGCCCCCACTTGGCGACCGTGTGGGTGAGGTTGCTGTCGCTGTAGCTCAGGTAAGCCTGGTTAATTTCGGTGGCTTCCGGGTCGGCCACAACGCTGTGCGTGCCTGAACCCGGGTTGCCAGACGCCAGGCTGTTATAGTTCTTGTTGCCCAGAGCCCTCAACGATTCTGCTTCGACCATGATGCCAAAGCCTTTGTAGGTGTCGGTGGTGTAGCCCAGACGCAGGCGCCCGGTATAGGCGTTAGCGTTGCGGATGGCTTTGCTTTCATTTACGTTCTCATAGCGCAGTTGCAGGTTGGCCGAGGGCTTGCCGCCGGTCAGCGCCTCGGTCAGCGTATCCGCCGCCCAGACGCCGGGGGTGAACAACAGCGCCGTTAAAGCCGCTACTTTTGTTACCTGGTATTTTTTGACTGACATGGCTCCTCTCCTCATTGATAAATTTCCTCAAAAAGAGGACGGAAACTTCCCGCCCTCCGTGCAAGTACTACTTAATTATTAAATTATTAATTAATAGACATCATGCATCGTGTTGTGCAGATTGAAGTGCCCGGTCGGCGTGATGATCCGTGGATCATTGATCACCTTCTTCAGCTTGCGGGTCTTGTCATCCACAACCACCAATGCAGACTTCAGGTTGGCGGCGTTCCATACCGAGAACCATACCTCGTCACCTTTATTGTTGTATTCCGGCTGAACGACACGCTTGGCACCTTCACCCAAGTTCGCCCACTCGGCAATCGGCAATACAGTCACACCGGCTTCAAGATTGTTGATGTCGAGCACCCCGATCGACTGGCTGATCGCGGCATCCCCGTTAAGCGGTGCATCGACCCACAGGTTGGTCGATTTCGGATGGCTCTTGATGAACAACGAACCACTGCCATGACCCTTGATCTTCCTCACCATTTTCCAGGCATATTTCTTGTGCTTGACAGGATCGGTACCGATCACGGCGATGGTATCTGCACCCAGGTGACTCGTTGCCCACACCGGTCCGAACTTCGGATCGATAAAGTTTGCGCCACGTCCCGGATGCGGAACCTTATCCACGTCAATCACTGCGGCAAGCTTGTCGGTCTTGAGGTCGATCACCGCAATCTTGTTGGAGGCGTTGGCGGCATCCATGAAGTAACGATGGGTAGAATCCAGGCCGCCATCATGCAGGAAGCGGGGGGTGTCGATTGTCGTCGTCTTCAGGTTGTGCAGGTCGGAGTAATCGACCATCATCACCTTGCCGGCTTCTTTCACATTGACCATGAATTCCGGCTTATAGGGAGACGCCACGATGGCCGCAACACGGGCTTCACGCACAAACTCGTTGGTCTCGGAAGCGATACCGCTGGTCGCAACAAGTTTCAGCGGTTTCAGTGTGTCGCCTTCCATGATCACGAACTGTGGCGGCCAGTACGTTCCGGAGATCGCGTACTTGTCTTCCCAGCCTTTGAACTTGGAAGTTTCCACCGAACGCGCCTCAACACCGGTCTTGATTTCGGCCACCACTGCGGGCACCTTCATCCACAAGTCGATCAGGTTGATCTTGGCGTCGCGACCGGTCACATAGAGATAACGACCGGATGCAGAGTAGCGGGAAATGTGTACCGCATACCCGGTGTTGAGCGTGGTGATGATTTTTTTGGAATCACCATCGATCAACGCCACCTTACCGTCATCGCGCAATGTGACTGAAAACAGGTTATCCAGATTGATCTTGTTCATCTTTTTCCTGGGGCGATCCTTCACGGCCACCAAAACCTTCCAGGTTGCCTCCATGTCCTTGAGGCTCATTTCAGGCGGCGCCACGGGTGTCTGCTGCACATAACGGGCCATCAGATCGACTTGCGCTTCAGTCAACTCACCGCTGGAGCCAAAGTTCGGCATCCCGCCCGGAGAGCCATAACCGATAAATGCCTTCAGATAATCTGTGCCTTTGGCAATAGTGAGATCCGGGGTCAGCGGCTTGCCGGTCGCGCCCTTGCGTAGCACACCATGACAACCCGCGCAACGCTGGAAGAAAATCTTGCTTCCTTGAGCCATTTCCGCTTGAGTCATCGCGGGCGCTGTTTCCGCATAGGCAGTGTGAACTGCAAAGGGCAGCGCGGCCAACCCCAGCAGTGATGTTAGTACTTTCGCAGAACGTAACTTCATGTTTATCTCCTCCCAAGTTAATGAATGTTGAAGTGACAGCCAGAACTCAAACTGATTTCGTGCACGTCACAGACAACCATCTAGACAACCGATAACACATGCCACAACCACTACAACACTTTTGCTCGAAAACTACCGAAAAACCCACACTCGATCGAATGAAGGTCCTCGCCAACCCTTTACAAGCCCAGAACAAAGTCCACCAATACCGCACTTTCTTCCTGGCTCATCTTTGGGCTTCCAGGCATAGGCATGGGACCCCATGCGCCTTTGCCGCCCTTCATCACCTTGGTGATCAGTTTATCCCTTGCGCCGGCATTGCCTTTGTATTTTTTGGCGACATCATTCCATGCGGGCCCAACCACCTTTTTTTCAATTGAATGGCAGCCCATACAGTTGTACTTTTTCGCAACATCGGGCACATCCGCAGCCTTGGAATTTACTGCAAAAGACAAACTTGCCAAAACGACTGCACTTGCAAAAATCGATTTCATGACACCCCCTGAAAAAGTTTATTAGCCCTGAATTACCTGAATTAATGTAACGATGCATAAACATGTGCTGTTCATGCATGTTTGCAACTTATCCCATAACATTTTTACTGTCAAGGACATTACAAACCATAAACGACTTTTTTCGCCATCACTCATTCACGGTTGATAAATGTCATGGATTTAGTTGAGTGCATAAGTCGGGGAACAAGGTCGACCAGTCGATTGCCCGAACATCGTACTTACCCATCCGCACTCTACTCACTCGTCTTTTCGCAAGGCGCCACCCGGCATAACTTGATACCTTACCGTTTCTCTTTTGCTGCCCTGGATGTATTGAATAACCGTGATCGCTTTGCCATCGTGATCCACTACAATTTCAACATACTGATAATTCTTGAATACCTCCTCAATGTTCAGCGGTTTCCCCGCTACCCATGGCTTCCCTTTCGGATCAAAGCCATCAAAGTAATATTTCGAATCAGGTATAAGTGTTTCGGGATATTTCTCGACGCCAGCGCTCAGCGCAAGTTGAGATACCAGCACGAATGAGATGGGAATGCTGCAACTCACATTTTTAACAAGGGATGTACTCATGCGTGGGATGTTACCGGCGCGTGTCAAGGTAGTTGTGATTGAGTCCCTAAACTGCTGTAAATAATTGGTGGGCAGCCACCGCTTCGATTCGGTAAATTAGCGTTAGCAAAACGTTCAACAAACCAAAGGAGAAGAAGCGATGGCTGGATATGAGATTAACGTAGGAGGCGAACTGTTGCCAGGACTTTTGACGGGGCAGGACGGACTGGCGAAGCTGGTGGAGGCGGTATTG
>Ga0210033_1004236_pt1 | contig 11151 bp, 10 predicted proteins | sample CryGeymeta201501_FD_185465 | JGI IMG/M metagenome (GOLD analysis project Ga0210033, IMG submission 185465) | Groundwater microbial communities from Crystal Geyser aquifers in Utah, USA - Crystal Geyser metaG 2015-01 (SPAdes) (version 2) | ecosystem: Environmental > Aquatic > Deep subsurface >... | reverse complement strand
TGTTGCAGCGGGTGTGACGGGAAAAGATATTTTCAGGAGCGTAAAAAACTGGCCGTGTTGGCCTGCACCGGGCTCGTCCAACAAACGGTTCAGATCGTGGCTTCGCACGATCTAACCTTACTCGTTAGACCATTGGTCATTCAGCAAAAATTTATTTTCAATTTAAGTTGGTCTCCCGAGGACTTTTCAGAAAACGTGACTTCGGCTGATGAGTTAGTTTCTTCGGGTGAACTGGAATTTTTCTAAACATAAGGAAATTTGATATGGCGCAGATATTGGTAGTCGATGACTCAAGCACGGTTCGTAATGAAGTCGGAGATTTCTTGCAAAAAAATGGGTTTACGGTAGCAATGGCAATAGACGGTCGTGATGGCTTGGTTAAGCTCAAGGCGGATCCTGCAATCAAGCTCGTCGTGTGTGATGTCAACATGCCGAACATGGATGGTCTCACCATGGCTGAGAAAGTGCGCAGCGAGCTCAATAACAGCACGGTCAGTATTGTGATGCTCACTACGGAAAACTCACCCGTTATGAAAGAGCGTGGCAAGGCCGCTGGAATCAAGGGGTGGATTGTCAAGCCCTTCAAGGGTGATGCGGTCTTGCCATCATTTAAGAAGTTAGTCGGCATCTGACGAAAGCACTGCGAAGTCCTTGTCACGCCGCTGGAGTTGATCTACCGTATTGCGGCGGGAGTTTCCAGCAACGCACGCAGGTGACAATCCCGATCGATGCAGTCAAGCTCACCAGCGCGTTGCACGTTTTTGCCGCAGGTGACTCACATACCTGCCGCAGTTTGTCTACGTGGCCGCCGCAGTCGGTACGCGCGCTGCCATCAACATGACGGGCGTTGGCGATTGTTGGCCATCTCGGCAAAGCCAAGCCGCTGTCATGCACTTTCACGCAATGGCATTTGGTTGCGGTGTCACCCGTTCCGAGAAAGGTGTATTCGTCAACCAGGCCTCAAGCAGTCGTTGCCATAAGTTTTATGTAAGTGTTTTGGTGAAACGGACTACTAGGTTGAATGGTGTGAGGCAGCGGCTCAAGCACCTGTTTGGGCTTGGCTTGCAGCCCACTTGGTGGCAAAAGCAGAAAGGTCACCCATGCGTTTGAGTAGATCTGCACCCAATGTGGTCACCACGTAGCCGTTTTGGTTGTGGTCAAGCAAACCTGCCGCGCGCAATTCCTTGATGCGGGTGTTCAGGGTGTTGGGGGTAATAGTCCCAACGCTGTCCTGAAGCAATCGAAAGGTTTGGGGATGGTTGTCTTTGAGAGCCCATAAGACGCGAATGGCGTATCTGGACTCCAATAGACTCAGCAGGGGTCCGATGGCGGGGTTTTCTTTGTTACTCATGGATGGGTCTCCTGGAATGTGAAGGGTCGCATGGAACCGTTCCGAGTTTCGACTTTGGTTAGCCAATTCTTAACCCGAGACTCTCGCGAACCCTCTAAACTATATCTCAATTTTCTGATTTGCTACATGTTTAATAGCTAAAAAATTCAAACAGCAGCGTAGTTGACGGAATGGGCAGCAGCCTTGCCAGCACCGGTTTGGTCTGCTATGGTTGAGCAGCATAGTGTGTTTTGGCTTGTCAAATAGGACTTTCTATGATTATCAATTTCGAACAGGTTCACAACTATTACGAGCGACTGGTGTTTGAAGAAGTTGCCCGCATGTCAAACACCTACGCGCACTACAGCGCCGATATGCTGGCCGACGTGGCCTGTGTCGCACTCAACCGCTTGCCCGCGCGTTATGTCCGCCATGACGTGGACATGATGTTTTATTTGACCGAGCATGAGCGGCACGCCATTGAAGAGTCACTCTCGGAGGCTTTGGCGTTTGCGTTTTCCATGGTGGGTGAACGCAACGCCAAACGCAGTGCCGCCATCTGATTCGTTCTTAACGTGAAACAACGCCCACAGCCGACAAAAATGGCGTGTCGTAAGGCCAATTTCAGTCGACCATGGCGGGTTGAAACCCGCCCTACGCAGGACACGCATGTTTCATGCTTAGGGCTTGTTCATGAATAAGCTGTACATTTGGCCGCCGGATTTGGGATGCAATGCGAGGCGCAAAGCGTGCCGTGCAGCTCTGCTGCACAAGCGATTTGTAACGACGCAGTGCGCCCAAAGTTGGCGAGTCAAATGTGCATGTTATTTGTGAACAAGCCCTTAGGGGAGTCCTTGTTGAACATGAACGTTAGTGCGGATCAACATGCACCTGCAGCCACCATTCCAGCAGCGCCAAGTGCCACAGCTTGCTGCCGTTGATGCGGGTGAAGTGCTCAGGTGCTTCGGGGTTGGCCAGCAGTTTGTCAACGTAATCACGCTGGTACAGGCCGCGCCTGATGCACGCCTCTGACATCAAAATACCGCGCATCATTTCCAAAAAGGAGCCCCGCACGTATTTCAGTGCTGGCACCGGAAAGTAGCCTTTGGGTCGGTCAATCACCGCGTCTGGTATCAGCCCACGAGCAATCGCCTTGAGCGGAAACTTGCCGCCCTCTTTGAGTTTGAGTTCTGGCGGCATGTGGGCCGCCAGCTCTACCAGTTCATGGTCCAGAAACGGTGTGCGCACCTCCAACCCCCAGGCCATCGGCATGTTGTCCACGCGTTTCACCGGGTCGTCGACGATCAGCGTGGTGGCATCCAGCCGCCAGACCTGGTCCAGAAATTCATCGGCATGGGGCTTGGCCAGCTCGCCTGCAATCAATTCAGAGGTGACATCACTCACTTGAAAAGCGGGTGCAATCATCTGCAGGTATTCCGCATGGTCACGGTCAAAGTAATGCTGGCTGAAACGCTCAAGATGCGTGCCTTGCGTGCTATTCATTTTGGGATACCAAAAGTAGCCGCCAAAGACCTCATCTGCGCCCTGGCCCGACATCACCACTTTGACTTCTTTGGAAACCCGCTCGGCCAGCAAATAAAAAGCAATTACATCGTGGCTGACCATGGGCTCGGTCATTTGTGCCACGGCTTCAGGCAGACGCTGCATGACCTCGGCATTGGGGATGCTGAACTGCTGATGCCGGGTGTGAAAGTGCTCGGCAATCTGGTCCGAAAACTCAAATTCATCGGCTTTTTCAGAACCTTCCCCCACGTCCTCAAAACCAATGGAAAAGGTGCGCAAATCAGACACCTGATCGGCCAGCAAGCCCACCAGCAAGCTTGAATCCAGCCCGCCCGAAAGCAATACGCCCACCGGCACATCCGCAGCCAGCAGGCGACGTTTAACGGCCTCACTGAGGTGCGTGCGCGTGGCATCCAGCCATTGCGCCTCAGACAGCGGTTTGTCAGGCCGAGTGGCATCGAGCGTCCAATAAACCTGTTCGGTCACCGTGCCGTCGGGGTTCAGCATCATGCTGCTGGCGGGCAGCAATTTGCGCACGCCTTGCAACACCGTGCGTGGCGCGGGCACCACGGTGTGCAGGGTGAAGTGGTGGTGCAGCGCCACCGCATCCAGCGTGGTGTCCACCTCGCCACCGGCCAGCAGTGCGGGCAGGCTGGAGGCAAAACGCAGGCGCTGCCCCGTCTGGGTCAGATACAAGGGTTTAATGCCAAAACGGTCACGCGCCAGAAACAGTTGCCCTCTGCGCTGATCCCAGATGGCAAACGCAAACATGCCTTTGAAGCGTGTGACACACGCCGCACCCCAGGCGTGATAGGCCTTCAAAATGACTTCGCTGTCGCCTTCAGAAAAAAAGCTGTAGCCCAGGGTCAGCAGTTCAACGCGTAGCTCGCGGTAGTTGTAAATCGTGCCGTTGAACACCAACGTGAGCTGCAGCATGGTATCCACCATGGGCTGGTGCGCGTGCGCTGACAAATCGATGATGGACAGGCGGCGGTGGCCAAATGCCAGCGGGCCACTTTGGAAAACGCCCGCATCGTCCGGTCCGCGCCGCGCCAGCGCGTCAGACATGCGACGGATGGCGGCCATGTCTGGCGCAGCGCCGTCAAAACGCAATTCACCACAAATGCCACACATCAGATCGTTACCTGGTCTGGTACCACAATCACTGGCGCAAAACCGCCGCCCTGGGTGCGGAAATTGGTGGTTTGCCCGGCGTACATGCGTGCCGCCAACAACTGCACCTGGCCGCCATAGGTGTAGGCGCGAATGTCAAACTTCAGGTCAGTCTGCGTGCCGTCCACCTCAATCATGCGGCCGCTGGGAGGCACCAGCGCCTGTGCCACAAAGTCGCTCTCCAGAATCTCGCTCCAGACCCGCTTGGTAAGTTTGTCACCCCGGTAAGCGGCTTTGGCCCCAAAACCTGCCACCGGTTTGAAGAACAGGTGGCGGCGGTCTGCCCACAACTCGGCGGCGCGTTCATCTGTAACCAGGCGCGTGGTTGGCACATTCTTAGATAACAATTGGCGGTCTGCCGCAGCAGCCCCCCAAGCCAGCAGCAATTCACTTTGGCTCAGGGCAATCAGGTTGCGCTTGTCGGCCAGCAAGGCGTGGTTGTGTGGATGCGGCGTGACAACAACGGCGTTGGCCTCGAGTGCCTGGCGCAGTGCCAAGTGATGGGGTTCCAGAAGATAAAAGTCGGTCAGGCGGTTGTAGACCATGTCCACCGGCTCGCCTTGGTGCAGCAGCTTGCCACTTTGCCAGACCAGTTCAGTCGAATCGGCAACGCTGGCCTGAACACCGTGCTGGCCAAACAACTGGCGAAACAACTCAAATTCAGGAGCCAGGTATTGCTCAAAAGGTGCATCGTCCACGATCACCACCGAGCGCCAGGGTGCAGCACCGCGCTGCAACTGCCACTCGTTTGCGAACATGTCAAAAATGGTTTGTTTCAGGGTGTCGCGTCGCGCTGTGGACGGAAAAGCCCAGTCCATCTCGTTGCAACAGGCTTCCTGTGCACGCGCCAAGGCCACGTTGAGCAACAAACCTCCGGCATTGGTGTTGATCTCAATCAACTGCGGGCCATGGGTGCTGATATGAAAGTCATAGCCCATGCACACCCCCAACGGCCCCCGGTCAAGCTGCGCTACCGTGTCGGCGCGTGACAAGGCCTGCGCCTGGTAACCGGGCAGATTGGTCACGCGTTCGATAGCCGCCACCGTGGCGCTGATCTGGCGCTGCATCTGGTTCGAGATGAAGACCACGGTGCTGGAAAATAAATTGGGTCGCGTTTGCAAAATACTGGCCAGCATGCCGTTCAGGCTGGGGTCGCTCTCCAGCTGCTCGCGTAATCGCTCGGTGTTCAGCGTGCGGCAAAAACAGTCGCGGTTGAGCGCTTCTGCCGTGGCCTTGGTCGCCACAATGGATGTCGATGGGTTCATAGCGATCGGCATCCGATCAAGCAGCCACAAACAAGCATGAGGCAATGACCGCGAATATCTTGAAGTGGCATGAAAAACTTTGCTGAAAAGATTGGTGAGAAATACGGCATCTTGTGCAAGGTGTGATTTTGTCACGCTATGACACAAGTCGAACAAATTGGGGGATCGAACAGATGCGTGTTGGAACCTGTGAATGTAAGAATCGGTCAGCGTTACCATTGCGCAATGACCAAGCCCCAAAATTTTGCAGTAAGCGACCTGGCCGCATTTGCGCTGACCCTGATCACCTCGCGGCAAAACATTTTGCCCAAGCGCTTGGCAGCACCCGGCCCCAGCGCGGAGCAGGTCAACGACATGTTTCTTGCCGCCGCCGCCGCGCCCGACCACGGCGTGGTGATGCCTTGGCGCTTTGTGCTGGTGCCAGAGCACAAGCGAACGGTGCTGGCCGAGGTGTTTGGTCGGGCCTTGACCGAGCGCGATGCCTCTGCCACCCCAGAGCAGGTGGAGCAAGCGTGCGAGAAAGCCTTTCGCGCGCCATTCCTGGCATTGGCCATTGCGCGCCTGGGGCCATGCGAGCCCGACATTGACCCGCTGGAGCGGATGGTGTCGGTGGGCGCAGCCATTCAAAACTTTTTGCTGGCGGCTCACAGCATGGGGTTTGGCAGCAGCCTGACCAGTGGCCAGGCCATGCACAGCCACGCCTTGCGCCAGTTGTTTGCCCTGACAGAAGGTGAGCAGGCGGTGTGCTGCATCAACGTGGGCACAGTCATTAAAAGCAAACCGGCACGCATACGCCCCAATGTGTCGGCGTTTGTCAGCAGTTTGTAGCCACCTGCCCTGGGTTGGCAGCAAAATAGACCTATGCACACTGTTATACCCTCTGAACTTTTGCCCGCCACCATGCGACTGCTTCCACCCGACGACCCGCAACGCGCTGCGCTGCACAACGAAGTGCACGCCCGTCCCTCGGCGCGCATCCGCTTGCCAGCGTTGATTGTTTATGTAGCGGTGCTCAATGAGGGCATCAGCCGCGAGATGGAATGTGCGCATTTGCGCCAGTTGCCGGGGCAGGCCGATTTGCCGTTGGAGCGTCTGCGAGACAACTTTTTGCGCCTGCGCCTGGATGGCTTCACGGTGAAGTGGGAGCACCACACCGAATTTACCCGCTACTCCATCGTGCAAACCCTGCCAAGCCAGGCAGGCCTGGGTGCTACTGAGCCTGATTTGTTGACCGAACTGGTGCTGCCTGCATCATGGCTGGCGCAAATTCCGGGGCGCACCGTGGCGGCCGTGCAATTGGTGATGCTGAACGCGCCACTGGACGATGCCCCAGCCTTGATGGCGCAAGCGCTGACCTGGTTTGGTGGGCGCACCGTGGTGGCTTCGCTGATGGGCAGCAGCACGCTGAATGTGGCAGGGTCTGGCACCGAGCCCGCCAACCGCCACGGCTACGCGCACCCCATGGGACATTCCTGGGCGCTGACGCAGTTCAGGCTGCAGAGCGACGGCTTTGAGCGCATGCTGGTGATTGCCCCCGAGGGCACCAGCCAGACCCGTGCCGGGCGCATTGCCGCGCGCTTGCTTGAGCTGGAAACTTACCGCCTGATGGCCTTGCGTGGTCTGCCCGTGGCCAAGGCGTTGGGATCCATGCTGGCCGAATCTGAAGCGGCGTTGGTGCGCATCACCGCGCAGCTGGAAAACAAGTCTGCATCCGACCAAGAACTATTGGACACCCTGGTGTCATTGGCCGCTGGGGTGGAGCGTGCCACAGCCGAGAACAATTACCGCTTTTCTGCCACCCAGGCTTACCATACGCTGGTAGCGCAGCGCATTGCCGAACTGCGCGAAAAAGCCATTCCAGGCACGCAAACCATTGGTGAATTCATGCAGCGGCGCTTGTCTCCTGCCATGGCCACGGTGGTGGCTACCGGGCAGCGGCTGGCTTCACTGTCAGAGCGAGTGGCACGCACCAGCGACCTATTGCGCACCCGGGTGGACATTGCCACCGAGGTGCAAAACCAGCAATTGCTGGAGAAGCTCACCCACGGACAAGCCACGCAGCTGCGTTTGCAAAGCACGGTGGAAGGCCTGTCGATTGCCGCCATTTCGTACTACGTGGTCAGCCTGCTGCTGTACGCGGGCAAAGCGCTTAAAGCCACAGGCCTGCCGATCAACCCCGAAATGGCGGCTGGATCACTAGTGCCGGTGGTGTTGTGGGTGGTGTGGCGTACCACCCAGCGCATCCATGCCAAGCTGCATGTGAGGCATTGAGGTTCCCAAGAATTTATATGAAATTGGCCTCTAGCCCTTATAAAGACTGGGCTAGTAGCTACAAATAGCATAGTTTTTTTTATGCAACCGGAGAATCCCATGAAAGCCTTTCAAGACTACTATCCAGAAAACCTGTCGCACTGCTACGGCTGCGGTTCCAAAAACCAGCACGGCCACCGCATCAAGACCTTTTGGGACGGCGAAGAGACGGTCACGCACTTCAAGCCCGAGGTGTTTCACACGGCGGTACCGGGCTTTACCTATGGCGGCTTGTTGGCCAGCCTGATTGACTGCCACAGTACCGGCACTGCGGCTGCAGCCATGTACAAGCAAGAAGGCCGTGCCATGGACACGCTGCCTGCGTTCCGCTTTGTCACCGGCTCATTGCATGTGGATTATTTGAAACCCACCCCCATCACCGACACCCTGGAGATTCGTGGCCGTGTGAAAGAAATCAAGGGCCGCAAGGTGGTAATTGAATCCACCGTCTATGCCGCTGGTGTAGCCACCGCCCGTGGTGAAGTGGTGGCGATCCAGATGCCAGAAAACTTTGGCACCGCCACCGCCTGAATAAGCAACAACTACAGGGATTCGACGAAGAACCACATGAGGCACCATCATGGAAAACACAGTCGATTCGGTCACGCCGGAGCGCAGGGTGCATGACCCGCGTTTTGTCAGCCAGCTCACACGCAACAGCTTTGCCCTGATTCTGGCAGGCGGACGTGGCAGCCGCTTGCACGAGCTGACCGACTTTCGCGCCAAACCTGCGGTGCCGTTTGGTGGCAATTTCCGCATCATCGACTTCACACTGTCGAACTGCGTCAACTCCGGCGTACGCCGGGTGGGTGTGGCCACGCAGTACAAGGCGCAAAGCCTGATCCGGCATCTGCAACTGGGCTGGAGTTTTTTGGATGGACGGCTCAACGAGTTCATTGAGATCATGCCGGCTCAGCAGCAATCTTCAGATGAACTTTGGTACCAGGGCACGGCTGACGCGGTGTTTCAGAACCTGCGCGAAATTCGTCACGCCCGGCCCGAACATGTGTTGATCTTGTCTGGTGACCACATTTACCGCATGGACTACGGCCGGGTGCTGGCTGCCCATGTGGCGCACCAGGCAGACCTGACGGTGGCGTGTATTGAGGTACCCCTGAACGAGGCCAGCAGCTTTGGCGTGATGTCGGTAGACAGCGAAAACCGGGTGGTGGATTTCACCGAAAAGCCAGCCAAGCCGCTGCCCATGCCAGGCACGCATGACAAAGCGTTGGCGAGCATGGGCATTTATGTGTTCAACGCCAACTTTCTGTATGAGCAGTTGCTGCGCGACGCGGACGACCCCAAATCGAGTCACGATTTTGGCAAAGACATCATCCCGCACTGCGTTAAACGGTATCGCACCTACGCACAAAATTTTTCAGAGAGCTGTGTTGCCGAACCTGGCAAACCCGCTTATTGGCGCGATGTTGGCACGCTCGACGCCTATTGGGCGGCCAACCTGGATTTGGTGCAGGTCACGCCCGATCTGGATTTGTATTCTGAAAATTGGCCGATCTGGACCTGGCAGCCACAAACTCCACCAGCCAAATTTGTGTTTGATGATGACGCGCGCCGTGGCAAGGCGGTGGATTCAATGGTGGCCGGCGGTTGCATTGTCAGCGGAGCCATTGTGCGGCGATCCATGCTGTTCAGTGGTGTGCATGTGCACAGCTACGCCAGCATTGAAGACTCGATGGTGTTGCCCAATGTGCAGGTGGGTCGCCACTGTGTGCTTAAAAAATGCATTGTCGACAAAAACAGCCGCATCCCGGACGGCACGGTGATTGGTGTAGACCCCGTACAGGACAAAAAACGCTTTCGCGTCACCGACTCGGGCATCACATTGGTAACCAAAGAAATGCTAGGGCAGGGCGTACCCGGATTGCGTTAGCCTCTGCCGCGGTTTTGGATTGATTTTTTTATAAAAAAATTGCCTTTAGCCCTTACATATATTGAGCCAACAGCTATTAAATATGTAGCATTTAAGCCCGCTCGTACCAGCCCTTGGAGCGGTTGACAATGTTCACCACCAGCAGCATCACCGGCACCTCGATCAGCACCCCCACCACCGTGGCCAGCGCCGCGCCCGAGTTGAAGCCAAACAGGCTGATGGCGGCGGCTACCGCCAGTTCAAAGAAGTTACTGGCACCAATCAGGGCGGAGGGGCAGGCAATCGAATGCTTTTCGCCCACCATGCGGTTGAGCAGGTAGGCCAGGCCGGAGTTGAAGGCCACCTGTATCAGAATCGGCACCGCCAGCAGCGCAATGATGAGCGGCTGGCGGATGATGGCTTCGCCCTGAAAGGCAAACAGCAACACCAGCGTGGCCAGCAGCGCAGTGATCGACCACGGGCCAATTTTCTCCATGGCCGCCTCAAAGGCGGCTTGCCCTTTGGCCAGCAGCGACTTGCGCCACACTTGCGCCAGGATCACCGGGATGACGATGTACAAGCCCACCGAGATCAGCAGCGTGTCCCACGGCACGGTGATGCTGGAGAGGCCCAGCAAAAACGCCACCAGCGGCGCAAACGCCACCACCATGATGCTGTCGTTCAGCGCCACCTGGCTCAGGGTAAACAGCGGGTCGCCACCGGTCAGGCGGCTCCAGACAAACACCATGGCGGTGCAGGGTGCGGCGGCCAGCAGAATCAGCCCGGCAATGTAGCTGTCAATCTGGTCGGCGGGCAGCAGCGGGGCAAACAGCGTGCGGATGAACAGCCAGGCCAGAAACGCCATGCTGAAGGGTTTGACCAGCCAGTTGACGAACAGCGTGACGCCAATGCCCTTGAGGTGCTGACGCACTTCGCCCAGCGCCGAGAAATCGACCTTGACCAGCATCGGGATGATCATCACCCATATCAGCACCCCCACCGGCAGATTCACCTGCGCCACTTCCATGCGGCCAATGGCCTGGAACACGCCCGGCAAAAACTGCCCCAACGCAATGCCCACCACAATGCACAGGGCCACCCAGACTGACAAGAATCGCTCAAACACGCTCATCGGCGCACCGGCGGCGCGTTTGCCGGTCACTTCACATTGGACACTCATGGTTTACTCCTTGGCCAAATCCCGGGCGGTACTTTGCAGCATGGTTTTTTCCAACTTGGCCTCAGGCAAGCTGATCAACAGTTCCAGCCGACGCTTGAGCGCGTGCAAGGTTTGGCGAAAGGCTTCGAGCTTTTGCGCATCAGTGCCATCACCCGCAGACGGGTCAGGGTAGCCCCAGTGCGCGGTGGCGGGTTGACCCGGCCAGTAGGGGCACACTTCGCCCGCCGCGTTGTCGCACACGGTGATGACCAGGTCCATGTGCGGTGCATCGATCTTGCCAAATTCGTCCCAGCTTTTGCTGTACAGCCCTTCAGTGGAAATGCCGGCTTGCTGCAACACCCGCAAGCCCAGTGGATTGGGTTGCTGGTTGTCACGCGGGTGGCTGCCCGCTGAAAATCCTTTGAAGTGGCCGCGGCCAATGTGGTTCAGGATGGCTTCGGCCAGAATGCTGCGCGCCGAGTTGTGGGTGCACAAAAACAGCACGTTGAGCGCTTTGGTG
>Ga0210033_1004235_pt1 | contig 11153 bp, 7 predicted proteins | sample CryGeymeta201501_FD_185465 | JGI IMG/M metagenome (GOLD analysis project Ga0210033, IMG submission 185465) | Groundwater microbial communities from Crystal Geyser aquifers in Utah, USA - Crystal Geyser metaG 2015-01 (SPAdes) (version 2) | ecosystem: Environmental > Aquatic > Deep subsurface >... | reverse complement strand
GTTTGTCCTGTTTCAGAAGGAATAACAGCATTACCATTATTGCAATCTAACCATTGGTAGGTTGCTCCCGTTTGGTTGGCTGACAAGGTTGGTGTTAAAGTATTATCTACTGTTACATTTATAGCTAGTTCAACTGTTAAATCTGTAGTAACAGTTGAATCACAACCGTTTGAACCTGTTAACACGTCAGTGTAAATTCCTGTTGCGTTGTAGGTATTTGTTCCAACGGTTACACTAAATCCTGCACATTCAACAAAAGTTTGTGAACCTGTGGTGGAGTTGTTTACTGTTACAGTTATGGTTTGAGACATTTCCAACTCACAAGCATCATCACATACGCCTGAACCTAACACCCAAGGATTGGCAATTCCATTGGTAATTATGCCATTATCACCTTGTAAAGAATTTAAAGCGGTACCTGTAGCTTCGTTCATAAGGGTGTATTGTGCTAATCCAGTTTCGCTTCCTGATAGACAAGTTTTGTAGTTATCAGCAATTTCTGAAGCAGAACGAGCTACATTCCAAACTCTAAAATTGTCATATACAGCATTGTTATTTCTAACGCTAGGTGTAAACCTTGGGTCGTGACCAAGTTCCATAACAGAGTTGGTATTGTTTAAAATACCCATTGTAATACCTATAGAGTTAGAAGCCACTAATACTCCATCATAGTAAATAAACATTCCACTTGAATTTGCAACAGTAGCTACGTGCATCCAACCCGTGGTGGTTATGGTAGGAAATTGTAAGCTAATCCATGTTCCACTATTGTTTACAAAAAAACTACCGCCTTCCCAAAGCCATACGTTAGTAGCCATATTATCAACTCCTGCTGATGATTGCCCAGCTCTTACAAAGTTGCTGATATTAAACTGCACCCAAGCTTCTACAGTAATTTCGTTAGTGTAAGCTGTAAAAGGAGCGTTAAATCTAATAAAGTCATCGTTGTTGGCTAAATCTACTGCACTTATTTTAGGCTCTTTAGCATAAACATTATAAGTAGTAGTAGAGTTAATGGTACCAGTGTTAAAGTTTATAGCATTACCGGTTCCTGCAACAGGTCCATCAACAATTGAACTATCAGCATCATCTCTTAAATAGTAGTTAAATCCTGTTTCAGAACTCCCTGTAGAAATGCTTACTGCACCACTGTTGCATAATGTGGTTTGAGAAGTACTTACTGTTTGGTCTGTGATAAGGCACACATTCATATAAGTTTCAAACCAAAAATCAGTGCCGCCGCCAAATGGTGTACAAGTAATTCCAGAATAAAAATCACCATTTGCGTAAGCACCTGAACCAAATGCTATATTACAGAGAGAGCCATCTGTAGTAGAGAGCAAAATAGTATAAGTTTGCCCTATGGTAAGGTTAGGTGGAGTACTTAAATTAAAAGAATAATTTTGAAATTCAGTAATATTTAAAAATGTTTCGTCTGCAAGGACTGTTACACCACAAGTACCTGCTCCGTCAATTATTCTTATGCGAATATCCGATGAAGAAGCAGTTGGAGCTTGATCTTTTATGTTAATAATAATTTTGGTTAATGGTCCAGAATATCCTGCAGTGAAGGATTGCCCACTTCCAGTTCCATTAATAGTTGTTGCCGAACCAGGTAAAGTGAAAGTTTGATCTAATATTTCTACTGCAAAAGAGTTAATAGAGAAGAGACAAAAGAAACAAGCTATTAGTTTCTTTGACAATGATGTAAATGATGTAGTTTTTTTTTTCATAAGAATTTTTTTGAATTAATAAAATATGTTATACAACACAAATTAAAAGAAATTGTCATTGCTAACTTATTTAAAGTTGTGAATGACGTGTTTTTGTTGTGAATGACGTGTTAGTGTGATTTTTTATAGGAGCGAGAAATGGGCAGTTTGGTTTGATTGATGTAAACCGAATTAATATTTTGAGCGGTTATTTTTTGTTTGTTCACTATAAACGAACGGTGAATACGCATAAAATCATTACTTAATTTTTCTGCGATTTTTTTTAATGTAATTCGCTGCATGATGAGTTTACTTTCAGTAACTATTTTGGTATAAGAGCCTTCGGCTTCGCAATATAAAATGTCTGACTCCAATAGGAGTTCTATTCCTTTTGAAGTGATAATTTCTAATTGTTTTTTTGCTGATTTTTTTAATCTAATTAACTCAATAGCTGCTATTACATCTTGTTCGTTAAAAGGTTTGGTAATGTAGGTTTCGGGTTGGGTTGCAATGGCTTTTTTTAATGTTTCTATTTCGTTGTTGGCTGTAATGTAAATAAATGGAATTTTTAATTGATGAAGTTTTTTACCAAACTCAATACCACTTTGATTGTCAGACAACCGAATGTCTAATAAAAATAAATCGGGTAATTTTAGTAGCATTTTTTCTGCCTCTACTAAATTATCAGTTGCACCTAAAACAACGATATGGTTTTTTGTAAGAATATCTGCTAAATGTTCAGCAACAATATATTCATCTTCAACAATAACTGCTTTCATAAGTAGATAATTTATCGTTTTTTATTTGTCTTATGGAATAGCCTATATTCATTGGTGTTTAGCTCAATTTTTTTATTGTTTGTTTTTGTTTCGCTGCTAACTTTGTTGGTGTTTGCAACAAACGTGTTGTTGGTGGCTATTTCATTTTAATTTAATAGTTGTTTTAAAATAAAATCCATTTTCATTTTTTATGTCGTAATCAGTTTTCAGTTGTTTACAAAGTAAATGGATTAATTTTGGAGTTTCATTTTTTGGCAACCCTTTACCGTTATCACAATAGGTAAATTCAATTTTTTTATTGTTGCTATTCGACAATTGTATTGAAATTTGTTTTGAAGTGTTTCCATTTTTGTTGAAAGCGTGTTTTATGGTATTTATAATTAATTCGTTGAGGAGTAATCCCATATAAACCGATTTTTCAATACTAAAAAAAACAGTATCCATGTTTTTGGTTAGTTGAATGTTTTTGGCATTTAATAATGGCATCAGATTGTCGCACAATTTGGTAAGGTAATCTTTTAAATTTATTTCACTTTTTTCTTCATTTATATACAATTGTTGGTGCAGTGTTGCGATGGATTCAATTTTTGTTACAATATTGGTAAGTGCTTCGTGTTGTTGATTTTCTTCTTTATTTTTTTCTCTGGCAATAAGAGAAACAATTAATTGGAGGTTGTTTTTTATTCGGTGGTTCGCTTCTCCAATAAAAAATTCATTTTCTTTTAATAGTTTAGATAATCGCTTGTTTTTTGCTCGAACAGTTAGGTAAAATATGAATAAAGAAGCGAGTAAAACAGAAAGTAGAACAATGGTTATAAAAAATGTTTTTTGCCGTTGTTTCTCTTGTGCTATAATACTTTTTTGTTTGATTATTTCAGCATTTTTTTGTTCGGTTTTAAATTTTGTTTCCAGCTCGGCAATGGTTTTATTTTGATTATTTAAATAATAATTATTAGCTTCTTTTTGGTATTCTGCTAAATATTTATAACCATTTATTGAGTCGTTTAATGCAAAGTAAGCTGTAGAATTGTATTGTAATATAGGGCATTTAAGATTAGACCAATTGGTGTTAGCAATGTTTTTTAAATTGTTTTCTAAATGATGAATAGCTAAACGGTAATTCTTTTGGTTAAAGTAAAGTTTAGCTTTATTCAAATAAGTATTTGCGTGATTTATTTGGTCGTTTCTATTTAGTTCTAAAGCTTTATCAAAGTATGTTAATGCTTTATTATACTCTTTTTTCTGTTCGTAAATATTACCTAATTCATTGTAAATTGTAGCCTGTTCATTAGTATAGTTGTTTTTTTTAGCTAAAATTAGAGCTTCATTAGAATGCTTTATTGCTTCATCTAATTTTCCGATATGGTTAAGATAAGCTGCTTTTCTGTTTAAATAAATGCAAAGTGTTACAGGAGAAAATTCTGGAAGTGGCGTTAAGTCATTAAATAGCTCATCAGCATCATCAATACGTTGTGTTAACGTGTAGAAATCAGCTAATTGCACTCGGGTTTTAAATAATAACTCAGCATTATTAATTCGTTTACTCCACTCAATGGCTTTTAAATATGTATTTAACGACAAAGCGTTTTTAAATAAAATCCGTTCAGCACGTGCTATTCTCAACATGACCTCAATGGATAAAGAATCCATTTTTTTATTCTCGGAAAGGTATAATTTAAAAAATCGCTCTGCTTTTTCAAAATCTTGGGTTTTATCAAAAAAATAAGCACTATCTAAAGTAGGGTTATTAGCGTATAATTTAGTTAATGAAGTCGCCAACCCAATACCTACAAAAAAAATGATGTATTTAAAATAGTGCATACGTATGGATTGGTAGTTTTAACATAGAATGGAGTAATTCTACACCACCACATTTACAATTTTCTGTGGTACAACTATTATTTTTTTAGGCGTTTTTCCTTCGAGGTATTTGGTGGTTTGCTCGTTGGCAAGCACTTCTTTTTCTACTTCGGTAGGAGTTAATGCTGTTGGCAATTCCAACACAAAACGCATTTTACCGTTAAACGATACTGGATATTTGTGATTGCTTTCTACCAAATATGCTTCGTTGTATTTCGGATAAACAGCATACGTTATACTCTCTTTATTACCCAATTTAGCCCACAATTCTTCAGCAATGTGAGGAGCATAAGGTGCTAAAATAATTAACAACGGTTCTAAAATTGCTCGTTTGTTGCATTTTTGTGCGGTTAGTTCGTTTACACAAATCATGTAAGCAGAAACAGGCGTATTAAACGAAAAACGCTCGATGTCTTCTTTTACTTTTTTAATGGTTTTGTGCAACGATTTTAAAGCCCCCTCATCCCCCTCTAACTCCCCCGAAGGGGGAGGACCACCCACCACACTTTTTAAAATGGGCGTTTCATCAACGTAAAAACTTTCGTTTTCCCCTGAATGAAACAAACGCCACAGTTTTTTTAAGAAACCATGCACACCAGTAATTCCTTGTGTATCCCAAGGTTTGTGTTGCTCTAGTGGGCCTAAAAACATTTCGTAACAACGCAAGGTATCGGCTCCATATTTTTCTACTAATTCATCAGGAGTTTGTACGTTGTATTTGGATTTGGACATTTTTTCGACTTCTCTTTCAACTATGAAATCTCCATTTTCATTACAAATAAATTCTGCTCTATTAAATTGATGATTATTTTCTTTTAAATCTTCATAATCCAATATGTTGTTCTTTACATAATTAATTGGAATATAGATAGAATAAGAAGCATTTGGAGCAAAATCTAATTCTCCTATTTTTTCAGGGTTTTGTTGTTTTATTGCCCTACCTAAATTATTTAATCTTTCTTTAATCTTTACAGATAAATCTATATCATTATCCTCCAATTTTTCTAGCAAATCACTAGAAATAAAAAATTCTGGGATTTCACAAGCATCAATTTGTGGGGTATTTATGTTGTTGTTAATATCTGCTATATATACGTGAGTTAATAATTTTATAGCTTTTGCCGAATTCCCTTGAATCATACCTTGGTTAATCATTTTTTGGAAAGGTTCTTCAAAAGGAATGTAGCCTAAATCGTATAAAAACTTGGTCCAAAAACGAGCATAAAGTAAGTGTCCGGTAGCATGTTCGGCTCCACCAATGTATAAATCTACATTTTTCCAGTAGTTTACTTTTTCCTTGGCAACAAACTCGTTGTCGTTATTGGCATCCATGTAGCGTAAAAAATACCAACTGCTCCCTGCCCAACCTGGCATGGTGTTAAGTTCGATAGGTCCTTCCCATCCTAAATCCTTCCCTGAGGGAAGGACTTTATACGCCCAATTTTTAGCTCTACCCAAAGGAGGTTTGCCATCTTCGGTAGGAAGGTATTTTTCTACTTCTGGTAGAACAATCGGTAAATCTTTGTCATCAACCAAATAAGGCACATCGCCTTTATAATACACAGGAAATGGTTCTCCCCAATAACGCTGACGAGAAAAAACAGCATCACGCAAACGGTATTGTGTTTTGCCTTTACCAAAGCCGCGTTTTTCAATTTCGGCAATGGCTTTTTTAATGGCTTCTTTGGCAGGTAAATCGTTTAAAAAGTCCGAATCGGTGATGATGGCGTCTTTTTCGGTGTAAGCTGCCGCAGAAATGTCCTTATCCTTAAAAATGTTTTTTATTTCAATTCCAAAATGAGTGGCAAAATCCCAATCGCGTTGGTCGCCACAAGGCACTGCCATTACAGCTCCAGTTCCGTAGGTTGCCAACACATAATCACCAATCCAAATTTGAACTTTATCGCCCGTAAATGGGTGGATAGCATAAGCACCAGTAAATGCTCCCGTAATGTTTTTGATGTCCGATTGTCTATCTCGTTCCGATTTTAATGAAGCAGCTTTTTTGTATGCTTCAATTTCGGCTTTTTGTTCGGGAGTTGTAATTACATCAACCAATTCGTGTTCTGGTGCTAACACCATAAACGAAACACCGAAAATGGTGTCGGGGCGGGTGGTGAAGACAGAAACTTCCCATCCTAAATCCTTCCCAAAGGGAAGGACTTTGGCTTCATCTTTAATTGAGGGGCGTTGTGCTAATATTGTAGCAATTTTAGTTATTACAGTATCAATATCAGCTAAAACGTCTTCATTTTTAAATCTTAATACCTCGTAACCTAGTTCATTTAATCGTTCAGTTCTCGCTTCGTCGGCTTCTTTTTGCAAATCATGAATTTTTCCATCCACTTCAAGTATTAGCTTTTTATCTAAACAAACAAAATCCGCAATATAACTGTCTATCGGGTGTTGTCTTCTAAATTTAACATCTAATTTCTTACCTTTTAAATGTATCCATAAAACCGATTCTGCTTCTGTTGGATTTCTTCGCATTTCTTTTGCATTATCTAAAAGTAGATGTCCGATAGCCGCATCTCCAGTTAAATATTTTGGGGTAGCTTCTCCCTCTCCTTTGGAGAGGGTCGGGGAGAGAACTTTAAACTTCACACTCGCTCCTTGGGATTTTCCAATCCAATTTCGTTGAATGTCTTTTACCGAATCGGTCCAATCCAACCCTTCTAAACCATTGATTAATCGTTCTGCATAAGCCGTAATTCGCATGCTCCACTGACGCATCAATTTCTGCCCTACAGGATGTCCGCCACGCTCAGAAACACCATCTTTTATTTCGTCGTTAGCCAAAACTGTTCCCAGTGCAGGACACCAGTTTACCCAAGTGTCTGATAAAAATGCAATACGGTAATTCAAGAGCATTTTTTGTTGTTGCTCTTCGTTCCAACTGTTCCAATCGGCTGCCGAAAAAGTGGCAACATCATCGCAAACTGCATTTACATCGGCATTTCCTTTCGATTTAAATTGCTCAATTAAAATGTCAATTTTTTCGGCTTTATCTGCGTCTTTGTTGTACCACGAATTAAACAATTGCTTAAAAATCCATTGTGTCCATTTGTAGTAATTCGGGTCGGAAGTTCTCACCTCTCTGTCCCAATCGAACGAAAAACCTATTTTATCCAATTGGTTTCGGTAACCAGGAATTACGTTTCCTTGTTTGTCAATTCCACCTTCAATGTTCATTTTGGTAGTAACAGCAGGGTGTTGACCAGTTTGAATAGCGTATTGTTCGGCAGGCAAACCAAACGAATCGTAACCCATTGGGTGCAACACGTTAAAACCTAACAAACGTTTGTAACGAGCATAAACATCGGAAGCAATATAGCCGAGCGGATGACCAACGTGTAAACCAGCACCAGAAGGGTATGGAAACATATCCAACACATAATATTTTGGTTTAGCAGAATTGTCTTTAGCCTTAAATGTTTTGTTCTCTGCCCAATACTTTTGCCAGTCTTTTTCTATTTGGTTAAATTGATACTGCATCGTTAATAAGTCTATAATCAGGTTGCGAAATTAACAATATTTAGGTGTATTTTTGAAGAATAAAGTTGTTTGCAAACAACTTTATTCTATTTTTGATTGATAATTGATGGAAGTCGGAAGACCGAAGATGAAAATCGGAAGAAGGCTTTGAACTAAGGCTCTCCCCTTGAGGGGAGATACAGAGGGGTGATGTTTTGAGGATACTGACAACCTAGAACTAAAAAAAATGTCTGACAAAGAAAATAAACATACACAAAGAAGGTTACGTTCCTCTTATGTAACAACCATTATCAGTATTTCGTTGGTGTTGTTTATGTTGGGAATGTTAGGGTTAATTATCTTAAATGCCAAACAAATTTCTAATCATGTAAAAGAAAATATTGGGTTTTCGATTATTCTGAACAAGGGAATTAAACCTCAAGAAGTAAAGCACATAAAAGATTTGTTAGGTGCTGAGGTTTTTGTGAAAGAAACCCAATTTATTGACCCTGATGTTGCAGCAAAAGAATTTCAAGAAGCATTGGGTGAAGATTTTGTTAAATTTATTGGTGAAAATCCGTTGTTGCCATCCATAGATGTAAAATTAAACGCAGCGTATGCGAACCCCGATAGTTTGTCAAAAATTGAAACAGAGTTGTTGGAGAACACAAAAATTAAAGAAGTTTTTTATCAGCCTGATTTAGTGAATGCCGTAAATAAAAACATGAATAAAATAAGTTATTACTTGTTGGGATTTAGTGCTTTGTTGTTAATTATTGCCATGGCTTTAATCAACAATACCATTCGTTTAGCAATTTATTCTAAACGATTTTTAATAAAAACCATGCAGTTGGTAGGAGCAAAACATTCTTTTATTCGAAAACCTTTTGTATTGAGAGGTATTGGCAATGGAATCGTAGCTGCTTTTATAGCAATTGGATTAATTATTACCTTTTTATATTACCTTCAACAACAATTCCCAGAATTAATTGTTTTTAAAAATATTGAATTGTATGTTGCCTTATTTCTCATTGTTATCGTTTTAGGAATTATTATTTCATGGATTTCAACTAATTTAGCTATTCGAAAATATTTAAGAATACAAACAGGAGATTTATATTAAATTAAATAGTATGAGTGAAGATAAAAAATTAAATACCGATTTTGCCTTTGGTAAAGAAAATTACATCTTAATAGCAGCTGGAACAATACTTACTGTTATTGGTTATTTTTTAATTTCTGGAGGAGGTTCTGATAACCCTGCGGTTTTTAGTGAAGAACTATTTAACACCCGTAGAATGTTTATTGCACCAATTGTAATTTTGGTTGGATTAGGAATAGTTGGTTGGGGAATTCTAAAAAAATCAAAGTAAAGAAGACGGAATCCTTCAGCTGACGGACGAAGTCAGAAGAAGGCATTGTGCGTTGGATTTCCTCCCTTGAGGGAGGACTGAGGTGGGTGATACAGTGGGGTGATGTTTTTAGAAGACAGAGTTGAACTATTTACAAATTCTTACATTTACACATTAATAAATTTTCACAGTAATTTCCATGACTATTATTGAAGCCGTTATTTTAGGAATTATTGAAGGATTAACAGAATTTCTACCTGTTTCTTCTACGGGACACATGATTATTGGCTCTTCAGTTATGGGAATTGCCAATGATGACTTCACTAAAACTTTTACCATTGCTATTCAGTTTGGAGCTATTTTGTCGGTGGTGGCAATTTACTGGAAACGATTTTTTCAAAGTGTTAATTTTTATTTCAAATTATTAGCAGGTTTTATTCCTGCCGCTGTGCTCGGTTTTTTATTAGATGATTACATCGATGCCTTATTAGAAAATGTCATTGTTGTGGCGACCACTTTATTATTGGGAGGAATAATATTAATATTTGTGGATAAATGGTTCGCAAAAACCGAAGAAATAGGAACTTCAGCAGTAAGTTATCCTACAGCATTTAAAATAGGATTATTTCAGTGTATCGCCATGATTCCAGGAGTTTCTCGTTCGGCAGCGACAATAATAGGAGGACTAACCCAAAAAATGAATCGTAAAGCAGCAGCCGAATTTTCTTTCTTTTTGGCAATACCGACCATGTTTGCTGCAACAGCCTATAAATTATTAAAATTTTATAAATCTGGAGGAGGTTTTCATGGTGAAGAAATTTCATTATTAATTATCGGGAATATAGTAGCTTTTGTTGTCGCCATTATCGCCATCAAAGCATTTATTAGCTTTTTAAACAAACATGGGTTTAAATATTTTGGGTATTACCGAATTGCCTTAGGATTAACACTATTATTTTTACACTTTATTGGAGTAGAATTAACAATTATATAAGTGTTAGAAAAACTCAAAGAAAAATTTCTATCAGGACAACTTATTTTAATCGATAAACCATTAACCTGGACTTCTTTTGATGCCGTAAAAAGAGTAAGATACCTGATTAGAAAAGAATTAGAAATTAAAAAAATTAAAGTTGGACATGCAGGAACTTTAGATCCTTTGGCAACAGGGTTATTAATAATTTGCACTGGAAAATTCACCAAAAAAATTGATGAAATTCAAACGCAAGAAAAAGAATATACTGGAATTATTACCCTTGGAGCTACAACTCCTTCGTTTGATTTAGAAAAACCAATTGACTTCGAATTTCCAACCACGCACCTCTCAGAAAAATTGATTAAAGAAACTGCTCTATCCTTTATTGGCGAACAACAGCAAGTAGCTCCCATCCATTCGGCAAAAAAAATAGATGGAAAAAGAGCTTATGAATATGCCAGAGAAGGAGAAGAAGTAATCCTTAAATCGAACACCATAACCATTAAGGCTTTTGATGTGGAAGTTTGCAATTTATCGGCTTTAGAAACGCACGATTTAATTGATTCTAAAATTAACAGAGAAAAACCTTATTCAAAAGGAGTTCACGTTAAATTTAAAATTGTTTGCACCAAAGGCACCTACATCCGTTCTGTTGCTAGAGATTTTGGTTTAGCATTAAATTCTGGCGGACATCTTTCTCAACTCAGAAGAACTCGAATTGGTAATTATCGAATAGAAGATGCCCTAAAAATGGAAGAAATTCAACGACTGTTTTTATAAGGTTTCGTTTATCGTAGTTACATTTTTAATAATGCTACCGCAAGGCTCTGCCCATAAGTGTTCGAAACATGATTAAGTACTATTCCAAAGGTAGGCTGCTTTAGCTGGATTTCCACCACAAAGCAACACAATTTCTTTTATAATGGTATTATCTAAATCTATCTCAAATTTTAGTTTGGCTATTTTGTATCCACTAATTTTATTGAGTTTTTTATATGCC
>Ga0210033_1004227_pt1 | contig 11163 bp, 9 predicted proteins | sample CryGeymeta201501_FD_185465 | JGI IMG/M metagenome (GOLD analysis project Ga0210033, IMG submission 185465) | Groundwater microbial communities from Crystal Geyser aquifers in Utah, USA - Crystal Geyser metaG 2015-01 (SPAdes) (version 2) | ecosystem: Environmental > Aquatic > Deep subsurface >... | reverse complement strand
GAAAAAAATCGAAAAAATTCATCATCAGTTCCACAGAAACATTTCCCTGTCACTTTTTTATTCTATTCGGAATCCTTATGGTACATACCATATGTCATATGTCACATACTGTTTCCTTTATCGCCATCTTCCCGTTGACATGCAATGGACTTCATCCTATACTCCCCGCCCGAACAAAAAGCAAGTTCCCCTGGGCAGGTTAAGCTTAAAGGGGCGGGGACGATGCAATTTAATAGGAACCTTTGAAAACGGTAGTACAAATGAACAACACATGGGTCTGGGTTGATAACCCTTTAAAATTGTCTCGGGCGGGAAACGATATTAGCAGTACCTCTGTAATTGGCATTGATACAGAATATGATTCTCTTCGATACTTTCGGGAGAAGCTCTGCCTGATCCAGATAAAAACTGAAAAAAAGACCTACCTTTTAGACCCCCTTGACAGGTTCGACCTCTCCTTTCTGGGGGATAGTTTTGCGGAGCCTTCCATCCTCAAGATCATGCACGCCGCTGATAATGATATCCGGCTTTTGAGACGGGACTACGGCTTTGAATTCAGAAACCTTTTCGATACCCAGCGGGCCGCTTCGATCCTCGGCGACCACAACCTCTCCCTTTCGAAGCTGGTGGAAAAATATCTGGGTATCGAACTTAAAAAAAAGAAAAAAACACAGAGATCTCTTTGGAATACCCGTCCTTTAACAGAGGAACAGTTGAACTATGCCGTTCTCGATACGGCATATCTGTTATCCTTGTACAAGAAGCTGGAAAGTGAGATTCAGCAGAAAGGTCTGGATGCAGAGGCGACAAGGGTCTTTGATGCTGCTGCTATTGTTAGGTGGCACGAAAAAACACTCGATCCCCGGGGACACACTAAAATTAAAGGGTATCAAGACCTTACAGGATGTGAAAGGCAACGTCTAAAGAACCTCTTCCGCTGGCGCTTTCGAAAGGCAAAAGAATCTAACAGGGCGTTTTTTATGATTCTCTCCGATCAGGCGATAGTAAACTTATCAAAAACGAAGACTGACTCCATTTCGAGCCTGAATGAAATCGGTGTACTTTCTCCTGAAAAAATGAGTGCCTTTGGTCTGGAACTTGTTGAAATATTAGGGCAAAACTGAATAGTTACGTCAGTACAACACTATTTCGGGGGGAGGCATCAGAAATCCCTTTTCATACCCCATCTTGAAGAGTATCTCCAGTGCCCGTCTCCCCCTTTCACCCATATCAATGGTCAGTTCACTGACGTACATTTTTACAAACTCTTTGCCAAGCCGGGGATCAATACCTCTTCCCCATTGCAGCGCATAAGGTATGGATTCGTTCAAATGCGTGTATCCATAACGGATACTTTGCTTCAACCCATCTGAGAGCTTATGGGCTAAATCGTCTCCCAGATCCTTGCGTACCACGTCAAGCCCCAGGGGTAGAGGCAGACCGCCGGTTTCCCTTTCCCAGAGCTGACCAAAATCGAGGATTTTGTTAAAACCCTCCTGCTGATACGTCAACTGTCCCTCGTGGATCAACAGGCCGGCGTCAAATTCCCCTGATGACACCCGTTTCATAATCTGGTCAAAGGGGATGTCGGTATTCGCGATGCCGTCGGTGAAAATCTTGAAAATCAATGTCGCCGTCGTTAATCTTCCCGGTGTCGCCACGTTTTTACCCTTCAGCTCGGATAGCGACCTGTATTTTTTCGCCACCAGGACCGGCCCATATCCCTCCCCCATGCTCGCGCCGGTAGTCATGATCCAATAACTACCGGCAACGTAGGGGAACGCATGGGCGGAAATGGCGGTAACTTCCAATTCTGCATTAATTGCCCGCATATTTAGCGATTGAATATCTTCAAGTAGGTGCTCGATCCTGATACCCTCAAGTTTTACCTTCCCGCTGGCCAGTCCGTAAAACATAAAAGCATCATCAGGATCGGGACTGTGACCAACTTTGATTATCTTTTCCGGCATCGTTCGGTCATCCTCTCGCAGAACGCGCTAAAATAGGCTTTCGCCGGTTTTGAAGGCTTGGATCGTCCATAGGTTCAACTCTCATTTTATGACAGACAATAGACCCTTGCTCAAATGCAATACCAAACATTATCTCAGGCGCAAGACGAAAATCAAGAGAAATCTCCAGAAATGTTTTTACCCTTGAATAAATCATGTTTGTATTATAATCTACAACACTTAAAGTATCCTTAATTTTGTTAAGAGTTAGGCTGTTTAGAGTTGAGAAAGATTATTGAGAAAAATGCCTTATCTGACCCTGCCTTTCATGCCCTGTTTGACATGGTCAGCAGGGGAGAAAAAAAGATAAAGATCGGCGGTCTTTACGGTACGGCAAAATCCCTCCTCCTTTCCATTATTTTCAGACGTATCAACAAGTTATTAGTCGTAGTCGTTCCTACGGAAAAGGAAGCGAAGGATACCTGTCAGGACATTTCTTTTTTCCTGGGAGAGGATAAGGTATCCCTTTATCCCCCCTGGGACACTATTTCCCTTGACCTGTTTACTTTCCAGAGGGAAGTGGAACTACTGCGGGTGGAGGTGCTTTACCGGTTATTAGTAGGAGAGGCGGCGGTAGTCATAGCGCCCTTAAAGGCCCTGATGCAGAAAGTTATGTCGTCCCGTGTCTTCGAGGATTATCTTGAATTCATCTCTGTGGGGAGTGTCATCGCAAGGGATGAGTTGTTATCAAAATTGTTCGCGGGTGGCTACAGCAGAGTTCCTCTTGTGGAGAAAAAGGGCGAATTCAGTCTGCGGGGTTATGTCGTTGATGTTTTCCCTCCCCATGCGACGAGACCTATCCGGATGGAGTTCATGGGAGACGAGGTGGAATCTATCAGGGAGTTTGATCCCTCGTCACAGAGATCCACGGGAAATTTGGAAGAATTTATCATTACTCCGGCAAGGGAGGTTATCCTGACTACCGAGAGAAAACAACAGGCCATAAGAAATATAAGACAGCGGGCGAATGAACTGGAACTCCAGGGGATAATGAAACATCCATCCTTAGATATGATTGAAAACGGCCTGGTCTCTTCGATAAATCCCCTGTTTCTCTCTCTCTTTTACGAATCCTTTACCAATAATGAAAATCCCCCCTCACCCCCCTTTGGAAAAGGGGGGCTGGGGGGATTTTCAGATGAAAACCTGGAGGATCGTGGTACGCTCGGGACATTGTTTGACTTCATGCCCCGGGGTACTGTTCTCATCACTGATGATTTTCCGGCGCTACGGTTCTCTGAAGAGGGGATAGTAAATGAGATGGACGGTCTCTTAATGAAGACCGGCAGCGAGGGGAAGTTCTACCTGGACAGGGAATCTTCTTTTCTGACGGGGGAGAAACTCCTCCGGCACGGCGATGATTTCCAGCAGATACATCTCGAAGGCCTGACCATTAGCGGTATTGGTGATGGAGAAAATTCTGCCGCGCAGGTGAAATTTCTCATGGATGCGGACCTGGAATGGAAGGAAGCTCCGAAGATACAGGTTGAAGATGAAGGACTTCTCGCCCCCCTTGTGGAAAGGATCAAGGGGTGGCTTGATGGTGGGAACCTGGTAACCATTCTCTGCGCAAGCCAGGATGGAACACAGCGAATGTCGCATCTCTTAGGGCAATACTCTATTCCCGTCAGCCGGTCTCACGACAGCTCCCCTCCCTTCCTTGCCGAGGTTCTCCAGCGTGACGGCAATGGACGCCTCCTTCTCAGAGAGGGGAAGATAACCTCGGGATTCCACTTCCCCGGTCTAAAGCTGGTGATGATCTCTGAAGAGGATATCTTCGGTAAAAAGGTGGCGAGAAGGAGGACAAAGCCGGTCAGAGAAGGGTATTTTCTTCAATCCTTTGGTGAGCTGAAGGAGGGAGATTATGTTGTCCATACTGACCATGGTATCGGGATCTACCAGGGACTTCAGAAACTTACTGTCGGTAAGATGGAAAACGATTTCCTCCTTGTTGAGTACCAGGAAGGAGATAAACTCTATATGCCGGTAGACCGTCTCGACCGGATACAGAGGTACATCGGTCCGGAAGGTTACGTGCCGAGGATTGATCGTTTAGGGGGGACTTCCTGGGAGTCGGTGAAGGAAAGGATTAAGAAATCGGTGAGAGAGGTTGCCGAAGAGCTTGTTTCGGTCTATGCCGCCAGGGCGGTGATGGAAAGGCCGCCATTTTCTTTACCTGATAGGATTTACAATGAATTTTCTTCCACCTTTGAGTTTGAAGAGACACCCGATCAGGCCATGGCGATTGAGGATATTTGTCTTGACATGGACAGCGCCAGACCCATGGACAGATTGATCTGCGGTGATGCCGGGTTTGGTAAGACTGAGGTAGCCCTGAGGGCTTCTTTTCGGGCTGTCATGGATGGGAAACAGGTTGCCCTTTTAGTTCCCACGACGATCCTGGCCGAGCAGCACTACCAGACATTTTCCCGGAGATTGAAAGATTTTCCCGTTTGTGTTGATGTCCTGAATCGTTTTAAAACGAAGAACGAGCAACAGAAAATCATAGAGGGGATCAGGAAGGGAGGGGTGGATATTATTATCGGCACCCACCGGCTCTTGCAGAAGGACATTGCCTTCAAAGACCTGGGTCTTGTCATTATAGACGAAGAACAGCGTTTTGGAGTAATTCATAAGGAGAAACTCAAGAAACTCCGAACCCTCGTTGACGTCCTCACCCTGACCGCAACCCCCATACCGAGGACCATGCACCTTGCGCTCATCGGTATCCGTGATGTATCTGTCATCAATACCCCTCCCGAAGATCGCCTCCCCATTAATGTTTATGTGCTTGAATTTAATGAAGATACAATAAGAGAGGCGATTCGTCAGGAACTAAGGCGAAAGGGGCAGGTCTTCTTTCTCCACGACCGTGTACAATCCATATTCACTGTGGCAAGGTTTGTGGAAAGGATCGTTCCTGAGGCCAGGATCGCTGTTGTTCATGGCCGCATGAAGGGAAAAGAGATAGAGGATGCGATGGCAAAGTTCATCAGGGGAGATCACGATGTCCTGGTATGCACGACGATCATCAGCTCCGGTATTGATATACCTACGGCCAATACCATCATCATCAATCGTGCCGATCGGCTCGGCCTTTCCCAATTGTATCAGCTCAGGGGAAGAGTAGGAAGGTCGCAGGCGGAGGCATATGCCTATCTTCTGATACCTAAGGGAGCGGCGCTACAGCCGGATGCCCGGAAGAGACTGCGGGTGATCATGGATTTTTCCGAGCCCGGCTCCGGTTTCCGCATTGCTATGAACGACCTGAATATCAGAGGAGGAGGGGATATCCTTGGCACTTCCCAGTCGGGACACGTCTCGGCTGTTGGCTACGAAATGTATACCGAATTAATGGAGAAGACCATCCGGGAGCTAAAGGGTGAGGTGATCGAAGAGGAGGTAAAGCCGGAGATTAATCTCGGTCTGTCCGCTTTTATTCCTGAGGACTATATGACCGACGGCGCAAGGAGACTTGTCACCTACAAGAGGTTGTCCCTGGCGGCAACGGACGGGGAACTGTCTGAAATCAGGGAAGAACTGGCAGATTGCTATGGATTCATACCCCCTGAACTTACGAACCTGTTAGAGGTGATCAGTATCAGGAACAAGTTGAAGCATCTCAAGAGTACGAAGATGGGATATGACGGGAAGACCATGTTCATACTTTTCCAGGAGAACTCTCCCGTGGAGGCGGCCAAAATCGTCGAGCTGGCCCGGAAAAAGATGAGGGGGATGAGACTGACCCCTGATTTTAAACTCTATGTTCCCATGCCGTCTCTGGCGGGGGGTGAAATCATCAGACATGCGAAAGGCCTGTTACAGGCATTGATGAACTGATACCACTCACTCGACAGATAAATTTAAGCGGTTCAGATCTATACCCAACGCATGGCAATGCTTTTTTAAGGAATCCCAGTCTGTTCTACTTATCTTCCGAAATGAGACGATAAGATGGGAAATTTTATATTTGTCCACAATCTCGTCCAATCGATCCTTACCTCCCAGTACAGGGTGTCCCAGAAATTGACAGTCCTGCTTGCGAATATCATCGTCAATAAACCCTACAAGGGTCAGATCCAGGTTTTTATTCTGTTCTATTTCACGTGAGAGAAGCTGTCCGCCTGCCCCGGCGCCGTAAATCAGTGCCCGTTGTCCCCCCTTAGGCGAGTTCTTAGGGATCGCTTCGCCGATTAAACGGTAGGAAAATCGGGAGGTGGTCACAAGCAGGAGGAGAATCAGCCCGTAGATAACGAATACGGTGCGGGAAAAACCGAGGAAACGGTAGACAGCTAAATTGGTCAGTACGGCTAAAACAGCGCCCAGGGTTACCGCCTTAAAGTAGGCAATTACGTCTCTCATGCCGACGTATTGCCAGATGCCCCGATAGACACCTAAGAGGTAAAAGGAAAAAAGCTGGCATGCCACAACGATGGGGAGGGATTTAAGAAAAACAGCAAAATTATCTGCATAAGCGGAGCCTTCAAACCGGAGGAGATAGGAGAGCCAGTATGCCAGGGAAATCAGTACCAGGTCCAACAACACCTCAAACAACCTTTTCTTGTAAGTAATGGTGATGAGAAGGGGGGTAAACTTTAGTATATTAGAGCTGTTTATCACGGATTTTTCGTCATATACCTTAACGTGGGCGAGGTAGAGCCAGAAAAAGAAGGTGAAGAGGAGAAATACGGCAACTAAAACGATGCTCATACCAGTAGGCATGCGAGCAATAGTCATGGCTAATAGGCCCGATAAAACGGCAAATCCATAGAGCGCTAAAACGGCAGTCCGCTCGGTGAAACCAATGGCAACCATACGATGAGAAGAGTGATCCTTCCCGCCCAGGAAAATAGGGCGACCCAAAAGCTTACGCATCAGGCTGACAAAGGTAGTGTCTATGATTGGTATGAACAGGATGAGGACAGGAATGGCCAGGACAGAGATCAGGCTGTCCGCCTGGCTTCCAATCCCCCATCCGGCCGCTTTCGTTGTTAACCCTGCCAGGATAAAACCGATGAGTAAGCTGCCGGCATCACCCATGAATATGGAGGCAGGGTGGAAGTTATAGACCAGGAAACCAAGAACGGAACCGAGAAAAGCGGAGAGGAGAAGCAACACCGGAATGGCATTGCTCCCTCCCAGGTGAAGGGAGATATACGCCCAAAAGAGAAAAATACCAGCCAGAAAGGCAATTCCGGCTGAGAGGCCGTCCATGTTATCCAGGAGGTTGAAGGCATTTGTAATAGCCACTATCCAGAAGATGCTGAGCAACAAATTGGCTGTTCTGGATGCAAGCCAGTTTACCTCGAAGCCGAGGGCGACTACGAGGGAAGCAACAATGATCTGACCAACCAGCTTATACTGAGGCTTGATCTCCAGGATATCATCTGCGAGACCCAGGAGAAAGATGGCCGTGCTACCCAGGACAAACGGTAGAAGGAAGCCGGTGTGGATGTGGTAACCGAGAATAAAAGAGGCCGTTGGCCAGACAATTATCAGGGAGAAGAAGATGCCTACCCCGCCCAGGAGGGGGGTTGGTCTTTCATGCCAGCGGTCTTCCCGGTATCTGGCCACAAGATTTTTCCCCCTGGCTAAGCGTCGTATCAGAGGGGTAAGGGAAAGGGAGAACAAAAGGGAGGCTAAGAAGGGAAGGACATATATGGGATTCATGTTTTGTAATAATCAATGACACTCTGAATGATATCGTGAAGGTTGTTCCGGGGCTCAAAATGAATTAAATTCTTTATCTTGGAGGTATCCGGGCAGCGGCGTTGCATATCCTCATATCCTGGTCCGTAGGCCTTTTCGTAGGTGATATATTCAATTTCCGATGAGCTTCCCGTCATTTCCTTGACTATCCTGGCCAGTTCGGCAATGGTAATCTCCTTGGAGGAGCCAACATTAAAGATCTGCCCCACCGCTTTGGGTTCGGACATAAGTTTTATCAAGGCATCAACCACATCTGACACATGGGTAAAGCTGCGTGATTGTGAACCATCGCCGTATACTGTAATCGGCTTGCCGATGAGGGCCTTCTGCACAAAGTTGGGGACGACCATCCCGTATTGCCCTGTTTGCCGTGGGCCAATGGTGTTGAACGCACGGGCAATAATGACCGGCAACTTCTTCTCTTCAAAGTAGGCAAGAGCTAAAAATTCATCCAGCGCTTTTGAGCAGGCGTATGCCCAGCGGCGTTTCGTGGTGGCGCCCATCATACTATCGGAGTTCTCGGAGAGAAGAGAGGCATTTTCTCCGTTCATAATCTTTCCATAGACCTCGGAGGTGGAAGCGATAAACACTTTTTTTTATACCGGTTGGCCAGCCTAAGAATCATCTCGGTTCCCATGATGTTCGTCTCAAGGGTTTCCACAGGTCTATTCATGATAAGTTTCACTCCCACTGCAGCAGCCATGTGGTATATATGATCGCATTCACCTACCAGTTTCTTCATGACCATTTCGTTAAGGATAGTATCAACCACCAGGTGAAAACGGGGATTTTTCAGATGATGATCTACATTCTTCAACGAACCCGTGGAGAGATTATCAATCACTGACACATTCTCACCCATTTCCAGCAAACGATCCACTAAATATGATCCGATAAATCCTGCCCCGCCAGTAATCAGCGCTCTCATCTAAAAATACCCCTTCCACAGGCAAGTCGCCTGTCCTACCAATTTTAAGTCCTGCCGACAAAGCACGACCTAAGTAAGTGTGAGATAAGTATGCCACAAAAACGCACGACAAGACCAGAAAAAACAAAAGGCTTTGCCAGACGGAGATATAAATCGTTATTATGCTTGTAGAAAAGGCGATAACAACTTTTATGAAATTCAAGGAACGGACGAAACATCAGCTTCTCAGCGCTTCCTCCCACGTGATGAACGATAGATGCCATGGGGAAGTAAACCACCTTCCATCCTGCATTTCTCATCCGTTGACACCAGTCGGCATCTTCCCAGTACATAAAGAAGCGTTCGTCCAGTAAACCAACGGTCTCTATGGCCTTTCTCCTTACCACCATACAAGCCCCCGAAACCCAGTCCACTTCCATGGGAGTAATCCCATCCGATTTTGTTGTGAGTATGTTTTGAGAGCTGATCCTATTTTTGGGGAATAATTTACTCAGGATGGTTTTCCGCCCGAAGAAAGCGGTGAGGGGGGTAGGAAAGGATCTGGCAGATCCCTGAACTTTTCCGCCGGGATCGAGTATTTTCGGTCCCATGATGCCGATGTCAAGATGTTCTGCCATGTAGCCTGTAACAGACGTAAAAAAATTCTCTTTTACATAGGTATCGGGGTTCAGAATTACCACGTAGGGGGCATTGCTTTTTGTAAGGGCATCGTTGACCGCTTTCGAAAACCCCCTGTTGTGTTTGCTTCTTGAGAGGATAACCTGTGGAAACGTAATTGTCACACGGTCTATATTGTCATTTGAGGCATTGTCCTGCACAAAAATGTTTGCGGGAAAATCCCGGAGTGAATCGTAGACCGATCTCAAACATAGCAATAGATAATCGGTACTGTTAAAATTTACGATAATAATATCCATATCTTTTTTCATCTTATCGTAATTATTGGGTTTATTTTTCGCCTAAACCTTATGCAATCCGGTATAAAATTGGGACAATTGCATACTTATCATATTTATCAACATACTTATTAACAATCTTTTCCACATCTCTGTGGATTCCAATGCCAAGTACCTGTAACTCAACTTAACTTAACCCTCCAGTTAAAGGGATCCTCCTTTTCCCCATATTGAATGCCAAGTATCTCGTTGTACAGTTTTTCGGCCAGGGGGCCTGTTTTCCCCTCGCCGATGATGTGTACCTTCCCCTGATAATATATCTGGCCTATAGGAGAAACGATCGCCGCCGTCCCGGAGGCAAAGACTTCCCTTATGGTCGGATTTCCAGAGGCGAATGCAGAGAGGATTTCATCCATTGCCAACGGTCTTTCCAGGACATTGATTCCCCAGCTCCTGGCAATCTGAATAACCGAATCACGGGTTACACCGGGAAGGATCGTCCCCGTAAGAGGAGGGGTAATCAGTTCATTGCCGATGACGAAAAAGATGTTGCTGGTTCCCACCTCCTCGACATACTTCCTTTCGATGGCATCGAGCCACAGTACCTGCGTATATCCCATTTCGGCGGCTAATTTGCTTGCATAGAGGCTGGCGGCATAATTGCCCGCTGCCTTACAGTGCCCTATCCCCCCCGGTGCAGACCGGACATATTCCTCACTCACGTATATCTTTGTGGGATTGAAACCCTCTGGGTAGTATGCACCTACAGGCCCCACAACAATAAAAAACAGATATTCATTAGAAGGGTGTACACCGAGGGATCTTTCCGTAGCGATCATCGTAGGACGGATATAGAGGGATGTTCCCCTGCCGTGAGGTATCCAGTCCTGTTCGATAAGCGCCAGTTTTTTCATGGCCTCCATAAACAGGTCGGGATCAATGGTGGGCATGCAGAGCCTTTTTGCGGAGGCGTTCATCCGTTTGATATTTTCAGAAGGTCTGAAGAGGAAGATAGAGCCGTTCCTCCCCCGGTAAGCCTTTAGCCCCTCAAAGATTTCCTGTCCATAATGGAAACACATAGCCGTGGGTTCGAGGGATAGCTCATGGTAAGGCCCTATCATGGCATCATGCCATCCCCTGTCATGGTGATACTTCATCGTAAAAAAATGATCGGTAAATATTTTCCCAAACCCCAGATTGGACTCATCAGTTGGCCTTGCCTTTCCTTTTTCCGGTGGAACCTGAACAATCTTTATTTCCATAGATACATCCCCCTTCGTCATTAAAGCATTTCCCTTCCTACTACTAAATCATCCTTCTATCAAGGTTTCTGTACTGAATGGCCTCGGCGATATGGCAGGAGCGGATATCTTTCTCTTCTTCGAGATCCGCGATGGTACGGGCAACTTTCAATATTCTCGTATAGGCACGGGCGCTAAACCCGAGCTTATCAATCGCCATTTCGATCAGTTTTCGAGAATCTTCATCAATGATGCAACATTCCTTGATCTGTTTGTCGGACATACCGGCATTTAACAGGGTATCATGACCATCGAATCTTTTTTTCTGCCGCGCCCTTGCCCTGACGATCCTTTCTTCGATGATCTCGGATGACTCTCCG
>Ga0210033_1004221_pt1 | contig 11172 bp, 8 predicted proteins | sample CryGeymeta201501_FD_185465 | JGI IMG/M metagenome (GOLD analysis project Ga0210033, IMG submission 185465) | Groundwater microbial communities from Crystal Geyser aquifers in Utah, USA - Crystal Geyser metaG 2015-01 (SPAdes) (version 2) | ecosystem: Environmental > Aquatic > Deep subsurface >... | reverse complement strand
TTCGCCGACCTCGTCCAGCTCAACCTGTCCCGCAACCCCATCGGCCCCGACGGCGCCGAGGCCCTCGTCCGCGGCCCCCACCCGCCCCGCCTCACCGCCCTCCTGCTCAACTTCGCCTTCGTCACCGACGAGGGCCTGACCGCCCTCACCCACGCCCCCCGCCTCACCGGCCTGCGCCACCTCGACCTCGTCGACAACGCCATCGGCGACGCAGGCGTCGCCGCGCTCGTGCGCTCGCCCCACCTCACCCATCTCGAGCTCCTCAACCTCGACATGAACCGGATCACCGACGCGGGCGCCGCCCTCCTCGCCAGCGCCCGCAACCTCCCCCGCCTGCGCACCCTCAACCTGCAGCACAACCCGATCAGCCCCGACGCCGTCGACGCCCTCACCCACGCCCTCGGCCACCGCCTCGAGCTGCGCGTCACCACCTACGGGCCCCGGAGGAGCGCATGACCGCCCGAAGCACCCTCGCCCTGCTCGCCACCCTCACCGTCGCCTGCGCCACCACCCCCGCCGCACCGCCGCGCCCACCCACGCCCATCCCCGCCCCCGCCGATCCCCGCGACGCCCTCTGCCACCAGCTCGCCGAGGAGCAGCGAGCCGAGCTCCGCAAGTGGAACGCCGCCGCCGCCGAGACCGCCGAGGCCACCTCGCGCCCCGCCCCGCCCCGCTCGCCCTCGACGCCCTGCCCCCCTGGCTCCCCACCTGCCACCGCGCCCCCGACGCCGTCTTCGTCACCCTGCTCGGCGACCTCGCCCCCACCGCCGGCGCCATCGAAGGCAAGCTGCGCCTCGTCCGCGCCGACACCGACGGCCGCCAGACCTCCCTCCCGGTCGACGACCACTTCCTGCACCGCGACGGCTGCGCCAGCGACCTCCAGCTCCACGTCTCCGACCTCGACGGCGACGGCACCAGCGAGCTCGCCTGGCGCTACGTGCCCCCCTGCGCCCCTGACGCCCCGCCCCGCTCGCGCCTCGTCACCCGCGTCGGCCTCGGCCTCGTCGATCACCCCGCCGTCGCCGGCCTCACTCCCTACGAGGTCACCGGCGTCGACGCCGACGGCCACCCCGAGGTCCAGCTCGAGCTCTACCGCCTCCGCGACGCCACCGTCCCGCCCGACGCCGCCCTCCTTCACGCCCGCCGAACGCTCGCCGGCGACTTCGCCATCGACGCCGACGAGGCTCGACGCCTCTGCCCCGTCGACCCCGTCCCCATCGACGCCGACACCACGCGCGGCCCCGCCCTCCTCCACGCCATCACCTGCGCGTGGCTCTACGGCCAGCCCGCCGTGCTGCTCCAGCCGCTGCTCGGCGCGGTCTGTCACGGAGACGCCGATCCCGGATGCCAGGCGCACGCCTGCGACGACGCGCCCCACAGCCTGTGCGGCGCCACGGTCGCCCTCCGGGCCTGGCTGCGCCGGACGCCGCCCGTCCGGCTCACCCATCCCGGCGCGGAGCCCTGACGAGCGGGAGCAACACACGTAACCTGTTGTAAACTCAGGGATAATAGGCGTCGGGCTCGAAGGTCACGCCGTACTGCGCCTCCACCGCCTCGAGGTCCCGGTGGTAGATGTCCCAGAGGAACACCACGTCGCCATCGTCGCCCACCCGCACCGTCACGTAGTCGAGGAACACCGCCGGCCCGTGCTCGAGCGGCTGGCTCATCTCGGTGTCACCCGCGGCGTTGATGCGGATCCGGCGCTCCGTCCACGCGTCGTCCTCGCGGCTCAGCAGATAGTGCGCGAGCCGGTCGGGGTTCTCGACCCGGATGCAGCCATGCGAGAACGCCCGCACCTCCTCGCGGAACAGGTCCTTGCGGTTGGTGTCGTGCATGTAGACGTCGTGGTCGTTCGGGAACAGGAACTTGAACTGGCCCAGCGCGTTGGTCGGCCCCGGCGCCTGCTTGATCATCTCCCCCGACCCCGTCGGGATGATCGTGTAGCCGTTCTCCTTCCAGAAGTTCGGCTTGCCCGCCGCCTGCTTGTGCAGCTGCGTGCGGATCCGCGCCGGCACCGTCCAGGACGGGTTGAACACCACCCGCTCCACCCGATCGATCATCTCCGGCGTCGCGTCCGGGAAGTGGAACTTGCGGTCCTTCTTGTCCCGATACTTCTTCCGGCTCCCCGTGATCACCCGGAACAACAGCTTCTGCTCGCCCTTGTCCCAGACCTCGCCCACGAACTCCGGTACGTTCACGTACACGTAATAGTCTGACGTACCAACAGGATCCTCGCGCAACCGCTGCAGGTTGACCTTGAGCTCCCCCAGCCGGAACGCCGCCGGGACCTTCATCGCCTCGACCATCACATAGTCGATGATCGCCCGCTCCCCCAGCAGGTTGTTGCGCCGATACCGGCGGATCGACTCCGTGAAGGCCTCGTCCCACTGGTCGTCGATCGGCCCGGCGTACAGCCGCTCAGCCGCCAGCCGCTCCTTGATCGGTCGGATCAGCTTCTCCGGATACCGCTTGTACCCCGGCTTGTACTCCTCCTCCTCGCCGCGCTTCGGTCGCTTGATCTTCGGCAGCTTCCCCGGCCAGCCGCCCGCCGCCACGATCGCCTCGTAGCGCCCCAGCGCCTCCATCAGCCGACCGTACTGCGGCCCGCGCGGCCGCAGCGCCTCCAGCACCGCGTCCACCCCGTCCGCGCCCGAGGCCCCCGCCACGTCCCGCAGCAGCTGCTCCTGCACCGGCCGCAGCGCCGCCTCATCCGAGGCCAGCCGAGGCCGCATCGCCCGCCCATACCGCATCAGCCCATCGGCCAGCAGCACCTCGAGCTCCGGCATCGCCTCAGCAGCCGGCGCCGCCACCAACGCGTCGATCCGCGGCACGTGGAACGTGGCCGGCTCAAGCGCCTCCGCCCCGACCCCGCGCAGCGCCGCGGCCACCCGCTCACCCGCCGGCGTCAGCCCGGACCCCGTCGTGAACACCGTCCGATACGCCGTCGAGGCATAAAACGCCTCCAGACCCGCCCGATGATCCGGAGCCGGCACCAGCGCCAGGGCCGCCTGCAGCCGATCGGCGTCCAACACCGCAGCGACCGGGGCGGCAGGCGGTGGCTCGGCCTCCGGCGCCTTCACCGGCTGCGGCGCCACCACGGCCTCAACCGGGGCCATCGGCTCTCCACCCCTGGCGTCCGAGGCGCACCCCGTTCCCCCCAGCAGGAGCGCGGCTGTCAACAGCCCGGCCAGCGCTGATGCTCGCATCTCGAATCCTCACGTTGGGCTCGCCGCACGCGACGAGGCTTGACCAGACGGGTGCTCACGGCGCTCTATGTGTCCTTCGGAGCAGGCGTCAGGATCGGCCCGATCCACGCGGGCCGCGTCCCCTTGGTGACCGCCACGGCCCCGCTGCCGTCCGTCGGCGCGATCGTCACCCGGCACCCCCGCACCGTCGTGCAGACCTGAAAGATGACGTACTTGCGATCGGGCCCCCAACTCGCCTCCGACGCCCCGACGTTGAACTTACCATCGTAATTCTTGTGGTAGTACAGCTGCTTACGCTTGCCGTCGGGCTCCGTCACGAAGACGCTCCCCCGCTCCACCACGAGGTCGTCCGCTCTCGACGGCCGCGACACCAGGTCCGGCACCCCCTCCGCGACCTTGACCTCGTGCGTGGCCAGATCGATCTCCATCTGCCGCCAGGTCCCGTCGCGCATCGCCGTGAAGGTCACCGCCCTCCCCCCCGGCACCCACGCCGGGTTCAGGATGTTGGCGTTCGTCGCGTCCTCGTTGCGGTACAGCAGCTCCTCGCCGCTCCCGCTCGCGTTCGCTTTGTACAGGACGTTCACGTCGCCGTCCCGACGCGTGAACACGATCTGCCCCGGCAGCGCGTCGCGCGGCGTGCAGGCCACGAGCAGAGTGGCAGACGCCACGATGAGCAGCAGGAGCGCGGTAGTTTGTCGGGTCGTCATAGCAGGTGGACCTCCATCCATGGCCATTGCACAGGGGTTATCGCGACATGGGGTGCCCGGTCAACTCCTGTGGCCGCGACACACCGTTCTGCGGTTGCCCAATCGACGCCAGACACCGATACTCACCCCCGCGTCCCCTCCGCCCCCTGATCCACACGGAGCCCCCATGTCCGACGCCCCCTTCCTCCAGCCCTACCTCGGCCGCACCCCCACCATCGACCCCACCGCCTGGGTCCACCCCCGCGCCACCCTGATCGGCGACGTGCTCATCGGCCCCGAAGCCACCGTCTGGCCCAACGCCACCCTCCGCGGCGACGACGGCCGCGTCGTCATCGGCGCCCGCACCTCCATCCAGGACGGCGTCGTCATCCACGCCACCGAGGATCGCTCCTTCACCGCCATCGGCGATCAGGTCACCGTCGGCCACAACAGCACCGTCCACGGCGCCCGCGTCGCCGACAACTGCATCATCGGCATGGGCTCCATCCTCCTCGACAACGCCTCCATCGGCGAGTTCTGCCTCATCGGCGCAGGCACCCTCATCACCCAGAACAAGCAGATCCCCCCCTACAGCCTCGTCCTCGGAAGCCCCGGCCGCGTCGTCCGCCGCGTCACCGATGAGGAGCTCGCCTGGATCGCCTACAGCTGGCACCGCTACGTCGAGCAGTGCCGGATCTACCGGGCCGGCTGAGGGGGGGCTACCCGACATTGACCCCGCCCCCCGCCTGGTCCAGACTGCCCGACGCGCGCCGAGCCCCCTCCGGGCGGCCCCTGCGCGATCCGGCCCCCAAGACAGAGCCTGCGCCCATGCACGACGCGCCCACCGCGAACCTCGATCCCCCTGGCCAGCCGCTGGTGACCCGGCTGCTGTCGCCGCTGGTGATGACGTGCTTTTTGCTGTCGGGCCTGACGGGGCTGCTGTACCAGACGCTGTGGGGGCGGACGCTGGGGCTGTTCCTGGGCCACAGCTCGTACGCGCACACGGTCGTGCTGGCGACGTTCATGGGGGGGCTGGCGCTGGGGAACCACCTGTTCGGGCGGCGCGTGGACAAGGCGCGGCGGCCGTTGCAGTGGTACGCGTGGCTGGAGATCGGGATCGGGGCGCTGGCGGCGCTGTTCCTGGTCGGGTTTCCGGCGCTGACGACGGTGTACGTCGGGATCGGCGCCGAGCTGGGGCCGGAGAGCGGGTGGATCCTGCCGCTGAAGGTCGTGCTGAGCGTGCTGTCCATCCTGGCGCCGACGACGCTCATGGGCGGGACCCTGCCGGTGCTTGGTAAAGCCCTGATCAGCAACGAAGAATCGATCGGCTCGGGGGTCGGGCGGCTGTACTTCATCAACACGGCGGGCGCCATCGTGGGGTGCTACCTGGGCGGGTTCACGCTGGTGGAGGCCGTCGGGGTGCCGAGCGCCATGGGGCTGGCCGCGGCGACGAACATCGGGATCGGGCTGGTGCTGCTGGTGGTGGAGCGCACGCTGCCGGGCACGCGCGGGGACGTCGACGAGGACGATCTGGAGGAGGAGGAGGAGGAAGAAGGCGACGAGGAGGTGGGGGAGGCGGCGAGCGCGGGGGAGGAGCCGCGGGCGGAGATGGCGCGGGCGGAGGTCGAGGGTGTCGTCGAGGCGGCTGCGGTCGTGGCCGAGCCGGCGCACACGCCGCGGGAGGTGCGGTTCACGCTGGTGGCCATCGGGCTCGGCGGGGCGCTGTCGATGCTGTACGAGCTGGTGTGGACGCGGCTGGTGGCGTTCGTGTTCGGGTCGTCGTCGCAGTCGTTCTCGGTGATGCTGATGACGTTCATCACGGGCATCGCGCTGGGGGGGGGGCTCTCGGCGAAGCTGCTGACGAAGCGGCGGGACGCGGTGCGGTGGTTCGCGATGTGTGAGTTCGGGGTGGCGGCGTCGATCCTGGCGATGCTGCCGCTGTATGAGCGGTTCCCGTATGCGTTCGCGGTGATCCGGCAGCTGGTGGCGCCGAACGATGGCGGGTTCGCCATCATGCAGACGCTGCAGATCGGGCTGCTGTTCTCGGCCATGCTGGTGCCGACGACGCTGATCGGGATGACGCTGCCGCTGGCCACGCGCATCGTGGTGGAGCGGCTCGATCACGTGGGGGAGGGGATCGGCTCGACGTTCTCGGTGAACACGGTGGGGACGCTGATCGGGGCGGCGCTGACGGGGCTGGTGGTGCTGCCGGCGCTGGGGCTCCAGGCGACGCTGTACCTGGGGGTGGTGGGGAGCGCGGGCGTCGGGGTGCTGCTGGTCTGGGCGCACCGGGGGAGCAGCCCGCGGTGGACGGCGGTGACGGCGGCGGTGACGGTCGTGACCATCGCGCTGGCGATCGTGTGGATCGGGCGGTGGGACACGGTGCTGCTGACCGCGGGGTACTTCCGGGGCAAGGAGCCGCCGGTGTCGTTCGAGGCGATGAAGTCGCGGTACGCCCGGCACATGCTGCTGTTCAACAAGGACGGCGTCGACACGACGGTGACCGTCATCAAGGTCGACGACCAGCGCTTCTTGAAGGTCAACGGCAAGACGGACGCCTCGACCCACCCGCTCGACATGCGCACACAGATCATCAGCGGGCACCTGCCGCTGCTGCTGCACCCCGGTGAGCCGAAGGAGATCCTCGTGATCGGCCTCGGCAGCGGCATCACGGTGGGCACGACGCTGCTCTACCCCGAGACGCGCACGCGCGCCGTGGAGATCTCGGACGCCGTCGTCGAGGGCGCCCGGCTGTTCGGCCCCGAGAACCGCTACATGCACGACAACCCGCGCATGACGATGGTCGTCGGCGACGCCAAGGACTACCTGCTGCTCGAGGACAAGACGCGCTGGGACGTGATCATCTCGGAGCCGTCGAACCCGTGGATCAGCGGCATCGCGTCGCTGTTCTCCGTGGACTTCTTCTCGGCCATCCACGACCGCCTGGCCGACGACGGCATCTACCTGCAGTGGATGCAGCTCTACTCGTTCAACGACGAGACGCTCTCGCGCAGCCTGAACAGCGTGCGGGCGGCCTTTCCGTATGTGACGCTCTTTCGGTTCAGCAACCCGGACTGCCTCATCGTCGCCTCGCGGCAGCCGCTGCGGCCGGACCCGGCAAGGATCGACCGCCTCCTGGCGCTGCCGGGGATCGGCGAGGATTTGCGGCCGGGCCGACCGGTGGTGATCCATAGCGCGCTGGAGCTGCTGGCGCACCAGGTGTTGTCGGACGAGGTCGTCAGCGCCGCCTTCCCCGCCCGTCCGCCCCTGAACACCGACGACCACCCCTGGCTCGAGTTCGAGGCGCCGCGGGCGATGTTCCGCCAGGACAAGCCCACCCTCATCGACGGCCTCGACGAGCGCCAGCGCCCGCTCTCCCGGTGCCGCCTGCCGCTCTGCCGCATCCTGGCGGCCAACCCGCCCTCCGAGCTCCAGCGCCAGCGCATCGCCGACGCCCTCGAGGGCGCCGGCCGCGTCGACCTCGCCCGCACCATCAAGCAGGTCATCGAGCCCCGCACCGTGGACGAGCTCACCCGCGAGGCCGTCCTGCACGACGACACCGACCTCCAGGTCGCCCTCCGCGTCTCCGAGCTCCTCGCCTCCGACGCCCCCATCGACGACGAGTCCTGCGACCTGTACGTGCCCCATCTCGCCCACCTCGCCCGGCGCCGGACGACCTTCCTCACCGAGCCCGACACCCAGCCCCTCGAAGACCTCATCGTCCGCTGCTCCCGCGGGCGCCCCATCGCCGCCACCGCCTTCCTCGCCGAGCTCGCCGACGTCTTCTACAACGCCGGCTGGCTCGACGACGCCATCGACACCGCCGAGGACGCCATCGACGACGCGCCCGTGGGCACCGACCGCGGCGCCCTGCTCTCCCTGCTCCGCACCCTCGGCCGCGCCGCCCTGGAGCAAGGCAATAAACCGAAGGCAGATCGGGCGTTTACGGCGATTCGGCGGTTCATCCCGCGCGACCGGGAGGCCCGCGCCTACTTCGGACGTTGACGATGCCGACGCCCTCCTCGCGGCGCGGCGCGACGCGACAACCCCTGGAGCCCCTCATGACCAGGCCCCTCCTCCCCTCCCTGCTCACACTGGCCCTGCTGCCCGCGCTGCTCGGGGCGTGCAGCACGCCCCAGAACAGCCTCCCGACCTCCGAGCCCGACGCCGCCCTCGACCATGCCCCCGAGCTCGGCGCACACGCCGTGTTCATCGACGTCAACGACTTCGAGGCCCTCCGCCAGCGCGGCGCCACCGTGCTCGACGCCCGCGACCCCGCCGACTTCGAGCGCGGTCACGTCCCCAACGCCGTCTCCGCCCCCTGGCAGGCCTTCGTGGACGGTGAGCAGACCGGGCTCCTCAGCCCCACCGACGCCCTCCAGAGCCGCCTGCGCGCCCGCGGCGTCGACAACGATCGGCCCGTCCTCGTCTACGGCGCCTGGGAGGCCGCGTGGGGCGAGGAGGGCCGGATCTTCTGGATGCTGGAGTACCTCGGCCACCCCGCCGTGCACATCCTCAACGGCGGCCTCGACGCCTGGACCGCCGCGGGCGGCGCCCCCACCGCCGACGTCGCCGCCCCGGCCCCCGGCGGCTTCACCGCCGCGCCCCTGCCCGAGCTCCGCGCCACCGCCGACCAGCTCAACGCCGCGCTCGCCGACCACAGCCTCGTCATCCTCGACATCCGCGAGGACGACGAGTTCCACGGGGCCACGCCCTACGGCGAGTCGCGGGGAGGGCACATACCGGGCGCCGTCCACTTCCGGTGGAAGGACGTCTTCACGCTCACCGGCGCGCTCAAGCCCCAGCAGGAGCTGCGGCTGCGCTTCGAGGCGCTCGGCATCGACGATGGCGACACCGTCGCGGCCTACTGCACCGGCGGCATCCGCTCCGGGTTCATCTACGCCATCATGCGCTGGATGGGCTACGAGCACCCGAGCAACTACGACGGCTCGTGGTGGGAGTGGGCGGCGCGCGCCGACCTGCCGGTCGAGCTGTAGGCTCAGACGACTCCGTTCTCCCGCAGCCGCTGCATCAGGAAGTCGTGCGTGCGCACCGCCGGCTGGCCGTTGTCGCGCAGCGGGGTCAGCATCACGTCGCTGCCGGGGTGGAGGAAGAACGGCATCGACATCCGGCCGCCGTCGCTCCCCTCGGGGTTGACGACCCGGTGCGTGGTCGCCGGCAGCATCCCGCCGGTCACCCGCTGCATCATGTCGCCCGTGTCGCAGATCATCGCGTCCGCCAGCGTCTCGAGCGACACCCACTCGCCGTCGCGCGTCAGCAGCTCCAGCCCTGGCCGCGTCGAGGCCGGCAGCACCGTCAGCAGGTTGATGTCCTCGTGGGCGGCCGCGCGCACCGCGCCCGCAGGCACCTTCACGCCCATATCCGGGTAGTTGATGATGCGCAGCACGCTGTTGCCGTCCTGCACCATCGCCCGGAAGTAGCTCGCTGGCTGCCCCAGGTGCGCCCCGATGGCGTCCAGCAGCTTCCACGCGAAGCCCTCGAAGCTCGTGAACAGGGCCGCGAACACGTCCTCGAACGCGGGCACCTCCGCCGGGAACCGGTTGGCCGGGATGGCGCCGCTCACCGTCAGCGGATGACCCGCCGGCAGCGCCCGCCCCACGTGCCAGAACTCCTTGAGGTCCGGCGCCGCCTGATCCTTGGCCCGCTCCAGCCCGAACGGCGTATAACCGCGCTGATGCCCATCCTCGGGCGTGGTGTAGACCCGCTTGACCGGCTCGGCCAGCGCGAACGTCTCGGCCGCCACGGCGTAGCCACGCTCGATCAGCTCCAGATCGATCCCGTGCCCCCGCACCGCCACGAACCCCAACCGCTCCAACGACTCGCCCAGCACCCCCACGAACGCCGCCCGGCGCTCCGCATCCCCGCTGTCGAAGTCTCTCAGATCCACGACCGGAATCGACTCGATCTTCATGGGCCCACCCTCTCAAGCTCGCGTCCCGGACGGCGCGCCCCCGCGCCTGAACCGCACGCAGCGCCCGCCCACCTCGTCATGGTCGGGCTCCGCATCCCGGAGCCCCGACCGACGCGGGGAGGTATACTATCGGCCTCGGCATTACACAACTGCGGCAATCTTCCACCCGGAGGCGGCCTCACGATTTCCATGAGACGCGCAACGCTCTATGATGGGAGCCGCTGCTCACAGGGAGGACCCCATGCACCACTTCGTCATCCTGCTCAAGGCCCAGAATTACAAGATCTATGTCACCGGTAAGGTCAACAAGCCGGGAGATTTCTTGACCGGCAAGCCCGTCAATGTGATGCAGGCCATCTCCATGGCGGGCGGCCTGACGCCTTTCGCCTCGCCCGGATCGATCATGGTCCTCCGGAACGTGGGGGGCAAAGAAGAGGTCTTCCCCTTCAATTATAAAGAGGTGGCTAAGGGCCAATTTCTGGAGCAGAATCGCATGCTGTTGCCGGGAGATGTGGTGGTAGTGCCCTAACTGAGAGGGAAAACAGGGAATTTATGGGCACTAGAACCTGGCTGGGACTGGCAATAATTATGAGCCTGTGGGCCGCTAACCTCGCAGTGGCGGCCGACTGGTCCCTGGTGCCTTCGGTGACTCAGAAATCCGAGTTTAACAGCAATATAAATTTGACTTATAACAGCCCGCTCAGCGACTATATTTTTACCCTGACGCCGGCTGCGGACTTCAACTACACCACGGAAATCACCCAGTTACAGGGTCATTTGGGGTTAAGCGGCCAGCATTTCATAACTAATAGTAATCTTGACCATGTCGACCAGAATTACCAGATCAACGGGAAATATCAGGCAACTCCTAAAGTCAATCTGTCGTTGAACACCTCTTATATTGTTGATAGCACCCTCTTGCAGGAATTAATGGCTTCCGGATTGGTTATAGGCCGCTCCCCGCGCACTTCTTTCTTGGCAAACCCGGGAATGACCTACAATATTACCGAACGTCTGTCGAGCACGATAAACTATAATTTTACTAGAGTCCTCTACCAGCTTCCCCAGTACACTGATTATACCACCCATCAAATAGGATTTATCTTCAATTACCTATTAAGAAATGAAAGGACCACCCTCACCAACAGCAATATTGTCCGGGAAACACTCTATCCAGGAGGTAACAGCTACAAAACCTTGGGGGTTTATCTGGGAGCCAACCATAAATTCAGGGAAAACTGGGAGTTCAATCTTCTGGGTGGCATGAACATCAATAAGTCTGACTTTGCCACCCAAGTGCAGGATTTTTCCCAGTTTCCCTTCTTTATCTCGGTACAGCAAAAGAGAG
>Ga0210033_1004220_pt1 | contig 11173 bp, 3 predicted proteins | sample CryGeymeta201501_FD_185465 | JGI IMG/M metagenome (GOLD analysis project Ga0210033, IMG submission 185465) | Groundwater microbial communities from Crystal Geyser aquifers in Utah, USA - Crystal Geyser metaG 2015-01 (SPAdes) (version 2) | ecosystem: Environmental > Aquatic > Deep subsurface >... | reverse complement strand
CTTGGCGATGCCCTGACCGCCGAGGATCACCCGCAATACCGCTTTCGCAGGCTGCTTGACACGCTTGATCGCGGCCCCGGCGACGTGCGGCCCTGGGTCGCAACCCAAGCCCCCTGCCCGGCACGTAACCGACTGATCTCGCTCTCGTTGCGCCCCGCCCCGGTGACCGACCAGTGGCTGACCGAGGGCCAGCACCTGACCGATCTGGATCAGGCGACCGACAAGATGACCCTGATCGAGGCCCCGACCCCGCGCGCCGAGGCGCTGGCGATTGCCCTGATCCTGCGCGAGGCCGCTTCGACCGACCGCACCGCCGCCCTGATCACCCCCGACCGCAACCTTGCCCGTCTGGTGACGGTGGCGCTGGAACGCTGGGGCATCCTGCCCGACGACAGCGCCGGGCGGCCGCTGGCGCTATCGCCGCCGGGGCGGTTGCTGCGCCATGTGGCGGCGCTGTTCGGGCGGCGAATGACCGCTGAAGCGCTGCTGGCCGTGCTGAAGCACCCCCTGACCGCTGCCGGGGCGGGGCGGGGCGATCACCTGCGCCTGACCCGCGCGCTGGAGCTGAAGTTGCGCCGATATGGCCCGGCTTTCCCCACGGTCGCGGTGGTGGCCGAATGGGCAGCAAAGCAACCCGACCCGCTGGCGCTGGCATGGTCGGCATGGCTGGGGCAGGCGCTGGCGGGGGTCGAGACCGTCGCCACCCTCCCGCTGGCTGACCACGTTGCCCATCACCTTGCGCTGACCGAGGCCCTCGCGCGCGGACAAGGTGGGGCGGATGCCAGCGCCCTTTGGCAGCAAAAATCGGGCGAGGCGGCACTGGCGGTGATGCAGGAGTTGCAGCGTGAGGCCCCGCATGGCGGCAACCTGACCGCGTTCGACTACCGCGATCTGTTCGAGGCAGTTCTGGATCAGGGCACGGTGCGCGACGACGTTCTGGCCCACCCGCGTATCCTGATCTGGGGTTCGCTTGAAGCCCGGGTGCAGGGCGCGGAGCTGGTGATCCTGGGCGGGCTTGACGATGGCACCTGGCCGCAACTGCCGCCGCCCGACCCGTGGCTGAACCGCCAGATGCGGCTGCAAGCCGGGCTGCTGCTGCCCGAGCGCCGGATCGGCCTTGCCGCGCATGACTATCAGCAGGCGGTGGCTGCCGCCGAGGTGGTGCTAAGCCGCGCCGTGCGTGATGCCGACGCCGAAACCGTGCCGTCGCGCTGGCTGAACCGGCTGACCAACCTGCTGGGGGGCTTGCCGATGCAGGGCGGTCCGGCCGCTTTGGTGGCAATGCAGGCGCGCGGGGCGCGGTGGCTGCGGCTGGCTGCGGCGCTTGAGACCCCGACCACGGCGCTGCCACCCGCGCCCCGCCCCGCCCCGCGCCCGCCGCTGGCCGCGCGCCCCGCCACCTTGCCGGTCACGGCCATCAAGACCCTGATCCGTGACCCCTACGCAATTTATGCGCACTATGTTCTGGGGCTGAAAAAGCTTGATCCCCTGCACCAGTCGCCCGACGCGCGACTGCGCGGCTCGGCGCTGCACAGCATCCTCGAGCGCTTTGTTGCGGAACGTCCGACCGAGACCCGCGCTGCGGCCCGCGCCCGCCTGCTGGCAATTGCCGCGCAGGTGCTGGCGCTCAAAGCCCCGTGGCCCGCCGCCCGGGCACTGTGGCTGGCCCGGCTGGCGCGCGCCGCTGATTTCTTTCTGACATTCGATGCCGCCGACGGGGGCACGCCGGTGCTGCTGGAACAGCCGGGGGCGATCACACTTTCGCCGCTGCCCTTTACCCTGACCGCCCGGCCTGACCGCATCGACCTGCTGCCCGACGGGCGGCTGCATATCGTTGATTACAAGACCGGAACCCCGCCGACGGCCAAGCAGCAGGCGCTGTTCGACAAGCAATTGCTGCTTGAGGCCGCGATGGTCGAGCACGCGGCTTTTGCCACCCTCGCCGGGCGCGCGGTGGCAAAGGTCAGCTATGTCGGCCTTGGCAGCAGCCCCAAGGTGGTTGCAACCGGGATCACCGCCGACCTGCTGACCGAGGTCTGGGCCGACCTGCACAAGCTGATCACCCGCTACCTCTCGCCCGCGCAGGGCTACCTGTCGCGCCGCGCCGTGTTTCAGGAACGCGAAGGCGGCGACTATGACCACCTTGCGCGCTACGGCGAGTGGGACCAAAGCGACCCGCCACACCCCGAGGATGTCGGATGAACCGCGATGACGCCACCACGCGGCAGGTCCAGGCGGCCGATCCGCGCCTCTCGACCTGGCTTGCCGCCAACGCCGGTTCGGGCAAGACCCGGGTGCTGACCGACCGGGTGGCGCGGCTGTTGCTGGCCGGCGTCGATCCGGGGCGGATTTTGTGCCTGACCTACACCAAGGCCGCCGCCAGCGAGATGCAGAACCGCCTGTTCAAGCGCCTTGGCAGTTGGGCCATGCTGAACGACGATGGCCTGCGCGCCGAGCTGGTCAAACTTGGGGTTGACGGCGCCCTGGCAGACCAGACGCTGGCCGCCGCCCGACGCCTGTTTGCGCGCGCGATCGAGACGCCGGGCGGCTTGCGGATTCAGACCATCCACAGCTTTTGTGCCGGCCTGCTGCGCCGCTTTCCGCTCGAGGCCGGGGTCTCGCCGCTGTTCACCGAGCTTGACGATCGCGCCGCCAGCCTGTTGCGCGAGGAAATTCTCGACGAGTTGGGCGAGGCTGGGGCGCTTGATGATCTGGCGCGCGCCTACACTGGCGAGGATTTCGCCCGTCTGGCGCAAGAGGTGGCTACCCACAGCGCTGCCTTTGCCCCGCCCTTGTCGCCCGCCGAATGCCGGGTGCGGTTCGGCCTGCCCCAGGGGCTGACCCCGGAGGGGCTGCTAGCGCAGGTATTTCTGGGCGGCGAAGCCGACCTGCTGGCGCAGGTCGGCGTGGTGCTGGCAACCGGATCGACGCGCGACACTGACGCTGCTGATGCCCTGAGCGCCGCGCTATCTCAGGCCCAGGATATTTCTCTGTTGCGTGAGTTAGAGACTGTTTTGCTGACGGGCAGCAAGGCCAGGGAACCCTTTTCCGCCAAGGTCGGATCGTTTCCGACCAAGGCCAGCCAAGCGAAACTCGGCGCGAATCTTCCCCCGCTGGAAGACCTGATGCGCCGAATCGAGGCCGCCCGACCGCTGCGCCTTGCGCTGGCCGCGGCCGAGCGCACCGAAGTGATGCACGCCTTTGCGAGCGCCTTTTTGCCGCGCTACGCGGCGCGCAAACTGGCGCGCGGGGCGCTTGATTTCGACGATCTGATTTCCCGCGCCAAGGCCCTGCTGACCGATCCTGCGGTGGCGCAGTGGGTGCTGTTCCGGCTGGACGGTGGCATCGACCACATTCTGGTGGACGAGGCCCAGGACACCTCGCCCGATCAGTGGCAGGTGATCCGGCTGCTGGCGCAGGAATTCACCGCCGGGATCGGCGCGCGCGATGTTGCCCGCACGATCTTTGTAGTGGGCGACAAGAAGCAGTCGATCTACTCGTTCCAAGGCGCGGATGTGGCTGCGTTCGATGCCATGCAGGCGTTATTTCAGGCCCAATTGGCGGAAATAGACACGCCTTTGCAAGGGCTTGAGCTGGAATATTCGTTCCGCTCGTCGCCCGCGATCCTGCGGCTGGTCGATCTGACCTTCGGCGATTCGGCGCTGCGCGATGTCGGCGGCAAGGTGAACCACATCGCCTTCAAGCCCACCATGCCGGGGCAGGTGGAATTGTGGCCGCCGATCCTGCCCGAGGGCGACCCCGAACCGGAAAACTGGTTCGACCCGGTTGATCTGACAAGCGGCAAGAACCCCGCTGCAATCCTGGGCGAACAGATCGCCGCCCGCATCAAGGCAATGATCGACGGCGGGGTTCAGATTCCCACCGATGGCGGCCCGCGCCCGGTGCATGCGGGTGATTTTCTGATCCTGGTGCGGCGACGCTCAAAGATTTTTGCCGAGATCATCCGTGCCTGCAAGGCGCTTGGCCTGGCGATTGCCGGGGCCGACCGGCTAAAGCTCGGGGCCGAACTGGCGGTCAAGGATCTGGCGTCCTTGCTGGCCTTTCTGGCAACCCCCGACGACGATCTTGCACTGGCCGAAGCGCTGCGCTCGCCGCTGCTGGGGTGGTCTGAAAAGCGGCTCTATACGCTGGCACAGGGTCGCAATGGCACTCTGTGGGAAGCCCTGCGTCAGGCCGACGCGCCCGACACTCTGGGCATCCTGCACGATCTGCGCGATCATGCCGATTTCCTGCGCCCGTTCGATCTGATCGAGCGCGCACTGACCCGGCACGACGGTCGGCGCAAGCTGCTGGCACGGCTGGGGGCCGAGGCGGAAGACGGCATCGACGAGCTGTTGGGCCAGGCCCTTGCTTATGAGCGCAACGAGGTGCCCAGCCTGACCGGCTTTCTGACCTGGTTGCAGACCGACGACGTCGAGGTCAAGCGCCAGATGGATGCGGCCGGGCGGCGGATCCGGGTGATGACGGTGCACGGGGCCAAGGGGCTGGAAGCGCCGATCGTGATCCTGCCCGATACCGCCGACCACAGCCCGCGTGACCGCGACGAACTGCTGGTGCTGGCCGATGGCACCGTGGTGTGGAAATCCCCCAGCAACCAGAACCCGCCCCGGGCGCAGGCGGCGATCGAGGCCCGCGCCGCCAAGGTGGCGGCGGAACGGCTGCGGTTGCTCTACGTGGCGATGACCCGCGCGCAAAGCTGGCTGATCGTGGCGGCGGCGGGCAAGCTGACAGGCGGCGAGGCGTGGTATGACCTGATCCGGCACGGGCTGGAGGCCGCCGGGGCCGAGGTGCTGCCCGGTGGCGGGCTGATCTACCGGGCGGGTGACTGGCCGGAACCGATACCCGGCGCATCCCCCGACGTGGCCACGGCCGAGCCGCTGCCCGACTGGGCGCGGCAACCGGCCCCCGCCGCACCGCATCCGCCGATTGCCCTGTCGCCGTCAAACCTGGCTGGGGCCAAGGTCGTGCCGGGCGATCCGGGCGATGGCGACCCGGACGCCATGCGGCGCGGCACTGCGGTGCACCTGCTGCTTGAACATCTGCCCGGGCAGGGCGCGGCGCTGTGGCCCGCGCTGGCCGACGCCTTGCTGGGCGACAGCGGTGACAAACCCGCAGCGCTGGCCGAGGCCGCCGCCGTGCTGACCGCGCCTGATCTGGCATGGCTGTTCGCCGCCGACGCCCTGACAGAAGTCTCGGTTACCGCCGAACTGGACGGGCAGCGCCTGCTGGGCACCATCGACCGGCTGATCGTCGGGCCCGACCACGTGCTGGCGATCGACTACAAATCAAACGCTTTGGTGCCCGCGACCGTCGCCGAACTGCCCGAAGGGTTGCGCCGCCAGATGCGCGCCTACGGCGTGGCGCTGGCGCAGATCTATCCCGACCGTCGGATTGATTGCGCGATCCTGTGGACGAAACCGGCGCGCCTGATGCCTCTGGATATCGTCTGATCACCCTGGCGTGAGCTCACGCGCGTGTGTGTTGCACCCAGCCGATACGCTGGCCATGCTGACGCAGCCGCCGGAGGTTGCCATGAACAAACTAGCTTTCAGCCTGTTGGCCGCAGTGGCGTCTGGCCACGCCGCGCAAGCCGAAACCCAAACCGCCGTGGTCGCAGGGGGCTGTTTCTGGTGCGTCGAGAGCGATTTCGAATCAGTGCCGGGAGTGCTCGAGGTGGTTTCCGGCTACACCGGCGGCAGTCTTGCGAACCCCAGCTACAAGCAGGTGGGTGGCGGCGGCACCGGGCACCGCGAGGCAGTCGAGATCACCTTCGATGCCGCAATGATCAGCTACGGCGAAATCCTGCGGCTGTTCTTCCGCTCGATCGACCCGCTCGATGCCGAAGGTCAGTTCTGCGACCGGGGGCAAAGTTACCGGGCGGCCATTTTCGTCTCTGACCCGGCGCAACAGGCCACTGCCGCAGCCGCCAAGGCTGAGGCCGCGCAGGCGCTTGGGCGAAAGGTCGTAACCCCGATCCTGCCCGCCACCACCTTCTGGCCCGCCGAAGGTTACCACCAGGATTACTACAAGGGGCACAATATCGTGCTGACCCGCGCCGGCCCCAAACAGCAGGCCAACGCCTATCAGTATTACCGCAACGCCTGCGGACGCGATGCGCGGGTGCGGCAGGTCTGGGGCGATCAGGCGGTGTTTGCCAACCAGCACTGAGGCTGGCGCGCCCGATCAGCCCACCTTGCAGGCCGCCATCACCGCCATGTTCAGAATATCGTTCACGGTCGAATTGGTGGCGCAGATCTGGATCGGCCGGCTGACCCCGGTCAGAATCGGCCCGATCACGGTGGCCCCGGCCATTTCCTGAATCAGCTTGACCGAGATCGAGGCCGAGTGCCGCGCCGGAACCACCAGAATGTTGGCGGGCCCGGTCAGGCGGCAGAACGGATAGGCGGCCATCGCGTCGAGGTCAAGCGCGACGTCCACTGTCATTTCGCCGTCATACTCGAAATCGACGCTCAGCCCGTCCAGCACCTTCGGCGCCCGGCTCATCTTGATCGCCCGTTCCGACACCGGATGGCCGAAGGTCGAGAACGACACGAACGCCACCCGCGGCTCCAGCCCCAGATCGCGGGCCACCCCCACCGCCTTGATCGCGATCACCGCCAGATCGTTCTCATCGGGCCATTCATGCACCAGGGTGTCGGCGACCAGCACGATCCGGCCCTTGTGCAGCAGCGCCGTCACCCCGACCGCGCCGTCTTCGGCAGTGGCGTCGAACACGTGGTTGATCAGTTGCAGCACATAGGCCGATTTGCGCGTGGCCCCGGTGACCAGCCCGTCGCCGTGACCATGGGCCAGCATCAGGGCCGAAAACACATGCCGGTCACGGGTGGCAAGGCGGTGAATGTCGCTGCGGTCAAAGCCGCGCCGTTGCAGGCGATGATAAAGGAAATCCTTGTAGGCATCGAGATGATGGGTGTTGGCGGCGTTCACCACCTCGATCTCGGCGACCGCTTCGCCCAGACCGGCAGCCTCCAGCTTTTCGCGCACGTCGGCTTCGCGCCCCACCACCAGCGCCTTGCCGAAGCCCGCGCGCTGATAGGCGACGGCGGCGCGCAACACGCGGGGGTCGTCGCCTTCGGCAAAGATCATCCGCGCCTGCGCCGTCATGGCCCTTGCGTGCAGCGCCTCAAGCATGCTGGCGGTCGGGTCCATCCGCGACTTGAGATCCATCTCGTAGGCGTGCAGATCGGCAATCACGTGGCGCGCCACGCCGCTTGCCATCCCGGCCGCGGCCACCGCCGGGGGGATTCGGTAGATCAGCCGCGGGTCGAACGGTGTCGGCAGGATGTAATCGCGCCCGAACGACAGCTTGCGCCCGTAGGCCATTGCCACTTCATCGGGCACATCCTCGCGCGCCAGGGCGGCGATGGCGTGGGCGCAGGCGATCTTCATCTCGTCGTTGATGGCGCGGGCATGGATATCCAGCGCCCCGCGGAACAGGTAGGGAAAGCCCAGCACGTTATTGACCTGATTGGGATAATCGCTGCGCCCGGTGGCGACGATGGCATCCTCGCGCACGGCGTGGGCTTCTTCGGGGGTGATTTCGGGATCGGGGTTGGCCATGGCAAAAATCACCGGGTTTTCGGCCATGCTGGCAACCATTGCAGCCGTCACCGCGCCCTTGGCCGAGACCCCCAGAAACACGTCCGCCCCAACCATCGCCTGTTCCAGGGTGCGCAGCGGGGTGTTGGCGGCGTGGGCCGATTTCCATTGGTTCATGCCCTCGGTGCGGCCCTGCCAGATCACCCCCTTGGTGTCACACATCAGGCAGTTGTCGGGCTTGGCCCCAAGCCGCTTGATCAGATCAAGGCAGGCAATCCCGGCCGATCCCGCCCCGTTCACCACAATGCGGCACTCGGTGATCTTCTTGCCGGTCAGCTCGAGCGCGTTCAACAGCCCGGCCGAGCAGATCACCGCGGTGCCGTGCTGATCGTCATGGAACACCGGGATGTCCATGATTTCCTTCAGCCGCTGCTCGATGATGAAGCATTCGGGGGCCTTGATGTCTTCCAGGTTGATGCCGCCGAATGCCGCCCCCATCAGCCGCACCGCCGCGATGATTTCATCGGGGTCTTCGCTGTCAAGTTCGATGTCGATGGCGTTGACATCGGCAAAGCGCTTGAACAGCACCGCCTTGCCTTCCATCACCGGCTTGGCGGCCAGCGCACCCAGGTTGCCCATGCCCAGAATGGCGGTGCCATTGGTGATGATCGCCACCATGTTGCCCTTGATGGTGTAGTCATAGACCTGCTCGGGATGATCGGCGATCGCCTGCACCGGCACGGCCACGCCGGGCGAGTAGGCCAGACTCAGGTCACGCTGCGTCGCCATCCGGGTGGTCGCGACCACCTCGAACTTTCCGGGGCTCGGCTCTTTATGGTAGGCCAGCGCTTCTTCCGGGGTGATCTTCATCTTGGTCATCGGGCAGCATCCTTCATGCAAGCCCCCAAGTCATAGCCCTGCGGCGCGCCCCTGCCAACAGCCTTGCAGTTGGCGCTTTTCGCGGGCGAGGCAGTTTTGTAGGGTCAGGCCGGAACGCAAGGAGATCCCGGTGACAGACGACCCGATCACGCCGATGATGGCGCAGTATCTGGCGATCAAGGCCCAGCACCGGGACGCCATCCTGTTCTACCGGATGGGTGATTTCTACGAGATGTTCCAGGACGATGCGGTGGCCGCCGCCGAAGCACTCGACATTGCGCTGACCAAGCGCGGCAAGCATCTTGGCCAGGACATCGCGATGTGCGGCGTGCCGGTGTTTGCCGCCGAGGGCTATCTGCTGACCCTGATCCGCAAGGGCTTTCGGGTGGCGATCGCCGAGCAGATGGAAGATCCGGCCGAGGCGCGCAAGCGCGGCGGCAAATCGGTGGTGCGGCGCGAGGTGGTGCGCCTTGTCACCCCCGGCACCCTGACCGAAGACAGCCTGCTGGAACCCCGCCGCGCCAACTTTCTGGCAGCGTGGGCCGCGGTGCGCGAGTCCGCGGCGCTGGCCTGGGCTGATATCTCGACCGGCGAATTCCGGGTGATGCCCTGCCCGCGGTCACGCCTTGCCCCCGAACTGGCCCGCCTCGCCCCGCGCGAGGTGCTGCTGTCCGAGGCTGTTGATGCCGATTTGGCAGCAATAGTGACTGAATCAGGCGCGGCCTTCAGCACCTGCGCGCGCTCGGCGTTCGACAGCACCGCCGCCGAACGCCGCTTGTGTGCGCTGTTCGGGGTGGCGTCGCTGGCGGGTTTCGGCAGCTTTGATCGCGCCGATTTGGCGGCGATGGGCGCGCTGGTGGATTATCTTGATCTGACCCAACGCGGCAAACTTCCGCTGCTGCACCCGCCGCAACTCGAAGTTTCGGGTGAGGCGATGCAGATCGACGCCGCCACAAGGCGCAACCTTGAAATCAGCATTGCCCTTTCAGGCGGGCGTGACGGATCCTTGCTGGCGGCGGTCGATCGCACCGTCACGGCGGGCGGCGCGCGCTTGCTGGAGCGACGCCTGTCCAGCCCGTCGTGCCAGCTTCCGGTGATCGCGGAACGGCTGGCGGCAGTGTCTTTTCTGGCAGAACAGAGCCGCTTTCGCGATAGCCTGCGCGACGATCTGCGGCGCGTTCCCGATCTTGACCGCGCGCTTTCACGGATTGCCCTTGATCGCGCCGGGCCGCGCGATCTGGCCGCAATTCGGGCCGGGCTGAGCCAGGCCGAAGCGATTTCCGGGCACATCCCGCCCGATGCGCCCGAAATGATTGCCACAGCGGCCGGGGCCTTGGTCGGCCATACAGCCCTGACCGATCTGCTGGATATGGCGGTGGTTGCCGAGCCGCCGCTGCTGGCGCGCGACGGCGGCTTCGTTGCCGAAGGGTTCGATTCCGAACTGGATGAAACCCGGCGGCTGCGCGACGAAGGGCGCAGCGTGATTGCGGCGCTGCAAGCGGATTATGTCGCACTTACGGGCATCCAGAGCCTCAAGATCAAGCACAACAACGTGCTGGGCTATTTCATCGAAACCCCCGCCAGCCATGCCACACGGATGCTGGCACAACCGCTGAACGAGACCTTCATCCACCGCCAGACCACCGCAGGTCAGGTGCGCTTTACCACCCTCAAACTGTCAGAGCTGGAAACCCGGATTCTGAACGCGGGCAATCATGCGCTAGAGCTTGAAAAACGGCACTATACAGCGCTTTGTGACGCAATTCTGACGCAATCCGGGGTGATCGGTGAGGCGGCACAGGCCTTGGCTAACCTTGATCTGCTCGCGGGCTTTGCCGACATCGCCGCGTCGGAAAACTGGTGCGAACCGACAATCGATGCCAGCCATGCCTTCAACGTGGTCGGTGGTCGCCATCCGGTGGTCGAGCGCGCGCTGCACAGGCAAGGCGGCACACCTTTTGTCGTCAATGATTGCGCCCTGACGCAAGGCCCGACCCCGGCGATCTGGCTGCTGACCGGGCCAAACATGGCCGGCAAATCGACCTTCCTGCGCCAGAACGCACTGATCGCGCTGCTGGCGCAGGCGGGCAGTTTCGTGCCCGCCGCCTCGGCCCACATCGGCCTGGTCAGTCAGCTTTTCAGCCGGGTCGGGGCCTCGGACGATCTGGCACGCGGGCGTTCGACCTTCATGGTGGAAATGGTCGAAACCGCTGCCATCCTCAATCTGGCGGACGATCGGTCGCTGGTCATTCTTGATGAAATCGGGCGCGGCACCGCCACCTATGACGGCCTGTCGATCGCCTGGGCGACGCTGGAACACCTGCATGACGTGAACCGCTGCCGCGCCCTGTTCGCGACTCACTACCACGAAATGACCGCGTTGGCCGGGAAACTGACGGGGGTCGAGAACGCCACCGTCACGGTCAGGGAATGGCAGGGCGACGTGATCTTTCTGCACGAGGTGCACAAGGGGGCCGCCGACCGCTCGTATGGCATTCAGGTGGCGCGCCTTGCCGGTCTGCCTGCGGCCGTCATCGCGCGCGCCAAACTGGTGCTCGAGGCGCTTGAGGCCGGTGATCGGAGAGGCGGCGCGCGCCCGCAGGCGCTGATCGACGATCTGCCGCTGTTTCGCGCCGCACCACCCCTTGCCTCAAGCCCTACGCCGATCGCCAATCCGGTAGCATTACGCCTGCAATCAATCCAACCTGACGAG
>Ga0210033_1004218_pt1 | contig 11174 bp, 8 predicted proteins | sample CryGeymeta201501_FD_185465 | JGI IMG/M metagenome (GOLD analysis project Ga0210033, IMG submission 185465) | Groundwater microbial communities from Crystal Geyser aquifers in Utah, USA - Crystal Geyser metaG 2015-01 (SPAdes) (version 2) | ecosystem: Environmental > Aquatic > Deep subsurface >... | reverse complement strand
GTTGCAGTGGTTTGAGTTGAAGCCGCTCGCGGGAATCCGCGCGGAAGATGCCCATGGCGTCGGCGACTTCGAAGTAGCGTGGTCGGAGCTTGGCGGCCTTGTCGTTCAGGCTCTCGTGGTACTTCACCTCGATGCCGACGAACCCGTCCCTTCCGGTCGGCGTGGCGAAGCGCACGAAGACGTCGAAGGCGGAGTTGTCGGCCGTGTACTTCGGGTCGCCGCGTCCCGGAGACCACTCGAACTCGATGGCGTTCACTTCGGCCACGCGACCCGGCAGCAGGCGATGGAACACACGAGTGGCGAGTGCCAGGTCCTCCGCGAGCTCGGCGAAGAGGTTGAAGCAGAGGGGCTGACTGCTCAGCAGGTCGTTGAAGATGCGCGGCTGCCCGTAGAGCTTGCCGGCGCTCTTGGCTCCAAGCACCTCGCGTCGGACGACATCGCGAATGGTCGGCGTCAGGTACGCCTCGAGCGCCTCCTGTGCGCGCGGCATGGGCAAGCGCGACCCCAAGGGCCGACCTCGGTGCTCACCGATGGGCAGCTCCTGATCCTCGCCCCACAGCGATTGCAGGAGTCGCGCACGACGCTGGAAGGGATTGTCAGTCTTCACCCGGGCGTGATGCTCGCGCAGCACGGTCTCTTCGCGTGTGGTCATGGTCGTGGACGCTACCGCTCGGGCGCCACGGTCACCATCGAAGGTTCGGCCGCCGCTCTGAGCTCGTCCGCCCACCCGAGCTGCTTGACGTGTGCGCAGTAGGTCCCCGAGTTCACCATCGCGATGTCGTCGCGGGTCCAGACTTGCGCGACGCGATGGCCCCACCAGAACTCTGGGCGTTGGACGACGTCGACCGGCAGTACCGAGGCCCACAGCAGCTCGTCGTTGGGCTCGGTGACGGTGGCGCTGAAGCTCCTCTCCATGGCCTGCGCCCAGGGCCTGCCGGCGTAGTAGACACCGCAGTTGACCGTGGCCCAGTAGTTCGGGATGTGGATGAACTTCGGGGTGTCGTGTTGTCGGCACCAGGCCCAGAAGGCGTCGTCGGGACGCCGGAGGAGGACGGTGTCCCAGTCGACCCAGAGGAACTCACCGAACTCCCGCAGGGCCCAGAGGCACATCCAGTGTTTCATCTTGTGCGCTGCGTCCGCCCGGATGGCCGCGGGAGCGTCGTCGAAGATCCGATGTACCCGGAGTCCGAATGTCTCGAGGTGGGCCGCCGAAGCCTTGTCTCCGGCGAGGACCAGGAGGTCCTCTCGGTAGGTCGGGTTGATCGCCAGGCTGAGGGGAATTTCTGCCAGCGTCACTTTCGGCGGATGGATGACCCCGCCACGGGCATAGGGGTACAGCCCCGCGATCAGGGGAGGCGGCACGACGCCTCCTCACGGACTCCGTACCCACCGAAGCCGGTTTGGTCGAAGCGCTCCAGCATTCCCCGCTTCATCGCAGCGGGCTGAGACTCGAACACCTTCCAGATCTCCGCCTCTTCATGCGGTGGCACGACGTAGCCCAACTCGTCGGCGTAGCGGCGTAGGCGCTCCAGGGTCGCCAGAGAGAATTTCCAGTTCACCAACGGCTTCAGCAGCAGGACCTCGCGGCGTTCCGCGGAAGACCGCGCCAGCGGATGGATGACTGCCCTCCAGTGGTCTCCCGGCTCGTGCTCGACCCCCACCGCGGAGAGGCCGATGTCGAATTCTGCGAGCCGTTCTTCCAGCGTGGCCGGCCTGACCTTCAGGGGGACGTCCACGGAGCGGCCCGCGATCGTGAAGGCATCGGCAAACAGGCTGCCCGCCATACGTCGTGCACCTCGCGCCAGCAGGGTCTGTATGAGGACCTCCCGATCGCGCTCCGAAGCGGCCCAAAGGTCGAGATCCCGAGGAGGGCGACCGGTCAACAGCGCTTTGAATGCTCCTCCTGCGAGAAAGAAGCGCGCTCCACATTGCGAGCCCACCGCTCGCGTGATCTCGCGTCGCCCGAAGTCGATGACGTCGCGCTCGTCGAGAGTGCAGGGGGCCGCGTGAGTGCGCCGTCGATGCTCGTCTCGGTAAGCGGCACACAACTCGCGGCCCTCTCGCCAGAAGAAAGCTCCTTCCAGGTACCAGGGCCAGGCATTCGGCCCGAGCGGCTCCCCGAGGAGTCGTGCGGCAGTCGTTGTGACCAGGGAGTCGTGCGTGACGAAGACGTGGATTCCTGGGCGGTCACCAGCAACCGCCAGCATGTGCTGGACCAGGAATCGTGCAGCCGAATCTGGGTCGGCCATTCCGGGGAGTCGACCATCTCGCGACACGAGGTCAGCCATCACGCCTTCGTGTCCGAGCTGCTGCGAGTGCGCCCGCGCCCGCTCGGCATCGATGACGTAGGCGCCGGGATCTCCCAGAAGGCGGTCCGGGACCACATCGAACTCCGCGCCAGCGCCGTCACGAAGCGCCTCGGCGGTCTGGACGCAGCGGGTGAGGGGGCTGGTGTGGAGTGTGCGCAGACGGTCGCCTATCGTTGCGCCAAGCTCCCGGGCGAGGCGAACGCCTGTCTCGCTGATCGGGACGCGGCGCCGAGCGTCTCCGGGCGGGAGTTCATCTCGCACAGAGTGGCGCAGCAGAAGCGCGACCGGCTCGTGGCGCGGGACCTCGGCCAGCCAGCGCGACACCGACAGCGGGATGATCCAGCGAATGGCGTTCGTCGCGCCACCCTCGAGACGCTCGAGAGGAGGGCTGAGATCGGTCGAGACGGCGGTGAGCGTGCTCGACCGTGACGCCCGCAGCTCGGTCATGACTTGCCCGTCCTCGTTGATGACTTCGAGGCCGCCGTCGAAGCGCTCGACGCGCGCTTGCCCGTTGTAGAAGGGCTCCACTGCCGCGAATCGGCGCGCGTAGCGAGGACGGCCTTCCCGGTCGATGTGCATCCAGCCGACGTCGTCCCGCGCACGCGCGTAGGCCTTGTGGAAGACGTCGAGGTCGAGGAACCACAGGCCGTGGAGCTGCTCGCCTCGAGCGTCGATGTGGGTCGAGCGTCCGTCGTCGAACTGCACGACGCCCACGCCGTGGCGGAAGTCGCCCGCGTAGCGCCAGCGCTCCGTGTAGGCAGGTGTGCCTTCGGGCGTGATGTGCAAGTAGGCGCCGTGGTGCTCGCGCACGGTGCAGCGACCGTCTTGGAAGTTACCGCACCAGGCGTATCGCGTGGTGTGCAGGTCGGATCCGTCGGTACGGATGTGGTGCCATCCGTGGGAGCCCACGACGGCGGCGAGCCCCTCGTAGAAGCCGAAGGTCCGCAGGAAGCGCCTGTCGTAGGCTGGCGATCCATCGACATGGATGTGCCAGGCTTCGTCGCCTCGCCGCACGGGCGCGAGGCCCGGCGCATGAAAGGGGAGCACGTCATCGAAGCGCTCTGCATAGAGCGGCGCGCTCCCTCGCAAGTGATGCGTGCCCGCCGCCGACACGCTGGCGTTGCGCCAGGTCACGACTTCACCTCCCCGGGCTTGCGCATGTTGCAGCCAAGGCAGAGGCGGCGGTTCCGGTAGCCGGTGACGAGGTTGCCGTAGGTCTCGCCATTCCAGATGTCCCTCAGGCTCTGGTCGAGGAGGTTGCCGAAGTCGCCCAGTGTCCGTCGCTGGGCGTCTGGCGCGCAGCAGGGGTCGAAGCGCCCGGCCGCGTTGACCCAGGCCTCCTGGCCCAGGAATGGGCAGGGCCCGCCTGGCGCCAGATCCGCCATCGCCTCGTGGTCGTCGAGGACGAAGAAGTTCTCGAGCAGGATGTGCTCTCCGTTGGGGAGAGCGCGCTCCGCGGCAGCTTCGCGCGCGTCGAGGACGGCCCCATTCCAGCGTTGGATCGCCTCTGCGCTGTGGCGCATCGACTGCTCTTCGATCTGCTCGAAGTGCGCCCAGAGGTGATGGCCCTTCACCCGATCCACGCCCAGTTCGATGGCGAGCCGCACGATGTCCGCGAGCTCCGCGACGTTGGATTCGAGGAAGGTGAGTTGGAACGTCACCCGGCAGCGGTTGCCGCCTCGGGCGGCGTGCGTGTCGCGAACGGCGAGGAAAGTCTTGGCGTTGGCCAGGGCCGTCTCCCAGCTCGACCCTTGCATGATCGCCTCCTGCGTCGACTTGCTGGCGCCGTTCCAGGAGATCTTCACGTCGGATGTGACGGGCACGATGCGCTCCGCCCACGCTTGGGCCCCCAGCCGTGGGAAGGTCCCGTTGGTCGTGAGGTTGAGCTGGACCTCGTGCTCCGAGCAGAGCGCGAGGATGTCCTCGAAGTGCTCGTAGAGCAGGGGCTCTCCCATCGTGGACGGGATGATCTCGCGCAGACCGCGCTGCGCGGCGTCGGCGACCACTCGGCGGATGAGATCGAAGGGCATCACCCTGCGCGGCCGACCCTCCGACCGGCGCGCGATCTGCAGTGGGCTGTGCGGCGAGTGCTCCTCGCACATCACGCATCGCATGTTGCAGGTGTCGGGATTCGTATCGAACGTAATCCGCCATGGGCCCTGGCTACGCTCCACTCGAGCGCTGTCTCGCCGTTGGCGAGTGAGCTCGTAGAGCTGCTCGATCTGGCGCACGTGTTCACCGATGGCGGGGATGTCGCCTCTCGCGTCGAATACGTAGCCGCGCTCGCCGAGTCGACGCCCGAGGTCCGGATCGTCCACCAATCTCTGCATCTGGACCGAGAGAGCTGCCCGAGAGCGGTGCTCGAACTGCAGGCCGTTGACCTCGTGATGGACGTACTCGGCCATGCCGCCCACGTCGGCTGTGATCACCGGCACGCGGACCTGTTGTGCCTCGTGGATGACGAGCGGTGAGTTCTCGACCCAGACGGACGGCACCACGATCACGTCGACGCGGTCGAAGACGTCGGGGACGATCTCCTGATTGCGGTACTCCGAGAGCCACTCGACGCGCTCGGTCGTACCCGCGGGCAGGGTGCGTGCGAGCGCCTTCAGCGCCTCCGTGTCCTGCCCTCGCGAGCGTCCCCAGATGCGCAACCTCGGCTCACCCGCCAGCTCTCCGAAGGCACGGATGAGGTCGTGGATTCCCTTCGCTGGGATGTGCGTGCCGATGTAGCCGAAAGTGAAGGGCTCGCCGGGGGGCCGTGCTCGACGGCGTAGGCGCTCGAGGTCGAAGCCGTAGTCGAGGTAGACGAGCTTGCGCTCCGGCAGCCCGAAGTCGTCGCGATAGCGGTCGTGGAGATAGCGCGAGGGCGCCACGAAGAGGTCCACGAGCTCGGCCATCTCGCGCACGTGTCGCATGCGACGCCCGACCCAACTGGTCCATTGTTTGATGTCGGATTCGCGCTCGTCCGGGGCGCCGCTGAAGTAGCGGGAGTAGCAGCGCTCGGCGCACTTGCGGTCGTCTTGCCCATCGCAGGCGGCCCACAGGTCTTCGGGGTCCTCCGGGAACATCTGCATGAACTGCCCGCGGGGGCACATCAGCCAGTAGTCGTGCAGCGTGTAGAGGATCGGGATCGATCGGGCCGAAGCCTCCGCGAGCAGCGAGGTCGAGAGATGGTTCAGGTGCCCGACGTGGACGACGTCGGGCTGAACGCGATCCAGAACCTCCGCGAAGCGCTGGTCGATGCCGACGTCTCGGTACTTGTCCTTGTTGCGAGGGTTGTTGACGACGTGGACGGTGATCCTCGGGTCGTCCGCATCTGGCTCGACGCGAAGCTGGCAGTCGGGCGCGAAGGAGTCCTCTTCGCGGGTGAAGACATGCACCTCGTGTCGGTCGGCGAGCCCGTGACAGAGAGTCTGTGTGTAGACCTCGGAGCCGGCGTTGTAGCGCATGGGGTAGCCGTGAATCACTTGCAGGACCTTCATGGCCGCGCCCCTTCCTGTTCGACGACGACGAGTCTGCGACGGTACTCTTGGATTAGGCGTTCGAGGCCTATCCGAAGACCCACGCGAGGTTCCCAGCCGAGCAGCTGTCTCGCTCGCTCGGGCACGCCGTAGAAGTGGGAAACGTCGAAGGAACGCTGTGGCCCCTCCTCGATCGGTGCTGAGGTTCCGGCGATGTCGACCGCCAGGGATGCAAGCTGACCGAGGGTGGTCGGCCGACCCGTGAGGAAGTGGATCGGCGGAGGCGCCGCCTCGCCACTCACGAGCAGGTCGATGAGTGCCGCCAGGCCGCGCACGGTGTCGTCGACGTGAGTGAAGTCGAAGGTGTGGCCGGCACCTTCCACGCGGAGCGTCGCGCCCAGGACCGCGGCTCGTGCGAAGGCTGGTACGACGCGATCGATGTGGTCCTGCACGCTGCCGTAGACGTTGGAGAGGCGCACGGTCGAGGCCCGCAGCCCGCGGTCTCGCGCCGCTTGAACGAGGCGTTCGCCCTCCACCTTCGAGCGCCCGTAGATGTTCACCGGCTGGACGGGCATCTCCTCCGTCGCTGGAAGACGGTCCGGCTGGCCGTAGACTTCGCGGCTGCTGGCGAAGATGAGCCAGGGCTTGTGGCGCCGAGCCTCCATGGCCTCGACGACATTGCGCAGCCCACCCACGTTGGTCGCCCAGCAGAGCTCGGGGTCGCGCTCGCCCCAGATGACTCGCGAGACGGCGGCCAGGTGAACGATGCCATCGCAGCCTTCGACAGCTGCGCGCACGCGCTCGTGGTCGCGGACGTCGCCTAGTTCGTGGTCGGCGGCGACGAGGTCGAGGCCGCTGACGTCGCGTCCGTGCGTCTCGAGGGCAGTGCGCAGAGCGGTGCCCACGAGGCCTTCGGAACCGGTGATCAAGATTCGCTGACTCATGTGACTACCTGACGGTGTGAGCGGTGGGCCCGGATTGTTCATTGTATTGACTCGATTCTGCTTGTCTGCGGAATGAATGGTGTCCGCGCTTCGGGCTACCTCGGCGCAGGCGGCGTGGGTCCGAGCATCGGATGGCAGTGACGATGGTTCCGTCGCTCGCGAGGATGACGGCCGTGCCCTGGTAGGAGTGAAGGTTCACTCCCTTGGCCGCGGCAGAGTCCACGGCCCGTTTCCCAAGAAAGAACGCCCGGCGGCCGTCGCGTTGCCGGTAGAGGGCGCCCCAGTCGAGTGCGGCGTCGACGGCGGCGGTGCTGATGGCGCGCTGCTGGCAGCGCCGGAGCGCGTGGCTGGAGCTCGGTGGCCGATGGGTCATGACACGACTCGACACGCGCGGATCCAAGCCGAGGTCGTGGGTCGAGTGGCGTGCATGGGCTTGCCGCTAGCCCTGCGGATCCGGTCGATTCGCCGGACGACCTCCGCCGCGATCTGTTCGGGCGTCCCTGACGCATCCACCGAGATCGCTCCTAGCGCTCGGTAGCCAGCCAGGACGCGTTTGCGGAAGGCGTCGTCGACCTCGAGTCGGTTCTCCTCGCCTGTGAGGCGCAGGTCGCGCCCGTGGATGCGCGCGAGGCGCACGTCCTCCGGTAGTTCGAGGAGGAAGATGGCGTCGGGCATGGCCAAGCCAGCGGGGAGATGACTGCGGCTGGCCACAACGTCCCGCTCCGCCGCGGCATAGGCCGCCGTAGTGGCCGGGCTGCGGTCCATCACGACGGTGGAGCCTGCAAATACGTGGTCGATGGCCCGCGCCATCGACTCGTGGACGGCACGGTAGTACCAGGCGCGTCGTTCCGTGGGAGGCTTAGCGTCGGCGACGCGACGCGCGTCCCGCATGTCCTGTGGTGGGCATCCGACACGAGCCGCACTCAGCGCCTCGGCGAGGAGACCCGCGACGGTGCTCTTGCCCGAGCCATCCAAGCCCTCCATGGCCACCACCAACGCATCCGGTCCGCTGGTGGGCGCGCCCGGCTCGTAGCGGCCACCGCGGGCGTCGAAGACCTCGACGTCGTACCCCCCAACCTGACGCCAGGCCTGGTCCATGCCCACTTCGAGGATGGGCGCACTGGTGACGTAGCCCTCGGGGCGGCTCTGACGGAAGCGACCTTTCGGGTCGATCATCGAGTAGCTGTGGTGCAGTTGGTCGCTGCTCTCCGCAGTCACCGTGATGCCTTCGTCTGCCAGCACCGAGACGCGCTGCGCGTAGCGCTCGAATGCGTCGAACGAGCAATGCAGGTCCCCCGCGTCCTCGTTCTCCCCGGGGATGACCACCTGCTGCATCAACTTCACCCGTGTTGGCGAGAGGGCTCGCAGCCAAGGCGTGGGATCCTCGTCGGCGTTGGCGGTGGTCACGACGATGTTCACCTTCAGTCGCACATGCTCCGACTTCGGTCGCGCTGCGTTCCACTCACGGACCCACTCGGCGATCTGTGTGACATGTTCGGCCACGCCTGGCGTCGACTCCTGCTTGGTGCGCGGGCTCCGCCCATGAAGGTCGTTCGTCGCGGCGAGATGAGAGTCGCAGGACACCGTCAGCCAGCGGAGCCACGGGAAGTGGTCGCGGCACCAGTTGCGATCGATGCGGCTCCCGTTCGTCACGATGTTCGCGACGAGGCCGAGTTCACTGCAGACCTTCAGCATTTGGAGCAACTGCGGGTGCAGGGTCGGCTCGCCGCCGGCGAAGGTGACGCGGGTCACGCCTCGGGCCGGCAGCTCCGCCAGGATGGCCTTGGCTGCTTCGAGGGGCAGGCCGGCCTGGGCCTTGGCGAAGCGGGCGTAGCAGTAGCGGCAGCGGAAGTTGCAGTGCCCCAGCACGTGCATGTTCACCGTTGGAGGTAGGTGGAAATGGGTGCTGTGTGATTCTGGTCTGTCGACCATTGCCTGCTGGACTTGTCTCGCGGTCATCGTGCCCTCGGTGTGTTCGACGCCGCATCGTCGCGACGGTCACCAGGCATGTCCGAGCCGGAGCCAAAACGGCTCACTCCATGGTCTTTCTTCGCTCAGGAAGGGTGGGTAGTCTTCGGGAATGGACGGGGTGGTACGGCTGCAGGAGGCCATCGGAGTGGAGCTGCTCCGGTGCAAGCTGCTTGGCGCGCCACCGCTTCACGTGCTCGGCCGATACGAGGTCGAGGACTTCCTCGGTCGCGGGGCGTCGGGCCTGGTGGTGAGCGCCCAAGACCTCCGGCTTCACCGCCCAGTCGCACTCAAGCTCTCCGTTGTCGATCCCGAGGACACGGACCTGTCGGAGGCTCGCGCGTTGGCCAAGATCGACCACCCCAACGTTGTGCGCGTCCACGACGCAGACATGATGTTCGGCACCTTGCAAGGCCACCCGTGGCGGCTCCGCGTGTTGGTGATGCAGAGAGCCGAGGGAATCACGCTGCGCTCATGGTTGAACGCGGAAGTGCGATCGGTCGACGAGATCATCGAGGTGTTTCGCGCCGCCGGGCGAGGCCTGGAGGCGGCTCACGAACAGCACATCGCGCATCGGGACTTCAAGCCCGACAACGTGTTGGTGCAGGCCAACGGGGTGCCCCAGGTGCTCGACTTCGGCCTCGCTCTCGCTGCCAGTTCCACCCAGTCCGCCAAGGACGGGCACAGGGCATTCGTCGCCGGCACGGACGACTACATGGCGCCCGAGGCTTGGAACGGCATCGCCTCGGCGCGGGCCGACCAGTACGCCTTCGGCATCTCCATGGTCGAGGCGTTCACCCACACCGTCGCGCCGCCGTTGTTCTGGCGACCCCCGCACGTGCCACGTTACGTCTGGAGAGCGCTCCGGCGAGCGACGCGCAGCAATCCGGCGCGACGCTACGACTCGATGACGCAACTGCTAGAACGCCTGCAGCGGCCGAGGCGCTGGCCTTTGGCGGTCGCTGTCGCGGCCGTGATGGCCCTGGGCAGCGCGTATGGGGTGCACGCCTCTCACATCGACTGGACGTCGATGCTGGTGGCCACGCTGGTTGGGCCAGATGCGGGCCAGGCGAGCCAACCCGATGCGGCGGCCCCGCCTGACCGGAGTGTGCCCACGTTGGAGGTCCGAGTGCCCGATGCGCCTGCGCCTGACGCGGCCGTGCCGGAGCCTGCCGTGCCGGTGCTCGAGGCGCCAGCGGCGGTGGCTGTGGTAGCGGATTCTGCGGTTGAACTGCCCGGACCTGGCTGCATCCCATTGTCGACCGCTACCCAGCGCCGAATACGAGCTGATTCGGCCGTTCATCGCCGGCGCGGTTGCTACACGTTCGACCTAGTCCCCGACGTCGATGGCTGTGCAGAGGTCACAGCTGTGCAAAAACTCGGCTCAAGCTCGAACCCAGAATACTGCGATGGGTCGGCACCTTCGTCGAACACCGGCTCCTTGCAGGAAGGAGTGCACCTTTTGTCGAGCCGTTCGAGCAGACGTCTCGTGGTGGGCACCACTGTCGGTTCCAGGCACTACGACTTCGTGCTCCACGAGGGCCGTGATCAGAGGCTCCACGGTGACTTCACATCCGAAATCACGGGTCGCCCTGCCGCCACATCCGATCCCGACCAAGGCACCTTGGTGGAGGTCCCATGAGCCGTTTTTCGAGTTCCGCGGACGTGACGGTTGGAAGGAACCGAACACCATGAGCCGCGAAACCATCCTCAACACCTTGATTCAAACCGAATGGCCGAAGCTGAGGCGCTTCTTCCGCACCAAGGTGCCCGACGCCGATGTCCTCGACCTGGTGCAGAACACCATGCTGGCGTTCGTCGGCGGGAAGCTCCGAGATCCGGTCAAGGCCCGCGCCTACCTCTGGGGCATCGCCCGGCTTCAGATCCTCAAACACTACGACAAGCACCGTCGCAGCACGGAACCTTTCGACTCCGTAGTCCATACGGCCATGGACCTCGGTCCCTCGGTCAGCAGCCGTCTCGACCGTCGCGAGAAGCTCGTTCGCGGCCTGCAGGAACTGCCCGTCGACCACCAGATGGCCTTCGAGCTCCGCTACGGCGAGGAGTTGAGTCTGGAAGAAGTCTCCCTGGCGCTGGGCGTGAGCTTGGCGACGGCCAAGCGATACGTCGCCGCCGCCCAAGCGAAGCTCCAGGACGTCTTCGGCAGCGACCCCGCCGATATGCGCGTCGCGTACCTGCGATCGTGACGGACATTTGCGCCAAGTGAGGCGCTCAGGCGGGGCATCAACTTCGGAACTCGCAGTTGCCACCTGAGATGGGCTCATCCACCTACGAGCAACCCAGCGCCGGCAACGGGTACGTAGAGTCGGCGGGCGAAAGACATAGCGAGGCCCGGAGAAAAGTGTGCACTCGCCACGCAGCCCCCAGCGTTCTGGCGCCCGCCGCCGTCGGGCGGCCTGGCTGCACCGTGCGCCGTTGTCGGCTTCAGTCGTTGAAGCGTGAGACGCGCTGGACGTTGAGCGCGGGGA
>Ga0210033_1004216_pt1 | contig 11178 bp, 7 predicted proteins | sample CryGeymeta201501_FD_185465 | JGI IMG/M metagenome (GOLD analysis project Ga0210033, IMG submission 185465) | Groundwater microbial communities from Crystal Geyser aquifers in Utah, USA - Crystal Geyser metaG 2015-01 (SPAdes) (version 2) | ecosystem: Environmental > Aquatic > Deep subsurface >... | reverse complement strand
CCGTGCCGTCCCGACCAGGAAAACACAGGAACTACCCCCTCCGACCGCCTCTGTACTACACTGGCTGTGTCCGCCAGCGCCGTTAGCAGGCTTCCGCAACACGAACTAATTACTACCGTCCATAGGGTGATCCCTTCCGGGCATGGTAGGAACCCTGCCGCCTATGGTATGGTCCCTCCCGGACATGGAAGGAGCCCTCCGACGTGTCCCCGTAGCCCGGTCATCGGACTCCGGCGAGAGAGTATAGGCACCCGGTCTACACTGGCAGCCCGGTTCCCTGCCGGCACGGCAGGCACACAGCAGCAGGGAGGAGACACCATGCCGAAGACGACACCCCAAGCCGTGGTCACCTATGCAAAGGCGATCAGTGCCCATAGGAAGCTCAACGTCCCGGATGCGACCGTCGCGGGCGAGACCGGGGAGCAGTTCGACGAAGCGGTTGAGGCCGCCGAGGGGGCAGTGGATGCGGTTCGACAGATCGAGGTCGAGGCCGCGAACCTGAGGTCGATCAGAGGCGTGCACGCCGAGGAGTTGCTGAGGCGGTGCGACCGGTACGTTGACCGGCTGAAGTCCGACTGTGACCGCAACTCAGAGCAGGTCAGCACCCTTCCGCGCCGCCCGGGCTCCGAACCGCGCCATAGCCGCGCCTCCAACGACTCCGCCGACACCGGTGCTTCCGGCGCCGGCGCCCCGGGCGGTCCCCCGCCGACGCTGTAGTCCGGCCAGAGGAATCACCCATGCAGCCTTGGCTGCACCCCGACGGGGGAAACCGTAGCCCCCTCAAACGCCGGGCGTTTGCGCGCGGGCGCCCCCGGGGCGCCATCGTCGACCCCAGCGACGGCTACGTGGGGTTTCGCGCGGCGAGGACTCTTTAGCCCTTTACCCTTTGCCCGCCACGCGGGGTCGTGTGGGGCGAGGAATCCCTTCGCCGAGCCGTTCCGCCCCCGTGGCGTAGGTTTCCAACCTGCGGCCCTTGCTGTTACCCCGGCGGTTCCCGGCAGGGCCGCAGGTTAGAAACCTACGCCACGGGCCGTCGCGCGTGGGAAGGACAGCTCGGCGGCGGTGCAGACGTTCAACGAGCGGTTGGAGTGGAACCTGATCCGCTTGCAGGAGGAGTTGGCGACGGAAAGGTGGCACCCCGGCGGGTATACCGAGTTCTGGATTCGCGATCCCAAAGAGCGGCTGATCTCGGCGGCTCCGTACCCAGACCGGGTGGTGCATCACGCGCTGATGAATGTGCTGGAGCCTGTGTTCGAGCCGCCGTTCATCTTTAACTCGTATGCCTGCCGCCCCCGTGGCGTAGGTTTCCAACCTGCGGCCCTTGCTGCCACCCCGGCGGTTCCCGGCAGCGCCGCAGGTTGGAAACCTACGCCACGGGCTGTCGGGCACATGAAGGGCACCCCTGCGGCTGTGGATCGGTTCCAGCAGACACAGCGAGGCGGCGGCTGGTAGGGACAACACCCCCACGGCCGCCGTCTCACACCTTTCTACCGCAGGCGACCGACTGGACGTGCTGGCTACGCTTGTCGAGGCCTACGAGGAACGGAATCCCGCCGCCAAGCCGTCCAGCAGCGCCTGCAGTTGCGTGACCGCCTTCTTCTTCCCCGCCACTTTCGGCCACACGCTCCAGAAGCCCGCCAAGTTCTCCTGCCGCCAGTTGGCGAGGTCCGCGATGAGGTGTTCGAGGGCAGCGCGCTCCTGTTGCCGGGCTTCTTCGTCCGGCATCAGGCGCGTCATGTAGTCCTGAAGGAACTGCGTGTAGACGTCCGCATCGTGGACGTTGCCCAGGGCGTCCTGGATCTTCACACACTGCTTGATCAGGACCGAGAAAGCGCTGTCGAAGCAGGGGTCGACGAACTCCGCCGCGTAGCGCAAGCGCTTGCAGGCGATCCGCAGGTCATGCAGTTGCTGGCCGCTGGCGTACGGCGCCGACTTGCGGTGCTGACTCACCTTCTTCAGGCGCTTGCGGATCACTGCAGGCGCTGCGGCCAGAACCGTTGGCGCAGCGGCGCCTTCGACCACGGCGAGCTCCGGCTCGCCCAGGAACGCCTCCGACTCTGTGACGAACGCGCGGTACCGGTCGCTGTCGAGGGCATCGAGGAGCGCCTTGCGGTACCGCGTCCGTTCTCGCCGCCGATGACCCACCAGTTGGTTCAGGACTGCCTGGTCTTCGGCCGGAGCGCGTTGCCCGTATTCCTCCAGGAACTCAAGGAACACGTCCCGGTCGCGGACAGCGCCCAGTGCGGCCGCCAGCCAGCGGAGACCCTCCAGAAAGGGCTGCAGCCGGTCTGCCGGCAGGTACCCGCCAAACACGCGGAGCGCAGAGCGCATGCGGCGCGTGGCGACCCGCATGTCGTGAAGCTGCTCGATGTCTTCGCCGGCGCGCACCCCGGCTTCGCATGAGAGGCACTTCCGCAGGTGGTGCAACAGCACTTTGCGCCCGGCTCCGCCCATCGTGTCGGTGGGCGACATGAGCACCGGCCGCCGCTGCGCCTTTTCGTGGGCGGAGAGGTCTTCCACGATCAGCGGGAGCGGGAAGAGCGCGTTCCACAAGTCAGCCTTCGCGCTGGCTTTGCCCACGTTCCTGGCGGCATTCCCGGCGGCCGACTCGACCAGCAGCGTGACCGACCGAATGGTGCGCTCGCAATCGACGATCTCAAGCTGTTGGTCTTGCGTGTAGTCCAGGCCGTCGGCAATCCGGACCATCGCGGCCAGGCGCAGGGCAGCCACTCGCTCTGCCGGTGTCAGTTCCGTTAGCAGCGGATCCAGCTCCAGCGCCACCTTCTTCCGGTGGTAGCCGGCCATGAGCGCGACCATCTTCGCCGCCACGCTGGGGCTGTCGCCGGCCATCTCAAGGATCCTCTTCCGCCCGCGAAGGTGATGCTTCTTGACGCCGCCCGCGAGCCCCACGTTGCGCAGTCTCGCTCCGGCCACGAGAATGGGAAGGTAGTCCGCCGACAATCCGTGCAGGCCCGCGGTCAACCCAAAGAGGCGCTCGGACAACCGGGCTACATGGAGGTCGTGTGGTCCGGGCGCTCCAAACGCCGCGATCAGCGCAGCAACATCCGCCTGGGGTGCCTCGCACTCCATGGCCAGCTCCCTCCTTCAGGCAGGAACACGTCCCGACAGCTATCTACAGTTCCAATCCACGCCCCCCGGGGGGCGACTGGGGCTGCGGTCTCTTGCGTGTACAGCGCGATCGTGTCCCCGGCGGGACGACTCCGGGAGAGAGATTATACACCACTGGCGCCAGGTGCTGTACGTGCTTGAGCGATCCTGATACCCGTGGAGGTGGCACCGGGGCGCCCTCGGCGGCACCGGGTAACGGCCACCTTGCCCGTCCTTCCGCGCCCGTCGAGGGAGCGCACAGTGGCCCGGCTGTGCGGGGTCTCGTCGCCATTGCCCCCGGGGCATCGCCATAGCCGGGCTGGTGGAGAGCCCGGCAGCAGGGATCCTCACGATGGTCACCTTCTTTGTGCTGCGGCTGGTCCCGGGGATCCGACTCGCGCCGCCTGCAGCGCCTCGTCCTCAGGCATCGCCTGCCCGGAGTTCGAGGTTCACTGGCTCCAAGGGTTCGGAATGCGTGAGGCTGGTGGTCGGCACGTCCTCGCCAACGGGCTCGAAGCAGGGGGCGTTGATCCAGACCTGCCCCGTCCCCGACAGCAGCACCCCGAAGGCGATGGCGTCACTCTCCTCCGGTACGTCGAGCACCACATCGTGCCTCGACCACCCGGTGGTGCCCTTGACCGCTCTGTCCTGCATGTTGTCGAACTGCAGGGATCGGCCTCCAGCATCGACGCGCATCCACAATCCTGCCCACTCCCCGATATCACTTCCCTTGACGTTCGCGGAGAAACGGATTCGCTTGCCCCGGTACTCGTTGGCCAAGATCATCTGCATCAGGGTTCCGAACCCTGACGCCTCCGCTACCTTGGCCTTGAGCGTGGCGGAACTCCCCGCGACGTCTGAGACGGAGGGATCTACACCCATCCAGTACTCGCTCGGATGGCTCCCCGCTGCGTGCCAGCCTTTCGGAATCGCGTACTCGCTCATCTCGTGTCCTCCTTTGGGAGTGCGGCGCCAACTCCCCGACAGGAGAACGGATTCCGCACAGCCCAGCATTGGCGCCAGTGTACGGTGGACCCGTGGGTCTGTCAAGGGCGCGGGTGTTGCGCGTGCCTGGAACTGTGGAACCGGTCAATCGGGGTCATCGGCCTCCCGTCGCCGTGGCGTCTGAGCGCAAAGACGAGGGTAGACCATCCCCTCGGGCCCGTAGCGAGCTACTTCCCCTCCCCAAAGCACGACACCTTGCCGTCCAGCGTCGCCAGGTAGAGCCGACCGTCGGCAGCCGCCATGCCGTCGAAGACGGGCGGGGAATCGAGTGGGTACTGCGCGAGTTCGGCGCCGTCGGTGACAGAGAAGGCCATGAGCAGCGCCCCCCGGCTGTCGTCGCCACCCGCCAGGCTTTCCTCCGTCTCGGCGGGGAGACCGGCTACAAACAGCACTCTGTCGGCCAATACCATCGCTCGGACCTGAATCGGCACGGGCTTCGCCCATCGCTCCGCTCCGTCGCTCCGACTGACGGCAAACAGCCGGTAGGGTCCATCCTGGAATTGGTTGGACCAGTGGACGCCCTTGCGTCCGTAGCCGTAGATCGTCGAGTCGTCGAACGCGAGCACGCGCCCGTAGATCAGGTCCTTATCGCGACCACTGCAGCCGCCGGCGACCGAACAGCGCGTGCCGAAGATCCAGTAGGAGCGGTGCGGCCAGGTGTCGTCGAGGAAGTCGGTCACAGTCAACAGGTGGGGCTTGCCCTCCGGCTGGCTCTTCCCGTCCTTGTCGAACACCAAGTCGCGCAGGTAGACGTGCTGGTCGTCGCTGACGAGGATGTCCGACCGGGCGCCGGGCATGGCAGCCGGTCCATACTGCTGGGGCTGCTTGCCGGTTTCCGGGTCGGGGCTGTAGAGGGGCGTTCGCGACACGACCTCGCCCGTCTCCACCTGAATCCGACACAGGTCGATGCCGCCGTCCAGGTAGGAGGACCAGCCCGCGGTCGCGTAGGCAATCCCGTCGCGGACCAGCACGCTTCCGTGCGAGGGCGAGGCGGATTCGAGTTGTCCGCAGACCACGACGCGCCGTTCGCTGCGCGCGGCGCGGAGACGCCAGGCCAGCGCGCCATCGGAGGCGCGCACGCTGTACACGTAGCCGTCGCGGCCGCCAAAAAGCGCTCGGTCGCCATACAGCGTCGGCGGCGAGTCCACGCGCCCGCCCGCGGTGAACTCCCACGCGGCCTTGCCGGAATCAGCGTCGAGGGCGCTGACCCTGTGCTCGTCCACCGACGACACGAACACCTTGCCGCCGGCAACCGTCGGACTGGTCAGCCGGCCGCCGACCGTTGCCTGCCACTTGACGCGCAACGCGGAGGGAACGGCGGCCGGCGTGAAGCCGCTGCGCTGGGCATCGTGGCGGTAGGTAGACCACTCCGGGTCATTTCGGATGTCGGATGTCGGATGTCGGATGTCGGATGTCGGACTTGGCCGTAGGCTGGTCCCTTCTCGAGGGGCTCCGGTGCTGATGGCTGACCGCTGACTGCTGACTGCTGCTCTGCCGGCGCCAGCGCGTTGAAGCCGGACAGCTTCACCGTCGCGTAGCAGCCGCAGGCATGTGGCGGAGCGTAGAGCAGCCCGTTGGCCGGCATGACGCCGTACATGCAGACCCCACGCGCCCAACTGTTCCACCACACCTCACCGGACTGGAGGTCAATGAACTCAGTCCCCCGCCGCCCGCCGACGAGGTACCGGTCGGTCGCCTTGTTGGAGTAGCAGCGGTGGTGGTGGTTCGGGTTCTCGGGGTTGATCTCCTTGAGCACCTTGCCGGTGGTCAGGTCGTGCTGGGTCACGAAGTACGGCCCCCACACGGGTCCGCGCTTCCCGATGTCGCTCCCCGCCAACGGTTTGAACCCGCCCAGCCACAGCGTGTCGTTGATGAGGAAGGCATCGCGGATCTCGCACAGCAGCGGAGCCTGGCTCCACAGGGTCTTCCCGGTATCCGCCGCCAGCGCCGCGACGGTTTTGCCGTCGGCGCAGACGACGGCGCGGTCAGAGGCCACTCGCATCGGCGCCGGGGCGGGCACCGACCACCGCTCCTCCCCCGTCTTCAGGTCGAAGCAGACGACGTTCCCGCTTCGCTGGCAGAACACTCGCTCGCCGACGGCGGATAGGCTGACAGCCCGCAGCCCGGCGGCGTCTGCGCCGGTCTTCCTCCAGAGCGCACGGCCTGTGTCGGCTTCGAGCGCGACCACCGCGACTTCCGCCTTGTTCTCGATGCCGCGCAGCCGTTGGAGCAGCGGGTCCGCGGTCTCCCTGACGTACAAGGGGGAGCCCTTTTCCCTTGAGAGCTGCGCCCACGCCTTCAGTTCGGAGGACCGCTCTTCGGTGACGGTTCGGACGGCGAGCAGCAGGACGCCGTTGTGCCAGACGATCTCCTCCGTGCCGCGCGTCTGGTCGTAGGTGCGGACGGTCTCGCCCGTCGCCGCGTCCAAGGCGCACAGGTCGGCGTGCAGGCCGAGGGTGACGTAGACGCGGTCCCCGACGGCCACGAGTCTCCGTTGGAGTTGGCGAGGTCCGGCGGTCCAGCCGCAGATATGGGGCCACCACTGGGCGATGGTCCGCCGCCAGAGCAGCACTCCGTTGTAGGCGTCGCGAGCGACGACCTGCCATTCGGGAGAGCACAGCAGGGACGACGCGGGCGCCTCATCAACGATGTAGAAAACCCGCCCGGCGGACGAGACGACAGCGGCGACGCTCGGCGTGTGCTCGTGGCTGCGCGCGTACTTCGGATCCTCCGTCCACTGGAGGAGACGGGGCGGTCCGACGATCTGGTTGTGAGCCACCGGGTTGCCGCTGGCGTCGTGGAGGAAGTGAGTCCACTCGTCAACGCCTCCGGGACGCGGTTTGACGGTCTTGCGCCACGCGTCGCCCTGTTTCAGGTACGCCACGCCGCTGGGTGCGAGCACCCGCAGCACTTCGGCCATCGGTACCTTGCCGAGATCGGCTGACACGAGGAGAGTGACCAGGTTGTCGGCATAGGGCAAACGGCTTCCCGTCCAGCGTTCGACGGACACCTTTCCGTACAGCCCGAGCGACTGAATGTGCGCGCGCGCCCTGGCAACGTTGCCGGTCTCTGCGTCCAACCCATGGACGAGGTAGCTGTCATTGGGCCGCAACGCGGCAGTCAGCTTGCCATCGCCGCAACCGAGGTGGACGATGAGTCCGCCTTTGACTCCAGTCGCATCGCAGATCTCCCGCGCCTGCTCCTTCTCCGCGGCGACGACGGCGATGGTGGGTACCGTCATGAGCAGCGCGCACAGTGCAGACGCGCTGCCTCCCAATGTTGACAGGCTCATCGCACAGCTCTCCTTCCGTCTGCTCTCTTTGAGTCCGGGCAGCGAGAGGGCGCCGCCCAGACGGCATGAGTGGCGCTGCCGCTCGGTTCGGCGCGCAGGCGCCCTGAGGGCGCGCGTCACCCCTCACCGTCACTGCTCACCTGCCGGGCTCCCCGGCGCCGGACCTTCGCCAGCAAACCACCGAGGTCGTCGAACAGTGTGTAGACGACGGGGATCACGACGAGCGTGAGCACGGTCGAGAGGAGCAGCCCGCCGATGACGGCGACGCCCAGCGGGGCGCGCTGTTCGGCGGCGCGGCCGAGCTTCAGGGCGATGGGCAGCATGCCGAAGATCATCGACAGAGTGGTCATCAAGATGGGGCGCAGGCGCGTCGGCCCGGCCGTCAGGATCGCCTCGGCGCGCTCTAAGCCGCGCTGCCGAAGCGTGTTGGTGTAGTCCACGAGCAGCAGCGCGTTCTTCGTCACCAGCCCGACCAGCATGATGAACCCGATCAGCGACACGATGTTGCGCGTCATGCCGGCCAAGACCAGCGCGATGATGGCGCCGACCAAGGCCATGGGCAGACTGAGCAGGATGGTGAAGGGATGCAGCCAGCTCTCGAACAGCGCCGCCATGAGCAGGTAGACCAGGATGATGCTCAGTCCCAACGCCCAAGTGAGGTAGGTCGTGCCCTCAGCGCGGCTCTCGGCTTCGCCCGCCCACTTGAGGTAGACGTTGCCCAGCTTGATGTCGCTGATCGCTTCGGTCACCTGCTTCTGAGCGTTGCCGGCGGGCACTCCGGGGCCGAGGATGGCCGAGACGCTCACGACCCGCATGCCGTCTCGGCGCGAGATGGTGGTCGGTCCCAGCCCGTGCTCCAAGGTGGCCACGTCGCGCAGGCGCACGGCGCGGCCATCCACCATGCCCACGACCACGTTGGACACGTCTTCCACGCTGTTCCGGTCGAGTTCCGCCGCCTGGACGCGGATGTTGAACTGGTTGCGGCCGTCGCGTAGCTTGGCGTTGATGTTGCCTTCCAGTGAATCGCGCATGGCCTCGGCAATGTCCGTGACGGACAGACCGTACTCGGCGGCTCTGACCCGGTCGATGCGCGCCTGGACTTCGGGCTTGCCCTCGCGCCAACTGATGTCCGGGGCGATCAGCCCGTCGATGCCTTTCATGCGGTCGCGGATCTCCTCCGCGACGCGCACGATCTCGCGGTTATTCATGCCGCGAAGTTCCATCACGATGGCGCCGATGGTGCTGCTGAATCCACCGCCGCCGACCATGCGCGACAACCCCGAGGCGCTGTTGTCGGCGTTGGCGCGGAGCATGACCGGACCGGGGATGGTGAGGAGCCGCTGCTGGATTTCGGCCGCCACTTCCTGGTCCGCCCGGGTGCGGATGTAGCCGTGGTAGTCGCCCTTCCCCAGGAGCCGCTGGAACGGCGCCTGGAGCTTCTCCAACACGCCTTGCTTCGGGTAAAGCTCGACGCGCAGCATGCCGCTGTTCCGCGCGCGGCCCCCGCCGCCGAAGCCGATGAAGCAGGAGAGGGTCCGGATCTCGGGAATGTCGCGCAGGCGCCGTTCCGCCTCGCGGAACACCTGATCGGTCTTCTCCAGGCGCGCGCCGGGAGCCAGTTCCATGGAGACGCGGATCTGCCCCTGATCCACCGGCGGGAAGAACTCGAAGCCCAGTCGCGGCCAGCCCCACCAGAAGACGGTAAGCAGGACTCCGACGCCGCCGGTCACCACCTGCCACCGGTGGTGCAGCGCCCACCCCAGCACGCGCCGATAGCCACGGTCCAGGGCGTTGTAGAACCGGTCGAAGTGCGCCCAGAACCCCACGGTTGCCTCGGTCTCCTCCCCGCGGCGGTAGAGGCGGGAGGCCAACATGGGCGTCAACGTGAACGACACGAACAGCGAGAACAGCGTCGCCGCCACCACCGTCAGCCCGAACTCCCGGAAGAACTGCCCGATCACGCCGCCCATGAACGCGATGGGCGCAAACACCACGACGTCGGTCAGTGTGATGGCGACGGCGGCAAGGCCAACCTCGGTGCGCCCGTTGAGTGCCGCCGCGCGCGGTTCCTCGCCGGCGTGCAGGTGCCGGAAGATGTTCTCCAGCACCACGATGCTGTCGTCAACCAAGATGCCGATGACCAGCGAGAGCGCCAGCATCGTCATCTGATTCAGCGAGAAGTGCCCGAAGTACATGACCATGAAGGTGGCGCTCAGCGAGGGGGGAATGGCCAGCGAGACAATGATCATCCCGCGGAGGTTGTGGAGAAAGACGCACACCACCAGCACCACCAGCAAGATGCCGAGGAAGAAACTGACGCTGACGTCCTCCAACGCCGCCCCCACGTCGGCCGACTGGTCCCGGGAGTACGTGACCTCGAGGTCCTTGGGCAGTTCCTTGAGGAGTCGGTTGACCTCCGCCTTGACTGCGTCCGCAACCTGTACCGTGTTTGCCTCGGGCGTCTTCACGATGGCCAGCGACACTCGAGGCTGCCCATTGAGCCGCGCCAGGATGGTTGGCGCCTCAAGGGTGTCGCGGACCTGGGCAAGCTCTCCCACCCGCATCTTCGCCACGCCCCGGGCAGTCTTGAAGTGCAGGACGGTATTGCGGATGTCTTCGGCGTCCCGGTACTCGCCCAGCATGCGGACGGCGAACTCCTGCCCGGCCTGCTTCACGGAGCCGCTGGGCGAGTTCAGGTTGCCGGCATCCAGCGCCTGGGCGAACTGGGTGGTGGTCACCCCATATGCCTCCAGGCGCTCGCGGTCGACGGCCACGTGGACCTCCCGGATATCGCCCCCGTAGATGCTGAGGTCGCCGACGCCCGAGAGCTTGGCCAGTCTCTCGGCGAACACGTTGTCTACCAGCAGTCGGAGGTCGCGCGACTCCCGTTTGCCGCCCACACCCAGGAAGAGGATGGGCTCGGCGGAGGTGGTGGTCTTGCGCACGTAGGGCGTTTCCATGTCGTCAGGCAACATGCGGCGCGCCCGGTCAACCTGGGCGCGGATGTCGTTCACCGCCGCGTCGAGGTTGGTGCCCAGGACGAACTCCAGCGAGATGCTGCTCCGCCCCTCACTGGTGGAGGAGGTGACGCTCAGGAGTCCCTCGACCGCGCGCACCGCTCGCTCCAACGGTTCGGTGACCAGCGTCTCCATCTCTTCCGGCCCGGCGCCGGCGTACTCCGCTCGGAGGTCGACGATGGGCTGCTCGACCTTCGGGTTCTGCTCGACGGGCAGCTTGGGCAGCGAGACCAGACCCATGATGCCGAAGAACAGCACCACCACGGTGATGAAAACAGGACGCCGAATCGAGGTCTCAGTGAGCCACATTGGGTTGGGTTCTCCTCACTGAACGATCTCCACGGCCGACTCAGGCTTCAGCCCCTGCGCGCCCTGGGTGACAAGGGTCTCCCCGGCCCGCAGCCCCTCGGCAATCTCCGTCTTCTCCTCACGAGAGGCGCCCAGCCTCACCTCGCGGAGTTCCACCTTGTCGGGAGGGTGCACGACGGCAACGAACTCCTTGCCCTGCCGGCGCACTACCGCATCCAACGGAACAACGGTTACGCGCACATTCCGCTGGATCGCCAAACGGCCCCGAGCGAACATGCCCTCACGTAGCCGCCCTCCCGCATTGGGGAGAGCGACGTTGACAAGGAAGCGTCGGCTTGCCAGGTCGCCTGCTCCACGCTGGCCTGCAATGCCTGGATCTCTTCTTCACTCACAGTGACTTTACCGCGGTTCGCCTCGGCCAGGTGCTTGGCTTCCTCCTGCTTGCGG
>Ga0210033_1004206_pt1 | contig 11200 bp, 14 predicted proteins | sample CryGeymeta201501_FD_185465 | JGI IMG/M metagenome (GOLD analysis project Ga0210033, IMG submission 185465) | Groundwater microbial communities from Crystal Geyser aquifers in Utah, USA - Crystal Geyser metaG 2015-01 (SPAdes) (version 2) | ecosystem: Environmental > Aquatic > Deep subsurface >... | reverse complement strand
AAAGAAATCCCCCGTTACCAAAAAATAGCTGCTTTTACATTCAAGAAAGATAAAAACATTAACCTGCGTATATCAAAGAAAGATTTAGATGGCTTACGGGAAAGAGCATTAGAAGAAGGTATTCCTTATCAAACTCTGGTTTCCAGTATTTTACATAAGTTTGTAAATGGCCGGTTAGCAGAAAAATGATCCCCAACAATCCCGACTCTCTAATAAGATTCTTGGAAACTACTTTAGGTCCACCCAGGCCAGGGGATTTCTACCAGAGAATAGAGAAGCTCTGTAAAGATAGAAGGCTTACCGAGGCCAGGGTAAGGTCCTTAGCAAAAGAGATAGCCGGTAGCCGACTATGGCGCAAGAGAACCTATTTTGCTCATTGCATAGAGACCGAACTAAGACCATTGGTACCAGAGGTAAAGGAGATGGTTGATAATCTGGTAGAGAAGATGGCGGTGAGATACTGAGAAGGAGAAGCAAATGTCAGAAGAAGAGCGGGATAAAAAGTGGCAGAGGGATTATAGGATAAGAACTCTCTTAATGATAATTGCTTTAATTTGTGTGTGGGTTGGCCTTTTCCTTTGGGGCAGAATGGAAACGAAGAAAGCAACTTCTTTAGAGAAGATTGAGCAAAACCAGCAGAAGATTATAGAGATGTTGGAGGAGAGAAAGTGAGTAAATAGAGAGGAGAGATTATGTTCAACATAACCGATTTAATTGTAGATTTAGGTATGATTGTAGAAAGCGGTATAGATGAGTTATCTGAAGACCAGCTTGCTAACATTGTAGGTAGTGAATATCAATGTGAGTTCTGTGGTAAAAGATTTATCCGGAAGGAAGACCTAAAGGACCACAAGACCGCAGTAAAGTTTAGAGAGTACCAGGAAGAGATGTTTCTGGATACGGAGAGGATGTAAGAAATGAAAAAGAAGTTCTTAACGATATTACTTTCTGTTTTCCTTCTCACCGGTTGGACAACAGGAATTAGCGCAGAATTAAAAAAAGAGTTGTTTAGCCCTGAAGAATGGGAGAGGTTGAAGAAATCAGGCATTGTTTCCGAAGAAAAGCCAAAAGAAAGAGAAGAAGTTATCAGAACAAATAGTACCCGTGAATACGATTTTTCAATGCAGGAGGCAATGGCTGATGAGGCACTAAAGCATCTTGGTGCACATTTCCAATACAATAGATGTGGAGGAATTGGTAAGACTACCCCTGAAGTTTGGTATGGGAACGAATGTAACACCTGGAGAAAGTGGCATAAAAAAAGAAATATTTGCTGTATCGGAGTTAGACATTTTGATTGTTCAGGATTTGTTTATTTCTGCGCTAATCAGGTAGGATTCAATATTCCTCGACACGAAAAAGGGGGATATGGAAGTCCACAATTGTGGCATGAGAGATATGTTGCACCTATTGCCTTAGATAAAATTCGTAAAGGGACACTTCTTTTTGGAGGACATGGGAATGTTATTACTCATGTCGGAATTTACCTCGGGGATGGAAATTTTGTGGACGCTGCGTGGCCAGGGGTTGATGTCAGATCTTGGGAATTGTATTCAGGTCAAGCGAAGGAAAAGCGTCACAGTCTCTTTGCTGGAAATATTAATTCAGAAAAAGTTGAGAAATGGCGAAAGATATACGAAGAGTTAAGGAATGCCAAAAAAAAGACAGCTAAATAGCTCAAGGGAGAAGATGAAAAAAGTAGCAATTGTTTTCTTAGGAGTATTTATAATTTTAGTAAGCAGAGAGACAGAGAGATGTCTTCAAACCTGTACTCTCGGTGTAGTCAACGGATGTGTAACTGTAGACGGTCGTCCTATTTTTTGGAGGATCGACGACTCCAGCCACGAGAAGCGTATGCGGCTTGCTCATGTTGACGCCTCTCCATACGATTATATTGGGATAACGGAAGTAGACCATTATATACCTTCAGGCTTAAATGAAGCTGGGATAGCTGGACATGATACTTTTGTGGGGACTACAGGAGAAGTTGCTCCAGACGGAGTAGGTGCTTATGGAATTACGCTGCATAGTTTAAGAAACTATACTTCTCTTGATCAAGTCAGAGACTATATTAAGCAAAAGGTTGATACTGATAAATCTAATGCGGGAGGTTGTCTTGGTTTTATAGACGCCCATGGAAATGCCAGTATATTTGAGATTAATAGGTCTAACTGGTGGTTCGAATATAATAGTGTGAACCCTAATCGCAAGAGACAGGGCCTTTTCGGCTTTGTTGTCCGCGCAAACGAGTTTCATCAACGAGCAAATGATACAGATGATACGAACATTGGGGGTCGCTATCAAAGTGGTACTTATAACATATTAGGATTGTGCCGCAGGGGTATACTTAGCGTCAAAACGATCATTCAAGGCGACAATGTCTTTGAAGTCATCCGTTATGGTCCTGGCCGACCTCTCGCAGCGCTTGCCAGAGAAGAACAATACAAACCTAATTCTGTGATGGTCGTCCACGGTGTAGCCCCTGGAGAAAATCCGGCCTTAGCCACGATGTGGGTTATTTTGGGCCAGCCAAATTATGGCATTGCGGTGCCGGCCTGGGTAAAAGTTTCCGATATTCCACATTGCCTAAGTAGCGGAGAAATGTGTGACCGAGCGATGTCTCTTTTTAAAAAAAGAGGGGGAATAATTGTTCGGAGGAGTGTCTTTCCAGTTGAGGCTCATATGTTTGATGTGGTCAATAATACATTGTTACCCCATTGGCGTGCTAATGGAGTTCCCTCAGTTGTTGAAATGACTCGTATTGAACATCGTATGGCGGCGGATGCTTACAGTTTACTCTCTTGTCTTGATAAACAGGATAGAATGAATAGAGCTCCGGATCTAACACTTAACGTTTATCAAGAGAATCTTACCGCAAACTTCACGGTTAGAGTAAATGACCCAGATGGTAAAATTGTAAGCATCAAATGGGACTTTGGCGATAGTCAGATCTCAAAAGAAAAATCGCCATCGCATACTTATGCTAAACCCGGCACCTATCTTGTCTCCTGCACTGTTACAGATGACGATGGCGTAACAATCACTGATTGGGATTATTTGCATTTTGGTCGTTTACAAGTAAAACCTGAACCTGGAATTGAAATTAAACAGCCTTGGTTTGGAATTGAAGTCAAGGTTGTTGAGTTTCCAGAAGAAAAAGGAAGATTGAAAACTCAACTTCTTGTTACAAAAGTGTATAAAGGAAGCCCAGCTGAAAGAGTAGGAGTAAGAGAAGGAGATACAATTTGGCCCTACAGTGGATGTGGTATCGACAGGACATTTGTTGAAGATTTAGAGCGCAAGTTAAGAGCGATAGTTGAGTTTAAGGAAAGGAGGGAACTAAATCCTTTTGACGATATGTGGATTAAGAGAGATAAAGAATATATTAAAATTCCCGATGAAGAAATAATCCGAACCCTCGAGATGAGGAAAGAGGAGGAAATCCCGTCGGGAACTTATTAAAAAGAAAAGAGCTCTCGTTAAAAAATTAACGGGAGCTTTTTTTGTTTTTAATTTTTTAGTGAAATAGTCGAGGTAGTCGAGGTTTGACCTCGACTGACACTAACTCGACTGACTCGACTAGCCTGTCGAGGTCAAACCTCGACAGCACTCAAATTTTATTGACATTTGTTTTTTCTTTTTGGTATAACACACTTGGTTCTTTGAGATTTTAAAATGGAACAGAACTGAAGAGAATTAAATTGAAAAGCCAGAAAATCAAATTCTTTCTAACCTGGTACCGAGGTCCGTAGAATTTACGATTGGGGGTATCCATTTGACTCACGTAGTGAGTTACATAGACTGTTTTATTTGCCAAGTCAACTTCGCCACTTAACTTAATCTAAATCCCTCTAATCCCTCATTGTAATTGCCTTTCCCTTATTTTTTTGTCCCTCTTTATAGTGAAATGATTATATAATTTGACTTGCTATAGTTTTTATTGTATGATATTATATAGTGAAACCTAAAAGGAGGAAACTATGGCTTTCTTAAGAGAGATAAGAGCAGAAAGAAAGAGCGGCAAGGTATATTCTTATTGGGTAACAATTAAGACCTTCTGGGACAAGAAGAAAAGAAAGGTGCGCCACAAAGTTCTCCATGATTTAGGTCATCTTTCTGATCAAGAGGTAAGAGCGATAAGAACAATCCTTTCCTTAAAAGGGATGCCAGAAGATTCTTTCTTTACCAGCTGGCAGGATATTAAAACTAAAAAAGATTATGACTTTTTAGCCCCGATAGTTTTAGATAAACTCTGGCACCTCTGGGAGTTAGACAAGGTAACCGATTCTGGCCAGATACTTAAAGTTCCATCCTCTATCATCTCTGAGATTCTTACCATCAACCGTGCAGTTGCTCCAGCCAGTGACCTCAAAGTTTGCTCCTGGTATGAGGAAACAATTCTTCCCAAGCTTTTTAAGGTAACCCCGGAGATAGTTAATCCCACCAGAATTTACCGGAGCTTAGATAATATTATTTCAAAAGAGGAAAGGATCCAGAATCATCTTTCCCGGAAAGTGAAAGATTTAGGATACGATGATTTATCTTTGGTCTTCTATGATATTACTTCCTCCTACTTTGAGGGCTGGGGTTGTCCCCTGGGAGAGTTTGGTTTATCCCGTGATTACCAGAAAAATAAACTTCAATTGCTTTTAGCGTTGGCGGTGACCAAAGAGGGATTCCCCTTCTACTGGAAAGTATTACCTGGTAGTCTACATGATTCCCTTACCGTTAAAGAGGTGGCAACCTCTTTAAAGAAAAAGTTTCAACTAAAAGATATTATTCTGGTGATGGATAAAGGGATGGTGAGTGAGGATAACCTAAAATTTCTGGAAGAACAAAACTTTTCCTATATCGTTACTATTCCCAGAAGCCAGGTGAAAACCCTGGATGATTTCCCAAAAGAACTTTTAGAAAATTTAGGAAAAGAATTGGAAGAAGAAGGAAAAAGAAAAACTCCCAATCTACCATTGAATCAGTGGCGAGCAGGTCTAAAAAGGATAATGCAAAAATATCTCTATTTTACCTATCTTTTACCCAGGGCCTATTTCCATGAATTAAAAAAAGAGAAAGAGAGAAGATATATCTTATGCTTTAATCCTGAGAAGTTTGTTGAAGAAAGAAAACAGAGAAAGAAAAAAATATCTTCTATCTCTGCATATTTAGAAAAGTGGAACAAAGAACTTACCTCAGCCAGAAAAAGTAAGGATAAGAAATTGTTGGGTAAAGAAATTTACTCCTATTTGAAGAAAAGAAAGGCAGAAAATCTCTTTACCATAAAATTAATCCCGAAAAGAAAAAGAATAAAAAAGAGAACCATTACCACCTATAGAATAGAGCATCAGATAAAACAGGACAAATTAGAAAACTTAAAACTTTCCGATGGTATCTATTGCATCCTTTCTAATCTTCCCGAAGAAAAGGCCGCTTCTTTTTTACTCTCCGCTTATAGAGAGAGAAGAAAGGTTGAGGTTGCCTTCTCTTACTTAAAAGGATTTATTGAGATTAGACCTTTCTACCATCAGAAGGAAGAAAGGGTAAAGGCCCATATACTATTTTGTATTCTTGGTTATCTCCTTCAAGTGACAGTGGAGTATCTTCTGAAAAAGAAAGGTTACCCCATGACCTTTCAGGAATTCTGCAAAAGAACAGCAAGGGTAACGGCAGTAGAATTAGAGATAGAAAATATCAGAAAGAAAGGACTAAAATTAACCGAGGTGCCAAAGGAGGTGCTTTCTCTCTTGGAAATGATAAATAGTAAAGATGTTCTTTCTAAAGATTTTCTAAAAATGGAAAAATAGGTTAAACTATTTCACTATATAGGCAAGATAATAAAAAGAGGAAACATAGACAGGATAAGGAAAAAGAGAGGATTTGAGTAAATTAGAGTGGCGAAGTTGACTTGCCAAAAGACGCCTTTATTGGTGGTAAATTGCATCAAATTCCAACTATTTAGGTCCATATTCCCATCGAATTTGGCTAACGGGAGTGAAGTGGATACCCCAATTTACGATAACTGATAGACAAGAATTATGTAGAGGATTATAATACTTATAAGTCAATGATAGGGAAGTCTGAAAAAAGGGGGCGCAATGAAAAAATGTTTATTAAGCTTTTTATTGATTTTAGTATTTTTTATGAATGGCTGCGCTTCGGTTCCGGAGGCTACTGCTGGAAAACCGGCGGAGAAGATAAAAATAGGTTTTTTAAATGTATCCTCTTTTCCTGCCTTTGCTTCTGTAGAAATTGATGGAAAACATATAGGTAAAACTCCTCTTGAGAAAGTTTCTCTATCCCCAGGTACGCATCAAGTCATAATTTCTGAAGGGGGATACAAGAACTCTGAAAATCTTGTAGAAATAAAGCCAGGAGAGACTACTCACCTTGGAGTAGCGCTGGAGAAGATATACAGAGCAACACCTGAGAAAACAAGAACTTATACTTATAAAGAACCTGAGAAAGTCATTGTGCTTCCTGGTGAGCCCGGCGGTATAATGGGTCGCTTTGGATATTATGTTTGTGACTACCCTAAATTCGTCGGCCATATTGATTTTGTTAAGAAGCGGAACTCCGACTTCTATAAAAGTCTGACTTTGGCTGACACTATGCGCCTGAAACGTCGCCTTTTTTCACCTAGATGTTGGTCCTTGTCGGGTTTCCCCGAGTGGAAGTCTCTGCTAACTCTTTGCTTGGCTGAGGATGACGTTGATGAAGTGTTCATGTTCTCCGAGACCGCTAGCCCGGGAGTCTTGGTCTTCCGGACCAACAAAAATATTCCCCTGGTTGGCCCCGAGATAGTGCGCAAAAAGATTGCTGGCATTGAGTACTTCGCATTTAGTAACAAACGTCTATACATTGCGAACACGGAAGAACACATCTTTTGCATATCGCACGACCAGCGGCAATTGGAGGGCGCTCTTCTCAACTTCAAAGGTAGGCATCAGCCAAGACTTGACGAGAATCTGAGGCGGGCATTGGAATCAATTGCCAGTCAAGCCAATTACGTGGCGTTCCAGCTACCCGCTCTACCTAAGATCCTCGCCCAAGTTTTACCGGAGTTGAAAGTATACGCGCTAGGGTGGACCTTGAGTTCATCTTACGATGTTAGGGAGTTTTGTGTATTCCCAACAGAAAGAGAGGCCGAGACCTACTTGAGGACTCAGAAAAATGCATTTGAGATTCTTGGATGGGCCAAATGCGTGGAGATCCAGCAGATCAACAACTGCACAATTACGTCCCTCACGTTTTCCATCAAGGATATTAGATAGAGCCGGGGCTTTGTGACGGCATCCTGCCGCCCCGTTATCAGGAGGTTATGATGATTGAAAATATTGTTGGAGTGATAGTTGGTGTCATATTTTGGGGAGGGATTATAGTTGGAATACCTTGGTTGATGTCTCATCTCCAAAAAAAAGCGAGAAAAAGGGCGGCAGAAAAAGAAATTATCTGCCCCAATCCAAATTGTGGTTATAAAGGGAAACCTAAAATAAAAAAATGTTTTAGCGTTACAGTATTCATAATATTATGGCTATTAGGTATTTTTCCCGCTCTACTTTATGTCATACTTGTTAGGGATAAGATCCTTTGTCCTAAATGTGGAATGACAGCGAGAGAGTTTCTAGAATAGCCCGTATTTGTATCATCCATTTCGTCTTTGCTCCACAAAAGCGAAACTTTATGGTATAATATGCTATTAAAATGGCTACTTCAGGGGGCAAATTGGGGGTAAAACAGCAAAGGCGAAATAATAGCGAAATCAAGTACCTCAAAAAAGATGAATGGACCCGGTTAATTGAGGCAATCGATAACTACCGGGATAAACTGATTGTTAAGCTTCTCTACTCTACCGGTATGCGCGTAGGAGAGTTAAGCAAGATGAAAGTAGAGGATATAGACTTCAGCGAGAGATTCATCCATATCCCGGCCGAGAATACAAAAACAAAGACCGCCAGGACCGTTGTCGTAGATCAAGGGACCTTGTCTGATGTCAGAGCATACCTTAAATTAACCAGGATTAAGCCAGGAAGCATTTTTAACCTCTCGGTAAGGAGAATACAGCAACTGATCAAAAAGTACTCTAAAATCGCAAATATAGCCGCCACTCCCCATACCTTAAGACACACCCATATTGTCCACTCCCTCCTGAACCATATCCCCATCACCGCGGTCCAGAAACAGGTGGGGCATAAGCGACTTGCCACTACCCAGGTTTACTCCGAACTTGCTCCTGAGCAGGTAAGGGAAGCATATGAGTCCCCTCTGCTTTCTTGCGAAAGCAAGAAGAGGGGATGAGTCCCGGCCTTAAAAAGAAAAAGCCTTAAAAACAAAATTTAGAGGCAAGCTCTCAAGTCGTTCACCTCTCGGTGAACTCCCCAAAGGGGGTTTACACCCCCTATGGCGGTCGCTTTGCTCCCTGTTACCCCCTCTACTTCGTAAGGGGGCTTTTCGTCGCCCCCTTAGCAATCCCCCTCTTGAGCCTGATAGGCTCAAGATACCAGTAAAATTGGGGGTTTCCCAGAGAAATTGCCCTCCAGGCTTGCGATATGGGACACTTTCTTGGGTCGGGGAATACTACAGCACCCCCTAAAACAGGCAAAAAAACGCAAGATATTGTGGAGTGGATTTGACTTTTATTTTTTATTATGATATACTTTATTACGAACTGTAAAGGAGGTGCAAAGTGAAACTAAAAGAAGCAATGGAAAAACGAGTACTTCTTTCCTTGCCTGTATCTTTGTATAAAAAGGTTTCAGAAATCGCTACAGAGGAATATCGTACAATTCCTTCTGTAATTCGGGAATGTGTAGCGGACCAATTGGGAGGAGAAGAACTAACAGCAGAGGAAGTAGTAGCAATTAAAAGAGGAGAGGAAGAATATAAAGAAGGTAAATGTATAAAGTGGAGAAAGATTGCTCGTGGAAAAATTTGAGGTTGTTTTCTCTTCCCAACCAAAGAAATATTACCGAAAGTGCAGTAGGAAAATAGCCTCTCTTCTTAACAAATGCTTTGAGGAAATCTCTCGCAATCCATTTTATAAACCCAAAAGAATCAAAAAAGTTAAAGGGGAAGAGGGCCTATGCTTCAGGTATAGAAGAGGAGGGCTTAGAATCACTTATAAAGTGAAACTCCCCAAAAGAGAAGTGGCAGTTTACCTTATTAAGCCACGAGGCGATGTATATAAATGAAAACTATCGCCATAGTTAATTAGAAAGACAGCAAGACAGTAAACTGTTATGCTGTCTTGACATAATACCATAATGCTGGTATACTGGTAAGGAATAATGACAGCGTCTATATACGCGATAACCAACCAGAAAGGCGGGACCGGAAAGACTACTACTGCCCTTTGCTTGGGAACAGCTCTAACAGAAAAGGGCCAAAGGGTGTTACTCATAGACTCAGATCCACAAGCCGGTTTAACTACCAGCCTCAGTTTTGACCCTGATTCTTTTGATACCACTATCTATAATGCCTTAATTAACCCCGAAGAAAATATCCTTCAAAAAATAATCAAAGAAACAAAGATCCAAAATCTTCATTTTGTCCCTTCAAACCTAGATCTCTCCGGGGTAGAAGGAGAACTAATCGGAGAGATTGGCTGGGACAGAAACTTAAAAGAACTTTTATCCCGGATATGCAAGGAATACGACTTTATTTTAGTCGATTGTCCACCAAGTCTGGGAGTGCTAACAACCAATGCCCTAATGGCAGCAGACAGGGTAATCACACCTGTTCAGACAGAATATTTGGCTTTAAGAGGATTAAAACAGTTAAATAGGATCATTGCTAAGGTTAAAAAGAAGGGTAATCCAAATTTACAAGTAAAAATTCTCAGAACAATGCATGATGTAAGAACGCTCCACTCCCGGGAAGTAGTAGAGGAATTAGCAAAGGTATTCCCTGGGCAAGTTTATGAGGCGGTAATAAAAAGGACAGTTAAATTTGCTGATTCTACTTTAGCTGGGGAATCAATTCTTTCCTACGCTAAAACTTCAGAAGGAGCAATGGCTTACAGAAAATTGGCCGAGGAGGTATTAAAAGATGATAAAAAGACCAACATTAAAAGGTAAAGGAGCAGATATTTTCTTTGGGAAACAGAAGAAAGAATCTCTACAAGAAAAGAAAATTTATGCTCCTATCCGGAAAGAGAAAGCTACTTTCTATCTATCTTCCTCTATTCTAAGAAGTTTAGATTCTATTTGGCTGTCTTTCAGGAAAGAGGATAGAAAGATTAAGAAATCTGCCCTTGTAGAAGCAGCCTTAAAGCAAGCAGTAGAGGACTTCGGGAAGAATAAAAAAGAAAGTGCGCTGTCAAAACATTTTACCAGCACACCATAATACCATAATACTGGTATGCCAGAATATCAGAGCAGAAAGTAAGAATTTTTTGACAGACTAAATTTTTTAAGGTACAATTAGAATATTATGGTGCCTCGGAAGAAAACAGGTGTTTTTTTAGAGATAACAGAGCGGGGAGTATCCGGGGCACCAACCACATCCCTTGCCTATGGCATGGGGGAAAGGTCTTAACCTGTTTTACTTCCCGCTTTTTAATTTAGATAAGGAGAAATCATGGAGAAAATTGGAGCAGTACTGGAAAAGGAAATGCTAAGAATAGAAAAGCACCAAGAGAAGCAAGAGGAGAAAAAGAAAAGGGAGAAAAATCTGGAAATGGTAGGTTTTTCGGATATGAGTAGGAAAGGATATACTCTCATACCCAACTATTTGTTGGACCTTAAAATATCGCCAACCGCAAAATTAGTTTATACTCTTCTGCTTTCTTATTGTTGGAATAAAGATTTCTGCTTTCCTGGGCAAAAAGAAGTAGCAGAAAAGGTAGGGATTACAAGAGCAAGAGTAGTTCGGTACTTTAAGGAATTAGAGGAAGTGGGTTTAATTAAAACTGTATTGACTGGACGAGCCAATAAATATATTCTCTATGCGACAGTAAAAAAATACAGAAGATAGTTTTGTTTTTAAGTTGTTAATAAAAATTTCCCGGTGTGCCGTTTTTGGCACATCAGATGTTCCCATTTTGATACATCACAATAAATAATAAGTATTAATAATTAAAAAAGAATAAATAAAAGTAAAATCCCCTGTTGATAATGACGCTTATGTTAAAAAATATAGAAAGCAAAAAACTCCAGAATTTTTTAACAACGCTTGAATAACTACAAAGAAGCATAACCTAAAGCATGTA
>Ga0210033_1004192_pt1 | contig 11218 bp, 7 predicted proteins | sample CryGeymeta201501_FD_185465 | JGI IMG/M metagenome (GOLD analysis project Ga0210033, IMG submission 185465) | Groundwater microbial communities from Crystal Geyser aquifers in Utah, USA - Crystal Geyser metaG 2015-01 (SPAdes) (version 2) | ecosystem: Environmental > Aquatic > Deep subsurface >... | reverse complement strand
GGGGTCTCCTGGACGTACGGTGGCTTGCACCCTGTACATAGCCCCCAGGGGGCCCCCGCACCCCTGCGTTTCATTCTAAGTAGTTGATCTTATGCCGAGCTGGTGTCGCCCCGCTAGATCTACACCCAAAGAAGAACGTGGAACTGTCCCTCCTAATCCACCCCCTATGGATGGCAGGCGAGTCAAGCATCGATCCCGATGGGCGGCCCTTCGGAGGAAGCGTTACGGACACCGCGAGAGCCACTGCCACATGGAATCGCGCGCGGGCCGCGAAGATGCAACTTATCGAGGTCCGAGGGAAGCTACCCGAAGTAGTTAGGGATCCACTTTCAGGCGCAATCATTAGGACTGCCATGGGTACAGTGCCAAAGCAGAGCCACTTCGCTTGCGGCGCCTGTGGCACAAACCAGGACCTGCTTGCCGCGGTGAGAGCGTTGGGGACCACCGCCCCCATTGCAGCCTATTCTGCACAGGTGTACTGCCCGACATGCCGCGCGGCGGGTGATCCGACTGGCGGCCGGTTTTTCGTCCCGCTTGCGGACCCAAGTGGATTGAACGCCGCATGCCAGGACTGGGAGTCGCGCAGGGAAAGCAGCCTGAGACGGTATTGGCCCGATGAAGAACTCTCGTTCGGTTGGCGAACACATAGTTGGTCAATACCTGATCACGGCTACACCCATTACTGGAAGATGTTCACGCCACAGCAACTTCTGTCGCTAACGCTTTTGCACCGCAGCATCGCAGTCAGGCTCGCCACCGCCGGCAATTCTGCCGCAGCCGAAGCAGCGTTATCCGCCTTCCAGCAGGTGCTTCGCCTGAACAACCAGTTTACGATCTGGCACATGCGAAATAATCAAACCTCCGCATTCCTGAGCAATCCCAACTATCAGCCAAAGGCGACATTCGTTGAGACGTTCGCCTTTGCATCCGTGGGCGATGGCTCGTGGGCTTCAGCGGTACGAGGGCTCTTTAATGGACTTGATTGGAAGGACTGCCCTTGGGAGCTCGTCAGCAACGAGGAGCTGGATATGAAAAGCCCTCTGGTCACTGGGTTGACGTCTGGAAAGACGACGAAGTGCTTTCCTAACGACTTGATCGGCCCAGTCAGTCTCCACCAAGCTTCGGCGACCGATCTGAGCATGCTCGCCAACGAGTCTCAAGACCTCGTGGTGACCGACCCACCATTCGGTAACTTGGTCCAGTACGCAGAACTTGCTGACTTTTTTTACGTATGGCTCCGTCTCTCTCTTTCCCACCGCTATACGGAAGAGTTCGGGTTTCCGTATTCTCCCAAGACTCTTGAGGTCGTCGAGAACCCTGCCAGGACCCCTGACGGTGCAGCTCAGTTCTACCAGCGCCTCCTTACGGCTGCTTGGTCCGAAGCATGTCGGGTTCTCAAGCCCTCCGGGCTCCTTGCCTTCACCTTCCACCATAGCGAGGACGATCCCTGGGTGCAGGTTCTGGAGAGCCTCTTCGATGCAGGGTTCTACTTGGCGGCGACGTACCCAATTCGCTGCGACGAAATCAAGGCCGATGGCGAGTTCGGTTCGAACACTGTTGAGTACGATATCATACACGTCTGCCGCAAACGCACCTTCACCCCCAGCCGCGTGAGCTGGGCCAAAATGCGACGTGAAATCCTTAGGGAGGTCAAGGGACTGCAGGACCTGCTCGAGCACCACCGCCGGGAAGGCCTCCCTGCAGCAGACATCGAGGTTATCAAGCGCGGGAAGGCGTTAGAATACTACTCTCGCCACTACGGCGAGGTCTACCACGCCGAAGGCGAACGCCTAGGGGTCAAGGACGCGTTGTTGGGCGTGGTCCAGGTGCTCGATGAGGATGGCACTCCAGGTGTCGAACTCCCCCCCGTAAACGCTTCGCCATATACACGCCAACTCCTGCGGATGTTCCGGGACGGCCTGTCCCTGGACCAAAATCAGGTGCAGAAGTGGCTGCGTGGAACTGGCACGAGCCCGAGCGAGTACGAGGACCGAGGGTGGATCAAGAAGGTGCGGAAGGAGTATCACCTATTGGGGTTCCTCGAAGTCGCTCAGAGTTGGCAGCGCAAGCACCGCGTTGGCATGGTGCAGGATTACGATCAAGCTGCCTTCCTGGTCGGGGCTTGTTTCGAGAGCAGTGGCATCAAAGCCGAGGAAACCCTATCCAACCCCAGCTTTAAGCCCCACCCCGCCCTGGGTTCGTTACTGGAGTGGTTCGCAACCCGTTCGAAAGACCCAAAGACTCGCACCGCGGCGGGACGGGCGGAGCGCCTGTTCAGAACCTGGCAGACCAAGCACCAGGCCCAAACGACCCAGCTCAAGATGTTCGCCGATCCTGGAGCCGACGGATGAAGCTCCTCCGCAACAACACCGCCTGGACGCGGCGAGGCTGCTCCCTGCTGTGGGACCCCAACGCCCTCGCTTCGCTGGCGAAGCCGCAGGAGGTGGTCACGCTCCGGCAGTTCGCCGCGATGGCCAGCGGCTGGCCCGACGAACTGCCCTCGAATGACGGCCGGGCCGTTGTCGTGGTCGGAGTCGAGGGCTGCCTGGACGCCCTGTCCCCCGATGACGCGATGGAGTGGGTCGAGCGGGACCTGCGCCGCCTCATCTTCGCCTTCAACGACGAGTACCAGGACGACGCCGCCCTGGTCTTCTGGCTGCCTTCCGGTCGGGACCGCGTGCACTATGCCCTCGCCTCGGGCGAGTACTCCTGGTCGGGCCTGGGCGACGCCCGGCTGCCCCTGGGACACGCGCTCTGGGCCGGTGCGCGCGACGACGCCCACCGTATCTTGCTGGGGGTCGCCGACGCCGACGCCGAGGGCCCGGGCTGGGTGGGCATGTACCACCCCCGCATCTCTTGACGGAGGCCACCGTGGCGCTGGCGCCAGGACAGCGCGTTCGCCACCCTGAGTTCGGCGAGGGCGTCGTCGTCGCTGCCGAACGGGGTGGTTTCGTCCGGGCCTTCTTCGGCCTCGGCGAGCGCCAGGTCCCTGCCGGATCGCTCCGCTCCCTGCTCACCCGCGCCGAGCGGGTGCTGGCGGGCGTCGAGGGCTCGGAGGGTCGGCTCAAGCGCGCCTGGCTCGCCCTGGAGGCGCGCTCCCTCCCCCTGATGGAGAGCGCGGCGGCCCTCACCTCCGCCCGCATCGACCTGCTCCCGCACCAGGTGGTCCTCACCCATCGCGTCGCCACGGCGTCTCCTCGGCGCTACCTGATCGCCGACGAGGTCGGGCTCGGCAAGACCATCGAGACCGCGCTCATCCTGCGCGAGCTGCAAGGGCGCGGCGAGCTTCACCGGGCACTGATGGTCGTGCCCGCCGGCCTGGTCAACAACTGGCACCGTGAGCTGAACGAGGTCTTCCACCTCGACTTCGAGGTCTTCGGCAGCGAGGGCGACGTCACCGACCGCAAGACCAACGCTTTCGCCCGGCACCACCGGCTCATCGCCAGCATCGACACCCTCAAGCGCCCCTCGCGTGTCAAGCGCCTGCTCGATGCCCCGATGTGGGACCTCGTCGTCTTCGACGAGGCCCACCACCTCACCGCCTACAGGAGCGGTCAGAAGGTCACCAAGACCGAGAACTACAAGCTGGCCGAGGCACTGCGGGCCCACAGCCGCGACCTGCTCCTGCTGTCCGCGACGCCGCACCAGGGAGACCACTTCCGCTTCTGGATGCTGGCCCAGCTCCTCGACCCCACCCTGTTCAAGGGTCCCGAGGACATGGTCGAGAACCGGCACCGGCTCAACACCCTCGTCTTCCGACGGACCAAGGCCGACGCCTGCCGGCCCGATGGCTCGCCCCTGTTCGCGCGGCGCTGGGTCCACACCGAGAGCTTCGTGATGAACGACGCCGAGCGGGCCTTCTACGCCCAGCTCCAGGAGTACTTGCAAGACGGGTTCGCGCTGGCGAAGCGCCAGGGCAACAAGGGGCAGGCGCTCGGCTTCGTGATGGCCATCTTCCAGAAGATCGCCGCGTCCAGCTTCGCCGCGGTTCGACGCACCCTGCGTCGCCGAATGCTGATGCTCACGGTCCACGAGGCGATCGTGAAGGATCAAGAGCTGGACATCGAGGGGCGGGAAGCCCTGCTCGACGATGCGCGGCGGCTCATCCACGAGGAGCTGGGCATCCCCGACGACGCCGTCGGGCGCGGCGAGACGGATCGCGTGCTGGCCGACCTGAAGCTCCGCATGCTCAAGAAGCTGCGCGAAGACGACCTGGCGCTCGCCTCCGACGCCGGCGCCGGCGAGGAGGCCGCGGCAGGCGGTGAAGAGATGGCGGCGATGGCGATCAGCCTCGCCCTGCCCGAGGAGCGCCTTCGCATCGCCGACCTGCTGCGTTCCTTCCCCGAGGGCCGCGAGACCAAGGTGCAGAACCTGGTGCGGGCGCTGGGCGCCCTGTGGCGGGAGAACCCCACCGAGAAGGTCGTGATCTTCGCCACCTACCTGGGCACCGTGGACCTGATCGGTCGGGAGATCGAGTCGGCCTACCCAGGCCAGGGGGTGGTGGTGCTCCGGGGTGGCGATCACGGGGCCAAGCTCGCCGCCGAACGCCGATTCCGGGCCAAGGACGGTCCACGGGTGCTCGTCTGCACCGCCGCGGGCCGCGAGGGCATCAACCTCCAGTTCGCTCGCGTCCTCTTCAACTTCGACCTGCCCTGGAACCCGATGGACGTGGAACAGCGCATCGGCCGCATCCACCGATACGGGCAGCAGCACACGGCCCAGGTCTACAACCTGGTCCTGTCCGACACCATCGAGGGGCGCATCTTCCTGATGCTCGACGAGAAGCTCAAGGAGATCGCCAAGACCCTGGGGAAGCTGGACGAGAACGGGCAGGTCGCCGAAGACCTGCGCTCCCAGATCCTCGGCCAGCTCTCCGAGCGCATCCGCTACGACCAGCTCTACCAGGAGGCCCTCTCCGACCCGGAGCTGCGCCGGACCAAGGAAGAGCTCGACGTCGCCCTGGCTCACTCGAAGGAGGCAAGGTCGGTGGTGTGGGAGCTGTTCCAGGATCTCGATGGCTTCAACCTGGACGACTACCGGCCCTTCTCCGACGTGTCCGCCGGCCTGGACCGGCTGGCCCGGTTCCTTCGCGTGGACCTGGAGGCGCAGAAGAACCGGTCGCTCGTACGCCTCGACGACCGCACGCTGGAGGTCCGGGATCACCTGGGCCAGCGGGTCCTGCGCTTCACCATCGATCGCGATGCCGCCCGCGCCCGCGACGACGTGGAGCTGCTGGGGCTGGACCACCCGCTGATGCAGGAAGCCCTGGCACGCCACGCTGCCCTGGCGCCCGACGAGCTGGGCGTCGCAGTGCAGGGCGAAGGCGACGGACCCGCTGTGGCGACCTGGTGGCTCGTGGAGACCCAGGGCGCGGGCGGCGAGCGGACCTCCCGCATCGTTCGCTTGGGCGTCGACCCCACGGGGGCCCGCAAGCCCCAGGTCGAGCGCCGCGCAGAGGACCTGTTCATGCGGCCTCCCGCCGAGCCCTTCCTGGACCTCGCCAGCCGCACCGACCTGCTGCACGAGCACATCGAGCCCATGCTCCACCGCGAGCTACGCCACCGCGGCATGGTGCCGGAGTCAGGTGGCTTCCATGCGGAGCTGGTCGGGTGGGTTGAGGTGGCCGGATGACCGTCCCCCACGAGCTGGGGGCCTGAGATGGGGCACATCCGCCTCGGCCGCCTGCCGCGCACCCAGAAGTGGAAGGAGGTCATCGCCCTGGTCGGCGGCGACGGGAGTGCTGCTGAGGTGGCTGACGCCACGGTCGACGCCGCTGAGGCGGACTTTTTCTCCGCAGGGGCGGACCCCACGGTGGTCCACACCGTATGGCTGTTGACCCAGCTTCCGGATGCGGCTCGGACTGAGGACTTCGCGGGCGCTCTCCGCGCACTGGGCATCGATGTCACCGGTGACCCGTCGGCCACGGAGCTCGCGTCGGCGGTCGGACGCGCGGTCGAGGCCTTTGCCCAGCAACAGGATCGGCCTCGGTCAGACATCGGAGAGCTTGCCCGCCTCGCGGCGGTGGAGACCCTGGCGAACAGTCTCCGCAGCGCGACGCCCTCGTTGTTCGGTCCTCAACTGGGTGAGGTCCAGGCCCAGGTCGGGCAGATCGCCACCGAAAAGCAGTTCGGCAAGTTTGCGCGAGACTTCTTCGCGCGCATGACCGAGCGGGTGCTCACCTACTATGTCAGCCGCGAGCTGCCGCTTCATGTCGGTGATGGCCTCCGGTTCAACGACCTGGATCAGCAGCGGGCCTTCCAAGACGCCGTCGGTCTGCACGCCCGCCAAGCAGCCTTGATCGTCGAGTCCTTCGCTGGGGGCTGGTACTCCAAGGCTCGATTCGAGCGGGACCTCACCCCCGACCGCACCGGACGCTTCGTCGCCTACGCGATGAAGAAGATGCGCGGAGAGCTGCGCCGGGGGCCCCCGTGACGGCCCCGGCCGAGCCCCGATGGATCCTCTGCGGCGGCGCGACCCACAAGGCGGCTCCTTCGGATGCCCTTCGCCTCGGCTTCGGTCCTGGCCCATGGGAGCAGGTCCGGATCAACATCTCCGGTCTTGAAGAATCGCTCACGGGACGCCTGGGAGCGCGCTGGCGCGACCTCCTCAACCTGGCCGCCCTGGTGCTCTCGGCTGACTGCGCATCGTCGCGCGGCACCACGCTGAGCCTCGATAATGGCGCGAGCTGGCGCCGCGACTTCAACTTCGTCGTGCCGATGGCCGAACCCGATTTCTGGGCACAGCCAAAGGTGCGACGGGTGCTTGAAACGACCCTCGGGTTTCTCTCGGACGATCGATACCGGTTCCACTTCGTGTCACCCTCGGGGATCGACCAGGAGGGTCCGCTCTTTCTTCCCGCAGTGAACGGCCGGACCTTCGTGCCCTGGTCGCACATCAACGAGGTGATGCTCTTCTCCGGAGGCATGGACAGCTTCGCCGGCGCCGCCGAAGCCTGTCTGGTCCACCACCGCAACGTCCTGTTGGTCACCCATCGCTCGTCCACGAAGCTGTTCCGCGCGAGGCGGGACTTGGTGGACGACCTGCGAGGTCTCACGGGTCGGGCCAACCCCTGGCAGATGGAGCTGGCTGTCGAGAAGTCGGGCCGCATCTTCGAGCGCGACGAAAACCAGCGAACGCGTTCCTTCCTGTTCGCCGCGATCGGTGGAGCGGTCGCGAGCCTGGTGGGGCTGGACAGGGTCCACTTCTACGAGAACGGCATCATCGCCCTCAACCTCCCTATCGCCCGCCAACTCGTGGGGGCGCAGGGCACCCGGACCGTCCACCCCCGCGTGGTGTCCGGCTTCACGGAGGTGCTCGGCCTGGTTGCGGACGGGGCGCTCCGGGTCGAGAACCCCTACCAGGATCTGACCCGTGCTGAGGTCGCCGAGCGAATCCGGGATGCGGGCGCGCGGTCACTCCTGCGGCACACCAGGAGCTGCGCGAAGGTCCGCACGGCGACTACCCAGCACCCGAACTGCGGAGTGTGCTCGCAGTGCGTCGATCGCCAGTTCGCGGTGCGAGCAGTGGGCATGATCGACGACGACCCCGACTCCCTGTACGAGACCAGGGTGTTCAGGGACGCCATCGACAACGACGATGTACAGCTACCTCTGGGCTACGTGGACACTGCCCGCCGGCTGGCAGGCATCGGCAGCCCGCAGACCTTCCTGGCCCATTACGGCGAAGTGGCCACTGCACTCCCGGGCCTCCAGAGAATGTGGGACTGCACCGAGGACGAAGCGCTGACGCGCCTATGGCAGCTACACCGCCGCCAGTCCTCGATGGTGCTGAACGTGCTCAAGGAGGCTGTAACTGCCAGCGTTCCTGACGTCCTCGAGGGGTCCTACCATCCGCATTCTCTCGTGGGGCGCTGCCTGGCCATCGCGTCGGACACAGCGCACAGGGCGCATGGTGTCGATGCGACCCCAAGCCCGACCCCCGCGCCCCCTTCGGAACCCGGTCCGGCGCTCGGTAGTTCGGGACTACCAGCAGAGGTGCTGACCGCAGCGGCGCCGCTGAGCCGCAACACCTTCAAGCGCAACCATGGGGTCTGGGTGATGGGGCTGGCCGACCGACCCGCCGCCACCGACGCACACCGTCGCGGCTACCTACTGCTCGCCGAACTCCTGCGCATGGCGCCCGACGGACTACCAGCGCTCGCGCTCGACGCTTTCGGGCGTCCTGCACCTGCTGCCGTCAAGCAAGTTCCAACTGGCGAGGAACTGGGCAAGGGCGAGGGCCGGGCGAGAGGCAAGACAACCTCGGTGCACCAGGTCACCGACGACACCGCAGTGCGAACCCTGAAGGCACGCGCAGCCGCGATTCAGGAGGATCTCGCTGAAGCCGAGGAGATGGCGGACACCGCTGAGGTGGAGAAGCTGAATCAGGAACTCGAGGCCATCGCCAGACGCCTCGGCGCCGACGTGGGGCTTCGGGGAGAGCCCCGCGTGGTGGATGCGGACCGCGAGAAGGCCCGCCAGCGAGTGAAGGCGAACCTCGATGAGGCGATGGCCAGGATCAAGAAGATGGACATCGAGCTGTGGCGACACTTGCATCGCTTCGTTGAGCGTGGGGGCCAGCTCAATCGATACCGCCCGGACCACGCGATGGAGTGGGACCTGTAGACCGAGGGCGGTCACCGTTGGGAGTCGGAGAGTCCCAGCGGTAGCCAGAAACTCCCGCCACCCGAGCGAACCCCCTCCAAGGTCCGCTCGATGCCCCCCTCGGCTGTCCGTCCCCTCACCCGCTCGGTCTCCCGCTTCACCGAAGACCAGCTCGACAACTGCATCACCCTCTTCCAGCCGGACTACGGCGACGAGGAGCTGACCCGGGACAAGGCCGGGGAGATCCTCCACAACGTCACCTCGGTCTACGGCCTGCTCGCCGCCTGGGCGCAGCGGTCGGACCGGCGCAAGGCTGCTCGTGCTGGTGCCGCCCAGCGCCAGGGGGTGGCCCATGGGTAGCCCGACCGCCGCCTTGGCCGAGCACATCGGCCTCCCCCACCTGACCGCTGCAGTCCCCACGCTGCGCGCCCTCGGCCACCCCGCCGACGCCCTGGTCCTGGACGACTCCGCCCGGCGGTTCTGCGCTGCCCTGCTCGCCCACCGCCGCTCTCCGGCCTACCGCGTCCACCTCACCGACCCCGACGCCGTCCCGTGCGACGACCTGGTCCGCGCGCTCCTCCGAGCGGCCGACCTGCTCTGCGCCGTTGGTGACCCCGACGCCCTGGGCTCCTGGTGTGCGGCGCTCGCCGCTCGCCTGGGTGCCGTGCTCGAGTTCTGCGACCCGGCGGTCACGCGCACGATCGCCTGCATCAGCACCGCCGCCGACGGCACCGGCGAGCTGGTGCTCTTCCCCTACGACCCCGAGGACGCGGCCTCGCTGCCCGGCTTCGACGACGAGCCGGAGCGCTGACGATGGAGGACGTTGCCCGCGCCCCCGAGCCCAGCGCCTCCCCTGCCCCATCTCGGATCGTCGTCACCGACCAGCAGGTGACCGCCTCGCTGTTCGAGCACGAGCGGTCGAAGGTGCCGACCCCGTTCACGGGCACGGTGCTGGAACTCGTCCAGGCACCCCACACGGTCCGCGAGACCAAGCAGGGCTCACCGGCCTGGTCAGGCGTGCGCTACCTGCCGGGGAAGAGCCGCGGCAAGCGCAACGTCGAGCGCGCCCTTCTGCTGGCATACGACTTCGACCACCTGGACCGGGCCGACGCGCAGCGGGTCCTGGGCCTCGTGCGTGAGAAGGGCTGGGCCTTCGTGGCCTACTCGTCGTTCAGCCACCGCGCCAAGGGCGACGACGACTGGTGCTTCCGCCTCGTCCTGTACGTCAGGCGGCCCGTGCGCCCGTCCGTGTACGACCTTGTCTGGGAGGGCGCCAACCGCGCCCTCGGCGGGCTGGCCGACCCTGCCGCGCGCGACATCTCCCGGATCTGGTTCGTAGCCTCCTGCCCTGCGGAGCGGATGGCGCTGGCCTGGGTCGAGCACGCCGATGGGGACCGGGTCGACGTCGACGCCCTGTTCGACGCAAAGCCGGCGGGACCACCTGAACGACGACGACGGAAGGGCGGCGCGAAGGCCTCGGCCAGCGGCCCCATCCCGGACGGCGAACGCAACGCGACCCTGCTTGGCCTGGCCGGCGCCATCCGGCGCCGTGGCGCGCAGTTCGACGAGATCCACAGCCTGCTGCTCGCCACCAATGCCGGCCGCTGCCAGCCGCCCCTCGACGAAGCCGAGGTCCGTTCCATCGCCGAGGTCGTCTGCCGCTACGACCCCACATCGGCCCTCATCGCCTCCAACCTCACCGACCTGGGCAACGCCGAGCGCTTCGTCGAGACCAACCGGGGCCGCTTCCTCTACTGCCACCTGTGGGGGATCTGGCTCATCTACGACGGCCAACGCTGGAAGAAGGACGACAACCAGGGGCACATCCGCGCCGTGCGGGACCTGCTCAGGAGCCTCATGGCGGAGGCCCAGAGCGTGCCCGACGAAGAGATCAAGGCCGACCTCGTAAAGCACGCCCTCGACTCCGAGGCGAGCGCGCGGATCTCGGCGATGGTGGGCCTCGCCCAGAGCTTCCTGCCGGTCGCTCCCGAACAGCTTGATGGGCAGCCCATGCTGCTCAACGTCGCCAACGGCACCGTCGACCTCCGCACCGGCGAGCGGCGGGATCACAACCGGGACGACCTGCTCACCAAGCTGGTCCCCGTGGTCTACCGGCCCGACGCCGCCTGCCCGGTCTGGGATGCCTTCCTCGACAGGGTGATGGGCGGCAACCAGGCGCTCATCAGCTTCCTGCGCCGCGCCGTCGGCTACTCGCTGACCGGGCGAACGGACGAGCAGGTGCTGCTCCTGCTTTACGGCACCGGCGCCAACGGCAAGTCGACCTTCCTGGAGACGCTCGGTCTGCTGCTGGTCGACTACGGGGCCGTCGCCGACTTCACCACCTTCCTCAAGCGGGACAACGACGGCGCCCGCAACGACCTGGCCCGGCTGGTCGGGGTGCGCTTCGTCTCGGCGGTCGAGGCCGAAGCCGGGCGCCACCTGGCCGAGGCGATGATCAAGCAGCTCACCGGCGGCGACACCATCACCGCGCGCTTCCTGTTCAAGGAGTTCTTCGACTGTCCAGTCCCACCCCCACCCCCCACTTCCCCCCCTCGCCATCCCACCCATGGCGACCTGGTCCCACGTCACCCCACCGGTGGCGACGGTGGGACGGC
>Ga0210033_1004168_pt1 | contig 11254 bp, 10 predicted proteins | sample CryGeymeta201501_FD_185465 | JGI IMG/M metagenome (GOLD analysis project Ga0210033, IMG submission 185465) | Groundwater microbial communities from Crystal Geyser aquifers in Utah, USA - Crystal Geyser metaG 2015-01 (SPAdes) (version 2) | ecosystem: Environmental > Aquatic > Deep subsurface >... | reverse complement strand
GCCACCCCTCGATCCCCCGCAGCGCCCCGACGTCGAAGTCGAAGCGCCCGACCTGGGCGAGCACGGCGGCGCGCTTGCGTCCGGTACGAGCGCGGTCATAGGACTTGTCGTCGAGCGGCGTGGGCTGAAGGGCGATGCTGTGGGGCGAGGGGATCTGGCGCCCGAAGACGCTCATGGCAGCCGCAAGCACTTCGTTGGGCACCTCATCGAAGGCGCCTCGGTCGACGTCGCCGAGCACGCGGAGGTCGTGCTGCTCCAGGAGGTGTTGGCGGATGCCAGCGAACTGCTTGATGAACATCCACCCCCGCATGGTGACCATGGCGGAGAGTCCGCCGGGCCTGACGAGCTCGAGGCCACGCTGGAGGAAGGCGGCGTAGAGGTCGGCCTTGCCCGCGGGGTAGTGCTTCTCGACGTAGGCGGTGTCGGCCATCTTGCTGGTGCCCTGGTAGGGCGGGTTTCCGACGACGATGTGAAAGGCGCCCTGCCTGACGGTCTGGACGAAGCGGACGCCAGCGGCGAGCTGCTGTCCGCGCAGCCGGATGCCGAGGTCATCGCCGTGGTGGTGTGCGGCGAGGAAGCGGGAGAGGAGGTCGAGGATGGAGCGGTGGGCGAGGGCGGGGTCGAGGGGGACCTGTGGGGGAGGTGGGGCGCCAAAGAGGGAGGTCTGGGCGGGTGGGACGCGTGAGGCCAGGGTGCGCTCCCAGGTGCCGATGGCGTCGGCGACGGCGTCCTCGACGCGGAGGAGGGTGCCGAGGTGGTCGGCGCCGGCGAGTGCCTCGACGACGCGTGCGGTGAGTGCGGGGGGGATGCCGGTGGCGTCGGCGACCTGGGTCTGAAGCTCGACGAGGGCGGGGTCATCTGGGGCCAGGTTGGCGAGGCGGAGGGCGGGGGCCACGAGGTTGATGCGCTCCAGGTGGACCGTGGGGGCGGCGACACGGGCGCGCAGCCAGAGGGCGGCGGCGGCGATCTGGGCGGCGCCTTCGTCGATGTCGACGCCGTGGAGGTTGTCCTCGACGATCCAGCGGGCGATGCGGTCTGGCGTCCAGGTCTCGCCGCGGTGCTCGGCCTCCTCGCGGTAGAGCTGCTCCAGCAGGCCGAACGCCTCGACCAGGAAGTGCCCCGACCCGCACGCGGGGTCCAGCAGGCGCAGGCCGCGCAGGCTGTCGGGGGCGGCGTCGATCAGGGCGTCGGGCAGGGGCTGCGGGACGAAGTAGCCCCACGCCTCCTCCTGCGCCGACCGCAGCGGCATCAGCGCGTCCAGCGCCACGGCCCCGGCCTCCCGGTCACGCCGCCACGCCGCGCGCCGGGCGTCGAGGTCGCTCAGGGTGCCGTCGGCCTGGCAGCGCGGCGTCCAGCCGTTGCGCCGACAGATGGCCAGCCACATCGGCCCCACGCTGTTCTGCAGCAGCCACCGCACCATGTAACGCTCTGTAAACATTTGAGTTTTTGATGCGACCTCGTGGGACTCGACCTTGCCGCCGCCGTTGAGCTTGGCGTCGAGGCGCTCCCGCTCGGGGTCGTTCCAATACTGGTAGACCCACCCGAGCGTCGTGTCGTCCGTCCAGGCCGCGGCGAGCTCGGGGGCGTCGAGGGCCTCGACCATGGCCTTGAGCGTCCCCTGCGGCAGCGGCGTCAGCTCCTCCACCCCCACCTCGCCGAACAGCCCCGGCAGCTCCTCGCGCAGCTCGGCGCACAGCAGCTCCAGCAGCACGTCGAAGCCCTCGCCGGGCTCCGCCACCAGCTCCGGCGCGAAGTCGACGAACTCCTTGTAGCCCGCGCTGCGCCACCCGCCGGTCAGCACGGCCGGCCGGGACAGCCCGTGCGCCTCCAGCACCCGGATCACCACCAGCCGGTTGAGCCACGTCGCCCCCACCCGCACCATCGCCCGGCCCAGATGCCTCGCCTCAGCCGCCTTGCGCCCCTTGTCCGTCCGCCGCACGGCGTCAGGCTCTGACCGCACCTGCTCGTCCAGCCACTCCTCCAGTCGACGCCGCTTGACCGCCTCCTCCTCCTCCAGCCCCACCGCGCTCGCCTCCAGCCGATACCGCCCCGTCACCTCGTTCGACAGGTCCGTCAGCAGGCGCTCGCGCAGGGCGCGGATCGTGCGGGAGAGGGCGGCGCGGGTCTCGGTGGACATGGACATGGGCATGGGCTCCGGTGGTGGAGCGAGCGACTAAAGCAGCGGGGGCGGTCAAGGGTCAAGCTGGAACATCGGTGCAGCGGGGGTGGGTGGGGGCAGCGGGCGCCGATGGGGGCGGGTCGAGGGCGGGCGTGGCGAGCTGTTGAACTCTGGAGGTCGCTCCCCCCCTCTCCTCCAGCCACCGCAAGAACTCCTCCGCCAGCTCCCCGCCTCGTGGCGGCAGCGCGTCGACCAGCGACCTGGGCGTGGCGCCTTTCCATCGTCTACATCCCCCGTGTACCTTGGCATCCACGACTCCGCGGAGGCTCCCTGCACCACATCCCCCTCCCCGGCCTGGTCGAGCGCATCCTCGAAGTGAGCGACGGTGTGCGGCGAACCACTTGAGGTTATTGCTGTTTTCGAACGGAGCCGACGGTGTCGCCTGTTGAGCCATGCACATCGCATCGTTGACAAGGGCACGCGAAGCGCCACTAATAGACAGCCGTCACTTTGACCGGCTGACAGTCCAGCCGTAGCGTCCAACCGAACAATGGCATCTCATTCCACAAAAAGAGCATTGGTCACCAGGGTCGGTGACGTGCTGACCATTCAAACGGCCGAGCTGGCGGCGCCGTCACGCACGATGGCGGCGACCTGGGTCGCCGCCGACAGGAGCGGTCGCGAGATCGCGCTCTACTTTGGTCAGGCCCACACGAACGAACCGCATCGACTTATTGCGCTCCTTGTTGTTCACATGGCGGCCACCAAGGTGGCGGAGTTCATAGGCAGCGAGAATAACGCCAACTTCTTCAGTTCGCTCACCAACCGCACCAAGCGCGGCATCATGCCCGAGATCGATGACACCCGGACCGCCACCTTCCCGAGCGACCGCCAGGTCTTCGAGCGCGCATCGGTGCCCATCATGGCCTGCAACGATGACGAGGGCGAACTGTGGCTTTACCGCGTGTCTCCGTGGGAACTCCATCGCAACGCCTCCACCGGGAACCTGGACAGCGCTGTTCAACCCGTGGTCGGGATCATCATGAGAATTGAGTGCTTGATTGGGCTCGTCAACAGGCTTCGCGAGCTCGTCCAAGGCGAGCTCGCGAGCGAGCATACGGAGAAAACACATGAATGATACAGTGTTCATGTTTTCCGGAGCAGACCCAACCTACGGCAATGACGCAGCCATGTTCAGCGCGCGGCCCAGCTCTCGAGCGGCCGCGCGTCGTGGCCGCTCGACCACGTCCTCGGTCGCCAAAGTGCTCATTTCGGCGGCGGCCGCCACCGTCGTCCTTATCGCCGGGACCGTAGCTGAGGCGACAGAATGGCTGACACTCCACCCGGAGACCCGTGCTGCCGGGCCTGATGGAGTGGTTCCCCAGCACAGCCCCCGAGCCGATGTTGACCACGTCCACGTGTCGGATCACGCTCGATGTGTGGCCCATGCCATCATCGAAGCCTTCAGCGAGAACGCGCCTGATGCCTGCACAACGGTGACCGCGACCGACGACGATGGTATCACCATCGAGTTCGAGGACGAGGACAGCGACCGCACCGTCGTCTACGTCATTCCACACAGCGGCAGGAATCAGTTTGTCGTCATTGAGGATGGCAACGACTATTGGGCAGGCAAGATCACCCGCGACCGTGCCCACCGAAACCTCGCCAGGTGGCTGCGCGGTGAACTCGGACATCACACTTTCAAGGGGGTGGAGTGGGCGAAGTGATGACGGTGCCCGATGATGTCGATGATGACGAGGAGCTTGCCCGTCGGTGCGACAAGAGGGATACCAGGGGCGGAGCAGTCCGGTGGAAGGCGTTTATCCGGACGAAGGTGCCGCTGGAGATCTCCCATGACCGGGTGAAGTACTGCGATCCCTGGGCAGCCATCGCGAACGACCCCAGGCGCACCCTTGTCTTCCTTGTTGCCGGCGAGGTCCGCGTTGCGATCGAGAACGCCAGGGTGGTGCCGGATAAGCCGCCCGAGGAACACGCGCTGGTCGGCGTGTATGTGACTGGCGTGCAGGGGACGGCGATCGAGACCAAGGCGGAGCTCGAGGCTGTCGGGGCCTTCAAGGAACTCGTGGACGTCGCTATGCGACTGGCTGAGCTTGCGAGGGCCGCGTGAGGTTCTAGCGACGCTGCCCACCACCGCATGCCCCATGCGCTCTTCCCTCCTCCTTCCTCCTCCTCCCGCTCGTCCTCGTCCTCGCCTGCACCGGTGCCCCCGGCCCCGCGGGTCCCCGAGGCGAGCAAGTCCCAGCAGGCGCCCATGGCGAGTCTGCCACCTCCGACGTAGACGCCATCGTCCAGCGCCTCGCTGATGACCCCGCCTTCCGCCTGGCCCTCGTCGAGGCGGTGGTGTGGGGCCATGCCTCCTCCTCCAGCCCCACCGCGCTCGTGTCCAGCCGATACCGCCCCGTCACCTCGTTCGACAGGTCCGTCAGCAGGCGCTCGCGCAGGGCGCGGATCGTGCGGGAGAGGGCGGCGCGGGTCTCGGTGGACATGGACATGGGCAGGGCTCCGGTGGTGGAGCGACCGACTAAAGCAGCGGGGGCGGGAGGGGGTCAAGGTGGAACATCGGTGCAGCGGGGGTGAGCCGGGGCGGCGGATGGCGATGGGGACGGCGTGGGGTGCCTCGCGGGCGCGCTGTTGAGTTCGGGCCGCCGCACGCCCTTCCCACCACCACCACGAAGCGTGTACCTTCACGCCTGCACCTCAGCCCGGAGGGCCCAACTCGTCGACTCACGGAACCGGCCGAACTGGTCGCGGTGCTCCCGTGACCCACCTCCCGCACGCCCCCCCCCGATGGAGCCTCCGATGTCCGAACCCACAGCTCAATCCACGCCCGACGCGTCAACCGCCCCCGAGCCTCAATCGCGCCAGACGCAGTACGTCGTGATGCGTACCGCCAAGGACCATCGGAAGTTGATATGGGACGAGTTCCAGCAGGGTCGCTTGCGGCAAGGTTGGGGCTGGCTCGAAGGACAGGACCTGCGGCTGATCCTGGCGAAGCGTCAGGCGGGCAAGGCGTTGACGGCTGAGGAGAAGGCTGCCTGGCGAAACCACCGCATGCTCGACAGCGCTTGGGGGGGACTCCGGGAAGGCGACGTGGTGATCATCCCGAACCTGCCAGAGTACGGGCAGTGGACCATCGCGCGGGTGAGCGGGCCGTACCGGTTCGAGTTCCCGGACGGGCACGCGGACTTCGCGCACATCCTTCCGGTGGAGCCCGTTCACGGCCCAGGTCCAGACAGAAAGATCGGCGTGGTGCACCCCCACGACGCCCTGGTCGATGCGAGGCTCCGCCGGACGATGAAGAACATGTCCCGGATGTGGGGCATCGACCACCTCGGCGATGCGGTTGAGCTGCTGATCGCCGCCATCGAGTCAGGCCGTGACCTGTCGACGGGCTTGACTCGAGCCGGCCGTCGGGAGGCGTTCTTCGAGGACGTTCGGAACGACATCACTGACACGGCCTGGAAGAGGCTGGAGACGACCCACCATGGGGCCGAGCTCGAGCACCTCCTCATCCCGCTGCTCGAGTCGGTCTACGGCAAGGGCGCGGTCCATCATCACGGAGGCCCAAAGGAGCATGGCGCGGACCTGATCGTCACCACGCGGGGGCCACTCGGCCTGAAGTTCCGCACCGCGATCCAGGTGAAGATGTACGACGGCACCCACCACGACACCCACGCCCTGGATCAGCTTCGACGTGCCCGGGAGGAGCACGGCGTGCAGGCAGGGGTTGTGCTCACGACCGCCGTCGAGGTGAGCGCCGAGTTCCAGGAGGCGCTGGTCAGGTTGGGTGAGGAGCTCCAGATCGACATTCAGGCCTGGACACGAGACGACGTGATGCGCTTGCTTCTGGCGCACCTCGGCCAGCAGGGAAGAGCTGGTTGACCGGGCGGATGGCATCAGGGACCAACTCCTGCCCGGCGTCGATAGCGCCGCCTACGCGCTCGAAGCCTGAATCGCGCCCCTCTGCGACACGGACGAAGGAGTCGGCGGTCAGCCCGCAGCAGCACTCACCGTCGCTTCTCCATCCGGTCGCGCACCACCCGCCGCACCGCCCCCGGCGACAGCTGCTGCTCCCTCGCCTCGGACTCGATGTGGAGCTCGACGAGCAGCTCGAGCACGTCGCGGTCCTTGCTGCGCTGCAACGCTTCCCCGATGAGCTGGACCGCACGCGCCAGGATGTAGCCCCCGATCATCAGCACGAGCGCTGCGGCCGACAGCGCCGCGATGCCAGGCCAGCCCTTCTCCTCTCGAGCAAGAGCGACCCATATCGAGCCCACCAGGAGCACCCAGGGGATCAACAACATGTAGCCAATACCAGACAGCGTTCGCATGACAGACCTCCGTCGCAGTTGAGGAGGTCATCCTGTGGAACGCTGCGGCACGCAACGCGCCAGACACCGCACTATCTTGCCGTTGTACCCCCCTTCGGCTTGATGCCCTGGCCGTACCTTTCGCACTTGACGCCACGCCCTGAACCCCGGCACTCTGACCTGAGCGACCGTCCCACCAACCCAAGCCATCTGGTGCGCCATGAGTGACTTCACGACCATTCTCTCCGACGCGCAGCACGCGGGGACAGAACTGATCGGCTTCGCTGGCGCCGCTCGGGCCATCTGGGAAGACCCCAACCTCGACAACGTCGCCAGGGGACTCAAGTCCGGAGGCCACGCTGCGATGGCCGTGCTTGAGCTGAAGGCCTCCATCCAGGAGAGCTTCGGCGAGGCGGTGCCCGCGGGCGCGGGAGCGCTCATGCCGCAGGCGCTGCAGATCCCGAAGCTGGCGATGGGGATACTGCCCGGCGCCGCGACGATGGCAGCGGCGGCCCCTGTGCTCGCAATCGCGAGCGTGGGGCTGGGCCTGATCAACGTCGGGGTCGGGATCTACAACGCGTACCAGCTTCGGCAGGTGCGCAAGGAGATGGAGGCGGGCTTCACCCAGGTTCAGCGTGCGCTACAGATCCAGTCCACGCAGCTCTCCCTCCTTCACGCAGGGCTGGCGGACGTCAACTACCGCCTCGATGTCCTGCGCCAGGAGGTCCACCAGGGCTTCGCGACCGTTCGCGACGATCTCCTGAGCCTTGAGGCCCGCCGCCGCGCCGACGAGTACCACGAGAGGGTCAACCTCCTGCTCCAGAACCAGGAGGAGATCACGCTCACGCTCGCTGACGGCGACCAGCCTCACCCCGATGACCTCACACGGCTCACCACGGCAGGGCAGAACCTCGTGGCGTGGGTGGACGCGCAGCTCCGCAACTTCCCTCCCGGCACCCCGTCTCGTCTGGGGCTCTTCGTTGCCAAGGCCCTCGCGCTGCGCTCACTCGCTGACGCCGCGGCGTTTGAGCGAGGCGCGCCGTCGCGAGCTGCGAGCCGAAGGCTGGAGGCGCTGATCGAGGAGCTCTCCCACGAGGTGTGGGCCATCGTCGACGGTTCCACCCTCCACCACATCGCCGTGGAGCTCCCTGATGTGATCGCCCAATACGTCTACCTGCGCCGCGGGCTGCTGGCGGGCACGGCGCCCACGTCCGAAGGCACGACCGTCGCGGACTGGGATGACGGGCTGTCGGCGATGCGCCTGCTGTTTGCGGACGCTCCCGAGGGCACGACGGACATCTCGATCCCCATCGCAACCCTCCAGGATCTGGCCTGGTATGTGGAATGGAGTGAGGCTGACGCAGCACAGGCCGACCTGCGAGGTGTCGATGCCGTCAGTCTGAACGGGATCTGTCGTCGTCTGGGCGCAGCCGGCCGCCCCTCCGAGCTCTCTCCACGCGCCTTGGCCACGCTGCTGACGATCGCCCTGCCTCGCTACGCTGACGGGGCGTGTCAGACCTTCGTGGGCGAGTTTGCATGGGAGCGGAAACCAGTGGTGTTGAGCGTGGCACCGACCACCGTGAGCGTGGCACCGACCATCGTGAGCGAATCTTCATGGGTGTGGGCACCTGTGGCCGTGAGGGCAGCAGCTCTCATGACCATTTCCTTTGTTCCAGAAAAGGAAAATATTCGAATTCATCGATTAATGACAAATTTTCCAAAATGGAAAATATTTCTGCAGCGATCTGATGACAGGACATCCTTCTCGCCAAAGGATAACTTTTACTGCATATCATGTGGTAAACTACACAATCAAGGAATAGAGGTAAAATGCTCTTGTGGTCGCCCCAACATCGAAAACCCAACCCCTGAAAGGCCACTAATATGCCTCAGGTGCGGAAAATCAAACCGCAGTGCGGCCACCCTCAGGATGGACTGCAAAAATTGCAGTGGTTCGAATTTTGTGAACATTGACACCATACTTCGCACGAGAGTAAAGTTTGAGTAAAGAGAGGTGTCTTGGGCCTCCCTCATCGTTTCACCCACCAGATGCACACAGATCCGCCAAGACTGGAGGTGCCAGACGACGCACCTCGTTGTGTGCGATGTCCATGCTGGAATTGACAATGCGGCTCATCGGTCCAGTGGGCCTTCCTCATCGTTTCATCCGCTGAACAAATCGCCAGCAGCACAGATCCGTGAGTCGACCACGGCCCCGACGGTGTGGATGGCCTCGATGGACAAAGTGGCGGTGGCTCCTTCCAGCCGGCTGGACCAAACGATGAGGGAGGCCCAAAGGACCATGAGACGACGGTGGAAAGTGCTGAGGGGTTCATAGCGCTTGCAGCGATTCGGCGCTCGCTGAACACCCTGGTCGCACCACGGACCGCGTGATGGCGGGCTCCGAATTTCTCAACCGCTTCTCAAGCGCGAAGTCGAGGCGACGGAGTTGTGGGGTCGCTTGACGGGATGCGTCGGGCGCCCTACCTTCAACCCGGCCCCTCAATATTGAGGGACGCAAACGAACCCCAACAGCGAGGAGCCCGCTCATGCGGTTTGAAGCGACGTTGTCGGATGTGCGGGGCAAGGTTCTGATCGCGATGGCGGAGGACCTGGGCATGAGCCGGAGCCAGCTTCTGGATGAGGCACTGGCGCTGTGGCTCGAGGTGATCGAGGGTCGGAGGCGCGGGGCTCGCGTGGTGGTGGTGGACCCCACGGGTGACCAGCCCGACCGCGAGCTCGTGACGCCTTCGATGGCGCATCTCGACTGGTGGCGCCATCGCACCGACAGGGCATGGACCCCCGAGCAGCTGCGGCGCATGGCTGAGGTGCTGGAGAGGCCAGGTGAGCCCGCCGAGGCGTTGCGGCGCCTGATGGCGGGCGAGGATGTCGAGGGTCCAGAGGAGCTCGAGGCACAGGGCATCGGCGGATGAGCCAGGACGACGGGTTCTGCACCGACCTCATGCGCGGCGACGACGCGCAGACGGGCTTCACCTGCGGCGTGCGGGCGCTGGACGACTACTTCGCGCGCCACGCGTGGCCGAACATGACGCGCGGTCTGGGTCGCACCTGGGTCTACCGGGGCGACGTGGAGGCGGGCGATCCGCCCATCCTGGCGTTCTACACCCTGTCGATGGCTGCGGCCGACACGCCCGAGCTGCGTGCCCACCTGGGTGGGCGCCTGCCCCGCTACCCGGTACCTGTGGCGCTCCTCGGGCGACTCGGGGTCCACGTGCAAGGTCGAGGGCGAGGGACAGGACTGAAGGTGATCCGCGACGCCTTCCGGCGCATCCATGCAGCGGCCGCCCAGGTCGGCTGCGCGGGCGTCCTGGTTGACGCCAAAGATGCAGGCGCCGCAGCCTGGTACGGACGTCTGGGTTTCGTGGACCTGGGCTCTGCCGACTGGCCCCGCCCCATGTTCCTCCCACAGAGCCACCTCGCCGCCCTCCCTGGCGCCTGAGCCGCTCACACACGCGTGGTCTCCATGGTGGTCACGAAGTCGCCGTCGTGGCTGTCTGCGTGGTGCTCGACGGTTGCGGACGGCGTAGGTGCCGCTGACGACCCTGGACTCGACCTGCACGAAGGCGCTGAACCTACGCCCTCATGAACGGAGCATCCCAGCGAACGTCGGCGAGCCCGACGGCTCCGCCGGTGGCGTGTGTGAGGAGCTCGACCGCTCGGCCGGCGCGGTTCAAGGTGCTGGCCTCCACGGTGAGGTGATCGGGCCACACGGTGATGCTGGCGAGCGCCTGCGTCGCGCCGGGCAGCGCGCTGAGGGGGGTGAGGTGTCCGGCGCCGTAGGGGTTGAACATGGAGAAGTGGTGGCCGCCGTCTGTGGGGCCGAGGTCGTGGAGGCGGTCCGGCCGCGCTTGAAGTCTGGCGATCACGTCGGAGGGCGAGGTCGTGGTGGTGAGGGTGGCCTCGGTGAAGACGACCAGCTCCCGGCCGTCGGGGAGCTTCTTGTCGGGCATGGCGGCGGTGAGTGCGGCGAGGAGGTCGGGGGTCCGTCCACCGGCGCCGATCAAGCGCTGGTGCCAATCGAGGGGCGTGCCAGGGGGCTTCGGGAAGCCGGCGAGGTGAAGCCAGGTGCCGGGGGGCCACGACTCACCGGCGAGGTCGGCGACGGCCCAGCCGCCCCACAGGAGGTCGGAAGCGCGTGCGAGCGTGCTCTCGGCGAATGGGGGGAAGTGGGGGCGGAGCTGCTCGAGGGCGTCGTCGATCTGGGCGGGGGGCTGAATCCCGGTGGCCATCAGGTCGCACAGGCCGTCTCGGGCGAGCTCGACGATGCCGATGAAGGCGACCTGGCCGCCGTTGGGGTGCTCGCGGCGCACGATGACCGTCCCGCCGCCCGACACCTGCCACACGAGGACGGTAGGCGCCGACACGGCGACCACCGGCCAGCTCATCGGCTCGTCCACGGTCCATGGCGCGACCGGCGACGGTGCGCGAGAACGGTTGGAGGGGGCGGCGCGGCGCGGAGCCTTCGGGCTCGCCCGCTTTCGGGTGGTGCGTCCCTTGCCAGGACCACCTTTGTTGCCTCGGGTCACCATCGGTGTTTGAGCTCCATCATCCTACTCCCCCCCTCCGAACACGCACTCCGACCCGATCTCGAACCCGAACGCGAGGTCGAGATCGGCGAGGTCGATGGTGCTGGGGATCTTCCACCCGTCGGAGGCGGGGAGGTCTGCGCTCGCATCGCCCCGGGCTACACAAGGAGCGCCCCTGCGGGGCTCGCGCAAGATGGACGGAGTTGGACCGGCGGAAGGTGCGGGCTTCCATCATGATCATGCGGCGGCGATGG
>Ga0210033_1004161_pt1 | contig 11260 bp, 21 predicted proteins | sample CryGeymeta201501_FD_185465 | JGI IMG/M metagenome (GOLD analysis project Ga0210033, IMG submission 185465) | Groundwater microbial communities from Crystal Geyser aquifers in Utah, USA - Crystal Geyser metaG 2015-01 (SPAdes) (version 2) | ecosystem: Environmental > Aquatic > Deep subsurface >... | reverse complement strand
AGAACCCTGGCGTATTCGACCGCCGACCTCGTCACTTACACCTGGACCTTTCCGGCCCCCTTTGTGGCCGGATCATACCCGGTGGTTTCGGCAGCGCTGTCGCCGCTGCCCGCCGATTACACCGGGCTTTCCCGTCGCGACCTCTGCGCTTTTGGGCAAAGCGCCGGCATCGCCGGGTCGGTGGCGTCGTTCACCCGCCCCTCGGGGGCAACACGGGCCTTCACCACTGGTGATACGGCCGCCAATGTGCGGCTGGTCGCCACTGGCCGCTGGTTCTGAAAGGAAACACCATGCAGATCACCCTGACCCCGCAACGCCGCGATGACCGCCTGAGCCTGAGCCGCGAGGGCGACGTGCTGATCCTCAACGGCGAGGCCTTCGACTTTGCCGCCATCCCCGAGGGTGGCACCCTGCCGCGCGACGCGGTGGCCTGCGACTGGCTGGCCTCGGATGTCACCCGGCAGGATGGGGTGCTGCACCTGACGCTGATTCTGCCGCATGGGGTCGATGCCCCGCATGAGACGCTGTTTCCGGCCCCGATTACTCTGACCGGCGACGGGCCGGTGGCGCTGCCTGCCTATGAGAACGAGGCGACACCATGAACATCGACTTTACCCGGCTGATCACGCCCGAAGCCCGCGCCGCCGCCGATCTGGCAGCGCGACGCGAAGCGATGGTCTGTTCGCGCTTGCAGGGGCGGCTGGTGCTGGGGCCAGATGTGGTGGCACGGCTGGACGCCATTGCCGCCGACCCGGCAGAGAGTTGGGGTCTGCGCGAGACCATCGCCAACGCCACCGAATGGCATCGCAACTCGCAGACCATGGCGGCGCTGGCATGGGTGCTTGGCATCACCGACGAGCAAATGGACGCGCTGTTTGAGGCGGCAATGCAGGTGGTGGTATGACTGAAACGATACTCGGCGATGCGCTGCTCAGCTATTTCCCGCTGCTTATGGTCTTTACTGGCGTCGTGGTTTTCGCGATCCGCACCGAAGGCAAGATTTTGGTGCTGGCCAAGGAGATCGAATCGCTGTGGAGGCAACGCATAGCGGACCAGGAATCGGCAAAAATCAGCAGAGAGGAAACCAACGACATGCTGAAGCAGATCAGTGCCAAACTGGACCGGTTGACCGAAAAGATGATCAAATGAGCGCGGGAGGACATGGAGATGAAGCCTGTTGATCTGATCAAATCATTCGAGGGGCTGGAGCTCACAGCCTATCAGGACACCAACGGGACGTGGACTATCGGCTACGGCACAACGGCAAAGGCCGGAGTCGGGATCACCCCCCGACAGGGGATGACGATTACCGAGGCCGAGGCCGAGTATTATCTGGAAAAGATGATCACCAAGCTGGAACAGATCATCCTGCCAAAGATCGCCGCCCCGATGAACGAGAACGAGAAAGCGGTGTTCCTGTCGCTGGCCTACAACATCGGGCCGGTCAATTTTCTCAAGTCGTCGGCTTTGCGGAAATTCAACGCTGGCGACAAGGCGGGCGCGGCGGATGCGATCCTGCTGTGGAACAAGGAAACCATCAACGGCAGGCGTGTGGTGAACCGGGGCTTGGTGAACCGCAGAAGGAAAGAGCGCGAAATCTTTCTACAGAAAGCCCCTGCAAGCGCGCCCTACCTCCCATCGCGGGCGGCACAGCCAGAGCCTGTGCCCCGGCCATCAGTGGCCCAAGTCGTGAAACCAGCATCACCTCCTTCATGGGGGGCGCTTTTTACGGCCTTTCTGGCCCTGTTCAAGAAAGGATGACACAATGCGGTATCTGCGGCCAAAGAGTTTGACTTGGTGGACCAGCATCGCCTCAATTGCCCTCGGCCTGCTGGGCATGTTTTATCCGGGCCATGATCCAATTGATCAACTCGGGCAGGTGTTGGCCGTGCTGCTCGGTGGATCGGACTCGTCGCCGGTTGGACTGGTGATACTCGGATTTATCGGGATCGGGATCGGCGACAAGATCGAGCGCAAAGTGGGGGCGCACCAATGATCTGGGGACTTTTGGTGCCGCAATGGCTGCGCCGTTTTGTGGCTTGGACCGTGGCTGGCCTGATAGCTGTGGCGGGCATCTTCTATGCGGGAAAGCGGGAAGCCCGCCAGAAGGCTGATTTGAAGGCACTCAAGGGCTACAAGGCAACACGAGAAAGGATGGACGATGTTCCGAGCAATGATGGTCTTGGCGTTGATGACATTCAGCGCATCCTGCGCACCCGCGATCCCCACAAGCGGTGATGCCCTATGCGGTGGCACTCGCGCTGCACGTGCGGCGCATGCGGCGGCGCTGGCGGAAACGGCTGATGAGGCGGCGCTGCGGACGGGCGCGGCGCTGATTGCGTTGATCGACGCGGGGTGCGCGATGACAAGATGGTAGCAACGGGATGGGAGGGTGCGAGCGGGGATTTAATGGCCTACCTGGCGCAGGGCATCATGGTGACGTTGTTCGCCACCGGGGCTGCGCAGGCAGCACCAAACTGCGCGCCACGGGAATCGCTGCTGATGGCGCTGTCGAAATAGGCCCATGTTGGCACAGCGGCGTTGTTGACCCAGATGAACATGATGAAGATGTAGGTCATGATTGCTCCCCTTCTTGTAGCGCGGCGCGGGCAATATCGGCCAAATCCTGTGCATTATAGTCCAGGCCCCAGGCGCTGATGACCTTGAGAGTCTCGTGCAGCCTTGCTATCTGTGACCGTAGATTGCGGTTTTCCTCAAGCAGAGTTTCGATTGTTCGTTCTGCCGTTTGCAGGCGTTCGGACAGATCATCAGCGCTGGTGTCAGTCATTAGATCAGTCCTTTCTCTTGCAGCACGCCCTCTTGGGCGGTGAGGATGGCAACACAGCCCCGGCGCAGGTCGCCAGTCTTAGCGGCAATTTCGCAAAGACTGAGCGGTATCCAAATATCCGGTCCATCTTCAATTTCACGAACGCAAACGGCGCGTTCGGTCCGGTGCTGATAGATCACCTCAAGGTCATGAATGTCGGAGTGCATTACTTCCCTTCCTTCTCTTGCCACAGGGCATCACGTTCGAACCAGTATTTCTTGCTGTCAGTATAGGTCATGCCATTGCCCTTTCATCATCTGTGTCGTGGAGTCATGAGCGCAAGTGTAACTCCAACCGGGCGACGACGTGTGGGTGAAATCCGCGCACTGCGTCGAGCGTAGCTTGCGCCTCAAACGGGGTCATGCGTGTCAATTCGGCTAGCAGATTATAACTGAATTCGTCGGGGGCGCTGGGGTCGCATCCGAGTTCGGTGACAAAAGTTGACCACGCTGCGCAGCAATCCTCGTGCAGTTTATCGTGCCAAGAATCGACATCGAAATAGCCGCAGACGCGGGCATATATTGCCCCAGCCGGGATGGTGCAATTACATGCGGCACAGCAGTATGGTTTGGCCGCCCGGTGTAGGCGGAAAACTCTGAAGTCAGTCATTCGATGATCCCCCTCACATGCACGAACGGTTGGCGCAATGCATCACGTTCGGCGATGATCTGCTCGCGGTCTTTCAAGACCATATCGAGTTGTGCCCGCAGAGTTTCGATTGTTCGTTCTGCCGTTTGCAGTCGATCGGGCGCGGCATTTGCTGTTGGCACCGTGGCCGTCCAGCCGGTGTCGAGGTCAATCATGGTAATGGTCATTACGTTCCCTTCATTGATTCAGTAGCATTTGTTGCATACCCGCCCCATTGCATCGCCATGGCGGCAGCAATGCCGGGGAAAGTGCGGCTGCGGATGGTGGCGCGGAGCGGGCCGGGGCTGGCACGATGGATTGCCGACCAAGCCTTGTGCTCGGGTGTGCCGGGCTTGGGCGGGGCCAGGCGATTGGTGGGAACCAGCAAGGGCAGGCCGCGCAGGTAAAGGCCGATTGCCTTGAAAGCCGGGTCGCCAAACCACCAGGGTTGCACGGTCTGGGCAGGCGGCTGGTAGCCCGTGATCAGTGCCTTGGCATGTTTGTGCATCACCGGGTTTTCGACCGCGACCCGCTCAATCGGCGCGTTCCAGACCGCGCTGAACAACGCCGCCCCCTCGGCCAGTTCGGTCTGCATCTGGTCGGCTGTCTTGTCCGGCGGCGGGGTGTGGAGCCAGCGCACGCCGCTGTTGCAAAGGCGGGTGCAGGGCGGATGGAACACCGCCAGCAAATCCCAGCCCCAGAGCATGACCTCGCGCACATCACCGACGATGTGGCGGTTGCTGCCATCGGCGGCTGGTTTCAGATCACAGGACCATGCGTCATGGCCCAGCGCGGCAAAGGCGCGCCGCACAACCCCGGACTCCTCGCAGCCGATCAGGACGCGAAGAGAGGTCATTTTACCACCTCAAGCAGCACGGGCGGGTGTGCGGTGCCGAGAATGGTAAGGATGATCGAATGGCCCGCGTTCAAGCGCGCCAATTCTGAAGGGGTGGGTTGCCACGCTGTCTGCATGACCGGGGTGCCATCGGGGTAAACAGCATCCCGAACGCAAAGGCCGAGATACCCTTGGCTCTTGCCGATCCGGCGCGTCGTGCCTTCGATTGCGAGGTTGATCATCCCCGCGCCTTCATCCACACGGCCCGATCAAGCCCTTGCGCCCAAGTCTGGGCGCGCTCCGTCCCCCACTTGGCCACGATCACCCGCGCCATCAGATCGAGAGCGACGGATGGGCCTACGATTTCCAGCGCCCGGATCAGGTGGATTTCCGCGTCGCTCGCGGTTTCGGGGATCATTCTTCGGCCTCCATCTCATCCGCTATGTCGCGCGCGGCGATCCCCAGCGCTTCGCAAGCAGCATAATGGGCCGTCTGATTCGGGCAGGCGTAAATCCTCACGACCGCATCCACCACATCCGCCAGACCCGGCAAGGTCTCTCCAAACTCTCCAAAGACAAGAACCGTGCCATTCTGAGTCAAGGCGGAAATCAGCTTGTTTGCTGCCTCGCGGACAGTCTCGGGCGCTATATGCCCCTTTTCAACAGCCATCACTTGTGCTCCTTTGCCAGCAGGCGCGGCCAGCCGGGCCACCACTGCGCAATGAAAGGCTATACCAAAGAGGCCCGGAGTGTCAAGCAAACAGTTTGTGCCTTGGCCGGGAAATTTGTGGGGCACCTGCCATGCTGACAGGCCAGAGGGCTATCACCGCACTGGAAACGGGGCATCCCAGCGCACACAAGCACTTCGGGGATTTCGCTTCCGCCATGCATTTTTCGCAAGCCCTGTCCATGCCGGGGATTCACGTTTTCGAGTATCTCGGGTGCTGGGTGTTCCTGCAAGAGACAGCGCCGGAGGTTCTGGACTTCCACATGTTCTGTCCGCTCGGGGCGCGGATGGGGGCGCTGCGGGGGATTTTGGGATACGCTTTCCACAACATGGGCGCGCGGCTGATCACTGGAACGCCAGCGCCAAGTAACAGGAAGGCCCGAGTGATCGCGGTTGCGCTGGGGTTCGAGCGCGACGGGAGCAGCTATTTTTTGACACCGGCCCGGTTTGCGGCATATACTGTGAAAAAGCAGTCGAAAAGGGCAGTGTAATGGGGATTTTGTCCCTCCTCGGAGGCCTCGCTTCCTCCATTATCGGCGCGAACGCTACAAGACGTGCTGGGAACGCCGCCGCCGCCGCCACGCGGGAGGCCACCGCTGCGGCCAACCAGGGTTTCGACTTCCTGCGAAATAACCCGCTCTTGCAGCAGGCGCAGGATCAGGGCCAAACTGCAAGCGGGCTGGCATCGGGGCTTCTCGGGCTTGGAGAAAACCCCGCAGCCAGCCAGCAAGCGTTCGACACTTTCAGAGGTTCGACGGGATACAACTTCCGTCTTGATCAAGGCCTCAGGGCCATCGAGAACCGCGCTGCGACTGCGGGCCTGCTGAACAGCGGCGCAACACTGAAAGGGCTGAACGACTTCGCTCAGAACACCGCATCTGCGGAGTTCAACAACTACCTCAACGCGCTGCTTGGAGTGCAGACCACAGGCATAAATGCAGCCGGGACTATCGGGGGAGCCGCCGGAGCCGCCGGAGCCGCAGCGGGGCAGTTCATCAGCAACAACAATGGCGGGGCACAGTTCATCCGGGATCGCGCGGGTGTCATTACGGGTGGGATCGGAGACGCCGCCGCAGGATTGCAAAGCATCATTGACGCGCGGGTGCAGCAGCAGGCCAACCAACCGTTGGCGACCAACCCGTTCGGGCTTTACTGAAAAGGATACCGCCGTGGTTTCTCTGTATAACCAGTTCCGCGAAGGCTTTGATGCGGCAGTCCAGAGCCAGGCCGCACAGACGGCAGCGCGGGATGCCCAAGGCGCGCGTGCCGAAGCTATTCGCCGGTTTGGGCCAATTGCAGGCGACCCCGCGCTTTTTCAGCAGATCCAAAACCAGCAAAATCAGCAGGCCCAGAATGACCGGCAAGACGCGGAGCTCCAAGCCCAGCAGGCTCAAGCTCAAAGCGCCAGCCAGAGAGAAGCGACCATCGGACTGGTTCGCGGGTTGATCACCGCGCGCGACAGCCAGCAAGACCTGTCTCAGGCTTTCGATCAGTTTGCCGGTATTCTGCCGTCCCTCGGTGTGAGTCAGGAAGACATCCCGGCGCTCAAGCAAAGTCTGTTGGAAAATCCGGCACTGCTCGACGGCTACCTGCAAACTCTGCTTGGAAGCGGAGCGCTGCCCGGTTCGGGTGGCGGCGGCGGCGGCGGTAGGGCGAGTGGGCTGTCCGAAAAAGAGGCCCAATCCCGCGACAACACCATCGCGTTTCTCAGCAACGGCCTGGATCGTATAGACGATCTTCTGGACCCAAAGAAGCAGGACGGCCTTTACAGTATTCTGGGCAATCCAGTCCCCGGCTTCACCGCGCTGAACAATGGGAGTTTGGGGTCTGGCATCGCCGCGCTTGGTTTTGCCCTACCGGGCACCAGCGCATCGGACGCAAGGGCGGCATTTCAGGGAATCCGGGACATTGCGCGGTCAGCGGGCTTCATACAAGCAAAAGGCACGGGGGCTATTTCGAACGCCGAATCGGAATTTCTTGGCAACGCCATCACCACTCTTGATTTCAACGCGAGCTACGAGTTCAACGTCAAGGAGATCAAGCGCCTCCGGGATTTCATGGCCCAACTGCTTGATGCGGTAAAACGCCGCCAGCAGGGAGAAAATGTGCCCTCGCTTGTCGGCAGCAACGCGGGGCTTGTAACAGGTCCTGCGCCCACCGGTCCTGCACCCACCGGTCCTGCGCCCACCGGTCCTGCACCCACCGGTCCTGCCCCTGCCCCTGCCCCTGCCCCTGCCCCTGCCCCTGCTGTGCCACAACAAGCGGGGCAGAGCGGAGCATTGCCCGCCAGCACGTCGCCTCTCGCCCCTGTGGCGTCCCCTGTTCCGCCTGCGAGACCAGAAGGCATATCGCCCGCTGGCGCAGCTTCTACGGGCGCATCCCCTCTCGCCCCTGTGGCGTCCCCTGTTCCGCCTGCGAGACCAGAAGGCATATCGCCCGCTGGCGCAGCTTCTACGGGCGCATCCCCTCTCGCCCCCGCGACTTCACTCACCCCACCGCCGCGCCCGCCGAGACCGGAAGGCCCGACACCTGCTGACGCTCCGGGCAGCCCGCAATCCATTCGCAACTATCTGTTGGCGGTGAACGAGCTTGCAAGCACGACCCCGACACCCGAGGGAACGGTCCCTGCTGCCCCCTCGCTTTTCCGGGGTGTCCCGGTAGAGCAAGTGCCTCCCAACACTGTGCGGGCCATGGCCGCAGCAGCGGCAGAACAAGTGCTGCTGGCGACACCCCCAGCCGGTATCGAGCCTGGAAACGACGAATTCTCCTTGGCCGTTTCCAGAGACCAGACGCCGCAGCCGCCGTCTTCCAGCGGCGGCGTCGTGTTCGACATACCAAGCTCAGGGACGATCTCCGGCAAGATCATTCGCGCGTTCCGTTCAGCTTCCTTCAATACAACAGACCAGTTTCAAGCGCGCGTAGCCTATGACAGGGCGCGCCGCGATCCCGCCATGCAGGGCGTGACTTTCGACGAGACTCTGGACGCGGTGCGGCGAGCCTACGAAGAAGACCCGAGTCTTCTCGCAGATTTCGCGGGCGCGTTCGTTCCCGGCGTGGCAGCGGGCAAGGCGACTGTCCTCACAGGTAAACTTCTCGGGCTCGCGGCGACTCGCGCGGGGGTTATGGATGCGGCGCTCGCATGGGCAAAGCGGCACCCTTTCCTGAAAGCCCTTTTTGCTTCTTCGGCGGGCGGGGCGGCTGGGGTTGGGATTTACGAAGGCTCGCGGGAAACCATGAATCAGGTTTTCCAAGACGAATTCTCCCCCTCTGCCGTGGTGCATTCGGTAATCGTCGGGTCGCTCGTTGGGGCGGTAGGAGGGCCAGTCACGGCTGGGCTTTTCAGTGGTGGCGCGAAAATTGCCCGGTGGGTGGGCCAGTGGCTCCCGTCAGGCAGTGGCCGAGCGCAATGGGGTATCGTCACGAGCAAGGTATATAGCGCCTTGCGAAATCCCGGTGAATCCATGCAGCAAACCGCCGCGCGACTGGAAAACGACATCAACGCTTTTCAGAAAACCCACGGCTATTACCCCGCCCTCACAGACATCATCTCTGCTGATCAAGTCGAAGCCCTGACTTCCGTAGTCACAGGGCAGGTGGGGCTCAGGGCCTACGCCACGCAGCTTTCCAAGGACGGGATCGGGCGGGCCATCACGTCTTTCGAGAATCTCGTGAAATCTCCGAAACAGCCAAAGAGCTTCGATCAGTTGAAAACGCAGGCGGGGCGGATTTTCAACTCCCTGATGCGCCAGGAAGGCGATACCTTCGTCGCCGTGTCGCCAGAAGTGATCACGACGTTGGCGCAGCCTGAAAACCTCGGCCTGCTGACTCGCCTTGCGGGCGGCAGCAACGTGGCGTCCCGTGAAATCGTGCGGGTCGTGAACGCCCATCAGAAAATCGGGGAGATTGTCGCGCAGGCCAATAACGCGGTCGAGCACGTTGCGTTGGCGGGCAAGCGCGAAGAAGTCGCACTGATCAGCCAGAAAATCGGAGAGATCATCGCCTCCGAAATCGCGTCCGGGGGACTGGAATCCTCGGAACTCGCAACGCTCAAGGCCTTGTATATCCGCATGAGCAAGGCTCTTGGGGTTGCCACCGCCAGAGCAGGAACCCGGCGCGCGCAACTCGACGCCAACAACATGAACGCCCTGTTGAAAACCACTGGCGAGATTATCACCAATTTTCAGAAGAACGGTCTGCAAATCCCCCTGCGCCACGCCAATGATCTGCGCACCACGGCATCCGCCATGGCCTTCAACATGCGCGGGACAATCGACGGCATCGCGCCAAGGGCGATCAACGAAGCGATAGCGAGTGTCGGAACACGGGAAGTCCCGCGCTATGGCAAAGTTGTGCGCTTGTGGTCCTCCACCATGACACGCGTCGAAGCCCAGGAAACGGGGGGAAAGGTTCTGGCCGGAAAAGTCAGAAGCGCCGACCTCGCAGCCAACCTTGAAGCGAACATCCCGGTATCTGGTGCTTCGGTATCACAGAATGTCGCGGCCATTCGGGCAGGGACTGCGGAAGGCACGAGACTGTCGATTCTGGATAAGACGCGTGAAGGCCCCGGCGCGGCGGCCGGATTGGTTGCTGGCCTCAAGGACAACCGGAACATCCAGGAAGGCCTGGGGTCCGTGTTTTCTCCGGCGGTGGCAGAAAAGATCAGCAGCGGCGCGCGACAACTGGACAAGAGTGTGCGGGGAAACTTGGCTCTCGCAGGGGTGCAGGCCACCAAAGAGGGAGCGAAGAACGCGGCAGACCTTTCGCGAGTTGTGGAGTCGCTGTTTATCGGCTCCATCAGCGGCACCGCCAAGGCCAGCCTTGCCGCCTTCCTCGTGAACCGGCTGAGTATGCGGCCCGCCACGGCCAAAAAGTTGATTGCCGCCGCAGGCGACCCCGCGCAAACTGCCAAAGTGGTTGGCTACCTGCGAAGGAAGGGTATCTCGCTGTCTGAGCTTTCCGCCCGACTTGCCATCCTTGAATCGGCGCGGGAAGCCGATTTTCAGCGGGCGAAAGATCGCTCGCTCGGGAGGACGCCGTGACCGTGAACCCGTGGGAAACTCTGATCGCCCGCGTTGCCGCCCCCTCTTTCCAGTCATCGGGGCGGCGCTCTGGCTCGCGCTACACGCAGCAAGACGTTGTGAACGGGCTGGTAGCGCGGGGAATGCCAGAGATAGCCGCGCAGGGTTTTGCGATAAACTACACGGACGAAAGTGGGCTTGATCCGACCATCAACGAGATAAACCCCGCGTCCGGCACTCGCGGCGGGATCGGGTTGGCGCAGTGGACTGGACCCCGGCGTATTGCCTTGGAAAACTTTGCGCTGGCACGGGGTATTGACCCCTTGAATTTCGAGCTGCAACTCGACTTTACCGCCCATGAGGCGAACACCACAGAGCGCGCGGCGGCGCAGCGAATCTACGCTGCCAAAACACCGGAAGAAGCTGCGGTCGCGGTTCTCAACAACTTCGAGCGCCCGGCAGAAGTGCATCGCGCGCGCCGGGAACAGAAATATCTTAGCGGAAACTTTGGGGGCGGGTCGGCGGCTTCCGCCCCCGCCCCCGAGAAATTCAACCGTTTGTGGCTTGATCTGATCGCGAAGTAGCCGCCGCAGGTGCAGGGCCGTCCATGCGGTGGATTTCCGCGTCCAGAAGCGTGTAGCCCACCAAGTCAACGAGGCTGTCGTAACGCCCGATGCCCTTGCACAGCCGCGCCTCTTTCAGTAGCCGCATCATAGGTGCCACATCCGCTGCCGTGAGGAAAACGCTGACCCCGAAGCGCCCTTGCAAGTAGGCTGCCCAGAACCGCGCGATCTGCGCGAAACTTTCCTCAGGCGGGCCATACTCAAAGCGCCGCGCGCCCGTGATCAGGCGCAAGGCTTCCTCGGATACCCTCTTTGCCGTAGCCCATTCCTCGCTCATTTCTTCACCGCCCGTGCGATTGCCGCCAGCACCGCGCTAACTGCGCTTTCAGGCACCCAAGTATAAACCGGGACCATGCCTTGGGGGGCGGGGCTTGCTTCCTTGATCGGCGCGTCCTGAACAGCGAAAGCGGCGGTTCCCTGTTCCGGCTCTTGCGCAGCAACCTGCTGGAAGAGGTCGGCCCCGGCGACCCGCTCAGGCTCAGGCGGCGTCTCGACAGGCATGGCGGGCAGAGACACCCCAAAAGCCTCAAACGCCTGTTCCGGGCGCATGGGCGGGGGCGCTGCGACATCCTGCATGATGGCAGCGGCCTGCTGGAAGGGATTG
>Ga0210033_1004159_pt1 | contig 11261 bp, 12 predicted proteins | sample CryGeymeta201501_FD_185465 | JGI IMG/M metagenome (GOLD analysis project Ga0210033, IMG submission 185465) | Groundwater microbial communities from Crystal Geyser aquifers in Utah, USA - Crystal Geyser metaG 2015-01 (SPAdes) (version 2) | ecosystem: Environmental > Aquatic > Deep subsurface >... | reverse complement strand
AGGTGGCGCATTACCATCTGCACATCCTGGCCGGGCGGGTGCTGGGGCGGCTGGTCGAGCGGGCGTAATCAGCCCTGCGTGGCAGGCGTTTTCGAGTATTTGCGCAAAGAAGAAACGGGGGCAGGTGATGGTGTTGCGCACCTGACCAGGCGTTCCCTGCCCTTTGACCCGACCGGTCCACTTCCAGGCGGGTCGGCAACCCGCCATGAGTAGCGCTTGTGTGGAGGATTGGCGGGGCGAATCTGCCGATCATTTGAAACCCCATGGAGGGCGGTGCCCGACCGAGGGAGGGTGCGGCAACGCTTGCGGTCAGCGCTTTATGGCTGAGCCCCCCCGTGACCTCAATCGCAGCAGCGACGGTGACAAGGCGCCCGCCCGTCGGGGAGGTCGGGCGCTGCCCGGGCCGCTGAAGCGACTGTTGACCGGGCGGGTAAGCGTTCAACCGTTCGGGGCGAGCCGGGGGCTGAGTGTGCCGCACATAGGCGAGCGATTCCGCGACGATCGGGTAGCAGGTGTCGGGTGGCGAACACTATCAGCCTGTCGGACTTGAGCCGGGGGCTGGAGTGAGATTCGCTGTCAATGAGATCGTGTCCCTGGGCGTGGTGTTCGGGTCTTGTCGCGAAGGTGGTGGAAATTCGAAGGTGGCGTAATCTCCAGGTAAGGCAAACCCACCCAATCGGCGGCGGCAACCGCCAAGGAGAGTGAGGGCCGCAAGCCGCCACCGGTTTCAGGCGCAGCCCAGCCTAACGCATTCTGCGTAGACAGGACGGTTTTTCCATCGAACGCGATCCAGAACTGCCTGACGATCAAGGTGCTGTTTGGCAGTAACCACACCATTGGCACCGCCTGCCTAGGTGTTCCATCCCGGATGATCAAATATCTCCTCGCCGGTCAGGCCTTTTGTAAGCGGCGCCCGGGCCCCACCTTCTGCCTGATCGGTTAACCTGCGACTCCGCGCCTGTTTGATATCGGGCTGGAGTTTCGTGATGGCGACTACGGCGGAGGTTCTCAGGGACTACGGGGTTGAGATACGGGCCAATGGCCAGAAGCGGTGGCCTGACGCGGTCAAGGCGCAGATCGTTGCGGTAAGCCTGAAGCCTGGTGTGACGGTGAACGCGGTTGCGGCGCGGTATGGGCTTCGGGCGAACCATTTGTCGGAATGGCGTGGTCGGGCGCGGGATGGGAAGTTGGTTTTGCCTGCGATGGAAGACGACGGCTTTTGCTTTGCGCCTCTCATGCTGTCGGGGGGAAATGCGCCCTCTTTGCCAGTGCGTTCGGGTCGGTCGGGTAAGTCTGAAGCGCAGCCCTTGGGATCAATCGAGATTGCCGTGGGCCCGGTGACGATCCGGCTGGACTGCACCACGACAGCCGCAAGAATTGCCGAGATTGTGCGAGCGATCGGGCCCTCGCCATGATGTTCCCGTCAAACCGGGTGCGGGTTCTGGTCTCGACGCAGCCTGTCGACTTCAGGAAAGGCCATGATGGCCTCGCCGCGCTGGCATCTTCTGTGCTGCGCAAGGATCCGTTCACCGGCACGGTGTTTGTGTTCGCTCGCGCCGGGTGGATCGGCTGAAGCTTTTGTTCTGGGATGGCACCGGTCTGGTGATGGCCAAGCGGCTGGAGGACGCAACCTTCACCTGGCCCGCCATCAGGGGCGGGGTGATAGCGCTGAAGCGCGACAGGGTCGGCTGCGACGCCAACCCGCCGCCATCCGCGAGCGGCGTCAGACCCGCCGCGGAACTGGCCGCCAGCCGGAACGCCGGGTCGTGGCGCAGCGCGTCTGCGTCGTCATGGTCGCGCCAGCCTTGCGCGGCCAGCAGCACGCCGGTGCGGATCAACGCGGCGAGATCGTGGGTGACGTCCTCCTCGCGGCGCGGGTCCTTCATGCGCGCGACCATCCACGCCACGATGCCGCTGCGTTCCAGAATCTCGCGCAACACCACCGCGCCGGGGTCGCCAGTGAGCCGATCGGGCCGGCATACGATCCGAAGCGAGCGGTTGAAACCGGGCGTGACAGGCTGTAGCGTTTCACCCATGCGTGCGTCGGATGCTACCGAAGGTATATGTGTAGCAGCTTGAATCTAAAGCACTTTCAGACGCGCGCAACCAATATCGCCGGGCTCGGTGAATAAGGCGGGCTAAGGTGGTCGCCATGATGCCAACTGCTCAAGCTTGGTTCTGCGCATCCCCTGCTGACCGCGCTGTTTCCCAAAAGTCCAAAATTGATCTTGCGCTCTGCCGCATGCGTCTGTATCGCTCGATACAGAGCAAATATGGTCACTCTGCTTCGCATTTTGAAGAGAGTTACCCCGAGGCACCCTACGGGCAGTCCTCGTGCGGTAGCCTGCAAGAAAGCCCGCTTATCATGACAACAGAACGCGACAAGCTGCGCGAGGATGTCAAGTTTCGCATTCTGCGCCTGCTTCAGCAAAATCCAGAGATGTCGCAGCGCGAACTCGCGACGGCCGTTGGCGCCAGTACGGGCGGGATCCACTATGTGCTCAACGCGCTGGTGGACAAGGGGCTGCTCAAGCTTGGGAATTTCACGGCTGCCGTCGACAAGCGACGCTATGCCTATGTGTTGACACCGAAATGCCTCGCGGCAAAGGCAACCCTGACGCGCAAGTTCCTGATACGGAAGATGGCAGAGTACGAAGCGCTGAAAGCCGAGATTGAAGATGTGCGCGGTGATCTGTCAGAGCCTGAGCTGGCGGCGATCCGCGCCGAGTTGAAAAGTCAGCCATAAGACGATGAAGAGCCATCACATGACAGAAGTGCTGCGCGGCGCGGGACTTGCCTTCTTGCTGCGTGGCGTTGGCGCGGGGCTTGCCTTTCTGCTCAATGTGGTGATCGGGCGCATGCTGGGAGCCGAGGGGGCGGGTCTCTATTTCCTGGCGCTGTCAGTGGTTAGTATCGGTGCTGTCATCACCAAGCTGGGGCTGGACAACACGCTTCTGCGCTTTGTCGCATCCGGGGCCAGCACCGGGGACTGGAACCGCGTTACCGGGGTTTTCCGACTGGGAACGCGCCTCGCTGGGGGGGCCAGCCTGACAGGTGGCGTGGCCGTGTTTGCGGCTGCCCCCCTGATGGCTCGGCATATCTTTGGCGAGCCAGCGCTCAGTGGCCCGCTTCGGGCGATCAGCCTTGGCATTTTCACCTTCGCCATGATGATGCTTCTGGCCGAATGCCTGAAAGGGCTCAAACGCATCCGCAATTCCATGCTGGTCTCGGGCGTGCTTTATCCGGTGATTGCACTGGCGCTGATCTGGCCGCTGGTCACGTTGTTCGGGCCGACAGGGGCGGCGCTGGCTTATGTGCTGGGCACCGGTGGGGCGGCGGCGATTGGGTGGTGGATGTGGCGGGCCAATACCCGCGCACATGCCGCGCCAAAGCCCGCCTTTGACCGCGCTACCCTGTGGCAAAGCGCGCGTCCGCTCTGGGCGATGGAGATCATCAACCGCGCGATCCTGCCCTGGGCACCGCTGTTCCTGCTGGGCATCTGGGGCACGCCTGCGGATGCGGGGGTGTTCGGGGCCGCGACGCGGGTGTCGATGCTGGTGACGTTTTTTCTGGTGGCCGTAAACACTGTCATCGCGCCGAAGTTTGCCGAATTGCACGCCACAGGCGAGATCGCGATGATCGGCCGCCTTGCCCGCCGCTTCGCCCTCATGATAACCCTCGCTGCAAGCCCGCTGTTTCTGGTTCTGATCTTCGCGGGGGATTGGGTGATGGGCCTGTTCGGGCCGGATTTCGTGCGCGGGGGAACGGCCCTGGCGATCCTTGCGCTGGGGCAGGCAGTGAATACGATGACAGGATCGGTGGGGTATCTGCTGATGATGACAGGGCATGAGCGGGATATTCGCAATGCGTCGATTGTTGCCTTTATCCTGATGGCGGGATGCGCGGTGCTCCTGATCCCCGGCTACGGGCTGATCGGGGCTGCGATTGCGAGTGCGGTTGCGATAGCAAGCACAAACATATGGGCAAGCTTTGTTGTTTTTCGTGAATTGAAAATTATTGTAATTCCGTTTCTCCCTGGAGGAATAAAGTGAGCGAAATTGGGCCGAATTTTTTTATAGTAGGAGCGGCTAAATCGGGCACGAGTGCACTAGCGTATCTTCTTGGCCAAAACTCTGATATCTTCATGTCTCCAGTAAAGGAGCCATACTATTTTTGTAACAAACCAGAGGTCAGTAAAAATGAATATTTTTCATTATTTCAAGGCTCCGAGAGATTTATTGCCAGGGGAGAGGCCACTACTGGATATCTGTATGATCCGTCTTCTCCACAGAAGATAAAAGACTTCTGCGTGAATGCCAAAATCATAGTGATACTTCGAAACCCAGTCGCGATGGCTTATTCCTTGTGGCGTTACATGGTTCTTAATGGAAATGAAAAGCTGAGTTTCTTGGATGCATTAGACGCTGAAGCTGAAAGAGAACGCAACATCGACCATCTACACTTAGCTGGGCGACCAGAAAACTATCTATATATTCAGAGGGCGAGCTATTACAATCAGATCCTTAGGTATTACCGTGTATTCGGAGAGAATCAGGTGCTAGTTCTTGGTTTTGAAGAATTCACGCGCAACCCGAATGCCGTTATACGATCAACTTATCGCTTCCTTGGCGTTCGTGACGACTTCATTCCGACCATGTCGAGAGTGAACGACGGTGGCGTTGCAAGGTCAAGGTATCTGCAATGGGTGACGACGCAAGAGTACAAAATCCTTAAAAAGACGGTCCCGCTAAGGTGGCGGCGCAGTATTCGATCAGCGCTAAAGGGTCTAAATTTCAATCCATTGCCCCGGCAAAAGCCGCCCTGCCTACCCGAATGGGTAAGTTTGCGTTTGCAAGGTGACATCAAAGCAATGAGCGGATTGAAGAATGTTGATGGCGTTCTGGCAAATTGGATTTCTGATGAAGTTTAAGATATCATGGTTTTTGACGTTTTTGTTTTTCAACCTTATTATTGTATCAGGATATGCTGTAAGCGTTTCTGCGGCCAGTGTTTCGCAGGAGGTAAGCGATTATTGGATTAAGCTATTTTTAACACTCGCAATATTCAGCTTGCCAATTCTGGGTTTGGCGATTGTACTTACGCAAAATGTTGGTAGATCTGCGCTTCAAGGTAGGGCAATGCTTAGTCCGTTAGTTCTTTTTCCATTTATGTTTGCAATTTATTTTGGCGTATCAGCCATTGAATTGACAGACTGGGAGGCAAAAGCTTCAGTCGGTCAGTTTTTTTTAATTTATGCTGGTTTCTCAGCTTATTTGGTTGGGGTATTTTTAACCAGTACGCTTCTTCCAACTCCGGGCTACGTTGGCATGAATACGCAAAGTGAGTTCACTTTTAGCATCAATAATTTGCGGCTAGCCCTACTTCTCACTATGGTTATTGGCTTTATTGGTTTTATTCTTATCGCGCGAAGCGGGTTACCCCTTTTTTCCTCAGATATCCAGGAAAGTCGGGGTGGACGTAGTGGGTACATTATGTATATGTCTTTTGTTTTTAGTGACATTGTGATTATGATTATGGTGGCGAGAATAGTTTCCAAAAAATCTATATTTGGATCAACGGCAGTAGACTTGTGTATTTCTTTGCTTTCGCTCTTCGCCATGGTTGTCATGGGATCACGGGCTAGAGTCCTGTATCCGATTTTGGTTCCACTATTTTTTTATTTTCTATACAAAAATAAGACTCTCAACCTTCGTTTTCTATTTGGATCAATCGCTGCGGCGTTTTTTCTTATTGCTTTCGGTGGCTATCGACTATCACAAACCACAGATCATCAATTGTATGATGCGATTTCATTCAAGTTTTTTAGCGAATTGAATTTGGCCTCGTATACGCTCGAATTGTTTCTTAGAGAGTTCCCAGAGAGAGTGGATTTTCTTGGTATTGGCGCTCTTTTTTGGGGTATTATTGCAATACTTCCAAATGAATTTACGGTCCTTACAACACATTTGGCAAATATTATGCCTGTGACGTCCGTGAACACAGGTCTTACCCCTACACTCATCGGTGGATTCTTTGTTCTTGACGGAATTCCAACGATCATCATTGGCATGTTTTTTTTTGGCACCTTTCTTCAGTGGTCGTTTGGAAGATTCATTAGAAATGTTAGTCCAGGAAGATGTCTTTTTTATGCGTATCTCCTCGTTTATGCTCTTAATTGCTTAAAGGGGGGATTTCTAAAGGATGCAGAGCCTATATGGCACTTTGTCATTCTGTCATTTTTGTCTACCTCATCGTTCAGGAGAGCAAAAAAGTAAATGCGCATCCTCCTCACCCATAACAACTTCACCGTCCAGGGCGGCGCAGAGGTGTTCTATCACGAAATCGGCCGGGTGCTCGAAGCCAGGGGCCACGAGGTTGCACGGTTCTGCTGTGCCGAGGACGGACTCGACTCGCCGCAGGCCCGCTATTTTCCGCAGGTTCCGCATTATGCCAGTGGTGGTCTGCTTTCCAGGGCCGCTCGTGTGCCCAGCGTCATCTACAACCGCGATGCCCGCGCCCGCATGGCGCAATTGATCGCCGATTTCCGCCCCGACTTGGTCCATGGTTTTGCAATCTATGGCCGCTTGACCCCCGCCATCCTTGACGCCGCCCGAGCGGCCCGCGTTCCGGTGGTTCTGTCATGCAACGATTACAAGCACATCTGCCCGAATTACAAACTGTTCCACCACGGCAAGCTGTGCGAGGATTGCAAGGGCGGGCGGTTCCACAACGCCCTGCGCAACCGCTGCTGCCACGACAGCCTTGCCGTCAGCGCGGTGTCGATGCTGGAAGCCTATACGCATGACCGCATGGACATCTGGCGCAGGAACGTCGATTGCTTCCTGTTCGCCAGCCGGTTCATGGCCGCCAAGACCGAAGAGTTCTGGGGCAAGGGCCGCGTGGCTATGGATATTCTGCACAACCCGTTCGACGCCGCAGCCCATCATGTGCCGGTGCATGCCGGAGATTACATGCTGTATTTCGGCCGACTGATCGATGAAAAAGGCGTGGATGTGCTGATCGAGGCGGCGCGGCACGCACCGGAAGTGCCTGTCGTCATTGTCGGCGACGGCCCTGATCGCGCCAAGCTGGAAAACGCGGCCGCAAGTCTGGACAATGTGCGCCTTGTCGGCCCGGCCTGGGGGGACGATCTGAAGCCATGGCTGCATGGCGCGCGCGCTGTCGTGGTGCCGTCACTTTGGCATGAGAATTTGCCCTATGTCATCTTGCAGGCCTTTGCGGCTGGGAAACCGGTCATCGGCGCCGAACGTGGCGGCATTCCGGAATTGCTGCGCGACGGGCCGCATGGCTGGTTGTTCGACCCTCTGGACATTACGGCACTGTCCGCGCTCCTGGCGAAGGTGTATGCGATGGATGAACACGCAATCACCGAGATGGGGGTCGCAGCACAAGAATACGTCGCTGCGCAGTTCAATGACGACAGGATTTATTCGGATCTGAAACGGATTTACACGAAGGTGATCGGATGAGAGCCCTGATTATTGGCGGAAGCGGCTTTATCGGATCGCATGTCGTGGACAGGCTTCTGGCGGATGGCCTGCGGGTGCGTGTGTATGACCGCGCAAAAGAGCGTTACCGCGATACCCCTGCAGCGGCAGATTTCCGACAGGGCGATTTCACCGACACCAACTCTCTCGCTGAAGCTCTGGCTGATGTGGATGTCGTGTTTCACATGCTCAGCACATCTGTTCCGTCAACCTCCAACCTGGATCCGGTTGCCGATATCGAGGGAAACCTGATCGGCACGGTGCGCCTGCTGGAGCTGATGCGCAGTGCGGGCGTGCGGCGCATGGTCTATCCGTCGTCTGGTGGCACGATCTACGGCCCGCCACAGACCGATCCAGTCACAGAAGCGCACCCCGAACGCCCGATCAGCTCCTACGGCATTGTCAAATCGGCCGTCGAAAAGTACCTGCTGATGGAACAACATCTGCATGGTCTGTCGCCGACGATCCTGCGTGTGTCCAATCCGTATGGGCCGCGCCAGGGGCATGGAGGGGTCCAGGGCGTGATCGGAACCTTTCTGTGGCGCATCGCGCAGGGCGAGCCGATTCAAATCTGGGGTGACGGCAGCGTGGTGCGCGATTTCATTCATATCAGTGATCTGGCAGAACTTTGCAGCCAATGCGCACGGCAAGAGGTGCATGGTGTGTTCAATGCAGGCAGTGGACAGGGGGTGTCGATCAACGAGATACTTGAAGTCATCACCGCGGTGACGGGAAAAGCGATCAAGGTAGAGTACAAACCCGGGCGTGGCTTCGATGTGCCCCGTGTCGTCCTCGACACTTCGGCTATCCGAGCCCGCCTGCCATGGCGCCCACGGATTTCTTTGCGCGATGGCATTGCAGAGACTTGGGAGTGGGTGACATGTCAGAAATAAACGAATTGAAACAAATATCTCGGCGAGATTACAGCATACGACGCATCTTAAGAAAGATATTGTTAAGCATTTCTAGATACTCTCTAGCACCCTCAAAGATACGTATTTTTTTATTGTATGCTGCAGGCATAAAATTTTCGCTACCTCAAACAGTTTTCGTTGGGGGAGATGTTTTTTTCGACGACACTCACCCCGAGAAAATTTCTATTGGTAGGTTTGTGAGAATAACGGCAGGGGCGAAGATCATAACGCATTTCATTGACACATCATTCGAGGGCTCGGAGAGCGAACCTTTCCTATTCTATGACGGAAATGTAGAGATAGGTGATTTTGTTTTCATAGGAATGAATTGCGTTATTGCCAACAGTGTAACTATAGGCCCTTGGGCTATAATTGGAGCGAATACAGTGGTTACAAAAGATATTCCATCTGGTGCAATTTTTGCAGGGAATCCCGGTCGTATAATAGGTTATCGTGTGGGCTTTGAGAGGTAATATACGTGTATAAAATATAGCTGGAGAGGAATTTCAGTTGATCGCCCAAATCGATATGACCTATATTAAAACACGCCCCACCCGCCTTTGGAGCCGGATGTTCAGCTACACGTTTTTTGAGGGGCGACCGCTGACCACACGGGGGCAGTGGATCAACCCGATACTATTTAAGCTCTTTAGCTTGCAACAGCGCCTCCCGCCGATGCGTAACGTCAAAGCACCGATTTTCATTCTTGGCACCGGGCGGTCGGGGACGACGATCCTGGGAGTCGTCCTTTCAATGCATCGTGATGTCGGCTTTCTGAACGAACCCAAGGCAATCTGGGCCGCGCTGCGTGAAGATGAGGATTTGATCGGCAGCTATCATCGCGGTGACGCGCGTTACCGTTTGAATGCGTCGGACGCATCACCCGCGTTGATCGATTCTGCACATCACATATATGGGGCGTATCTCCGGCTGACCATGACTCAGCGTGTGGTCGATAAATACCCGGAACTTATTTTCCGCGTGCCCTTTGTCCGGCAAATTTTCCCCGATGCAAAATTCATATTTCTGTCGCGCGACGGATGGGATATCTGCGCCTCGATTGAATATTGGTCGTCGCGTCTTGGAACGCAGGTCAATGGCGACACCCACGACTGGTGGGGGGTGAATCGTCGCAAGTGGAACCTGCTGATTGACCAGATCATCCCTGAACACCGCGATCTTGCGCCGCATGCTGACGCTCTGCGGAAACTGACCGATCAACGTGCCATGGCCGCGACCGAGTGGATTGTCACCATGCGTGAAGGCATGCGCTTGTTGGAAGAACTTCCCGCCGACGTGCTGCACGTTCCTTATGGCAGGCTTTGCGCGGACCCCGAAAGAATGTGCGCGCAGATTGCGGAATTTGCCGGGTTGACATATGATCCTGTCTTTATTGACTACGCCAGGACCACGCTCACCCTACCCAAACCCAAAAACGAGTTTGCGCTGCCTGATATGCTTGACGCGCCGTTTCGTGAAACCTGCGCAGCGCTTTGTGCTGAAGAGGCTTTTTAATGACGCAAGCTAGATGGGCAATTCTTGGAACTGTTGGTGTCCCTGGGAATTACGGTGGCTTCGAGACGCTGGCAGAAAATCTTGTGCGGTTTCATTGCACTCACAAGCTTGCTGAACGGCTGAGTGTCTATTGTTCTGGGAAATCGTATCCAGAACGCTCACCCAAATACTTGTCTGCAGAGTTGCGCTATGTCAATCTGGATGCCAATGGCCCTCAATCGATTGCATATGACTTCTTGTCGCTATTAAGCGCTGTGCGCCACCGAACTGATGTGATCGTTTTGTTAGGCGTCTCTGGCGCATTGGCTTTGCCTTTCATACGTTTGATCTCTCACGCGCGAATTTTGACGAATATTGATGGAATTGAATGGCGTCGGGAGAAGTGGCGTGGCCTCGCACGTCTCATTCTAAAATGGTCAGAGCGAGCGGCAGTAAAATGGTCCCACGTCGTTATTGCTGACAATGCAGCTATCGCCGACTATGTGCATGATGGTTATAACACCGATTGCAAGGTAATCGCCTATGGTGGTGACCACGCATTACAGGCCGAACCGATTGCCGATCCGTCTCTCGACCTGCCTGACAGTTATGCGCTGGCTCTGTGCCGGATCGAACCTGAAAACAATGTCAGGATGATTCTTGACGCTTTCTCACTGATGCCCGACCGCAATCTGGTCTTTGTCGGGAATTGGAACAAAAGTGACTATGGTCGTGACCTCAGGCAGCGCTTCCAGCGCTTTGCAAACATAGTAATGCTCGACCCGGTTTACGATCCGGGCAAGCTGCGTTGGATTCGCGATGGTGCTTTGTATTATGTGCATGGCCATTCGGCCGGTGGCACCAATCCGTCTCTTGTCGAGATGATGCATTTTGGTATCCCGGTCTTCGCTCATGGTTGCGATTTCAATCGTTTCAGCACTGAAGGGCGCGCCGTTTATTTCGGAAATCCAGCGGAATTGGTCGCGGCCGTGGAGGAGCTTGATGATGCCGGGGCGCATGAGATTGGCCGCGCGATGCGTGAGATCGCGCAGCGGCGCTACACATGGGAACAAGTCGGGCGAGCGTATTTCGAATTGATGGCGAGAGCATAAGGCCGACATTTCTTCAAGTGGCCTGCCGCTTGACGTTATAATCGCCTGAATCCGCCGCTGAGCAAGCTTTTTACGCCCCGAGCGGCGGTGTCAGCAAAGCGTGTTGGTTCGCTCTTTGTTCTTGTGCGCCAGTGAGGTATGCTGAGGTTTCCGAGGCTCAAGGAGACCCGCCATGCCCCGCTTCGATCCGACTGAATTCGGCCGCCTGCTTGCCCGCCTGACCCCGCAGGAGC
>Ga0210033_1004156_pt1 | contig 11270 bp, 9 predicted proteins | sample CryGeymeta201501_FD_185465 | JGI IMG/M metagenome (GOLD analysis project Ga0210033, IMG submission 185465) | Groundwater microbial communities from Crystal Geyser aquifers in Utah, USA - Crystal Geyser metaG 2015-01 (SPAdes) (version 2) | ecosystem: Environmental > Aquatic > Deep subsurface >... | reverse complement strand
CCTCCATGTGGCTTGCAGCGAAGAGTCCGAAGGCCTTTCCCTGTCTAAACGTATCTAGATCGCTTTTTGTGTTGATAATACTATATCCGCGCCCGGCGAGCACCGCAGAGAGGTCCTCCCCGTCTGCGCGGCTCCCGCCCTTTGCCTTCGGGAGGAGATGCCTCATGCCGCCGCCAAGAACAAGGTCCACGCCCTGGTAAACAGCCTGCTCCATGATCATGTCTTCCATATCCCTTGATGTGGTATGGGCCATGAAGGCGGCAGGAGTGGCATGAGTCACCCTGGAGGTGCAAACGATTCCGCTAGCCATGCCCTTGAGCCTGGCACCCTCCAGGATGGTCGCCATGGGTTTGAGTCGCAGATCGGGCGGGGAGGCAGGAAGGCCGGGGGTCTCTTTCCCGTGGGGGCCCATGCTTATGAACTTATCCGATGTCCTAACCCCGGTCGCGTGGGCGGATGCGGCAGGCGCGGAATCGGTTACGACTGAATCGGTGTTAAAGGTTCTGACTGCCCCCGTAAGATGGGCTTCAAAGGATAGAGCCGCACCCTTGACCCAGCGGGCAAGGGTGTACTGCTCGGCCCCGCATCCGTCAACTATCATAAGGATAATATTCTTGGGCCTCCCTTCTGCACCAAGTGCCTTGAAGGATAAAAGGCAAAAAAAGAGCACAAGGAGGCAGGTAAGGCCGCTGCGGTATATTAGTCTATTTACTTTCATATCAGTCATCTCCCCATTGTTAAAGACTAGCCTGAGAAGCGCTTTCAGTCAAATTAGTCTTTCATTAGATGGGCATAACTCCAAGGGGGGATTTCCAAGAGTTCTGTTGCGCAGCTTCCGCGTTTTGTCTAGTATTCTATATCCTCAGCCTCCGCGGGGGAAGACCGGGGGATTTTAAGAAAAAAGGACGGATACTGTAAAAATGAGCTATCCCCACGAAAAGATTCCACCTGAGCTTCTGGATGCTTTACTTGAAAACCCGCACGAATCACAGATTCTTGTGGACAGGGAAGGCATCATACGCTTCATAAGCAGGCATACCGAGGAGTTCTACGAGGTGTCGCAGGATGATTTTTTTGGAAGGCATATCCTTGAAATGAACCCCGATAGTCTTCTCCCCCAGGTGATAGCCACGGGCAAGGCCGAGATCGGCCGCGTCTTCAGAATGGGGGGCAGGGAAAGGATAGTGGCCAGAATCCCCCTTAAAGACCGGGAAGGAAAAATAGTGGGGGCGGTAGGAAAGCTGATGTTCTGGCATATCCAGCAGGTAAACGATCTTGTCAGACAGGTGGAGGTACTTGAAGACAAGCTCGATTATTACCAAAAGGAACTCCACGCGGTTTACTCCGACTGGTTTGCGCTTGAGAAGATCGTAGGCGAATCGCCTGAAATACGGAAGGCAAAGGCGGTCGCAGCCCAGGCAGCCAGGTCTGATCTGGCTGTGCTCATTACCGGTGAGACCGGCACCGGAAAAGAGATATTCGCCCATGCCATCCATCAGTTGAGCGCCAGGCGCGACAAACCGTTTGTGAAGGTCAACTGCGCCGCCATCCCCTTTGAGCTTTTTGAATCCGAGATGTTCGGCTACGAACCGGGTGCCTTCACGGGAGCGAGCAAGAAGGGCAAACCCGGAAAGTTCGAGCTTGCGGACAAGGGAACCATATTCCTTGACGAGGTAGGAGATCTCCCTCTCCCCATGCAGGTAAAACTCCTGAGGGTAATCCAGGAAAGGACCGTGGAGCGCCTCGGCGGAAACCGCACCTTGAATCTGGATTTCCGCGTCATAGCCGCCACAAACCGGGACCTCAAGCAGATGATAGAGCGAGGGCTCTTCAGGCAGGACCTTTACTATCGCCTCAACATCTTCCACCTTGAAACCCCGCCCCTTCGAGCAATCCCCCAGGACATCCGCCGCCTGGCCTACCACATCCTTTCGACCATTAGAAAGGAAGGCAGGATCAAGGCAGGCCCCATAACAGCGGAGGCCATGACAAAGCTGACATCCTACCCGTGGCCCGGAAACGTGCGCGAACTCAGAAACGTCATAGAGAGGGCCGCTGCCGCAGCCGGAGAAGGCCCGCTTAGAGAAGAACACCTGCCTATGGACCTGCTGGAAGAGGTCCCGGCAGCAGATAAAGGGGCCTCCGCGCCCAGGCCCCTGAAGGAAGAAATAGCACGGGCAGAAAGAGGCGCGATCGAGCGCGCCCTCATCCGTGCCGGGGGAAACCGCAGCCTGGCCGCACGATTATTGGGTATTCACCGAACAGGACTCTATCAGAAGATGGGAGCCTATGGACTCAAATGAGCACTGGTATTGATGGCCCCCCTTCTCTTTACCCCTCCCCCTTTGCAATATAAACGTCGGGATAAGACGGCATCATTCCCTTTCCCTCGACGGGGGGATCGGTGAGGGGTGATTTTCATCTTTCGCTGTGCCCCTTTCAGGGCTTGAGGGTTTATATGAAAATCCATCGTCATACCGGCGCAGGCCGGTATCCAGTCTTTTTCACCTTGATTCCGGATCGGGTCTGGAATGAGCTGCGGCATTTTCATGCTTCGTTGTGCCAGATTCTGGCATGGCGTTTAGAACTAAATATGTAGATTATAATATACATGTCTATATTTTTCTACGCCATGTTAAGTTTCTTTTCTGGCCTATGGCATAATGGTTTTCCGCCACAATGCAATCTTACCCTGGGCCTGCTGTCTATCATTCTATACAATCATGTCCGGTCTTTCTGCCAAACCGTCATGAAGCGAATTGTGTCGCCCACGAGGATGAAAATCCTCTTTCAATTTCTTTTGTCACTAAATCTAAAGCTGGAATCCATAAATATCGCGGCTAAAACAGCCCCCCGGTTTATTGGGAAAACACATTCCATACTGCCGCCACAAACTGGGATGGCATCCTGATTGCAGCTATAGCCCGGGAGGAAAAGCACCGATTTTCTGCACAGTAAATAAATATACTCTCAACATATTGATTTCTATCACTTATGAGTCGTGATCATCAGTTGCGTGGGGGTTGGTAAGGAAGAAAGTATGGAACATGAAATTCCCGAAAGTTTAGCTCTGATGCTGGAGACGGTCAGGCGCTTCGTAAAGCAGGACCTTGAACCGATCAGCAAGCAGGTAGAAGATGAAGACCGCATACCGGATAATATCGTCCAGACCATGAGGGATCTGGGCCTCTTCGGGCTTTCCATCCCGGAGCAATACGGGGGGCTTGGGATCGGGGTCCTTGGCGAATGCATGGTCTATGAGGAACTCAGCAGGGCAAACGCCTGCTTCCGCACCAGAATCGGCACCAATAACGGCATAGGCTCCCAGGGCATAGTGATTGATGGAACCGAGGAGCAAAAAGGACATTATCTCCCACGCCTGGCATCCGGAGAGTGGATAGGGGTCTTCGCCCTCACCGAACCGGAGGCTGGAAGCGACGCGGCCAACATCCAGACAACGGCAGAAAAACGAGGCGATTTTTGGATGCTCAATGGCAGGAAGCATTTCATCACCAACGGGGATATCGCCGATTTGGCAACAGTGTTTGCAGTGACAAACAAGACAGAAAAGGCAAAAGGAGGCATCACAGCTTTCCTTGTTGAGAAGACATTCCCCGGATTTTACGTTGGCGCCATTGAACGAAAGATGGGCATGAGGGGGAGTCACACCTGTGAACTGCTGTTCGATGACTGCCAGGTCCCGGCTGAGAATGTCATCGGAGGGCTCTCCATGGTGGGGAAGGGATTCAAGACCGCCATGAAGGTCCTGGACAAGGGTCGCCTCACCATGGGCGCCTCGGCCCTGGGCTCGGCCCAGAGGCTGCTCGAACTCTCCCTGGATTACGCCAGACAAAGGGTCCAGTTCGGAAGGCCCATTGGAGAGTTCCAGGCCATACAGTTTATGCTGGCCGATATGGCAACCCAGATCTACGCGGGCCGCCGGATGCTATATCACGCGGCCACCCTCAGGGACAGAAAGGGCACTGCGGTCGTCAAGGAGGCATCCATGGTGAAGCTCTTCTGCACGGAGATGGCCAATAGAATAGCCGATATGGCCGTTCAGATCCACGGAGGCATGGGATACATGAAGGACTTTCCGGTTGAGCGCTTTTACAGGGATCTGCGCCTTACCCGAATCTATGAAGGCACAAGCGAGATTCAGCGGCTGGTAATAGCCCGCGAGCTTTTGAAAGGAAAATAGTTCATGAAGGTAGAGAAGGTATTCGTTATGGGCGGAGGCACCATGGGGGCAGGTATCGCTCAGGTGTGCGCCCAGTCGGGACTGCGCGTCACCTTGTGCGAGGTTTCAGATGCCGCCCTGGCAAAGGCCGTAAAGGGCATATCGTGGTCGGTTGGAAAATTGATTGAAAAGGGAAAACTCAAGGGAGACCTCGACGAGATAATGAGCCGCATCACGCCCACCGTATCCATCAAGGATGCGGCGGGGGCGGACCTTGTGGTGGAAGCGGTATTTGAAAATGCGGAGGTCAAACACGAGGTGTTTGCAGGGCTCAGTCCCGTTATTTCCGAGCATGCCCTTGTGGCGACAAATACCAGTGCCATTCCCATCACCGAGCTTGCAGGCGGGGTCATTCATCCTGAAAGATTTCTGGGGCTCCATTTCTTTAATCCCGTGCCCATGATGGCTGCAGTTGAGGTAATACGCGGCATGGCAACCAGCGATGAGGCCTTTGCCGCAGCAAGGCAGTTTGTCCTTTATATCGGCAAGGAGCCCATCATGGTGAATCGCGATGTGGCGGGATTCGTCATAAACCGCATCAACTTTCCCTCCACGATGGAGGCCATGCGCCTGGTGGAAGAAGGGGTCACTTCGGTTGAAGATGTGGACAAGGGACTCCGTCTGGCAGCGGGTCGCAGGATGGGGATATTTGAGACAGGAGACATGGTGGGGCTGGATGTTACCTACGGCGCGCTTATGGCCATGTACAAGGAGACCGGAGACCCAAAGTGGTATCCGCCGCTTCTGCTCAGGCGAAAGGTTAAGGCAGGCCATCTCGGCAAAAAGACCGGCAGGGGATGGTACGTTTACGGCCCTGACGGGGAGCGCATAGGCCCGGCTGAGAAAAGTTGATGCGGGGGATGGATTTGCGCAGATAAGGACAAGCAGACCAGAAATCAGCTCCGTAGGCTCGCCTTCAGGCGCGCGGCGCACGGTACCTGTGCGGCTTAGGCCGCACCTACCCCGGATTTTTGAGATCACACAGTGTGCCAAAACTTATGAAAAAAAGAGGTAAAGCAGCATGAAAGAGGCAGTCATTTTAAGCGCGGCACGAACGCCGGTCGGAAGGTTCGGGGGAACCCTCAGGCCGGTGACTGACCGCTTTATCGCGGCCCTGGTGCTAAAAGCCGCTATTGAACGAGCAGGCATAAGACCGGATCAATTGGAGGAGGTCATCTTCTCGCAGCAGTACAGGACGGGAGTTCTTCCGCCCAACATGGCGCGGCCCGTGGCCATTGATGCAGGCGTCCCCATAGAAGTGCCGGAGTTCACAGTGGCAAAGGCATGCGGAGGCTCCATCAAGACGGTCGCTCTCGCAGCCCAGGCCGTAAAGGCAGGGGACGCGGATATTTTGGCCGCAGGAGGTGTCGAGCACATGTCCAACGCCGCCTACCTTTTACCCACGGGCCGGTGGGGCGCGCGCCTGGGACACGCCCAACTCATGGATCAACTGGTGCTTTTCGACCCGATAAGCGGAAACACCATGGGGGAAACCGCTGAAAACGTTGCCGAAAGATGGAAGATAGCCCGCGAAGATCAGGATCAATTCGCGCTCGAAAGCCAGCAGAAGGCGGCCAAGGCCCTTGAAGATGATATTTTCAAGGATGAAATCGTGCCGGTACCGATTCCAGGTAAAAAGGGAGGGCCTGTGATGTTTGCAAAAGACGAACATCCAAGACCTGAAACGACCCTTGAGGCCCTGGCAAGGCTTAAACCGGTCTTTCGAAAAGGCGGCTCGGTCACGGCGGGAAACAGCAGCGGCATGAACGACGGCGCCGCTTGTCTTATCATCGCAAGCCGGGAAAAGGCGGCCGAACTTGGTCTGAGGCCTCTTGCCTCCATAGTGGGTTACGCCTCGGTCGGGGTAGAGCCTGCCGTCATGGGAATCGGCCCCATATATGCCACCCGAAAGTTACTCCAAAAGACCGGGCTAACCATAAATGATATTGACCTTGTTGAGTTGAACGAGGCCTTTGCCTCACAGAGCCTCGCATGCATCCGTGACCTGGGTCTGGATCCCCGGAAGGTCAACGTAAACGGAGGGGCAATAGCCCTGGGGCATCCCATAAGCGCAACCGGAGGAGTCATCTTGACCAAGCTCATCTATGAACTGGGAAGACGCGGAGGCAGGTACGGACTGGCTACCATGTGTCTGGGCGGAGGTCAGGGGGTTGCCCTGGTGATAAGAAACGAAAACACTTAACCTAAACGAGAGGCGCAAATGAACCTGGCCCGGCTGCTTACAGAAAGCGCCGCAAGGCGGCCTGACCATCCGGCCGTGATATTCGGCAATAGACAGGTGACCTACGCCGAACTGGACAGGAGGACGAACGCCCTTGCCTGGGGTCTCAAGAGGAGAGGGCTTGGACCGGGAGACGTCGCAGTCCTCATGATGCCTAGTTCCATCGAATGGATCACAGTCTATTACGCCCTGGCCAAGCTCGGGGCGGTCGTCCTGCCTGTGAACTTCCTCTACCGGACAGATGAACTCAGACATATCTTTACGGATTCCGGTGCCTGCGCCTTCATCGGAAGGCCCGATCACCTGACCTATGCCGGCCCCCTTGTCCTTGGATCGGACAGGTTCCGCCTTGCCCTGACGGCGGGCAAAGCAGGCCCGGAGGGCTTTGAAGCTTTAGAAGATATTTTCATTGACCGCGGCCCCTTTCCTGTCCATGAGGCCGCTGCGGACGACACCCTGGCAATCATCTACACTAGCGGGACAACCGGCCTTGCAAAGGGGGCCATGCTTACCCACATGAGCCTTGAGAGCAACGCCAAGACGGTTGCCGACATGCGCTACACCGAGCCCCACGACATCTGCCTCGGAGTGCTCCCCCTGTTCCACATCTACGGACAGACAAGCACCCTTAATGCATCCATCTACCTGGGGCTTACTATCAGGCTTTGGGAACACTTTGATCCGGAAGAGGTGTTCGGCGCCATTGAGACGGAAGATAGCTCCATACTAATAGCCGTCCCAACCATATTCAACCGCCTTGCCGAGATGGCCGGCAAAAGACCACCGTCCATATCTTCCCTGCGCTTCTGCGTCTCTGGAGGGGCGTCTCTACCTGTGGAGGTGCTGAGGCGTTTTGAAGAGGCATTCCGTGTGACTATTTACGAGGGATATGGTCTTACCGAGTGTTCGCCGGTCTGTGTTGAAAACCCTTACGGCAGGGCCACCAAGCCGGGTTCCATAGGCATTCCCATCCCAGGTTTCAAGGCCAGGCTGGTGGACGCAAACGACCTTGATGTGCCCGCGGGAGAGGTCGGCGAATTGATCGTCCAGGGCCCTGGAGTCATGAAAGGCTATCTCAACCGGCCCGAGGCGACGGCAGAGGCCCTCAAGGGTGGTTGGCTCCATACCGGGGACCTGGCCCGCCGGGATGAGGATGGGTATATCTATATCGTTGATCGCAAAAAAGAGATGATCATACGAGGCGGCTACAACATCTATCCCAGAGAGATAGAGGAGGTGCTCTATAGGCATCCGGCCGTCCTTGAATGCGCGGTGGTGGGTATGCCCCATAAAGACCTTGGAGAAGAGGTTGCAGCGGTCGTTCTTCTCAGAGAAGGCCGGGAGGCATCCGCTGAGGACCTCAAGGATTGGGTAAAGGAACGTGTTGCGCCCTACAAGTATCCAAGGGTCGTTCGCATCGTCAAGGAGCTTCCGAGAACTGCAACCGGGAAGATACTGAAGCGGGCAATCTCTTTTTAGCCGCAATGCCCTGGATGCGCATAAAAAGGGGCGAAAATCACCCCCACCCATCCCTCCCCCGTCCGAGGGGGAGGAGTAAAGGGAAGGGGTATTTTCATATAAACCATGTTGATGGAGAGGAAAGGAGAAACAAGTATGAAAAAGCGTTTGATGATGGCGGGTATGGCTCTTATGGTCATTTTGTTTGCTGGACAGGCCCTGGCAGTGACTACTCTCAGGTTTCAGTGCGCCTATCCTGAGAAGGCAAGCGTAGGGCAGACTACGCTCTTTTTCGCCTCCGAAGTGGAACGGCTCACCAGCAACCAGGTTCAGGTAAAGGTTTTCTGGCCTGGTCAGTTGACCAAAACCAACGAGGCATTTGATGGAGTGCGTCAGGGCATGCTGGACGGGTACACAGGCTCACTTCTCTATTTTGCGGGGAAGGTCCCGGAGGTAAATGTCCAGTGGCTCCCATTCAACTGGGCTGATTCGGCCGAGGCCAAAGACGTCCTTCTCAACAAGGGTTATATAAAGGTGATGGAGGAGGCGCTTGATCAGCACGGAGTAACCTATCTCTCCGCACTCTCTGTCGCAAGCATGGGACTGCTTACGAAATTTCCCGTGACCAGTCTCGAAGATCTCAAGGGAAAAAAGATCAGAGCCGTGGGCATGGAGGCCAAGATCATGGAGGCACTTGGGGCCTCGGGCCTGGCGCTGAGCGGGGCTGAACAGTACATGGCCCTCCAGAGAGGAACCGCGGATGGGACGGACTATCCCTGGTACACCATGGAGCAGTATAAGTTCTATGAGGTCTTGGATCACATCGTCACCCCGGCCCTTCATACGCCCGGCGTGGTGGAGATCATCATCAACACCAAGGCCTTCAAAGGTCTTTCAGCAGATCAGCAAAAGGCCGTGAAGCAGGCGGCCATGAATGCCATGGATAAATCCTTCGAGGCGTCGGATAAACTGGACAAAGGCGCTCTTGAAAGCGCTGAAAAGCACGGAGTGAAGATATCTGTCATTCCTGCAAATGAAATGGTAAGGTTCAGAGAGGCCTGCAAGCCTCTATGGGAAAACGAGGCAAAAAAGTCTCCCTATTCTGCAAAGCTTGTCCAGATACTGAAGGACCATCTAAAGGCCAAGGGCCTGGACAAATAGTCAGTTAAGGGGCAGGCGATCATGGAAAGAGCAATCAGGTTGATAAACCGCTTGAGCATAGGACTCGGCCTTCTGGTCGCCCCCTTGACCGCCATTATAACCGCGCTGGTCTTCTATGAGGTCATCTGCAGGTACTTCCTGAATGCGGCTACAAGTTGGACCGCCGAGGTGGAAAACTATCTTCAGGTCACTTTGGTCATGCTCGGCGGGGCCTACTGTCTGAGCCACGGAAGCCATGTAAGGGTGGATGTCCTTTATCAGGCCTTCAGTAACTCAAAGAAGGCTCTGGTGGACATACTGACCGGTCTTATAGTGCTTCTGGTAACCGGCCCCATGATCTGGTTTGGAGGGCATCTGGCCTGGGAGGCATGGGTTACAAAACAGACCTCATCAAGCGCAGCGGAGATAGTCCTGTGGCCCTCCATGGCTACCGTGCCCGTAGGCGCGGGGCTCCTTGCGCTCCAGGCATTAGCCCTTGCCGCATCGGCGGTGATTTATCTTTTGAAAGAAAAGAAGAGCGGTGAGTCATGATGGAACCCTGGCTCCTTTCCCTCATCGTCTTCGGGCTCCTCACGATCATCCTTCTCACTGGGGTGCCCATAGCATTCGCTCTCATGGCCATAGGCACGATCGGAACCCTCTTTGTGTGGGGAACAAAGGGCCTTCTCATGGCCTTCAACACGGCCTACGGAGAGGGAACGAACTACATACTCCTGGCCGTTCCCCTTTTCGTGCTGATGGCCAATGTGCTCAAGTTTTCAGGGATAGCCGATGAACTCTATGAGATAGTCTATCGCTGGATGGGGCAGATACGCGGAGGCCTTGCCATGGGGACGGTGGCGATATGCGCGATATTCGCCGCCATGGCCGGGATAAGCTCGGCCGCCACGGTCTCCATGGGCCTGATAGCACTTCCTTCCATGCTCTCCAGGGGCTACCATAAAAGCATCGCCCTGGGCTCCATAAACGCCGGAGGAGCCCTCGGCATACTGATCCCGCCCTCCATCATCATGGTGCTTTACAGCAATATGACGGATGTCTCGGTAGGGCAGCTCTTCGCGGGCGGCATCCTGCCCGGGGTGCTCCTGACCATGGTCTTTGTGGGTTACATAGCCCTGAGATGCTTCGTGAACAAGGGGCTGGGGCCGCCGGGGGAAGAGCGCTTCACCTTCGTAGAAAAGATAGCGACCCTTAAGGGCGTTATATCCCCTCTTATCCTTGTCGCCCTGGTTCTTGGCGTGATGTATCTCGGAATATGCACCCCAACGGAGGCCGCGGCCATCGGGGCCGGGGGGGCCTTTGCGGCAGCGGCCATCCACCGGAAACTTACCTGGAGCAGGGCTAGGCAGTCCCTTATCGAGACCATGAGCCTGACCGTCATGATCTTCTGGCTCATCATAGGGGCCAACACCTTTACACACTTTCTTGCCTATGCCGAGATACAGACCATGATCCAGCAGGCGATCCTCTCTCTTGAGATAAACCGCTGGCTTATCCTGATTCTCATCCAGATTATATATTTTATCCTCGGTTGTTTTCTCGATCCGGCAGGGATATTGCTCCTTACCACTCCCATATTTGTGCCTGTCATAGCCAAGATGGGCTTTGATCCGCTCTGGTTCGGAATACTCTTTACGATAAACATGGAAATGGCCTATGTGACCCCGCCGTTTGGCTTCAATCTATTTATCCTCAAAGGGGTGGCTCCCCCTGAGATTACCATGGCAGACATCTACGGCTCCGTGTGGCCTTTTGTGGTCTGCCAGGCCGCGTGCCTGGCACTGGTCATGTTGTGGCCGGAAATGGCCCTGTACCTGCCCTCCCTGATGGTAAGGCAATAGCAAGAACCGGATAAGGCATCTTTGTCTTGCCCGCAGGCCTGAAAATAGTATAAAAAAATCTCCATGTTTCCTATTAGAGATACAACTGCCTCCAAAAACTATCCCGTCGTAAACACCGCGATCATAGCCGTGAATGTCCTGGTTTATCTGCTCCAGACGGCTCAGGGTACATATCTCGAGCGGTTCATTTTTATCTACGGTCTTGTCCCGGCAAGATATTCCGTAGCAGAACTGGCCGAGCGCTTCACCTTCGGCCAACAAGCCTTCTCCTTTCTATCATTTATGTTTCTTCACGGCGGCTTCTGGCACCTCCTGGGTAATATGTGGT
>Ga0210033_1004153_pt1 | contig 11278 bp, 13 predicted proteins | sample CryGeymeta201501_FD_185465 | JGI IMG/M metagenome (GOLD analysis project Ga0210033, IMG submission 185465) | Groundwater microbial communities from Crystal Geyser aquifers in Utah, USA - Crystal Geyser metaG 2015-01 (SPAdes) (version 2) | ecosystem: Environmental > Aquatic > Deep subsurface >... | reverse complement strand
CCCAAAGCTCCCAGCCAAACCAGAGGGATGCAGCCATGAAAATGGCAGGCCAAGAACTGATCGACGCGGCCAGAAGGGGCGATCAGGCCGAGGTAGCGCGGCTGATCGCCGCCGGCGCAGCCGTGGATGCCCGCGACGCCGATGGGCAGACCGCACTGATGCAGGCTGCCGAGGACGGCCGCACCGAAACCGTCGCTGCACTGCTCAAGGGCGGCGCAGAGGCGAATGCCCGCGACGATGATGGCTACACCGCCCTGATGCGTGCTGCCGAGGACGGCCGTACCGCCATTGTCACCGCCCTGATCGCCGCAGGTGCCGCCGTGGATGCCAGCGACAAGAGGGGATACACCGCGCTGATGTGGGCTGCCGAGGAAGGCTACGCCGAAACCGTCACCGCCCTGCTCGCAGCAGGTGCAGCCGTGGATGCCCGCGACAATGATGGCTACACCGCCCTGATGTTGGCTGCCTGGCGTGGCCGCACCGCCGCCGCCACCACCCTACTCCGCAAGGGTGCGAGCGTGAATGCGCGCGACATAGATGGCCGGACCGCACTGATGCGGGCTGCCATGAGCGGCTGCACTCCCATCGTCGCCGCCCTGCTCAAGGCGGGCGCGGACGCGAATGCGCGCGACAGCCGTGACTACACCGCGCTGATGTGGGCTGCCATAGGCGGTCACGCCACCAGCGTCGCCGCCCTGCTCGCTGGGGACGCCGACGTAGATGCCCGCGACAAAGCGGGCAATACCGCGCTGGACTGGGCGGTCGAGAAGCCTGTGCGCGAAGCATTGCGCGCCGCTGGCGCGCCGCCGCAATCCCCCAAAACCCCCAGCCAAACCAGAGGAATGCAGCCGTGAAAATAGCAGGCCTAGAACTGATCGACGCGGCCAGCAAGGGCGACCATGCCGAGGTAGCGCGGCTGCTCGCTACCGGTGCAGATGTAGATGTGCGCGACAACGATGGCTACACCGCCCTGATGTGGGCTGCCCCGTATGGCCACGCAGAAACCGTCGCCGCCCTGCTCAAGGCGGGTGCGGACGCGAATGCCCGCGACGGCAATGGCTGGACCGCGCTGCTGCAGGCTGCCTGGTATGGCCACCCCGAAGCCGTCGCCGCCCTGTTTGCTGGGGATGCGTCCGTGGATGCCAGCGACAACGATGGCAAGACCGCCCTGATGGTGGCTGCATGGTATGGCCGCCCCGCCGCCGTCGCCGCCCTGCTCGACGCAGGCGCCGCCGTGGATGCCAGCGACATCGTTGGCCGGACCGCCCTGATGGTGGCTGCTGACAAGGGCTACGCCGACATCGTCGCCGTCCTGCTCGCCGCCGGTGCAGACGTGAATGCGCGCAACAACGATGGCAAGACCGCTCTGATGGTGGCTGCCCGGTATGGCCACACCGACACCGTCGCTGCACTGCTCAAGGGCGGCGCAGAGGCGAATGCCAGCGACAGCGATGGCTACACCGCGCTGCTGGGGGCTGCTGGCAACGTCCGCACCGACATCGTCGCCGCCCTGCTCGCGGCAGGCGCAGATGCAGATGTAGATGCGCGCGACAGCCACGGCGCCACCGCGCTGGTGCGGGCTGCCTGGCACGGCCGCACCGCCACCGTCGCCGCCCTGCTCGACGCAGGTGCCGCCGTGGATGCCAGCGACATCGTTGGCCGGACCGCCCTGATGGTGACTGCTGACAAGGGCTACGCCGCCGCCGTCGCCGCCCTGCTCGACGCAGGCGCCGCCGTGGATGCCAGCGACTTCGTTGGCCGGACCGCCCTGATGCGGGCCGCTGGCACCGGCCACACCGACATCGTCACCGTCCTGCTCGCGGCAGGCGCAGATGTAGATGGGCGCGACAACGATGGCGAGACCGCACTGATGCAGGCTGCCGGGCACGGCCACACCGCCATCGTCGCCGCCCTGCTCAAGGCGGGCGCAAAGGTGGATGCCAGCGACAACAATGGCTGGACCCCGCTGATGCAGGCTGCCGGGCATGGCCGCACCGCCATCGTCACCGACCTGCTCGCCGCAGGTGCCGCCGTGGATGCCAGCGACAACGCTGGCTGGACCGCCCTGATGCGTGCTGCCGAGGAAGGCATCACTGCCGTCGTCACCGCCCTGCTCGCTGGGGGCGCAAAGGCGGATGCCCGCGACAAAGCGGGCAAGAGCGCGCTCGATCTGACGACCGACGAACCCACCCGCGCTGTGCTGCTCGCCGCTGATTCAGCGGTGAGCGCTGCGGTTGAGGCCGCCCCCAAAACCCCCAGCCCATCCAGAGGAATGCAGCCGTGAAAATGGCAGACCAAGAACTGATCGACGCGGCACGACGCGGCAACGATAACGAGGTAGCGCGGCTGATTGCTGATGGCGCAGACGTGGATGCGCGTGACGACGATGGTTGTACCCCGCTGCTGTGGGCGGCCAGGTATGGCTGTGCCACCGTCGCCACCACCCTACTTCGCAAGGGTGCGGGCGTGAATGCGTGCGACATAGATGGCCGGACTGCGCTGATGCGGGCTGCCATGAGCGGCTGCACTCCCATCGTCAACGCCCTGCTCGCCAGAGGCGCGGACGCGAATGCGAGCGACAGCAATGGCTGGACCCCGCTGCTGCGAGCTGCCATGAACGGCTGCACCCCCGTCGTCAACGCCCTGATCGACGCAGGCGCAGACGTGAATGCCCACGACGCCGATGGGCAGACCGCACTGCTGTGGGCTGCTGAGGAGGATTACACCGACACCGTCGCCGCCCTGCTCGCTAACGGGGCGGACCCAGAGGCACGCAACAGCAATGGAGAGACCACCCTGATGCGTGCTGCCGAGGAAGGCCGCACTGCCGTCGTCACTGCCCTGATCGCGGCTGGTGCAGACATTGCGGCGACAGACCACGCCGAAAACAACCAAGCCATTCGAGAAGCATTCCGCCTGATCTCGCCCGACGCCATCGGTGTCGGGCGAGATGCAGATGGCCTCCCTGACGGGAGCGATTGCTGGGATCATCCTAGCGCCGCCGCCGCGCGGCAACTCACGGCAGAAATGGGAATGGAATGGGATTTCACCACATGGGCGGACGCCGAGAGATTGGCCGGCATATCCGCCCTGCTCAAGGCGGGCGCGGCCGTGGATGCGCGCGACAGCAATGGCCGGACCGCCCTGCTGCGGGCCGCTGGCAACGGCCACACCGCCATCGTCACTGCTCTGCTCGACGGTGGCGCAAAGGCGGATGCCCGCGACAAAGCGGGCAAGAGCGCGCTCGATCTGACGACCGACGAACCCACCCGCGCTGTGCTGCTCGCCGCTGATTCAGCGACGAGCGCTGCGGTTGAGTCCGCACCCAAAGCTCCCAGCCAAACCAGAGGGATGCAGCCGTGAAAATGGCAGACCAAGAACTGATTGAAGCGGCCAGAAGGGGCGACCATGCCGAAGTAGCGCGGCTGCTCGGCGCCGGCGCAGCCGTGGATGGGCGCGACAACGATGGCAAGACCGCGCTGATGGTGACTGCCCAATATGGCCGCACCGCCATCGTCGCCGCTCTGATCGGCGCAAGCGCGGACGTGGAAGCGCGCGACAAAAAGGGCTGGACCGCGCTGATGTGGGCTACATGGCATGGCCACCCTGACACCATCGTCACACTGATCGCCGCAGGCGCGTCCGTAGATGCGCACGACAGCTATGGCAATACCGCGCTGATGTGGGCTGCCGAGGCCGGCCGCACTGCCACCGTCACCGCACTGATCGCTAAGGGTGCCGCCGTAGATGCGCGCGACAGCCACGGCAATACCGCGCTGGACTGGGCGATCGAGGAGCCTGTGCGCGAAGCACTGATCGCCGCTGGTGCGCCGCCGCAATCCACCAAAACCCCCAGCCAAACCAGAGGAATGCAGCCATGAAAAACAAAAAAACGTCAGCGTGGAATTGGTTTCTGCCAATATCCGAGGCGCGTAGCGTTGGCACCGATGTGACGCAAACGATGAATCGCATACGCCGAGCGATGATGGCCATGGAGCACATCGTGCGAACATCGTTTGCGGCAGTTAGGCACACGCCGACAGCAGATGAATTGATGGCGGAACGAATGACGCTTGCCGCAATAGCGCCGGCAGATCGACGGCAGATCGCCAGCGTAGCGCGTGCGAAGTGGGTCATCGGTTGCCTGTTTATTGTTTTCGGCGTTGGCATTGGTGCCATGTGGGTACGCTCAGAATCGCCGTCATTATCGTCGTCAATCACGGCCGCCGTGATGACCGCATTGTGGATATTAGTCGGTATCCGCATTTGCATCAGCAGCATGGCCGCCTATCACGGTGTCGCGACATGCGAACCATTACGCGGTATTGACATCGTGCGGTCCCCTGCATTGTGGTGGCCGGGTACTCACAATTGAACGGCGAGCGGAAGGGCGCGGCGAGTGGCCTTACTGCTGATCCACCAGCGCATCCAACCACGCACTGAGGCTGGTTCCTGATTGCGCGGCCAGCGCCTGCGCGCAGGTTTTGCGCCCATCAGTGGTGCGCCACTCGACACGGGCAGTTTTTTTTTCACCATCGGGTAGCGGCGGTCGTCCGACCAGAGGAGAGGGGTCGCACCCAGCAACCCCATCGCGATAGCCTCGGCCGAGTTCTCCGCGCGGGTCGCCATGCAGACCGAGTTGCATCCATTTTGTGTGTTCGGTGGTGGTGCCGAATCGGTCCCCGTGGTAGTGCCGACGCAGGCCGCGCATGTAGCCGCTGCCGTAGTCGCTGGTTAGCAGTTTGGCGCGCCGCGCCAGCGATTGAAATCGCTGCTCGTCCATCATTGCACCATCATTGACGGGCCGCGCCCATCAATCGACACGCTGCGCGTCCCGGCAGCGACGAGCTGCGCTGCTACATGATTCCAATACTGGGTGTCGGACTCGTGCGGCCTGATCTGCGGAAATAGCCACGACTCGATTACGGTGGGGCGATCCTCTGCTACCGAATAACATTTGATGATGCCATCAGCAAGCTCGGGGCTGTGGCTGTGCTTGCGGCGGATTGCATCGCATTCCGTGAGGACTCCCTCGCACCGCAGATTGCCCGTCCTGGGTTTGCTGGTGCCGCCAACGTAATTCGGCAGGTGTTCCACCAGCCACGCTGCCAACGGCGTGAGTTGCGCGCAATCTGGCGTTGTGCGCCGCAGGTAGCGTGTGGCAGAAACGCCGTTCGGCGCCTGTCCCCCTGCGATGTTCCAGCCAGCGGTGTTGTCGTATTTTTGCACGCTGAACGCGGACGGGTCACGCTTGAAACACGAAACAGAGATCGATTTCATTTTGCCTTCTCCGTGCGGACCTGTTCCGCAGTGGTGTTACTGTACGGCTCTTAATGCGTTACGTCAAGCGGTTAGTGTACGGCGTTAATGCATCAGGGCGCTTTCACGCGGGCCAAATACTCGTCGTATTTATCAATTTCAATGTGTATTTGCCTTTTCGCAATCTTGATGATTTGCGAAACTTCTTTGTTGTTGTCGGTAGTCCCGCATAACAGGCCGCCTTCCAGTAGCGCTATTATTGCGGACCAAACAGTAAGGTTTGCGTATCCCATTGCAGCATTTCTGGCTGCGCGTTCTTTGTCGTTCATTTTTCTCTCTGGGGTCAGATGCGAACTTGGTGAGGGTAGGCAGCAATCACCTGGCGACAGGGCTGCGTCAAAAAAACATAGGCGGGCACGGGAAGCACCAATCGGCCATCACAAAGCCATAGCCTCCGGTGGGTCAGTCCATCGGCCCGGATGAGTCGGCCAATCCCTTGTCGGAAGGTAAAGGCCGTCTTGAGTCGCAGGATACGCAAATCACCACGTCCGGTCTTTGACCTGCCAAACACGCCAGTGCTCTGTGTCACGGGCAGACGGGTAACGACCAGATCGGTGAGCAGTGAATCGCGGATTGGTGCTACCTGATCGCGCAGATTTAGGCCGGTCCACGCCGCACCTGTTGCCAACCACACTGGGCGAATACCTGCGGCGTGGACCGACCGAAATGCCGCTGCCATAGCGCTCACCGATAGGCCGTGCCTCTGCACCAGGAGTCGCCCGCTCACTGCCGCACCCACTCGATCCGTTAGCGCCCCGATGGCGCGATAGCTGGTGCATAGCACCAACGTGCCACCCGCAGCGCTATCCGCTGCGGTGATGACAATCTGCGCGATAGCGTCGTAATACGCGCGTTCTGCTACCGAGAGCACTGGATCCGCTGCGTCATCGGATCGGCCCGGCGGGCACAACAGCGATGCCCGTTCGAGCGATGGCAGGTAGACGGTCGGCGTGGAGTGAACCCACGGGGCAACCACCGGCGATATCTCGGCGGCGCGTGCGGTGGGAACACCGAGGAGGTTGGCCACATATCCCGCACTGTTACCGATCTCAGGTGTTTGGATGTAGAGGGTAGCCGACACCAGCATGGCGGCCTCAACGCGCGCCCATAGTTGCGCGGCGCGCTTACGGATGCCCAACTGCCCGACGACCAAACTCGGGTATCGGCGTACTGGTGACAATTCCAGCGCAATGTGCCCTGTGCGATCTGTGATCGCACGGAGCGCTGCAATCACCGATTCGAGGTCAAGTTCAGGAATGGCAGACGCCGCCAACCGGTCTAAATCTGGCAGCATGATGCTGGCCGCGTCGCGCAATCGCTTCAGCACCAATGTCGCCTCTGGCTTCCCTTCGTCCGCGCCAGCGAAAAACATGAAGTGCGAGGTGGGCACGTCGGCAAAAACGTCGCGCCAATGCGCCCCATGTGCCAACAGCCGGTCAATCGCTGGCATCATGCGCTTTTGTTGGAGAACATCACGAAATCGCTCTTTAGCGGCCCGAAGTTGTAGCTGCAATGAGTACACCGACATCTGATCGGAAAATGCCTGTGCAATGGCGTCTTCGAGCAAATGTGCCTCATCGACGATGAGCCAATCCGTCTCTGGCAGCAACGCACGCCCCACGCTGCGCAGTCGCAGATCAACGGCCAGCATCGCGTGGGTTGTGATGATTACTTGGCTCGTGAGCGCTGCCGCTTTGGTCGCAGATTGCGCCGGTATGTCCTCATTACTCGCGTAGCGCACAGCGGCCAGTGGCAGCGATGGCGCTATTCGCATTGCGTCCTCGGCCAGCCATGCGAGCGCTGCGCCAGCGCGCCCGATCGGCGCAACAACGCCAACGTGCAGTGGCGCACCATTCCATGCTGCCAGTGCTGCCCATTCTGCTGCGGGTACGTCATCGGCAGCATCTGCGATGGCCAGTCGAAGTCGCGATGGGTCAATGAACTGGCCCCGTCCCAACAGCGGGGTAGGCAGCGGCAATGCCAATACCTCGAACGCAGCGATCAACTCCGCCATCACGTTCAGTGTCGGTGCGGCTATCGTGATTCGCTTGCCCTGCGCGACGCCATCACGAACCGCGAGCGCGATCACCCAAGACTTCCCCACGCCAGTTGACGCTTCGGCGAAGACCACCTTGCCTTGCTGCAACGGAGCTTTGCAGGCATTTCGCAAACTGCGTTGTTGGGCGTTCAGGCGCAGCTCCAGAGGGTCACCATCTGGAGTTGAGCCGTCAATGTGGTGCTCAGCCCGTTGCCGCGAGCGCTCAATGCTCGCCCATTGTGCGATCAAACCGCTGGCATAAAGCGCCAAACCGTCCACCGATGCGCCATGCGCGATGAGTGCGGCGTACAGCGTTGGCGGAACGTAAACACGAATGGGAACGCCGTCGGCAGGCGCTGATCCAGTTGATCCTGGGGGCACTGAATCTATCGCCGTTTGCAGAATCTGCAACGCTGCGCGCGACGGACTCAACAAGCCGACCAGGCTAATGATGTCAGGTGACAAATGAAGGGTGATCTGCATGGGTTAGGGATTTCCGTTGTTGCTTTGTGGTATGTTGGTGGTATAGGATTCTTGCGCACATTATACACCACAGCAGGCAGAGTCAATGATTCCACGAATGATCGACACCAGCCCGTCCGCGCTCGCGGCAACGGCATTGGGCCTCACCCCCAAGGGCATCGCGTGGGGCGATGACCAGGGGGAACTGGTATGCGCTTTGGAACGCAGGCGCCTTCAATACGGCGAGCTGGTGGTGCCGTTCAGGCCCAGCCCCTCGTTCATGGACGACACCGAGATCGCGCGAACGGGCATTGTTTCAGCGTCCGCCAATCTGTTTTTGGCGAAGGACGTGATGATGGTGGCCCAACGCGCGGTGTTTTGCGCCGAAGGCGCTTTCTCGCTCGCAACCGATGCCGCACGGACGTGGTTTTTCCTGACGCCACCCCGTCCGCCGTTCGTGGCAGTCATCGCCGACTCCATGCTCCAGCACCTGGTATGGCGCACGCCGATTTGCTGCTCGCAAGACCTGATTACGTTTCGTCACGGAGCGAAACTCCATAGCGTTCGCAGAAGGCGTTTGATTGATGCCGTGGCACAACTCAAAGAGTACGGGAGAGCGGCGTTCGTCGCGCTGGATCGCGAAGGAAAGCATCCAGGCCATGGCGTACTCCGGCGTGACTGCACAGGCGAGATGGCTCAGGCGCTCGCTGACCTGACACCAGGCGAACTGATCGCGCTGGCCACACTGGCAAAAAAAACACCGGTCGAACCCGTCCGGCCCCAGGCATTTGTCTACACCACCCGTCAACACAAGGAACAACCATGATTAAGATCCAAGGCACGCTACGCACCCTTTCCCCCTTGTCAGTGGCCGTCCCCGGCGACCGACGGGTTAACCTTGCGGGCAACTTCGATTCCAAGGGATTCCCCTGCACACAAATCGCCCGCATGGAATTGCCCGGCAACACCGAAATGGGGGTTGACCCCGTTCGATTGCCGGTGATTCCAGCGAACACGCTACGCGGTGGACTCCGACGATCTGGCGCTGATTTGATTGAGCAATCATTGATCGCGCGTGGTGAAAAAATCAGTTTGTCGGCATTTCACTCGTTGCGCAGCGGTGCCCCATTCGGTCATCCGGACAAGGGCAACCCAAACCTGGCCGAGATCAGGGAGGCGCAAACGTTTGCACACTTGGGCGTTTTCGGCGGCGGCCCCCGTATGTTGACCGGCGCCTTGCGTGTTGACACAGGGATGCCGGTGACAGCAGCAGCGCTCGACCGAGGGCTTGTCCCGCAGTCCTCACAATCCGAATCGGTATCGGGGCGATTGGATGCCGTGCTCTGGCTGCGTCGCGCTGACGACGCCGCGACGTTCATCAATCACGACATGGCGCAAAATGTCATCCGTGATTACGCCAATACGCTCGATGCCTGGCAAGTGCTCATCGGACCAGAACGACATGTTGATGATCCCACGGACGATGATTCGTCCGAAAAAAAAGCAGCCACTAAAGAAATCTTTCGCGGAATCGCCGGCTTTAACGCTTATGAGGTAGTCCTTCCTGGCGTACCCTTTGCAGTCCGCTATGATCTGGATAGCGATCACGAGGCAAATGCTGGGTTTTTGATGTTGGCGCTGGAGGCGTTTGCCAACAAGCAGATCTTGGGTGGAATGAAACGCCTGGGCTACGGACGCTTCGCGCTGGATCTGACGGTGACGTTTCCCGACGGCAGCAGCACGCCACTGCTGACCCGATCGGAGTCGCGTCACAGCCTGAATGCAGAGCACCCAATGATCGCGCAGTTGGTGGCAGCGGCCACAAAGTGGCTCGCCTCGCTCACGTCGTCGGAAATCGAACGCCTACTGGCACCATCAGAAACCGCCCGCGCCGAAGTGCGCAAGAAAGTTTCCAAAAATGCCAGTCTGGCCGCCGCATACGATGCTGTCTACGGCGGCGCGTGATGAAGCCCCTGCGTGTAGAGTTCCGGTTGGTACGACCAATGCGATACCCGGAGAGTCCCATCCATTTGGATGCGTTGCTCGCGTGGTGTGCCGTGCGGGAAGCCGAGGATGCTGGTGATCCAGACCCGCTGGCGGCGCAGGAACGATTGCCGTTGGCTGAAGACGACGGCGAAGGCGGTCGGGTCTGGTGCGCAAGCCATTTGATTTGGCAGGCGACAGCCCCTCCCCGGCAGATGGTCATCACTAAGCGTTTCGAGCCGGAAGAATACGCCCGGCGCCGAGGCAATGTGTTCGTCGGCGGACCCAACATCTGGACTCAGGGATCTGGACCCTACAAGGCTTTTGTCATCCACCATCCGGTGATCGTTGTTGACTCGGTGTCCGCCTACTGCATTGGCGACCCCGCCAGAATCGCTGAACTACTGGCGCGCATCCAGAGCATTGGCAAGCTGCGCCGAATTGGCCAAGGCATGGTCTCTGGCCTAACGGTAATCCCAGACGACCGCGCAGCAACTGCATGGCGAGTGCGCGTAATGCCACGGCCGGTTGAAGGCTACGCGCAGAGCATGGCAACCACGCGGCCGCCGTACTGGCGCCGTGAGGCGTGTCAGGCCGCTTGGGTGCCAATCACCATCCCCGAGGAAATTGCTCATGGCTGAATGGAAACGTTTGATAATCGACTGGCCAACAGATCAGTCCTACCCGCCGGTAGCGCCCCGTGATAGCTCAATGGCCCGCAAATTGCTGGCGGTTGTTGCTGACCGCCATGCGGACAACCCCCGATGCGCGTTGCCGCCCGCTGTGTTCCATCGCACCAAAAACGCGGATGGCACTCTACGAGGGATTGACGGCATCAGCCCGATTCGTATTGCTGCCCGACCCGGCGGCATAATGATTACCGCTGTTGGAGACGATGCGGTCGATCTGCTCGAAGCAGTGGGCCATCGCGTCACCAGGATGTTCAGCGCCGAAGCCGGACAACCGCTACGAGAGCACTTCAGTGGTGGCATGATGCACCTCAGTGCGAGCAAAACGCTGCGCTGCTATCTCATTCCCTATTGTGTGGTTTCGCGCCATCCGGCCAAGGCGTTGGCCGATGGGGATGCCATCACAAAAAGCGACTTGACCCCATCGCTGAAGTCGTGGCTTGAGCGCAAAATCAGCGACAGTTTGGTGCGGCAAGCCGCGCTCGTTCGATTGCCAGAACCTGACGAGCCACTGATCGACGTGACCTCGGTCGGCGGTTTTGGCGGCTGGAACCGTGATGGGGCGTTCTTCGGCATCGTCGCACACGACCTGGTGTTCCGTGCCGACCTGCACTTGATGGGGCCGTGGAATGTCGGGCACCTTTCGTCCCTCAACGCTGGCGCGGTTTATCCACAGACTGATCGCATTAAGCGCGAACCGGCAGGCTGACGAGCTGGCAGCGCAGCTTCTTTTTGCAGGTACGCGCAAACGCGCGTGTCGGCTCTTTGAAAACATGAGGTTACAAAG
>Ga0210033_1004149_pt1 | contig 11286 bp, 9 predicted proteins | sample CryGeymeta201501_FD_185465 | JGI IMG/M metagenome (GOLD analysis project Ga0210033, IMG submission 185465) | Groundwater microbial communities from Crystal Geyser aquifers in Utah, USA - Crystal Geyser metaG 2015-01 (SPAdes) (version 2) | ecosystem: Environmental > Aquatic > Deep subsurface >... | reverse complement strand
GTTGTTGACGCGCTGCTTGTCCCGATGCTCGTAGGACTCGATCGGGCGCTTGCTCGTGGTCTTATTCTTTCGTGCCATCAAGTCCTGCCTGTCCGTGTCACCCCGGTCTGCATCGGGAGGCTAACGCTCAGCATCAGCGGCGGCGCGCAGCGCCGTCCGTTGCATGCTGTTGTTAGACAGCCCCTTTCGATGGCCCACCTGCTTCCCCTTCTCGCGTAAATCCCGGGAACCGCGTGCGAATGTACTCGCGCGCGCTGTCGGGAACGAGCTTCACGGTCCCGGGGCCGTTCCTCACGAAAAAATCGCCATCCGGAAGCGCTTCGATGCCCTTCCATTTCAGGAACACCGGCTCCGGGCTGCGCTGGCAGCTCACCATGCACACGGTCTTGCCTTGCACGATCTGGGTCTTGGGATCGATGCAGGTCCCGGCGCGGTCGCCGAGGCCGTTGCGGACGACCTGAGCGAGGTGGCGCATGAACTTGTCATCGCTCTCGAGCTGATCGCGCTCGATGCCGACGATGGAGCCGTCGTCGGCGACGCCGATCAGGAGGTCGCCGCCCTCGGTGTTCAGAAAAGCGGCGATGGTCTTGAGCATGGCGTGCGTCACGCCCTTGTCGTCCTGCCGGTCTTCCCTGAGGCTCCAGCGCAGGGTGGACTTGAACTCGAGCGTCTTTGACTCCCCGGCCTTCATCAGCTCCTCCGCGTTGCGGTGAGCGTGCAGGTACTGGTCAAAGAGCAAGTTCTTGATCGCCTCGCCGAACGCGCGGTCGTCGGTGATGCGCTTGTAGAGGTCGAAGTTCGAGTCGACGATCTCCTGGATCACGTGCTCGACCTTCTGGTCGAAGGTGAGGCGCACGTTCTCGCGCGTGTTGACCCGGGCCGCCGCGTCGAGCGCCGCGTCGTCGTCGAGCTTCTCCATCATCTGGCCGAGGGTCACGCGGTGCTCGGGGCCGAGGTTGAGCCCGAAGCGCTCGTTCAGCTCGGCGATGATGCGCGAGAGCGTCTCCAGTTCCTCCGGCGTGACGCCGCGGCCCTGCTTGGTGCTCACCGGGTCGAGCACGCCGGGCCGGCGCTCCAGTGCGATCTTGCCGCTGCCGGTCTGCTGGATGCGGTACGACTCCATGTCGATGTTCTGCTGCACCTCGCGCGGCAGCTCGGCCTGGTCGGCGGGCAGGAGCCGTCGCAGGTGCCGCGCGAAGACGTAGAGCTTCTCGAGGTCGGCGTCGGCGAAGGTCAGCACCTGGGCGAGGAACGCGTACAGCCGCACGTAGTCGGTGAGTTGGCCGCGGAAATCGTGCTGCTCCTCCTCCGAGAGCGCCCCGAAGCGCTCGACCACCGGTGCGAGCACCGCGTAGAGCCGGTCCTGCGTCGCCTTGGGGTCGAAGTAGACCTTGGCGAAGGCGGCCACGTCGGCCTCCGCGTAGACCGGGAAGGCGGCGAGCCGCGTCTGGTGCTCGTAGAGGAGGTTCGGGTCGGTCGCCTCCGAGAGCAGCGTCGTCTCGTAGTAGGGCTCGAAGGCGGCCTGGATCTCGTCCGACTCGTTGGCAAAGTCGAGCACCAGCGCGCCCTTCTTTTCCGGGTGCGTGCGGTTGAGGCGCGACAGCGTCTGCACCGCGTTCACGCCGCCGAGCTTCTTGTCCACGTACATCGTGTGCAGGAGCGGCTGGTCGAAACCGGTCTGGAACTTGTTGGCGACGATCAGGAACCGGACCTCGGGCTGCTCGAAGGTCTTCGCCGTCTGCGCCTCCGGAAAGCCGTTCATATTGGACTCGGTGTACGACTGCCCGCCGTCCTCAACCTTGCCCGAAAAGGCCACCAGCGCCTTGAACGGGTAGCCGCGCTCGGCGAGATACTTGTCCACCGCCAGCCGATAGCGCACCGCGTGCAGCCGCGAGCGGGTGACGATCATCGCCTTCGCACGGCCAGAGATCTCGCCCTGCACCTTGGCGGCGAAGTGCTCGACGCAGACCTTCACCTTCTCGCCGATCGCGTGCGGGTGCAGTTCGACGAACGACTTGAGCAGGTACTCGGCCTTGTTCTTGTCGTAGCGCGGGTCGTCTTCGACCTTCTTGAGCAGACGCCAGTACGCCTTGTAGGTCGCGTAGTTCGCCAGCACGTCGAGGATGAAGCCCTCCTCGATCGCCTGGCGCATGCTGTAGAGGTGGAACGGCGCGAACTTGCCGTCGGCGCGCTTCGTGCCGAACAGCTCGAGCGTCTTGGGCTTCGGCGTGGCCGTGAAGGCGAAGGTCGAGAGGTTGGGCAGCCGCCCGCGCTTCTCCATCTCGGCGAGGATCGTGCTCTCCAGCTCCTCCTCGGGTGTCGCCGCCCCCGCCTCCTCGGATTCCGCCGCTTCGAGCGAGCCCGAGCTGAGCACGGCCTTGAGGCTCTTCGTGCTCTCGCCCGACTGCGACGAGTGCGCCTCGTCCACGATCAGGGCGAAGCGCTTGCCCGGCAGCTCGCCGATCTCCCTGGCGATCACCGGGAACTTCTGCAGCGTGGTGACGATGATCGTCTTGCCCGACTCGAGCGCCTCCTTGAGCTGGCGCGAGGTGGTGTCGATGTTCTCCACCACGCCGAGCGTCTGCTCGAACTGGCGCATCGTGGTCTGGAGCTGGCGGTCGAGCACGCGCCGGTCGGTGATGACCACGATCGAGTCGAAGACGCGCCGGTCGCTCGCGTCGTGGAGGGTCGAGAGCTGGTGTGCCAGCCAGGCGATCGTGAAGCTCTTGCCGCTGCCGGCCGAGTGCTGGATCAGGTAGCGCTGCCCCGCGCCCAGCGCGCGCGCGTCGGTCACGAGCTTGCGCACGCAGTCGAGCTGCTGGTAGCGCGGGAAGATCAGGAAGCGCTTGCCGGTCTTGCGTCCCTTGTCGTCCTCTTCCTCGACCTCGTGGATGAACTGGCGCACCAGATCGAGCACGCTGTCCTGCGCCCAGGTCTCGTCCCAGAGGTAGCCGGTCGCATAACCGCCGCGCGTGGGCGGCACGGGCGGATTGCCGGCGCCGCCGAACTTGCCCTGGTTGAAGGGCAAAAAGCGCGTCTTCGGCCCCGCGAGCTTTGTGGTGACGTACACCAGGTCGGGGTCCACCGCGAAGTGCCCGAGGCAGCGGCCGTACTTGAGGAGCGGTTCGCGCGAGTCGCGGTCGGTCTTGTACTGGCGGATCGCGTCCTCGACGTCCTGGCCGGTGAGCGGGTTCTTGAGCTCGGCGGTGAAGACGGGCAAGCCGTTCAGGAACAGCACCAGGTCGAGGCTCTTCTCGTTCTTCGTGCTGTAGTGGAGCTGGCGCACCACGGCGAACAGGTTCGCCGCGTGCAGCCGCCGCGTCTCCTCGTTGAGCCCGCTCGCGGGCCGGAAGTACGCGAGCCGGAACTTGCAGCCCGAGTCCTTGATCCCCTGCCGCAGCACGTCGAGCGTGCCGCGCCGCTCGGTCTCGGCGGCGAGGCGCCTGAGGAACTGCTCCCGGACCGCCTCCTTGCCGTGGTGCTGCTCGAGCCTCTGCCACTCCTTGGGCTGCGTGGCGAGCACGAAGTCCACCACGTCGCGCGGCACAAGGCACAGCGCGCGGTCGTAGTCCTCCGGCTTGCGCCTGCGGTACCCGCCCGGCGGCGTGTCGCCGTAGGGCGGCGGCGTCTCGCGCACAGCCGCCCTGTCGCCCGCGCAGGCATCCGGGCCGTGCTGGAGCAGCGCGCATTCGATCGCCTCCTCGAAGGAGCGCTCGGAGATCTCGGGGCTCATGGCGCAAGTCCTGTCGTGAGATGGTCGCAAGTCGTGTCGCAAGTCGTGTCGCGAGTGGGTCGCCAGTTCACAGCACCGCTCCGATCCAGAGGCGCAGCTTCGCGTCGCAGCGTGTCACAGCTCGTTGTCACAGCTTGTCACAGCTCCTTCTCGGACCCCGAAATGGACTCCGACAGGCGGTAGCAGCGGGTGGGGTCGGTCGGGCCGCTCCCGGCCTCGACGAGCAACCCCTTCTCCACCATGGACTTGAGGTCCCGCTGCAGAGTCCGGCGGTTCACCCCAGGGCAGAGCGCGGCGAAGCCCCCGATCGTGAGTCGCCCGTGGTCGAGCACGTGGTCCAAGGCGAGCGCCTGCCGGTCCGAGAGGCCGTGCTTGCGCACCAGGACATCTCGGCGGATCGTCCGCTCCCCGCGCGCCTTCACTTCGTCGAGCTGGATCGCCAGCCCCTCCGTGAAGAACTCGAGCCAACCGGTCAAGTCCATGCCCCGCTCGCGCACGCCTTGGATCGCCCGGTAGAAGGCGGACCGGTCGCGGTCGTAGTACTCGCTGATCGTGAACAGCCGCTTGAAGTCGTACCCCGCGCGGTAGAGGCAGAGCGTCGAGAGCAGGCGCGAGGTGCGGCCGTTGCCATCGAGGAAGGGGTGGATGTGGACGAGCTGGAACTGCGCCGCGCCGCTCGCGAGCACGGGGTGGACGCCACCCGGCGCGTTCAGCCATGCGACCAGCTCGCGCATCAGGATCGGGACATCGTGCACAGGCGGGGGCGTGTAGACGACCTCTCCGGTGGCGGAGTTCACGACGTAGTTCTGCATGCGCCGGTACTCTCCGGGCGCGGCACTGCCGCCCCGGACTCCCTCCACCAGTCGTTTGTGGATCTCGCGGACGAGCCCCTCGGTGATCGGCCCGCCGTGGCCGAGGTACGTGGAGACGAACTCGAACGCGCCGCGGTAGTTGAGCAGCTCTCGCGTGTCGTCGGGATCGGCCTCGGGCACCGCCTCGCCGGCGAGCAAACGCTCGGACTGCTCGAGCGTGAGGCGCGTGCCCTCGATGTGCGTCGTGTGGTGCGCCTCGAGCACCAGCGCGCGCTCGCCCATGCGCCGGATCCAGTCCTCCGAGAGCTTCGCCGCCTCGAGGAACCCGCGCGCCCGCTCGATCCGCGTGAGCGCCGCGGTGATCGGATTCGTGACCGTGAAGCGCGGAGCGAAGCTCATGCGACCTCCCGCCCTCCCTGCGCCGAGGCTTCGGCAAGCGAGCGCACGTCGATCTTGCCCGTCACCGCGGCGGAGATGAGCGCGGTGCGGAGCTCCTTGAGGCGGTGGATCGCGTCGCGGACCGTGGCGATGAGGGCGTCGATACGAGCGGTCTCCCGGTCGAGGAAGGCGGCGATGGCGCGCCTCTCAACAGGCGGTAGCACTGGCAAGGGAATCGAACCGAGCTTCTCGCCGGTCAACTTGGGCTGAGCTGATCCGGAGATCCACGGATCAAAGACGACGCTGCTCAGTACCTGCGCCCAGTAACTGACGTCACCTTCCAACGGCTTCAGGATGTGAGCGTGGTTGTTCACCCAGTAACGCCCGGTCGCTATGAACGCGAGCGGTGTCGAGCGTGAGTACAGATTCGCACCATCTTCAGCAACCAGGATGAGCGGCTCTTCGAATAGGTAGTCTTCAACGTGATCGATGATTCCTGACGCACCGTAGTACGGGTACTCCTTCGTCATCGTCGCTCTTTCCTCGCCACTCAGCGGAACGCGCATCGAGTCAAGGTTCGAGAACACACGCTTCAGCGGCTTCACCTCCCAATGCGCCGGAATCTCCCCCAGCCACTCGACGCCGGAGTCTTTCATGGGAACGGTCGGGTCGAGGCCCTTGGTGACGGCGCGGGTGATGAGGGCGGTGCGCTGCTCCTGGAGCAGCGCGATCAGCCGCTCGTTCTTCGCCACCAGCGCATCGATCCGCGCCGTCTCCCGGTCGAGGAAGGCGGCGATGGCGCGCTGCTCGGGGAGCGGCGGCAGACCCACGGAACTGCTGGCGACCTGAGCGGGGCTGACGCGTGGCATCTTGGTGCCGTACGTCAGCGAGTCGAGCCAGCGGATGTACGGCGCGTTCAACAGCTCGTACATTATGTAGCTCTGCGAACATTCCGGGACAGGCCGGAGCGGGAGGATCTCGCTCGTGCAAACACCGTCGAAGTCGGGGCGCGCCACCTTGGCGAGGTAGGGCCGCAGCTTCCCGAACAGCACGTCCCCCGCTTTGAAGGACCCGACGACGCTGTCCACGGTCTCGGGCTGGTTCTCGATCAGCAGCCGGCCCGTCCACGACTCAACGTGTTCGAGTCCAACGTAGACGGCGTCCTCTGGCTTGACGTCCAGCTTGCTGATGCGGGCGGGTGCGAGGTGCTTCAGCCGCTTCACCTCCCAATGCGCCGGAATCTCCCCCAGCCACTCGACGCCGGAGTCCTTGTAGGCCGGGTACGGCCTGTACCGCCCCGCGCCCGCGGCGCACGCCGCCGCCTTCATCCTTGCGCTCATCGCCATGGCCCGCCCGGCGGCCAGGTTCCTCCGCGCCGTATTCCTCGTTGCACGTCGTCCAGCACGGGAAGAAGGAACGCGCTCAGCACGCCCGAGAGATCGCGCGCCGGATCGTTGCCAATCGCGATCCCCGCGCGGCGGGCGAAGGCGCGCACCTGGGCGGGGCGCGAGGGATTGTCCCAGTAGGCTGGCGTCAGCCCGATCGGCGGCTCCACTGGGATGGACGTCTTGCGCCGCGCGAAGGTTCTGCGGACGGCCTCCGCCAGAGTTTCGCGGTCGAACTCGAAGCGGCTCGCCAGGTGATGGAGATCGACGAAGTCCTTGATGCGGCTGTTGCGGTCGCCGAGGACGACCAGCGCTTCGAGCTTCTCCGCGACCACCGCCTCGCGCGGATACGCCAGCACCTCCGGCGGCGGAAAGTCGAGCAGCGCCGGATACGCACACGGGCGCGGGGCGGGCCACACCGAGTCGCCGAGCCCCATGTCGATCTGCAGCGACAGGCGCGCCGTGCCGCAGCGCGCGGGCAGGGTCGCCCGGGTGCCGGCGTACTCGTCCTCTGCGCGGATCGACTCGACCTCGACCGCATCGGCGTCGAAGCTCACCGCGTCCGGCTGCACCGGAACCGCGCAGATCGTGCGGAGGTCGGCGCGGATCGCCTCGAACGATCCGTCGCCCTTGCGCAGGAGGTCGAGGTCACGGGTGGCGCGGTAGGGCTGATCCGACCACAGGCGCAGCAGCATCGCGCCCTTGAGCACGAAGCGCTCCCGGACTTCGGACTTGCCGAGGCGGTAGAGGAAGCGCTCGAAGCAGAAGCTCGTGAGCAGGGTCTGGTAGACGTCGCCCGTCTGCTTCGCTCGGTTGAGCAGCCGCGCGGCGACGGAGGCGGCCAGGTTGCTCTTGCCGGCGGTCATGCGATCGCGTCCAGGTAGGGCTGCATCACGCGCGACACCCGGCAGATGCGCGCACAGCGCGCCAGCTCGGTCGCTCCGCCGCGATGGCGGCGGCTGAAGTCGCGCAGCGCCTCGACGGCGACGTCGATGCCCACCTTGTTTCGGTACTTGAAACAGTCTGCGACGGTCTTAGCGGCCGAGTAGACGCGGATCTCCACGCCCTCCACCCGATGCGTCTCGATGCCTTCGGTCAGGGCCGGGCCCGAGAAGCGCGCCACCCGCAGACGCGGATAAGCGAGCCTCGGCTTGCGCGCCTTTTCGGCCAGCGCGATCCACACCTCGGCGGGGGCCTGCGTCGTCAGTTCGTGAACGCGCAGCGCGGTCAGCAGGCAGAAGACGCCGCCCGGCACTTGTTTAGCGACCTGCGCGAGCGTGTGCTCGGCAGTGATGGTGTGCTTGGTGGCGACATAGATTCCACGGGCCTGCCGCTCGACCAGACCCTTGCGCACCAGTTCGTAGAGTTGTCCACGGCGGATTCCGTGCGCCTCCAGCTCGGCGGCGCGGACGATTCCCAGCCGCCGGACCACTTCGAGGACGTGACTCTCACGGTGGCTGGCCATGATGAGGCGCATGATACAAAACGTCGGGGGTTATTCACAAGTCCCGACATCTAAGGAGTCTGCCTTGCGGCACAAGACGCCGGCACATCCGCGCCAAATGCCGACGTTTCGTGCTCAGGCCGGCCCCCCCGTCACCTCGGCCAGCATCCGCAGGATGTCCTGCTCGATCCCCCGGATCTCGCCCTCGATCTCCTCGAGCGGGCGCGGCGGGGTGTAGCGGTAGAAGTAGCGGTTGAAGTTGATCTCGTAGCCGATGAGACCGACCTCGCCGTCCCTGGGGTCGCGCTTCGAGGCGTCGATCCAGGCCTCCGGGACATGGGGCTTCACCTCGCGCTCGAAGAACGCCTCGACCTGCTCGGCGAGCGGCACGCTTTCCGTGTCGCGCAGCTCCGGGTCCGGCTCGGGCTGGCCGTCCTTGTCCCGGCAGACGGCGGCGCTCTCGTCGCGCTCGGACAGCGCAAAGAGGATGGCCTTGCGCGCCGGCGCCGGGAGCTTCACGCCGGCGCTCGAAGCGACGCCGTCGAGCAGGCGCTCGAATTCGGCGCGGTCCTTGACGAGCGTGCCGGGCAGCGCGCGCAGGAGTCCGCGGATCGCCTCCTGCAGCGCGCGTCCGTCGGCCTGTTCCTTCTCGCCCGCGGCGCCCTTCTTCTTCGACTGCACCAGCGCCTGGAAGCCCTTCACCTCGTCGAGCCGAGCGATGCGCTCGGGCGCAGCCTGGAAGTTGAGCTTGAGCGGCCGCTCGACGGTGATCTTGCGGAAGCCGAAGTGGGTGGTCGGAAAGATGCGGCTGACGACGACCTCCTCTTGCTTGCCGCCCTTCGCCAACTTCCGCGTCTCGCCATCCCTGAAGCCATCGAGGATCCGCAGAATGTCTTGCGAGCGCTCGAGCGGGATCTCGCGCCGTTTGTCCCCGAGGCTCTTGCGCATCGGCACCCAGGACGAGGTGGCGTCGATGAGCTGGACCTTGCCCTTGCGCGCCGGTGCCTTGCGGTTGGTCACGACCCACACGTAGGTCGCGATGCCCGTGTTGTAGAAGAGCTGTTCTGGGAGCGCGATCAGCGCTTCGAGCCAGTCGTTCTCCAGGATGTAGCGGCGGATCTCGCTCTCGCCGCTACCGGCGTCGCCGGTGAAAAGCGGCGAGCCGTTCATGATGATGGCGATGCGCGAGCCGCCGTCCTTCAGGTCCTTCGCATGCGCCAACATGTGGAGCAGGAACAAAAGCTGGCCGTCGCTGATGCGCGGCAGTCCTGGCGCGAAACGGCCGGCCGTGCCGCGCTCGTGCTCGGCCCGCACGGCATCCTCGTCGCGCTTCCAGTCCTTGCCGTAGGGCGGGTTGGCGATCAGGTAGTCGAAGGTCTGGCCCGAGTGCCGGTCGTTGGAGAGGGTGCTCCCGAAGGCGACGTTGTCGGCGTCGCGGCCGGTCGGGTCTTTCATGAAGAGATCGGACTTCGAGACGGCCCAGGTTTCGGGATTCACCTCCTGGCCGAAGAGATGAATCTCCGCGCCCTCGTTGATCGCGGGATGCAGCAGATCGCCGTTCTTCCGCAGACCAACGGTGATGTGCTCCTTCGTGATCATCAGCATGCCGCCGGAGCCGCAGCACGGGTCGTAGACGGTGCGGATCGCTTGCTTGACGCGGATCTCTTCCTCGTCTCCGGCGAGCATGAGATCCACCATCAGATGCACGACATCTCGCGGAGTGAAGTGCTCGCCTGGATTTTCGTTCAACGCCTCGTTGAACTTGCGGAGCAGCTCCTCGAAGATCGTGCCCATCGTAGGGTTGTCGATCCTGTCCGGGTGCAGGTCCACGTCCCTGAAGCGTTCGAGCACCAGAAAGAGGAGCCCCGCCTCGTCGAGCTTGCTGATCGTGTTGTCGAAGTCGAACTTCTCCAGCACCTCGCGCATGTTCGGGCTGAACCCCGCGATGTAGTTGCGCAGGTTGGCCGCGAGGTGCGGGGCGTCCGCCAGCAGCTTCTCGAAGTCGTAGCGGGAGGTGTTGTAGAAGGCGAAACCCGCGATCTTCCGGAGCTGCGGGTCGAGGTTCTCGAGCTTCTTGCCCCGCAGCTCGGCCTGCTTGCCGAGCACCTTCTCCTTGGTACCGGCGAGCACGCAGTCGAGGCGCCGCAACACGGTCAGCGGCAGGATCACGTCCTGGTACTTGCCGCGCTTGAAGGTGTCGCGGATGAGGTCCGCAACGCCCCACAGGAAGCTCACGATCTCGCTGTGATTCACTGAATTCGTCCTCCGTGCTCACGTGTCGTGGCAGGGTCGTCATTGGGGCTGTCTAACGTCGCGCTAACCGGCGCGCGCGGCTTCATTGCGCGCGTCCGCGTTGAGCAGCAGGTTAGAGGTGTGGTTGCTCAATGCGACCTAGTTCTGCGTTGGGCTCGCGCTGGCGAGTTGGGCCAAGAGCTTGCGGCGCACCAGCAATAAGAGGCCACCGACAATTATGCCGGCAATCAGCGCGGAGATGACGGCGGGAGCAACACCCTCGAATAGCGGTATGTCTGGTAGGAAACCCGGCACGTTCGCAATGAACTGGAGAAGAAAGGTGAGGCAAAGCGCCAAGCCGCCACAGAAATATTCGGCCTTTAGTGCTCGAAGGAACTTCGCCAGGTGAGGGTTCGCGTTCCAGTAGGTTCCGGCAAGCTCGCCTATTGAATTGCGCGTGAGCAGCGCGGATCCGACACAAAAGAACAACGCCGCAATGAACCCCACGACGACCGAGAAGAGATTCACAAAACCTTGTGCAGACATAGGTGGAGCTTCTCTGGCGTTTAGGGCTTGACGCAGTTTTCAACAATAAAAGCGCACTGTTCACCTTTGGTAAGTAGTCCACCAGTACGGCCTTGGTAATTTACTTTTTAGACCACGCCATCCTTGAGAACAAACGTCGCTTCGCAGTAGCGTCTAGTGGCTCTGCCCGTGGCGATGGCTGTCGACGGTGATGTCTGCGTGACAACCGCTCCGCCAACGCTGTCACCGCCCCCGGAGAAAGTTAAGAACTCCAAATCATCGACGCGGTCCTGGCGCTGCGGGACGCCCGCACAGGACAAAAGGTCCTTCTTAGACATGCCGACTAGCTCACTTTGCGCGCGAGTGGCGATCTCGGCGCGCTGCTGGACCGCGCAACCCGCAACAGCAAGAAGTGTTGTTAATGCCAGAACCATGAGCTTCGTCATAAACACCTCTAACTCTGTTTATATGGTTTCTTCATAACACCTGTGGGCCGCGAAGGCGCGGCATAACACTGCTGCGCTGAGGTCGATATAAACGTGTGAATACCGGTCGTTAAGCCATCTGCAACGGATGGCACGGGGTGATAGATGGTTTCTGTATAACACACCTGCGGCTCCCCTCTGTGCCTTGTCCAGGGGGCTCTTCATGCCCTTGCCTCCTCGGTTGAGGACAGCGGAAGGTGGGGCAGGTGGCGCGCTTGGTCAGGCCGGTCTTTGTGAGCGCGCCGGCCACGGCCGTCTGAAGGCTCGTGGTGATTTCCGCTCGGTCCCCGCG